>ENA-ORTG01003127-ORTG01003127.1-human-gut-metagenome-genome-assembly--contig:-NODE-3127-length-12087-cov-3.102311_pt1 | contig 12087 bp, 13 predicted proteins | sample MGYA00241906_ERZ509176 | MGnify/ENA primary metagenome ERZ509176 (study PRJEB26280, sample SAMEA2338811) | human gut metagenome | biome: human gut; feature: human-associated habitat; material: faeces...
GTTACAATGCGAGAAAACCTCTATCTCTACCATATGCAGATTGTTTTTTAAAAAATCCTGCCGCTTGCAAGATAGGAACAACGGCGAAAAAAAATCATCTGCAACATTCTTTTTCGGCCGGTAAAAAATTGATTTCAGATTTTTTATCAAACCGGGTAGCTCCAATAAAGATTCAACATTCTGCGGAGATTATTTTCATAATTTATTTCATCATACGCCTGCGGCGTCATTAAATTTTCACAACCGCAATTTAAAATCGAAGCCCAGAAATAAGGACGCATCACATGTTGGAAAATATTAAGATATCGTTCGCAAAAGCAGATATTTTGCTCATCGTCAATATAATCATATATTGAGCTTTTAAAATATTCCGCTTCTTTATAAAAATATTTTGCTTCCTGTAAGGTCCCTGAAGAAACGGCGTATAATTTTTGCAAACGCGGATTTGCCAGCAAATCATACATATTCAGATTATCGGGAAGAATTTTAACTCCGGCCTTTTCAAAAAACTCATTTTCATCGGCCGGCGCCGAAGGATGTCTTTTATAATAAACGGCCTTATGCCGGGAAGCGATGGCTTTAATCTCTGCCGCAAAGTCTTTTATTGAAAAATTGCGGCCCTCGAAAATCAGTGACGAATCGCCCTTATTCTGTCCGCAGATTAAGGCAAAGTCTTCGGACGAAAAGCCGCAGCGCCCCTGGATATTGCTGCGGGCTTTCATTTGCGCTGCTTTATAATAAATTGCTTCTTCGGGCAGTTTATAGGGAAGTATGCGTCGGAAAATTTCCGGACAATTGGTTTTGACACCGATAATAAGGTCATTAAAAAATTTTATTGATGAAATCCGCAGGTCAATATACTTGATTTTTAAAAGATTAAAACTCTTCAGTAAAACCGGCGGCGTTTCATATCCTATTACCAAGCGGCAATCCCGTAAATACTGCGCCAGATAATTCAAAACCTCTTCCGAAGGGTCGGCGGCAAAAAGCGCCGCCCATTCATCCATCCCCGGTTTATGTCCGAAGCGGGCAAATTTGGAAATTTTGATTCCGCAACAACGAAAAAACTCGGCGGCATCAAAGCCGTTGGCGGATTTTAATTCCCCGTCGGTTTTAATAAAATCATCATTCAGTTCCAGTCCGCAGGCATATTGCAGCGGAAAAGCCGTTATGTCTCTGATGAAATTAATGAATGGCAGACAGGGAATAAAATCCGGCCGGAATATATCTGACAGATAATAAATTTTATCAGCCTTAACGGGCATATTTGATTACCTTTTCGGCGATATAAGCACGATCTTCGTCACTGACCCACCAGCCGACAGGGATACAGAGGTGCGTTTCGTTGAAGCGCGTAGCATTCGGCAATTCGGCACGAAATTCACGGAACATCGAATGAGTATCGTTACGGGCGTGAACTTTTGAGGCCATGATCCCCTCTTCACCGAGTTTTTTCATCAGTTCATCGCGGTTTTGGACGTGAAGCGTATAGAGCCAGCAAGCCGATTTTCCGTCGGGGTTTTCCGGAGCAACGGTAATGGCTTTTTCATTTTTAAAAGCTTCGTTATAAAAGCGGGAATTATCGCGCTGACGTTCCAGAATCTCCGCAACATGCGCAAAATTGGCAAGCCCGACGGTTGCGCAAACATCATTCATATGAAATTTATATCCGGCTTCGCCGACATCAAGTTCACAACGCAAGTCTATTCCTTCGCGGATTGTACGGTCAATTCCGTACCAACGCAGCAGTTTGGCCCGATCATAATATTTCCGTTCTTTGGTAAATAAAATGCCGCCGTCAATACTGGTAATATGTTTAATCGCCTGTAATGAAATCATTGTAAAATCCGAATGATTACCTATCATTTTACCTTTATATTCCATTCCCATCGAATGGGCGCCGTCTTCTATCGTTTTCAGATTATGTTTACGGGCGATGGCGTTGATTTCATCAATTTCACAGGGATTACCGCCCCAGTGAATCATCGAAACGGCTTTGGTATTCGGAGTGATTTTGCGCTCAATATCTTTCGGGTCAATATTGCCGGTCAAAGGATCAACATCGGCCCAGATAATTTTGGCGCCGTTGGCAATAATCGGGCAATTAGTAGCGGTACAAGTTATCGGACTGGTGATGACTTCGCTTTTGTTGTCATTATAATAACTTTTAGGACGCTCAGGATTGATTGCCATCTGATAAGCCAAATGCAGCGCCGAGGTTCCGCTGTTAAGAGTCAGGACATTGGGATTACCGGTGTATTCGGCAAGTTTCCATTCAAACTCGGCAACTTTCGGACCTTCTCCGATATAACCGCTGTGCAACACTTCAAGCAGCGGCGCGTCTACTTCTTTGGCCATATATACTTTGAACAAAGGTATGTTTTTTCTTTCAGTTCCCATTTTCATATTCTCCTTTTAATATACTCATCATGATGTAATCGTGATAGCGACCATCTTTAAAAACCGCCTGACGCTGAACGCCTTCTTCAGAAAAATTGAGACTTTTATATAAATTCCGAGCGACTTTGTTGTTGTCCATAACCAACAGCCAAAGACGATGCATATTCATTTCACGGAATCCGAGCCGGAAGATAAGAGCATACATTTTTTTGGCATATCCCCGTCCGCGGTACTGCGGGGCGATATCGCCCCCGACACAGGCGGAACGGTTTATGAAATCAATTTCGGACATACGCACCAGGCCGATTTTCTCCCAGCAATCCGGCTCCGAATTATGTTTTTCAAAAATCAAAAACTGACGAGGAATCGCTTTGCAAGTTCTCAAACCATCGGTTCTGGCGGACGGAGTTTAACAGACAGAACGTCCCGAGATAACGATTGGTTGATGAATCTTCTCTCAAGCAGAGGGCAAAATCCAAGTCGTCCCGGTCAAGCAATCTTATTCTGAAATCGTCATTTACTATCATTAAGGTTTCCAGTTTTCAGACTTTGTTCATCTTTATTCAGACTAAAAAATACGAACGTTTAAATTAAGCATTGTTCTTAATTTAGAATGAGAAAGAACTTCGCTGTTTGGTTTCAATTTTTGAGTTATTTACAATTTTTATTTTATCGATTGACATTTTGGGACGATAATGTATGTATAATTTAAACGTTCATATTTTTTAGTCTAATAAGGGGTGGATATGTTAAATATTGTTATTCCTATGGCCGGGAGGGGCAGCCGCTTTGCCGAAGCCGGATATAAAGATCCCAAACCTTTAATTCCCGTACACGGAAAGCCGATGATTCAGGTGGTGGTTGAGAATCTGACGCCCAGAATCGACCATCGTTTTATTTTCATCTGTCAAAACCGGCATATTAAAGATTACAACCTGCTTCCGAAGTTGAAGTCTTACGCAAAAAATGTTGAGATTATCGGGATTGACGGCATTACCGAAGGTCAGGTCTGTACGGTTCTGAAAGCCAAAGAACTGATTAATAATGACGAGCCGCTGATGACCGCCAATTCTGACCAATACATTGATTTTGACATTAACGATTATCTTGAAGACATGGAAAAACGCCAACTCGACGGGCTGATTATGACGATGAAAGCCGATGATCCGAAATGGTCTTATGCCAAAACCGACACACAGGGAATGGTAACGGAAACCGCAGAGAAAAAAGTGATTTCCGAAGACGCGACGGTCGGAATTTTTAATTTCCGCCGCGGCCGGGATTTGGTGCGGGCCGCCGAAGCCATGATTAAAGACAATATCCGCGTCAACGGCGAGTTTTATACCTGCCCCTGTTATAATTATCTGCTGAAAGAAGGTCAGAGAATCGGTATTTACGGAATCGGCAGGGAATATGACGGCATGTACGGCCTCGGTATTCCCAAAGACTTGGATTTCTTTCTGCAGCACCCGATATCGGCAAAGGTTAAGTAAATGCAGATAATTTCACACCGGGGTTTATGGTCACAGGCCGAAGAAAAAAATCAGCGAATCGCCTTTGAGAGGTCTTTTGCCGCCGGGCTCGGAACCGAAACCGACCTGCGCGACATTAAAGGAGAAATCGTTATTTCTCACGATATGCCCCGCGGCGGCGAAATGACTTTTAAGGAACTGCTGGAACTGATGGACGGACGGAATCTGCCGCTGGCGCTCAATATTAAAGCGGACGGCCAGGCTGAGGAAATTAAACGTCTGCTGGCGCAATTCGGGCAGGATAATTATTTTACCTTTGATATGTCGGTTCCCGATATGGTGGTACAAATCAAAAGCGGATTAAAAGTTTTTACCGGTCTCAGCGATATTCTGCCCTGCCCGGTTCTTTACGAATCGGCAGCCGGTATCTGGCTCGACAGTTTTAACGGCGACTGGTTTGACGAAGAAAAACTGGCGTCGCTGCTGAAAGACGGCAAAACCGTCTGTGTGGTTTCGTCCGACCTGCACCGTCGCGCTACCGACCGGCAATGGGCGCTTCTCAAAAATTTTACAGACAAGGCGAATCTTATGCTTTGCACTGATAAGGCATTGGCGGCAAGGCAATATTTCGGGATATAAATCATGACGATAAAAGCGATTATTTTTGATATGGACGGCGTATTAATCGAAGCCAAAGACTGGCATTACGAAGCCTTAAACCAGGCTTTGGAATTGTTCGGCTACAAGATTTCGCGCTATGACCATCTGGTAACCTTTGACGGCCTGCCGACCAAAAAGAAACTGGAAATGCTGTCGATGGAGCGCGGCCTGCCGAAAGGACTGCACAAGTTTATCAATCACATGAAACAGATTTACACGATGGAGCATGTTTACATGAAATGCAAACCGCTGTTTTGTCATCAATATGCTTTGTCGCGTCTGAAATCCGAAGGCTACAAGCTGGCGCTCGGTTCCAATTCAGTACGTATTACCATTGATATGATGCTGGGGAAAGCCGACCTGATGAAATATATGGATTTCACGTTGTCGAATCAGGATGTTACAAAATCCAAGCCCGACCCGGAAATTTATAATACCGCTATCGCCCGTTTTAATCTGAAACCGGAAGAATGCCTGATTGTCGAAGATAATCCCAACGGCGTTAAGGCGGCGCTGGCCAGCGGGGCGCATTTGCTGAAAGTGGAAACGGTTTATGACGTTAATTATCAGAATATCCGGCGGCGGATTGACGAGATAGAGCAAACTTCGCGGGAGGCTGCCTAATGAATATTGTTATTTTAATGGCCGGTGCCGGCAAAGATTTTGAAGAACAGGGACATTCCTACCCGAAATATCTTTTGGAAATTCAGAACAAACCGATTATCCAGCGGGTAGTCGAATCGTTAAAGAACCTCGGGAGCAATGTCATCTGCATTATCCGCAAAGAAGACCAGGAGCGTTTTTTTCTCGGCGACATGATGAAAATCCTTTGTCCGGAAGTCAAAGTCATTACGGTTGAAAATCTGACCAAAGGGGCGGTCTGCACGGCATTGTTTGCGATTGAAGACATTAATAATGACGAAGAATTGCTGGTTTTAAACGGCGACCAGCTGATAAAAGCCAATTTGTTTACGGCTATTGCCGATTTCAGGAACAGAAAGCTTGACGGCGGAATCGTCACGTTCAAATCGGTTCATCCGCGGTGGAGTTTCGCAGCTTTGGACGCCGAAGGCCTGGTTGTAGAAACCAGCGAAAAGCGGCCGATTTCCGATAATGCGACGGCCGGCTGCTATTACTATGCCAAAGGCAGCGACTTTGTCCGCGCCTGTTTTTCAGTCATTGAGAAAGACGCCGAAACCCAGGGCTTTTATTATATCAGTTCCACTTATAACGAATTGATTCTGGAGCAGAAGAAAATCGGCATTTTTGAGATTCCGCGCAAAGACTACATTTCTTTTGCCAATTATCAAATGTATGAAAACTATCTGTCGCACCGCAAAGGAGGGGCCGAATAATGAAAACCGCCAAACTTACGGACATGATTAAAGGCTGGTTTGTCGGAAATTTTGAACCGACCCTGCTTAAAACCAATGATGTCGAAGTCGCCGTCAAAGAATATCGCAAGGGCGATTATGAAGGGCGGCATTATCACAAAATCGCTACCGAGATTACGGTCATTGTCAACGGGCGCGTGAAGATGAACGGCATTGAATACGGCAAAGGCGACATCATTGTCATGGAACCCGGCGAAGCAACCGATTTTGAATGTCTGGAAGACGGCACGCAAAATGTCGTGGTCAAATTCCCCGGCGCCAACAACGATAAGTATGAAGGAGAAAACCTTGGCTGATACCGTTCATTTTATGCTTTCCTGTAACGGAAATTATCTGTGTCATGCTGCCGTGGTTTTAATTTCGGTTATGGAGCATGCTTCGCCTAAGCGCTTTTATCATTGCCACTATTTCAAAGATGATGTCAAAGATTGGCAGATTAGGCAATTTGTCTCAATCTCACGTCAATATAAAAATCTTGAAATAACAGTTCATGAACCGCAGATAGATATTAATTACAACGGACACTATACCCGTTCTGCCTGTGTTCGCCTGAATATAGACAAAGAACTGCCGGAACTTGAAAAATGTCTTTACCTTGATGCGGATATGCTGATTACGGACGATATTGCCCGATTATATGATACTGATATTTCCGGATTTACGGCCGCAGTTGCTCAGGATTTTATCTTAAACCATTTTGTCCGAAACAAACTGAATGCATATCTTGATACAAATGAGAATTTTAATTGTTATAATTGGGAAAGTTATGCTCGGGAAATTTTAAAGATTGTTTCCCCTGAAAAAATGTTTAATGCTGGAATGATTTTGTTTAATATTCCTGAATACAGAAAACATTCCATTGGAAAGAAGGCAATTGACTTTATTAATCAATATAATCCGCCACTGGTTGATCAGGATGCTTTAAATTCTTTCATGGACGGAAAAGTCAAATACGTCAGTGAACGCTGGAATGTCAACCTGGCCTTAAATCTGGATATTAAAGATCCTCTATATTCTTCTTACAATGCGGTAAGAAATAATGTCGGTATTTGGCATGGACATTTCTGGGATCATTTGGAAGAAAATTTTCCCTGTAAAAAGGCATATCTTCGTTGTCTAAAGAAAAGTCCTTTTGAAAAAAAAGAATATGCACTACTTATACATGGCCCATTTAAAGAACAGTGGCTTAAACAAATTTATAAACAAATTCACAAGTTTAATCCAGGATTCAAGCAGATTGTTTTGGTATCTTATTCTCATGACATACAGGCTTATCATGAAAAGCTAAGAAAATATCCGATACAGAACATACAGATTATTGCAGTTGATGATCCGCAAAATCCTGGTTTTTGTAATATCAACCGGCAATTGATTTGTGTAAAGAAAGGCTTAGATGCAATATTTTCCGGTGCATTTGTCTTTAAGTTAAGAAATGATCAATGTGTCGACTTTAATAAGGTTCTGAAAGAAGCCGATTTTTACAAAATTAATACCACTAACTGTTATTCCCGTGCTGACCGTCTATACCACCCCTCCGATATGTTTCTTTTTGCTTCCCAAAAGTTACTTAAAGATTACTACTCTATGCCGTTATCTGAAAAAAATCATGACGAAACTGTGCGTCAGAATATTGAAATCTGTCACAAAAACCCGACACTCAATTATCTGCCAATAGCTCCGGAAAGTGAACTTTGCCGTCATTATTTGCGGTTAAAAAACTGGTTTCTTCTTGAAACAAAAAAAGACAGTTTAGATGCTTTAAAAAAATATTTTAATATAATGAACTCTTGGGACATTAATTTTCGCTGGAAGAAAAAGCGCAACCATATTTTTTCGGCCGGCAGCATTATTCTACCGCATTATTTTTCGGTGGCTCCATTTCCCGGTACACCTCTTGAAAAAGCCCGTTGTCTGAATCATCACCAACTGGAAAACAAAAAGCCTTCTTTTAAAGATATTTTTTATATCTGCATATCAAAAACTGTTTGGTCTTTTTGGAAATATAATAAGAGCGGATTTATTCCACGGATAAAAAAAATTATTAAAAACTTGGCAGGACAGCTTTTTTCGATAAAAAATACTCATAAAGGAAAAGAAAAGTATAAAGTTTTAACACTGGCCGGCATTAAAATCAAAAAAAAATTAAAAAAGAAAGCTACAGAAAAAATAAGCAATGAAACAGTTATCAACATTTTGAAATCAAGGCATAATGTACCCTTAACTTCAGATGGTGAATTTTATTACTATCGTAGTTTACCCGTATTCTCAAAGGATTTTAATCTATATTCTGACAAATGTACATTTCCCAAAACAGCCGTTATTCTCCAGGGGCCAATTATTGAAGACAACAATTTTACATTAGAAACCTTGCGTATCTATAAGAAAATATTCAATAATCCCAGCTGCGTTATTATTCTTTCAACTTGGAAAGGAAATAATCAACAATTACTGACACAAATAAGAAACACAGGAATTGAAGTTATTGAATCTGATATTCCTAAAGAAAAAGGCAGAGGCAATATAAATCTGCAAAGTTTTTCAACGTTGGCAGGAATCGAGTTTGCCCGTGCGGCAGGATGTGAGTTTGTTCTGAAAACAAGAACCGACCAGCGTTTTTATGCCGCCAATATTCTGGAATTTTTATTCAACATTCAGAAAACTTTTCCTTTGGATGCTAAAGTTAAAGAAATCAGGAAACGTTTAATAGCTTTGTCTTTTAACACTTTCAAATTCAGAATATACGGTGTTTCTGATATGTTTCTATTCGGGCATATTGATGATGTTTATAATTTTTGGAATCTCCCTACTGATTATTTTACACCAGAGCTTTTTAGCGGCAAAGAACAACTTGAAATTTTTCAAAAGCACTGTCCCGAAACAGTTGTCGTAACATCTTTTCTTAAAAATATCGGATATACACCTTTGCAAACACTTGAAGATACTTATAAAGTCTATGCAAGATATTTTTGCTTTATCGACAAAGAAACAGTAGAAATGTTTTGGCCTAAATATTCCAATGCCAACAGCCGTTGGGAAAAATTTCAAGTTTCTCCACTGGAAGAAATGAAATTCAGAGACTGGTTAAACCTGTATTACCGGACAGGCATTAACCGTGAATATGTTAATATACAATTTAAAGAATTACCCGAATTTTAAGAGGAGGAAAATTTGCCTAAGGTATCCGTTTTAATGCCTGTTTATAATACAAATCATGCATATTTACGACAGGCAATCGAATCAATTTTAAGCCAAACTTTTGAAGATTTTGAATTTTTGATCTTAAACGACCACTCAACAGATTTTCAGATTGAAAAAATCATTAAATCTTTTCAGGATGTAAGAATAAAATATTATAACAATAAAAAAAACCTGGGTATTTCAGGAGCAAGGAACAAACTGTTAGATTTAGCTCAGGGCGAATACCTGGCAATTATGGATCATGACGATATTTCTTTACCGGAGCGTCTTCAAAAACAAGTAGATTATTTGGATAAACACCCGGATGTTGGCGCTGTCGGTTCCGCTCACGGCCATATCGGGCGCAATGATATTTTTCACCGTCCGATTTCAAATAAAAAGATCAGAGAAACTATCTTTTTTGTTTGCCCTTTGCATCACCCGACAACAATGCTTCGCAAAGAGGTTCTAACTCAGAACAATATTCGCTATGAAGAAGATTTTACCCCGGCAGAAGATTATATGCTTTGGGTTCGTCTGATGGATGTTACAAAACTGCATAATCTTCCGGACGTTTTATTTATCTATAGAGATAATTATGAAAATACAACACATAAAGATCTAAATTTCATGTTCAGTCAAGCTGCAAAAGTACAGAAAACCGTTATTAACAAGCATCGAGAACTATATGCCTTTTGTAAAGCTAAGAAAAAGCTCAAAAAACACCTTAAACATTTACTTTTACCTCTGGCAAAAACTTTGTGCTGGTTAACAGAACCTTTCGCGATCCTTTATCATTTGCTTAAAACTGTATATTTAGCCATTCTATGCCGTTTTAAAAATTAATGTATGTTTGAACAAATTCAACTGAGTTTGCAACCTGCATCAGAGTTTATCAAGAAGTTCTCTGTAGTAGTTTATGACGGTGCGGACGCGGGGAACATCTTTGAGGGCGGTGGTCGAAAAAAGATAAATCGTCATCGAAACATCGCAGGGAATATTATCCAGACAAACAAACCCCTGTTCCTTAAAACGCAGCGGCAGCACGCCGATACCGCCGCCGTGGCGGATAACTTCATTAATGGCAAAAGAGGTATTGCTTGCATAACTTATATGTTTGGCGCGGCTAAACAGGTTTTTAAAAAGCTGGGTGTTTCCGTTATTATCCACCTTAACAATCAGGCGGAAATTATTAATCATATCTTCAAAATCAACGGGGTAGCCGTAACGGGACAGATATTCGGGAGAGGCAAAAAAACCGAATTTCAGTTCTTTGGTATAGAGAATAACGCTATCGTTCCGGGTCGGTTTGTCAAAGGCAAGGCCGACTTCATAAGAGACATCATTGCGATTTAAATTTTCATTATTTGTCACCGAAACAATTGTCAGATCCGGATGCTTATCAAAAAAATCGCTTAATCCCCCGGCCAGCAGCGTTGAACAAATGCCAAGCATTACGCCGACACGAACCTGACCTTTAACCTCTGTTTTGCTCGGCCGCTCCGAATAGATATCGTCCAAAATCATTTTGATTTTGTGCGCCTGCTCCAGCATTTTCTTGCCGCTGGGCGTCAGGCTCGAACCGCGGCTGTTGGTATTCAGCAGCTTGGTCCCCATTTCATGTTCAAAATCATTCAGATATTTATTAATGGTATCGACAGAAGTGTTTAAAGCCTGGGCAGCCTGACGCTTTCCGGAAGTCTGCGCAACAGCCGTCAATAAGAATAAGCCTTCTAAATTATTTAAATCTTTCTTGGTTATCATTTTAAGGATTTCCCAAATAAAAACAAACCCAAGAGTTGTCTAGCGTCAAAGTGAGACCAAATATACCGTCACCAACGAGAGGTAGAATAAGAGATTGATAAACGAAATGCAAGGATTATCGTCAAATAATTTCAAAAAAAGTTTGTATTCACTCCCGGCAAGTGCTATTTTAGAGAAAATTTATTTGAAAGGGTTGGATATATGACTAAAATTACTTGGAAACCCGGCACAATGCTTGCCCCTGTCCCTCCGGCGCTCATCTCTTGCGGAGCGGTTGACAAACCTAACGTTATGACGGCCGCCTGGACCGGAATTATTAATTCCGAACCGCCGATGACTTATGTTTCTATCCGCCCGTCCCGTTATTCGCACCGGCTTATCAGCGAATCGGGAGAATTTGTCATTAATCTGACTACGAAGGACCTGACCTTTGCGACGGATTACTGTGGTGTCAAGAGCGGCCGCGATGTGGACAAGTTTGCCGCCTGCGGCCTGCATTCTGCCCCCGGCAGCGTGCTGACCGACTGCCCCATTCTGGAAGAAAGCCCGGTCAATCTGGAATGCAAGGTAACTCAGGTGATCCCGCTGGGCAGCCACGACCTGTTCCTTGCCGAAGTGGTGGCCTGTGATGTGGACGAAAGCCTGCTGGACGAAAACGGCAAGCTGTGTCTCGAAAAGGCAAAGCTCATCGTCTACAGTCACGGTGACTATCTGGCTCTGGGCAAAAAGCTGGGCACCTTTGGCTACAGCGTGCGCAAGAAAAAGCCGGTAAGGCGTAAAAAATAATTTGCATTTCATCGCTTGACTTTTGCCCAAAACTGCATATACTAAAGATAGGCAATGTAGAGAGATTGAATCCATCGGGTTCATGCCGAAACACGAAGCCCCCGGTAGTGTCAGTACCGGGGGCTTCTTTTAGTGTTTGCTGCCCTTGCCGATCTTACCGTCGATCCATGTACACAGATAGTAGGCAACTACCTGCGCGGCAACGGTTTGGATAAATGTAGAGAGAGTTTCCAAGGGGTTCACCTCCTTTCCGCGGTTAGGGGAATGGAGAAGGGCCGCAGGAACAGTATAGCACAAAAACCGGTATCGCGCAATTTTGACGCAATACCGGTTTTTGTGCATTTATTCGTGCTTTACGCGCTGGATCTCGCCCAGATCATAGGGGGTGTTCTGGTAGACATAGTAGTTCAGCCAGTTCTCATACAGCAGGTGGG
>ENA-ORTG01003133-ORTG01003133.1-human-gut-metagenome-genome-assembly--contig:-NODE-3133-length-12068-cov-2.717057_pt1 | contig 12068 bp, 8 predicted proteins | sample MGYA00241906_ERZ509176 | MGnify/ENA primary metagenome ERZ509176 (study PRJEB26280, sample SAMEA2338811) | human gut metagenome | biome: human gut; feature: human-associated habitat; material: faeces...
CTGGATTATCTGGACGGCGATGAGGCAGGTATCAAATCGGTTACTTTCCAGGTAAACGGAACAAATGCTTACGGTTATCTGAAATCAGAGAAGGGAGTTCACCGTCTGGTGCGTATTTCTCCTTTCAATGCAGCAGGTAAGCGACAGACATCTTTTGTATCCTGTGATGTTATGCCGGATATCAAGAAGGATCTGGATGTAGAGATCAATGACGATGAGATCCGTATTGACACTTATCGAAGCAGTGGTGCCGGCGGTCAGCATATCAACAAGACATCATCTGCCATCCGTATCACACATTATCCTACCGGAATCGTGGTACAGTGTCAGAATGAACGTTCTCAGCATATGAATAAAGATAAGGCCATGCAGATGCTGAAAGCGAAGCTGTATCTTCTGAAACAGCAGGAAGCAGAGGCAAAGCTTTCCGGTATTCGTGGTGAAGTTACTGATATCGGCTGGGGAAACCAGATCAGATCCTATGTTATGCAGCCATATACGATGGTAAAAGACCACAGAACCAGTGAAGAGACCGGTAATGTGGATGCCGTCCTGGATGGAGACATTGATCCATTCATTAATGCATATCTGAAATGGATCGCTCTGTCAAATAAACCAGCAGAGCAGCAGTAATCCCGGCGTGTGCTGCGAACGAGGTGAGCAGTAACACAAAATCAGTTTTCAGCCTGTTTGGAGCGACAAAAAATCCTTGCAGAGTGTGGGCTGGTATGATAACATATCCCTCGTAGGGAAACATGTGTCCTTGATATATGGACATGCCCGAAGAGGGATATGTATTATTTTGGTTACAAGTAGTATCCATAATGTGACTGATATACACTGTAAAAGGATTAAGGACTCAACAGGAACAGGAAGATTGGAATGGAAAAAACAACAGAGAAGAAAAAGTATTTTGTAGTCAGGGAGCGGGCAGTTCCGGAGGTATTGCTGAAAGTTGTACAGGCAAAGAAATTACTGGATTCCGAGAAGGTAAGTACGGTACAGGAAGCAGCAGAGCAGATCGGGATCAGTCGAAGCTCCTTTTATAAATATAAGGATGATATTTTTCCTTTTCACGAAGAGGCAAGAGGAAAGACCATTACCTTCATTATTCAGATGGATGATGAACCAGGACTTTTATCTGTAGTACTTCAGACCATTGCACATTTTCATGGAAATATTCTTACGATTCATCAGAGTATTCCAATCAATGGAATTGCAACTCTCACACTCAGTGTAGATATTCTTCCGGGAGAGGGAGATGCAGAGGCCATGGTTGAAGAAATCGAAAGTCGGGAAGGAATTCATTATCTGAAGATCCTTGGAAGAGAATAGAAATTTTTTTACACAGGAGGAAGATATGGTTAATATTGCGGTATTAGGATACGGTACAGTTGGAAGTGGTGTCGTGGAGGTTATCAACACAAACCACGAAAGCATTAATAAACGGGCAGGTCAGGAGATCAATATCAAATATGTTCTCGACCTCAGAGATTTTCCGGGAGATCCGGTACAGGAAGTTCTGGTACATGATTATGAGATCATTGCCAACGATCCGGAAGTAGACATTGTAGTAGAAGTTATGGGCGGTATTGAACCGGCATATACCTTTGTAAAGAGAGCACTGGAATCAGGTAAGAGTGTCTGCACTTCCAATAAAGCTCTGGTTGCAAAGCATGGCCCGGAGCTGATGGAGATTGCAAAAGAAAAGAACATCAACTTCCTGTTTGAGGCAAGCTGCGGTGGTGGAATTCCGATCATTCGAGCACTTAACGGATCTCTGACAGCAGATGAAGTCGATGAGATCACAGGAATCTTAAATGGAACTACCAACTACATGATGTACAAGATGGCAACAGAAGGTTCTGATTTTGATGTGGTTCTTAAAGAAGCACAGCAGAAGGGATATGCAGAGGCTGATCCGACCGCAGACGTAGAAGGTTATGATGCATGCCGTAAGATCGCAATCCTGTCTTCCCTAGCTTATGGAAAGTTTCTGAATTATGAAAATGTTTATACAGAAGGAATCACAAAGATCACACCAGAAGATATGGTATATGCAGAAGAACTTGGCATGACCATTAAACTTCTCGGAACCAGCCGAAAACTGGGCGAGGACACATTCACCGCACTAGTTGCACCGTTCCTGGTTGGCCAGAAGAGCCCGTTATACAGTGTTAATGATGTTTTTAATGCTGTTTTTGTACATGGAAACATGCTTGGAGATGCAATGTTCTACGGAAGTGGAGCAGGAAAGCTTCCAACAGCAAGTGCAGTAGTGGCAGATGTTGTTGATGAAGCGAAGAATCTTCATGAAAATATTGCAACAAACTGGTCAAATGAGCCGATGAAACTGACTCCGATGGAGGAGACAGAGGGAAGATTTTTCGTAAGAGTCAAAGGTGTGACGGAAGCACAGGCAGAAGCCGCTTTTGGAAAACTTCAGATTGTAAAAGTTGCTTCTCTTCCAGATGAATTCGGATTCATTACAGAGTGCATGAAACAGAAAGAATATAAAGAAAAGATCAGTAAACTGAATGGTGAAGTGATCGCAATGATCCGTGTAAAGGATTGATAAAATCGTATTCCGGGAGGAAACTATGTTAATAGTAAAGAAATTCGGAGGTACATCTGTAGCAAACAAAGAACGTATCTACAATGTTGCCAACAGATGTGTTGAAGAATATAAAAAAGGAAATGATGTGGTAGTCGTTCTTTCTGCAATGGGAAAATATACGGATGAACTGATCTCCATGGCAGAAGATATTAATGAAAAACCACCAAAAAGAGAAATGGATATGCTCTTTACGATTGGAGAACAGATGTCTGTATCTCTGATGGCAATGGCATTTGACAAACTGGGAGTTCCGGCGGTATCACTGAATGCATTTCAGGTAGCTATGCATACGACAAGTGTGCATGGAAATGCCCGCCTCAAAAGAATTGATACAGAACGTATCCGCAGAGAACTGGAAAATCATAAGATCGTCGTTGTTACAGGATTCCAGGGAGTCAATAAATACGATGATTATACAACTCTGGGAAGAGGCGGTTCTGACACGACTGCAGTTGCTCTTGCAGCAGCTCTTCATGCAGATGCCTGTGAAATCTATACAGATGTAGATGGTGTTTACACAGCAGATCCGCGTAAGGTTCCGAAAGCAAGAAAGCTCAAAGAGATCACTTACGATGAAATGCTTGACCTTGCGACTCTCGGGGCAGGTGTGCTTCACAACCGTTCTGTGGAGATGGCGAAGAAATATGGCGTGCCGCTTGTGGTACGTTCAAGTTTAAACAACAGTGAAGGAACTGTGGTAAAGGAGGAAGTTACAGTGGAAAGAATGCTGATCAGCGGTGTTGCGCTTGATACAGAGGCAGTAAGGATTGCCGTTATCGGTCTGAAAGATGTACCGGGTATGGCGTTTAAATTATTTGATGTTCTTGCTAAAAAACATATTAATGTTGATGTTATTCTGCAGTCTATCGGACGTGCAGGTACAAAGGATATTTCCTTTACGGTAGATGGCAAAGATCTGGATGATGCAATTGCGACTCTTGAAGAAAATAAAGCCAGACTTGGCTATCAGGAACTGCATTCAGAGAGAAATATTGCAAAACTTTCTATTGTGGGTGCAGGAATGATGAGCAACCCTGGTGTTGCTGCAAAAATGTTTGAAAGCCTTTATAATGAGGGCGTAAACATTAATATGATCTCAACTTCTGAGATTCGAGTAACTGTTCTGATCAATGAAAAAGATGGTGTGAGAGCCATGAATGCAGTACATGATGCATTTAATCTTGCAGACTGATACAGGATGTCGGGATCATTGCAGAAGTAAGGAACAGTAAAATTCAAAATATGTAAATTCCATCTTCGGTTTTGCGAAGGTGGAATTTTTGTCTGATGCCTGAAAAAAGGCAGATAGGAGAAAAATGACTGGACAGAGAAAGTACTGGAAATCCTATGCAAAGAGTAATCTGAAAGGAAACTGGGGGATTGCAATTGCTGCAATGCTGGCCGTTGTAGCTGTTAATTTTATCGGAAATATTTTTGCTGTACAGCTGTTTCCGGGAGATTCCGTATTTGCATTGGTATTAAGCGAAATTTTTGTGTTTATTGTATCTCTGATAGGAATGATCTTCAGTACCGGATACAGCTATATGCAGCTGAATATCTGCAGAGGCAGGGATTATAGCCTGAGTGATCTGCTGTATATGTTTCATAACCAGCCGGACAGAGTACTGGTTGCCGGACTGGTCGTAGCGTTGATCGACACAGTGGTGCAGATTCCATTCTATTATGTGACTTATATGGTAAATCCGGGAGAGACTGTGGAAAGCATGATTCACTGGTATCAGCTTCTTTTGGGAGCGTGGATTCTTGCAATGGTACTAAGTGTAATCTTTACAGTGCCATTTGCACTGGCATTCTATTTTCTGGCTGATGATCCGGAAATGGGCGGTATAGAGGCACTGAAAGCAAGTACACATGCTATGAAGGGGCACATCTGGCAGTATCTGATGTTGGAACTTAGTTTTGTCCCACTGCTGTTTTTGTCACTGTTTACTCTTTATATTGGGCTGCTGTGGCTGATGCCGTATATGCAGTTTACAGAAACTGCATTTTATATGTATGTAACAGGAGAACTCGATCAGCAGAGAACTGACCGGCAGCATACGGGAATCCAGGAGATATCTGACCGAACCGGTGATGATTATAATTCAGAAGCATAGAACAGAAAACAAAATATAAAAGATACAATGATTATCATGCATGAAAAAGGAGACTATAATGGATATTATTCAGGTGATAACCAAAGAACTTAATGTGGAAAAATGGCAGGTAGAAGCTGCAGTCAAATTGATTGACGAAGGCTGTACTATCCCATTTATTTCCCGATACCGTAAAGAAGCAACTGGTTCTTTAAATGATGAACAGCTTCGTACTCTTCATGAAAGACTGACCTATCTTCGTAATCTGGAAGAAAAAAAGAATCAGGTACTTGGAAGTATCGAAGAGCAGGGAAAACTGACGGCAGAGTTGAAGAAACAGATCCTTGATGCACAGACGCTGGTCGTAGTAGAGGATCTTTATCGTCCATTCCGACCGAAACGCCGTACTCGCGCAATCATTGCGAAGGAAAAAGGACTGGAACCGCTGGCAAATATCATTATGCTTCAGATGACAGTCAAGCCGATTGAAGAAGAAGCACAGGATTTTGTATCAGAAGAAAAAGGTGTGGAAACCGTAGCAGATGCGATCAATGGAGCCAAAGATATTATTGCAGAGCACATTTCTGATGAGGCAGATTATCGTATTTATCTTCGTAAACTGACTATGGACAGAGGTTCTGTTGCTTCTACAGCGAAGAAACCGGAAGAATCTTCTGTTTATGAAATGTATTATGAATTTGAAGAGCCGATCAAAAAGCTTGCGGGACATCGTGTGCTTGCCCTGAATCGTGGTGAGAAAGAAAAAATCCTTACGGTTAAAGTCAATGCACCGGAAGAAGAAGCAATGGGATGGCTTCAGAAACAGGTCATTACAAAAGAAAATCCAATTACAAAACCGATTCTTCGAGAAGTAGTGGAAGACAGTTACAAACGTCTGATCGCACCTGCGATTGAGCGTGAGATCCGAAGTGATCTGACAGAAAAGGCCGAAGACGGGGCAATCCATGTATTTGGAAAGAATCTGGAGCAACTTCTAATGCAGCCTCCAATCGTTGGTAAAGTAGTTCTTGGATGGGATCCGGCTTTCCGTACAGGCTGTAAACTGGCTGTTGTAGATGAGACAGGAAAGGTTCTTGATACAACTGTTATTTATCCGACAGCACCGACAAATGATGCAAAGATTCGTGCTGCAAAAGAAACACTTAAGAAGCTGATCAAAAAGTATAATGTTTCTCTGATCTCTCTGGGCAATGGAACAGCATCCAGAGAATCTGAGCAGATCATTGTAGAACTTCTGAAAGAAATTCCGGAGAAGGTACAGTATGTGATCACAAATGAGGCAGGAGCTTCTGTATATTCCGCAAGTAAACTGGCGACTGAGGAATTCCCGAATTTTGATGTCGGACAGAGAAGTGCGGCTTCTATCGCAAGACGACTGCAGGATCCGCTGGCAGAGCTGGTCAAGATCACTCCACAGTCTATCGGTGTAGGGCAGTATCAGCATGATATGAATCAGAAGAAGCTCGGAGAGGCTCTGAGTGGAGTCGTAGAGGATTGCGTAAATAAAGTTGGGGTGGATCTGAATACAGCATCTGCATCCCTTCTGGAATATATTTCAGGTATCAGTAAAGTGATTGCGAAGAACATCGTGGCTTATCGTGAAGAGAACGGAAGATTTGAAAGTCGTCGTGAGCTTCTCAAAGTTGCAAAACTCGGACCGAAAGCATTTGAACAGTGTGCAGGTTTTGCACGTATCACAGGCGGAAAGAATCCGCTGGATGCGACAAGTGTTCATCCGGAAAGCTATGAAGCTGCGCAGAAGGTTCTGGAAAAACTGGGATACAAACCAGAAGATATCACAGCCGGCAAACTGAGTGGTATTTCCAGACAGATTAAGAATTACAAAAAACTGGCAGAAGAGCTTGGAGTTGGTGAACCGACACTTCGTGATATTGTCAAAGAGCTGGAAAAACCGGCACGAGATCCTCGTGATGAGATGCCGAAGCCGGTACTGAGAACAGATGTACTTGATATGAAGGACCTGAAAGAAGGCATGATCCTTAAAGGAACCGTACGTAATGTAATTGACTTTGGGGCGTTTGTCGATATCGGTGTACATCAGGATGGACTTGTGCATATCTCTGAGATGACAGAGAGATATATCAAACATCCACTGGAGGCAGTGTCTGTTGGGGATGTTGTAGATGTACGAGTGATTGGAGTGGATTTGAAGAAGAAGCGAATCAGCTTGTCCATGAAGGGGATCAAATAAAGCAGGGAAGAAATATATGACGGGCTTGCAGATAGGATGAATGATGCGTAAGAGAAGGATGTGTGTGCAGGATGAATGTGCATGAATCCCTGAAACGGCTTCATCGCCCGGAAATACTAAGAATATACCCTGTCTGTTAAAAACATGAATCAAAAGTGCATAACTCGCCTGACGGCTCAGACAATGCACTTTATGCTTCATAACACAGACTGGCTATATTCAAGTATTTCTACGGACGATTGCAGAGGTTTCTGGAATTCATGCACATTATACCTGCCCGTTCAACATACCGGTACTTACGCCTATATTCATCCCATCTGCAGCCCGTTTTTATGTTTTCGCAAGCTTTATAAAAGCCCCCTTGACCTGGACAGCGCTATTTATAGTGTCGTGCGGGGAAAATAACCGGATTATGCCTATCAAAGCACGCCGTCAATTCTCTGCTTTTTGCTATAGCCTTCTGCGGCGTGTGGTCGGGCTCCCTCCGGGAAGGAGGCAGCTGAGCGAGATGGGGGAGAAGAGCGGTAAAGATATAATGTTTTGAATTTAAAGCAGATTTAAGAATATTATAGAAAATATTATTAGAAATTTTATAGAAATTATAGAAGTACTTGAGATACTTGTCTTATTACAAGCATAAGAATACTTTTTGTTTCAAACATAAATTAATATAATCAGCTTACAGCAACTAAAAAAGATATATGATTAATTCAACATCTGCAAGAATCCTGGAAGTTCTTAGGAATGTTCCGAGTGTGTTATTCATAAAAATCACACTGTTTGAGCGTTAGCGAGTTTGTGATTTTTATGAATGTATTTAACACGAGGGTTATTCCTTAGTACTTCCGGATGATGAAGTCGTTGAAAAATCATATATCTTTAATTAGTTGCGTAAATATGAATAGTAATATCAATAGTAATATCAATAGTACTTCTTTAATGTTTTCGTAAATAACGAACCATATCTTTTACACAATCCCCATTTCAGCTCAGCAGAGCAGAATCATTGGAGAACTCCTGTCCGCTGGCTTTCTCAAACTGATCCAGCAGATTTCTTACCGTAAGCTTCTTCTTTTCTTCCCCCTGAATATCCAGGATGATCTTTCCTTCCATCATCATGATCAGGCGGTTTCCGTGTGTAATAGCGTCCTGCATGTTATGAGTGATCATCATTGTTGTCAGATGATCGCGGTTTACGATCATCTCAGTGATCTCAAGGACCTTGGCTGCTGTTTTCGGGTCAAGGGCTGCGGTATGCTCATCAAGAAGGAGAAGCTTTGGCTTCTGAAGGGTTGCCATGAGAAGCGTAAGTGCCTGTCTCTGACCTCCGGAAAGAAGACCCACCTTAGAGGTAAGACGATCTTCAAGACCAAGATTCAGAATCTTCAGAAGCTCTTTGTACTCTTCTCGTTCGGCTTTTGTAATACCAGAACGAAGAAATCTTGTTTTTCCGCGGCGTTTTGCAAGGGCAAGATTTTCTTCAATACCCATGGTAGCAGCAGTTCCGGTCATGGGATCCTGAAATACACGTCCCAGATAAGCTGCTCGCTTGTACTCGGAAAGTTTGGTGACATCTGTTCCGTCAATGATGATCTGTCCCTCGTCTACTGGCCATACACCGGCAACTGCGTTCAGCATTGTGGATTTTCCGGCACCGTTGCCGCCGATGACAGTAACAAAGTCGCCTTCATTTAATTTCAGGGAAAGTCCGTTCAGAGCCACCTTTTCGTTGATGGTTCCTGGATTAAAGGTTTTATATATGTTTTTGATCTCAAGCATTGTTCTTACCTCCGCGTTTTGCTGGTTTTGCGAAATATTTTCCCTTCCAGTAAGGCACTGCCAGGAATACAGCTACTACAAGTGCAGACAGCATTTTCAGAAGGTCAGTGTCGATACCCATCCAGATAACAGTCTGGAGAACCAGATAGTAGAGAATGGAACCAAATGCTACGGCCAGAAGACGGAGCGCGAAATTGCGGAAAATACGGCTGAAAATCGCTTCGCCGATAATAACAGCAGCAAGTCCGATTACGATAGCACCACGTCCCATATTGACGTCTGCAAATCCCTGATACTGTGCAAGCAAGGCGCTGGAAAGAGCAACAAGTCCGTTGGAAATCATAAGTCCAAGTACTTTGCAAAAATCAGTGTTGATACCCTGTGCACGGGACATGTTTGGATTGCATCCGGTAGCACGGAGGGAACATCCAAGCTCTGTTCCGAAAAACCAGTAAAGAACTGCGATGATCACAACAATAAATAAAGCGACGATAAGAATTGTGTTCTGAGTGATCGGTACATTTTTTATACGGCGTAAGGAAATCAGGATCGGGTATTTATCAACGTTGATAGCCTGGTTTGCTTTTCCCATGATTTTCAGGTTAACAGAGTACAGGGAAAGCTGTGTCAGGATTCCAGCAAGGATGGCCGGGATTCCCATAAAGGTATGGAAAATACCGGTAACAAGACCAGCTGTCATACCAGCCAAAGTGGCAACTAAAAGAGATACCCATACGTTATGTCCGCTGGTCATCATCATGACGCAGACAGCACCTCCGGTACACATGGTACCGTCTACGGTCAGATCGGCGATGTCAAGGACACGGAATGTAAGATATACGCCAATAGCCATAATACCCCAGATCAGACCCTGGGCAGCGGCACCCGGAAGTGCCATGATTAAGTTTGCAATTTGCATGTCTTTATCCTCCTGCATGCGTGATTTGTTTGCTGGAGCGTGTTTGAAAAAACATTTTCGCAATTTGTACGCCCCACTGTGCGGTATATTTTGCCTGAATTCGGTTGTCGTAGCCCGCTACGACGACCTCACCCGGACAAAATCTCCCACAAATTGTGACACACATCTTGCAGAAAGCCTTTTACAAATACACTCTGGTGTTCACTGTGTGAACATCAACATTTGTTTTGTGGACAAATGTTTGAAAAAGACAGTTACTGGAATCTTTATAGTGTTTTGTATGTGGAGTAACTGGCTTTTTGTTATTTGCGTAAACAGAAATATTCATTTTGGAAGAAATGCTATTTCATGCATAAATATGCATGAAATATACTTAAAAATACATTCCTTCAGAAACGACACAAACAGCGAGAGAGGCTTCCCTTCCCGCTGTCTGTGTTGATTACTGTCAGAGTCTTTTGACAAGCTCTAAAAGCAACAGAATGTCTAAATTAACTGTCAAACAAATATGAAAATTTTTATTGTGCATTACTGCATATGTTATAAACCAGTAATTATTCTGCGTCAGCACCGATTGCAACATAGTCATCCGGAACTTCGATTCCGAGTTCTTTACAGATTTCCGGATTGTATTCTTTTGTGAACTGTGGTGCATACTCGATCGGCATTTTGGAAATATCTTCGCCGTCTACCAGAACTTTCAGAGCCATCTTACCGGTAGCAACACCGAGGTCATAATAGCTGATGGAAAGAGTGGCAACACCGCATCCCTCGCAGATACCTTCTTCACCGGCGATTACCGGAACTTTCTCCGGAAGGCAGATGTTGTTGATGATTTCTGTGTTGGATGCAACGGTGTTATCTGTTGGTAAGTAGATAACATCACTTTCTGTAGCAGCTGTTGTAGCTACGGAAGAAAGATCGTTGGAATCTGAGAATGCATAGTATTCACAGGTGTAACCCAATTTTTCAAGAGCTGCTTTTACTGTATCTACCTGATACTGGGAGTTTGCTTCTGCGGAGCAGTAAACAAGTCCGACATTTTTGGCATCCGGGAAGAGCTCGTTAAGCATTGCTGCCTGATCTTCAAGTGGAGCAAGGTCTGAGGTACCGGAAATATTATCTCCAACAGTTCCGTCAAAATCGTCAAGGTCAAGTGCTACACCGTATTCTGTAACAGAGGTTCCGAGAATCGGGATATCTGCAGTACCTGCTGCAGCTGCCTGAAGAGCAGGAGTTGCGTTTGCAAGAATCAGGTCTACATTATCGGAAACAAAGTCTGTGATGATAGTAGAACAGGTATTGGAATCACCCTGTGCGTTCTGCTCATCAAATGTCACTTTGTCGCCAAGTTCTTCTGTAATGGCATCTTTGAATCCCTGTGTTGCAGCATCCAGAGCCTCGTGCTGTACGAGCTGGCAGATACCGATGTTATAAGTTTTATCGTCGGCACCATCTGCTGCAAATACGCTGACACCACCCATGCCAACTACCATTGTTGCAGACAGAACGCCTGCTAAAATCTGCTTTTTCATATTTTAAGTCCTCCTGTATTGTTGATTCACGTTCGAATCGAATTAACTTTTTAAAGTATAACGCTTTAACGCGAAGAAGTCAAGAAGTAATAAAGAAAATGACTCAAAATCAACATAAACGGAATGAAAAAATAAATAAAGTGAATGTATTTTGCTGATTCCTTTCTTATAAGTATACAAAAAAAATTAGGGTGTCAAATAAATAATGCGTTTTTGCTTGAATTTATTGACAATTCACAAAATGGAATGTATAGTAAAAGCACTTGCAAAGAGGCGTAACAGAAATTGTTGTGCCTCTTTTGTTCGGTAACAGGAGTAAGAGGAGAAATGGAGGAAAGAAAGATGAACAAGAAACTTATTTGCACATTAATGGCAGGTACATTGCTGGTTGGTACAGTTACCGGCTGCGGCAGTTCCTCTGAGGGAGATTCTTCTGCAAAAGGAACAGAACTGGAACTTTTTTCCAGCAAGGCAGAGAACAAGGATATTCTTCAGAAGCTGGTAGACAAATTTAATGAGACACATGAGGACGTGACAATCAAGATCACAGCTCCGGCAGATGCAGGAACTGTATTGAAAACCAGAATGGCGAAGAACGATATGCCGGACATTGTTGCAATGGGCGGTGATAATAACTACACAGAAGTGGAAAGCGCAGGAATGCTGGTAGACTTAAGTGGTGAGGATTACATTTCCACAGTTCAGGAATCCTACCTGCAGATGGTTTATGATGTAAACAAGGACAAAGAAGAAAAAGCATACGGCGTTCCATATGCAACAAATGCTTCCGGTGTCATTTACAATGTAGACAAGTTTGAAGAATACGGTATTGAAATTCCAAAAACCTGGGACGAATTCATCGCTGTGATCGAGAAGCTTCAGGATGCAG
>ENA-ORTG01003143-ORTG01003143.1-human-gut-metagenome-genome-assembly--contig:-NODE-3143-length-12040-cov-3.882687_pt1 | contig 12040 bp, 8 predicted proteins | sample MGYA00241906_ERZ509176 | MGnify/ENA primary metagenome ERZ509176 (study PRJEB26280, sample SAMEA2338811) | human gut metagenome | biome: human gut; feature: human-associated habitat; material: faeces...
GGCATCTTCTACAAACAGGCGATTCAGTTCCTCCTGATTTAACCCCAGCTCACGACAGTCTAAAAAGATTAGGTAGGATGCTTGCGGACGAATCATTCTGATGGCAGGAATCCGCTCTTTCAGATAACTTTCCGTGAAGTCAATATTTCCTTTGATATAGGCAACGACCTGATCCAGCCATTCAGTACCATGACTGTAGGCTGCCGCTACGCTGAGATAAGCGAATAAGTGTCCTTCGGAGAACTCGCTCGCTTCCATATATACCTGGAACTGATGACGAAGTTCGTCATTCTCAATGATTGCATACGAACTTGCCAGTCCGGGCATATTGAACGCTTTGCTCGGAGACATAAAGACAAGGGAGTTCATCCGTGCTTTCTCAGAAATCAAAGCAAAAGTAGGATGCTTGTAAGGAGGCAGGGTCAAGTCGGCATGAATCTCGTCAGAGATTACTAATGTACCGTTCTCATAGCAGATGTCAGCGATCTGCGACAGTTCTTCTTTGGTCCATACACGTCCGCCCGGATTATGGGGATTGCTCAGAATAAGCAGCTTGCATCCCTGCACATCTTTGCGGAAACGGTCGAAATCAATATGATATTGTCCGTCTTTCAATACCAGCGGACTGTACACCACTTCACGTCCGTTCTTCTGCGTCACGAGAAAGAAAGGATGGTATACAGGAGGCATGACCATCACCTTATCCCCTTTCTCCGTGAAACAATGGATAGCAAATGCCAGTCCGCGGACAATGCCGGGAGTAAACGTCAGCATATCCTCGCGAATCTCCCAGCCATGCCGTTCTTTCAGCCAGTTGATAATGGATTCGGCCCATTCTTTGCAGGCAAATGTATAGCCCAGCACTTCATGGTCCAGACGTTTCTTCAAGGCGTCGATTACAAAAGGGGCTGTGCGGAAATCCATATCAGCTACCCACATTGGTAATACATCCGCATCTCCGGCAGAATCCCATTTATAGGAATTCGTACCTCGGCGTGGAATTATTTCATCGAAGTCGTACTTCATATTTCAATCAAAACAAGTCAGTTCGTCCCAAAGTTTCAATTCACAATTTCCCGGTGCTTTGAGATTCTCGTCCAGGATGATTGTCCCGAAACTTTCGGCAATAATGCTCCCCGTGCGGGGATTCTTCACGCTGTGAATCGGGCTTTTAATCGTTGCTTTCACACTGCTGTGTTCAAAAGCGAGGTCAGCGTCCTCCGCCATTGTACAATTTTCCATGACCAGATCATGTGCATAGCAAAGTGGCTGTGTGCCCGAAATCCTGCAATTTACCAGACGTAAGTTTTTAGAATGCCAGCCCAGGTATTCTCCATTCAGTTCGGAATCATAGACAGTTACATTCTCCGTATTCCAGAATGCATCTTTGGAGTTGATAACCGCATTACGGATTTCCACGTTCTTACAGTACTGGAATGAATAGTTTCCGTTTTGGGCGTAGTGCTGGATATTGATATTCTCGCTATGTATAAAAAGATAATCCGCCTTGTCTATCTGCACGTTCTTCAAGTCTATATTACGACAATACCAAAATGTTTCCAAAGCGTTGGGCAACTGTACATTTTCGAGTTTTATCCCGTTCATTTCGCGAAACATCTTCGGGGCTTCCACCAAGGTATCCGCCATTTGCAGACTTTGGGAATACCACAGCGCGGCACGGGCTCCTTCTGTAAAGAGACAGTTCTTCACTATAAATCCATTGGTATGCCAAAAGGGATATTTTCCTTCAAAGCGACAGTTGATTGCTATGATGTTACTACATTCTTTCAGTGCGGATTCACCAGCGCGAATCGTCACATCTTCCAGTTGAAGGTCGTGGGTTGCAAACAGAGGACGTTCGCCCCCGTATTCTTTATTTCTTATTTGTTCCATTAGTTTATTTTTTAGTCTGTTATTTCAAAAGTCACATTTACATTTCCTGTTATCACAAGAAAACTACTTATTTCTTCAGATACTCCTTGAAGAAAGATTCCAGTTTGCTGAATGGTATAAGGCTTACACGGTCGTAAAGGTCTACGTGTCCTGCACCGGGCACTATATACAGTTCTTTAGGCTCAGCAGCCAGTCGATAGGCATCCTCACTGAATTCACGCGAATGGGCATTTTCTCCGGTAATGAAAAGCATGGGACGGGGCGAAATCGTTTCAATATCTGCGAAAGGATAGAAATTCATAAATTTCACGTTACTTGAAAGGGTTGGATGAGTTGTTGTCAAAGGAGTTGCTCCTTCTGGTGTGAATTCTCCTCTTTGTGTACGGTAGAATTCATAAAATTCACGTTCTATCGGGCCGGATTTTTCTGTCAGTTCGTGCACTGTACCACCTGTGTATTTTGTTTCTCCACCCAGGAATTCAACATAACGCTGCTCTGCCGCTTCCGCCATAATTTGTTTTCTCTGCTCCAGAGTCAATGAGTGCTTCAATCCGTTACGGCTGGCAGTACCCATATTATACATGCTGATTGTTGCAATGGCTTTGAGACGAGGGTCTATTTTTGCCGCACTGATAGCGAAACTTCCACTGCCGCAAATACCGATTACACCAATTAGATTCCGGTCGACAAACGGACGTGTACCGAGAAAATCTACCGCAGCGCTAAAGTCTTCCGCATAAACTTCCGGCAGAACGGCATTACGCGGCTCACCTTCGCTCCCACCCCAAAAAGAAAGGTCTATGGAGAGTGTGACAAAACCCCGCTCCGCCATTTTAGTTGCGTAAAGGTTCGCACTCTGTTCCTTGACTGCTCCCATAGGGTGTCCGACAATGATTGCAGGGTATCTGTCTCCTTCTTTCATGTTCTTAGGCAGAAACAGATTTCCGGCTACCTTCATTTTATACTGGTTGGAAAAAGAAACTTTCTCCACACTTACCAAATCACTTTTATAAAAGTTATCTGCATCTGTCTGTGCAGAAGAAAAATTAGTTCCGAGCATCATAATAAATACAGCTGTTAATAATAAAATCCGTTTCATATCTCTTGCGCTTTAATAATTAAATAATTGATTATCTATTTTCTACGTTGCAAAAATAGGGTGAAATAAAGAGACTGTATGTAGATGAATTACTGACATTATTACCCGAATTACAGATTCTGTTTTTTATCAATCTGCTATAATATCTATTCTAACCTATTTAAGGAATGAAGTAAGTATCAAAACCAGAGAAGCCAAAGTCAAACTTCCTGCTTTTGCGAACGCCAAGTTTATTAGGAGAAGTAACTAAAGAATCATTAAACAAAATAAGAAAAGTCGAAACTAAAAACCAATATATATTATCTACTATTTTTAGGTTTATCATCAGTCACATTTTCCAAGGTCGGTAATATAGGTAAAATAATCCGTAATCTATATACAAACCGAATCTAAAATCAGCAGTATCTTTGCAGTGTGATAAAAGCAATAGGTATAAACGTAAAAAAACAAATTGATATGTATTTAGAAAATATTTACTCTCCGGCAGACGTAAAGAAGTTATCGTTTCAAGAACTCAACAATTTAAGTAATGAAATCCGTGCATCACTCCTGCAAAAGTTGAGTGAACACGGCGGGCATTTCGGACCTAATTTTGGAATGGTGGAAGCGACTATCGCTTTACATTATGTATTCAATTCACCGGAAGATAAGATTGTTTTTGATGTATCGCATCAGAGTTATGTGCATAAGATGCTGACCGGACGGAAAGATGCTTTCCTCTATCCGGTAGAGTATGACAACGTATCCGGTTATTCCGAGCCACATGAAAGTAAGCATGATTTTTTTGTTATCGGTCACACTTCCACTTCCGTCAGCCTGGCTAGCGGATTGGCGAAGGGACGCGACCTGACCGGCGGTAATGAGAATATCATAGCCGTGATAGGCGACGGATCTTTAAGTGGCGGCGAAGCATTCGAAGGATTGGACTATGTGGCGGAGCTTGGTACAAACATGATTATTATTGTCAACGACAATCAAATGTCTATTGCCGAGAATCACGGTGGTCTTTACAAGAACCTGAAAGATTTGCGTGACAGCAACGGTCAGTGCGAATGTAATTTCTTCAAGGCTATGGGATTGGATTATATGTACGTGAACGACGGCAATAATGTGGAAGCATTGGTTGAGGCTTTCTCTAAAGTGAAAGATATTCAGCATCCGATAGTAGTACATATTAATACCCTGAAAGGCAAAGGGTATGAACGCGCAGAACTGGACAAAGAGACTTACCATTGGCGTACTCCGTTCAATATAGAAACCGGAGAATCCAAGTTTGGCGAAACTGCGGAAGATTATAGCGAAGTAACCGCTCAATATCTGCTGAAAAAAATGAAAGAAGACAAGCGGGTGGTAACAATTACTTCGGGTACTCCTGCCGTTCTCGGGTTTACTCCCGACCGTCGTCAGGAAGCCGGCAAGCAGTTTGTTGATGTCGGTATTGCCGAAGAACATGCAGTGGCACTTGCTTCCGGTATTGCCGCTAATGGGGGAAAGCCTGTTTATGGGGTATATAGCACATTTATCCAACGATCTTACGACCAGCTATCGCAAGACCTCTGCATCAATAATAATCCGGCAGTCCTCTTGGTATTTTGGGGAACATTATCCGGTATGAATGATGTAACTCATCTCTGTTTCTTCGATATTCCGCTTATCAGTAATATTCCGAATATGGTCTATTTAGCGCCAACCTGTAAAGAGGAATATCTTGCCATGCTGGAATGGGGTATCCATCAGAATGAACACCCGGTGGCTATCCGTGTGCCCGCAACAGATGTGATTAGCTGTGGCGAGTCTGTGGAATCCGATTACAGCGTTCTCAATCGTTATAAAGTCGCTCATCGCGGTTCGAAAGTAGCTATCCTTGCGTTAGGTTCGTTCTTCGGATTAGGACAGTCGGTGCTGTCATTGCTGAAAGAAAAGGCAGGTATTGATGCAACGCTTATCAATCCCCGATATATCACCGGCATTGACAATGAGCTAATGGAAGAGCTGAAAGCCGACCACCAACTAGTGATTACATTGGAAGACGGTGTGTTGGACGGTGGTTTCGGTGAAAAGATTGCCCGTTATTACGGTGCCAGTGATATGAAAGTCCTTAATTATGGAGCGAAGAAAGAATTCGTAGACCGGTACGACATACAAGAATTACTTCGTACCAATCATCTGACAGATGAACTGATTGTAGAAGATATAAGAAAGATTATCGGTTAAAGAAGTCCTAACCAGTTCATTATATATTCATGTAGGTTGATGCACTTCCGTAACGGGGGATATGCATCAACCTACTTCTATTTACTATCTATTCTGACTGTCTATCTCTTTAAGCAATTCGTCAACAGCCGTTTTCAGTTGCATATCTTCCCCTTTCACTACCGTTTCAGGGCTATTGGCAACCTTAATATCAGGCTCTAACTGGCTATTTTCCAGATAACTTCCATCCGGCAGACGATAACCGATAATAGGAATACCGAATACCAGTGAAGGGTCTTGCAATGTTTCCCAAGATACGCTTGTCATTGTTCCCGGCACAGGCATACCGACCAGTTTGCCTATCTTCTGGTGTTTGTACACCCAAGGCGTACCGTGCGCATTGGAATAGTTAGCTTCACACTGCAACATGATAGAAGGTTTATTCCAGCGACGGCTCGGCATATCACAGGCTTCGCGTCCGCGTACTACCTGCGTAAAGTATTTCTGGCCGCTGAAAAGTATCTCGATATCTTCGTGCAGACGACCGCCGCCATTGAAACGGGTATCAATCACAATTCCGTCACAGTTGTTATATTTACCCAAAATATCCGAGTAAACAGTACGGAAACTTCCGTCGCCCATGGACTGGATATGTACATACCCCAACCGGCCGTTCGACCATTTCTCAACATCGGCAGCACGTTGTTTTACCCAACGTTTATATAACAAACCGTTGAGTCTTCCGCTAGTGATAGGCATTACCACTTCTTCCCAACGCTCCTTATTCTGCGGATTATACAACGAAACCAGGGTTTTCTTTCCGGCTTTATTATTCAGTAAAGCAGTAATATCCTTATCCGGAGCCAGTTCCTCACCGTTAATCTTTTCAATAATGCAGCCTGCTTTTACTTTTGTACGGGAATGGTCGAACGGGCCTTTCTCGATTATCTCAGCGATTTTCATTCCTTTTTCCTGATAGTTCCAATCGAACAACAAGCCCAGATTAGAGGTCACATCTCCCCCGCCTCTTGGAGAATAACGTCCTCCTGTATGCGAAACATTCAGTTCGCCCAACCATTCGCTCAATAATTCCGCAAAGTCGTAGTTGTTGTCAATATGAGGCAGGAACTTGCGGTAAGCAGCCGTCATAGCATCCCAATCGACCCCATGCATAGTAAGATTGTAGAAGCGTTTTTGATGTTGCTTGTACACATGGTCGAACATTGCTTCACGCTCGGCAGCCAAGTCCATTTTCATTTCAGCCTGATAACTGATTGATTTCAATGCATCCGACTTCGCATCCATTTTCTGCATCATCCGGCTTCCCAACAAGAAAATGTCCCCTTTCTTATCCAACATCAATGATGCCCAACCGGTATTGAGTTGGTGCAAACGTTTTGTGTCTTTTTCACGAAGATTCATTTTCCAAAGGTCATAGCCGCCTTCGAAAGCTGAGAAGTAATAAAGATTCTCTCCGTCTTTTGAGAGTATGGCACTGCCTAAATCGGAAGAGTTGGGAGTCAGACGGACGATACGGTCTTCAATGCCGTTAAGCTCTACTACTATATCTTTCTTGTCTGCTTTATTTTCGGATGACTTGTCCTCGTCAGCTTCATCCTTTTTGGACTTATTTACATCTTTCTTCTTGTCACCGTCTTTCGCTTTCTTCTGTTCCTTTTCTAATTCTTTGAGCAGTTCGAAGTCTTCCTTGCTTAAGCGATAGCGGTCATAAGCATCCTGATTCAAGAATACCAGCATCACATCCTGTTGTGAACCCCAAGAAGCATGCGCACGCATACCGTAACGTTCAGTTTGGAAAAGAATAGCGTTTCCGTCCAGTACCCAACGCGGAGAACCGCTAACATATCCGCTGTTAGTCAAGTTGGTAATAGTACCGCCTTGTGCGCTGACAATACCTATATCCGAATAAGGATCATGGCGATTGCCAATAAATTCAAGAGTAAACCATTTGCCGTCCGGCGACCATTCATAGTCGAATCCGCCTCCGGTATTATACCATGTAGAACCGTCCGTCACTTGACGAACTTTCTTCGTCTTTAAGTCAAGTACCATTAAGCGGTTACGGTCTTCGATGAAAGCCAGCTCCTTACCGTCCGGAGAATATTGCGGATAAGCACGTTCCACTGTTTTTGAAGGAAGCAAGACTTCTTCCTCGATAAGAGTTGCATTAGGGAAATTGGCTTCTTCCTTACGGGCTATTTTGGCGGTGTAAAGTTGCCAGTTACCCGTCCTTTCACTGGCATAGACCAGCGTCCGGTTATCCGGGGCAAAGGACACAGCGGCTTCTTTTCCCGGAGTATTCGTGATTTGCTTTGTTGTAGTGTAATCCGTCGAAGTGACAAAGACATCACCACGCACAATGAAAGCAACCTGTTTACCGTCCGGAGATACGGAAGCGGAATTAGCGCCCTGAGAAAATTTGAGGGAAGCAATCTCCTTTTCATCATCCCGGACAAGTTCAACGTTTACTTTCTTCGGACGGGCATTGGCTTCCTGTGTATAAAGCTCTCCGTCATAGGTATAACACAATGTACCTTTATCACTGATTGACAAGAAACGTACCGGATGCGTACGGAATGTAGTTATCGCTTTTACCTCTTGAGGCACATTCGACGTTTGCGAAGTATTCAGTGAAAAGTTATAAACATTGAATGAGCCGCCGTTGCGCTCGCTAAGAAAATAGACAGAATTGCCGTCGGGCGCATACACCGGATTGCGGTCTTCCCCTTCCCGGTTCGTTAGATTGGTATGTTTTCCCGATTGCGTGTTATACAGCCAAATATCTCTGGTTATAGAAGAAGTATGGTGTTTTCTCCATTCATCTTCGAAGCCTTTACGGTCTTGATAAAGAAAGTTTTTCCCCGATTTATCAAAGCAAACCCATTCGGCAGGAGTAGCGAGTACTTGCTCGGTACGTCCTCCGCCAGCAGGTACTTTATACAATTCCGTCATTGCTCCGGTAGGAAACAAAGCGCTACCTGCGGGGTCTTGAATAGATGCGGAGAAAAGTACAAACTTTCCGTCCGGAGTAAAAGCCGAAGGAATCTCCGAAGCGGAATGATAAGTCAGCCTTTGGGCGGTTCCGCCGTCAGCAGGCATGATAAAGAGGTCGAAATTCCCATTCCGGTCGCTGGCAAATGCAATTTGTTTTCCGTCGGGCGACCAAACGGGGTTGGCTTCATAAGATGCTTGTGTTGTCAACTGAACGGCTGTCCCACCTTGTGCGGGGACTTTGTAAATATCGCCTTTATAACAAAAGACAATCTCCGTTCCATTCGGTGAAATACGTGCGTCACGCATCCACAAAGGAGTAATGGCATAGCCGGACAATGCGGTCAATGCCAGTGCTAAAGAAGTTATTAGTTTCTTCATATCAAATTATTATATATATTTTATTTCAACAAATCAGTTTGAATTAGTTTTCCCGTGTAATTATAGAATACCCTGTCACCAAAGTCTTTGTAGAAGAAAGCATATTTATCTACTCCTGTACAATGGCAGACACCAATCTGACGCGGCAGATATTCTTTCAGATAATCTGCAATGATCTGATATTTCCGTTCTTCTGCGTTATGAATATGAAAACCGCCTAACAGTAAGTTACAAGGAGATTCGGGAAATGCCGCACGGACTGTTCGCAGGATATTTGTAATTCCTCGATGAGAACAGGCGCTCAATACAGAAAAACCGTCCGGCTCTACCAACACTACCGCCAATTCATCCTGAAAAGTATCCGGTATATGGCAACCGTCTTCTTTCTGAACCCGAAAGCGTTCGAAATGGGTATCCTCATGGTCGATAATATCAATAGAGGGAAAGAGAAATACGCCGGGAAGCAGTTCGGTCTGTTCTTCGATAAAACGGAAACGGGAAAGGTCGAAAGTCTGCGTATGCTTCATTCCATTTTCGCGTTCATCCTTAAATTTTGGAGAGAAGGCTTCGCGTTTGCAGACAACTGTTGCTTGTTTGTTCAGCTCCAAGAAATGACGCAGACCTCCCGTGTGGTCGCTATGCCCGTGGGATAATATCAGATAATCAACTTTCTGCAAGTCAATATGCAGCAGGCGGGCGTTACGGATAAACAAATCGGACGCTCCCGTATCAAAGAGTAATCTATGTCCCGATGTCTCAATATAGAGAGAAAGACCGTGTTCTGCCTGCAATTTACGTCCATAGACACAATTCTCTACAAGAGTCGTTATTGTATAGCCCATGATGCTTAGTTATTAAACGAATCATACAAAATAAAAAGTTCTGCCACAAAATTATAATAATTCTGTGGCAGAACAAGCAATCCAGTCAATTAAAATTCTTGACTTTTCAATCTATTCGATTGAAATATCATTTTTATGCTTCAAAAGGTCACATAAGATAGCGTCACTATCCGGTCGTCATAGCGTCACTATCTTGTTGTTATAGCGTCACTATCCTGCAAGCATAGCGTCACTATAATAAGCCGGTGACAGTTATACCATTTTTCCCATGTTGTAGGCTTCCTGCATGTATGGAGTATCTTTAATCTCCCCTACCTTCCAGGCGCCGATTCCATAGACCGTTCCTTTTTCCTGTGGCCCTTCCAGACAATCGAGGAAGCCACGGAAACCGTCTATTGTACGTTCCATCATTGCCTTATTATCCTCTGCCGCCGCAATAATGAAATAAAACTCCTTGTTCGTTATCTCCGTATAACGTGCGCAGCAACGGTCAATCATAATCTTCATCTGACCGCACATTGTATAGAAATACACGGGAGTCGCCATTACAATCACATCGGCAGCAATCATCTTCTCCACGATTTCCGCCGCATCATCCTTCTGCGGACAAGGCTTGCCGTACATACTACAAACACTGCATCCCGTGCAAGGATGAACCGTTTTGTCTTTCAATACAATCTTTTCCACTTCATTGCCCGCTTCGAGAGCACCTTTCATAAATTCATCACAAAGCAAATCCGAATTGCCGCCTTTCCGCGGACTGGACGAAATTATCAGAACTTTTTTAGCCATAACTTTACTTTATTAGTTTTATCTTTTAGAATGATTCAGTCTTTTCACTCTGCAAAAATAGGCAATTTATAACATAGCGAATGTATATAAATTACAGAGAGATGTACCTTAATTACAGATTACCAGACATTCCTGTGAATCCTATCCCCTACCCGGATTTCTTTCTGTTTACAAATATGTGCATTCTCCGCCGCATATCCAATAGCGAGAAAGCAGGTAAACTCATATCCGTCAGGAGCATTGACGAGATGTTTCACATACTCCGGTTCGTTGCCAATAGGAATACGGAATGCACACGCCAGTCCTTCCGCCGTTGCTGCTAACAGGATATTCTCAACGGCTGCCCATGCAGAAGCGAAATAGTTAAGTGAACTTTGGTCGGCAGGTTGGCACAGAGGAAAATCCTTTTGCCGGAAAAATGGAAGTACGAGACAATTACTTTGCATAAGCATACGTTGTTGTTTGGGCAACGCATCAACAAACATGGCGTGTTCATCCTTATCCATCAGGTCGGCAGCAGCATCAAGCCCTGTCTGCTGAATGTTCTTGGTGTTTTCCGCCACAGGCGATATGAGTCGGGCAATGTTTTCCTGCCCTCTCACGACAATAAACTCAAACTGCCGCAAATGGTCATTAGTCGGAGCTTTGAATGCGGCCGACAATACTTTTTCCAACACTTCATCCGTCACCTTCTTATCGGAAAAGTCGCGAATAGTTCTTCTATTCTCTAGAACTTGATAGAAATCCATAACAATACATTTTTAAGAGTTATACTTATTGTTTTCGGCAGCAAAGTTACCCGGCTTTCTTGTCATATATTTGTGGTATCATCTTAGAGATTTGTCGTATATTTGCATACAAGTCATTTTAAGCATTACTTTTATGGAAGATACCGCCATTCCTTATGAATTGCCCGAAGTGGAGAATCACTCTTTTTTCTTTATAGACCAACGAGTGACAACAAGTATCGAAGCCAAACTGCACCGGCATGATGCATGGGAGTTGTATTATGTTGTCCATGGATATGGCAAACGAATGGCAGGCGACACATTGCAACCTTTCGCAGCAGGCGACGTGGCGTTAATACCACCGTCCATGCTACACCACTGGGAATATTCACCGGATTCGGCAGACGATGACGGGTATGTCCGTTATTTAATGGTAGCTTTCAGTCATTCGCTTGTAGAACGGTGTATGGCAGTATTTCCCGAACTGCGTAATCGTCTGACGGGCATTACATTCCCGACGAACGCACTGAAATTCGGTACTGGAAGTTCACAAACCATTCGTCGGATATTGTCACAAATGAACGATATGGACGAGTTGGGACGCCTATGCGAAATGTTTCGTCTGCTACCTGTCATCTTTACCTCATCCGACCATACCCTTGCCGGAAAGCCCATGAGTATTGAACGTGACGTGAGACGTATGCAGCAAATCTGTGCTTATGTAATGGCTCACTATATCCATACCATATCTTTGGATGATATTGCCGCAGAAGTAGGCATGAACCGCTCTGCTTTCTGTTCCTACTTCAAACGTTGCAAAGGAATGACCTTCTCGCAGTATGTAACCCAATATCGCTTAAATACAGCCTGCGAACTTCTTAAACATTCACAAAAGCAAGTATCCGAAATTTGTTTTACGGTCGGTTTTAATGATTTGCCCCATTTCGTCCGAGTTTTCACAAATACCTTGGGAATGTCTCCGTCCAAATACAGAAGACGATTTCAATAGTCATCTCTTTCTCCAAAGACAATTTTATATCCTAACCATTTAATGCCATTTCTCCCTTTTTATTCGTTTATTACAGAGATTTTCCGTAAGT
>ENA-ORTG01003153-ORTG01003153.1-human-gut-metagenome-genome-assembly--contig:-NODE-3153-length-11999-cov-5.051323_pt1 | contig 11999 bp, 8 predicted proteins | sample MGYA00241906_ERZ509176 | MGnify/ENA primary metagenome ERZ509176 (study PRJEB26280, sample SAMEA2338811) | human gut metagenome | biome: human gut; feature: human-associated habitat; material: faeces...
TAAGGGCAAGTTCTGTGCTGAGTGCGGCAAGCCCAAGCCTGCCGGAGTTCCTCAGTACAAGTGTGACAAGTGCGGCTGGGAGCCCGCCGACCCGCAGCATCCCCCCAAGTTCTGTCCTGAGTGCGGCGACCCCTTTGACGACGGGGACATCGTTGGATGAAGCGCCGGATGATCTGGATTCTTCTGGCGGGGATACTCGTAGGTTTAGCCCTTTCCGGCCTCTATAAGCACTTTGTCACAGACCGGATCATGGATGGGGGCAACGGCATGGAAAATCCGGATGCCGCGTTCCTGCTGGACGGCGACCACACCTATGTGGACAATTCCGCCCTCTGGCCCGTGCTGGAGGGTACATGGGAAAGTGAAGACGGCCGCTGGCAGGCGAGCATCGGCGAAGAGGACGGCCTGACCCTCCGGTTGGACGGCGAGACCGTTCTGGAAACCCCGCTGGACTTCACCTACATCCCGCGTAAAAAGATACAGGACACAGGGCTGATGTTAGACAACCGTGTTCTCCAGAAGGCGGACGGCACGGAATGGGGGAAGATCCTGGACGTTTACCACTGTGCCGGGGCCGGCGAGGACAGCGGCAGACTGGAGCTGACGGTGGACTGGTCGGAAGCGGCGGACAAAGTGGTGGAGCTTCAAAAAGTTGAAGAATAAGAGCGAATAGCGGATTTTTTGGCGAATACCGTCCCCGGCCGCGGGAGCCACGGCCGGGGACAAGATCCCGGTTCCGGGTGGACAATGCAATGTGAGCCGTTACGGCGACTGAAAACAACAGGAGGAAGCTATTATGGGATTGTTTGATAAGAAATACTGCGACATCTGCGGCGAGTAGATCGGACTGTTGGGCAATCAGAAACTGGAAGACGGCAACCTCTGTAAGGACTGCGCGAAGCAGCTCTCTCCCTGGTTCAGTGACCGCCGCCGCTCTACGGTGGAGGACATCAAGCGGCAGCTGGCCTACCGGGAGGAAAACTGGGGCAGGGCGTCCCAGTTCCGCACCACCCGCTCCTACGGCGAGGACTGGAAGGTCCTGCTGGACGAGGAGCACCGCTGGTTCACCGTTACCCGCGCCCGGGATCTGGCGGACGCCAACCCGGATATTCTGGACTACACCGCGCTGACCGGCTGCCGCGTGGACATTGACGAGAGCCGCACGGAGCAGAAGCGGGAGGGACCGGACGGCAAGGAAGTCACCTACAACCCGCCCCGCTACGAGTATTCCTATGACTTTGAAGTGATCATTTCCGTCAATAACCCCTACTTTGACGAAATGAAGTTCCGCCTGAACAACAGTTCTGTGTACATCGAGCCGCAGAACACCATGCAGCGGCCCATGATGGGGCAGCAGGGTATGATGGGCCAGCGTCCTATGGCGGGCCGTCCTCAGAGCGGCATGGCGGGTCAGCGGCCTATGATGAATCAGTCGGGCATGAACCAGCGTCCTATGGCAGGTCGGCCCCAGAGCGGCATGACACAGCGCCCCATGATGGGACAGATAAATTCTGTGGGCCGGATGAATACCATGGCTGCCGGCTTCGATCCGGAGAGCAATCGGGAATATCGCAAGTACCGCGAAATGGGCGACGAGATCCGAGCGGCGCTGCTTCAGGTGATGGAGACCGCCCGTGGCGGCGGCGCAGTTCAGACAGCCCCCATGCAGCAGGAGGCCCCCATGCAGCAGCAGGAGACCTTCGCTCCCGCTCCGGCAGCAGCCGGTCCGTGGACCTGCCCCGCCTGCGGCGGACAGAATGACGGAAAATTCTGCGAGTACTGCGGCGCGCCCAGAGGATAAGGGAAACAGATCGGAGAAAACGGCTCAACAGCGTCCGCCCGTCTACGGGCGGGCGCTGAACGGAAAATGAAGAAAGAAGGGTGAGAGCAAGCATGGCAGCACAGGTGACCAACTATCAATGCCCAAGCTGCACCGGTCCGCTGCACTTTGTAGGCGCATCCGGCAAGCTGGAGTGCGATTACTGCGGTAGTACCTATGATGTAGCAGAGATCGAGGCGCTTTACGCGGAAAAGGAGGAACAGGCCGCGGCGGCGCAGCAGTCGGCAGAAGAAAAAACGGCGGCGGAAAAGAAGGCAGCCGAGGAAGGCGGCTGGGAGATGCCGGACCTCAGCGCCGACTGGGGTGCCGAGGGAGACGGCATGAAGGCTTACAGCTGCCCAAGCTGTGGTGCGGAGCTGATCTGTGACGCAAGCACGGCGGCTACCTTCTGCCCTTATTGTGGAAACCCAACGGTGGTGCCGGGGCAGTTTGCGGGAACGCTGAAGCCGGATTTCGTGATCCCCTTCAAACTCAGCCGCGAGGACGCCATCCGCGAGCTCAAGAAGCATTACAGGGGCAAGGTGCTCCTTCCCAAGAGCTTTTCCAAGGAAAATCACTTACAGGAGATCCAGGGGGTCTATGTACCCTTCTGGCTGTTCAGCGGTGAGGCGGAGGGCAATGCCCACTATGAGTGTACCCGGTCCCACAAGCGCACCGAGGGTGAGTATGAGGTGATAAAGACGGAGCACTTTGACGTGTACCGTGCCGGAACGATGCCCTTTGAAAAGGTACCGGTGGACGCCTCGACTAAAATGCCGGATGATCACATGGATTCCATCGAGCCTTACAATTACGATGACCTGAAACCCTTCTCCACGGCGTATCTGCCGGGCTTCCTGGCGGATAAGTTCGACGTGTCGGCGGACAAGAGCCGGGAACGGGCCGATGTCCGCTGTCTGGGCAGCTTGAAAAAGGCGCTGCAAGGCACCGTAACGGGATACGCGACCTGTTTCCCGAGGGGCGAACACGCAGACATCCAGCGGGGCAAGGTCCACTACGCGCTGCTGCCGGTGTGGCTGCTGAATACCAAATGGCAGGGCAAGGATTTCCTCTTCGCCATGAATGGACAGACCGGAAAGCTGGTAGGAGACCTGCCTGTGGACAAGGGGCGGTTCTGGGGGATGTTTGCCGCCATTGCCGTGCCGCTGTCCGTATTGAGTTCGGTCATCGTCCTGCTGATGCGATAAGGAGGGACGGACATGAAAAGAAAAGTCACAGCTTTGCTGACGGCGCTCCTGCTGACGCTGACTCTGTGCGTCCCCGCTCTGGCGTGGACGGAATACGGTGCGATCTACGATGAGACCGACGCGCTGGGCTCGGACGAATTGTCCAATCTGGGTCAGTACACCCTGCCCCAGTTGACGGAGGCGCTTCACCTTGACCTGCGGGTGGACATATTTACCAATGAGGATGTGAGCGAGGGTACCACCGCCGGAGATATCGCCACATATGTTTACAAAGATTCCGGCTACGGCTGGGGCGAGGAAAAGGACGGCATCTCGCTGACGCTGGTGATGGAGCCTCTGGCGGACGGTTCTTACACCCTGGCGGAGACCGACTGGTGCGTCTACGCGATGCTGAGCGAGACGCGGGGCGACGGGCAGGAACTCTCCGGCTTGGTGTATGACGCGGTGGAGCCGTATATGACGGCGCGGGCGTGGGACGGTACGGATATGACCGTGAGCGCCGAGGCGCTCTGTCAGGCGGTGAACGCCATGGCGGCGACGGCGGCGGACTATCTCTCCGCAGACTTCCCAACGGAGGCGCAGCAGCCCGAGACCGTCCAGTCCGGCGAAGCTCCGGAGTTGGGCAGCACCGGCATGAACTATGTGTTCGATCTGCGGGGAATGCTCTCCGACGGGGAGCGGGAAGAACTGGAGGATCGGGCCGAGGATATCGCCCTCCGCCGCAGTTGCGGCATCTATACCCTTTTTGTGGAGGACTTTACAGCTTACGGCTACGGTGACGATCCCTATACCGCCCTGTATCAGATCTACCACGCCGAGGGCCTTGGTGTGGGCGAGGACCGAAACGGCGTCATCATCATGCTGAGCATGACAGAGCGGGACTACGCCATGTTCGTCTACGGCGAATGGGCGGAGTATGCTTTTGACCGATACGGCGAAAAACAGCTGGAGGATCGCTTTTTGGATAAATTCAGCGGCGGCGACTGGTATGCCGGGGTTTCCAGCTATCTTGCCGCCTGTGACGAGTTTCTGACTCTGGCTGAGGATGGAAAACCTGTGCGGTCCAGCCCCCTGCCGGCCATCGGCATTGCGGTGGCAGTCTCCTGCCTGATCGCGTTTCTGGTGTGCATGATCCTGAAGGGACAGGTGAAGTCCGTGCGCAAGGGCGTTGACGCCAACGTGTATACCACGGCGGGCGGTGGATTGAAGCTGACGGACAGCTATGACCACTACACCCATACCACGGAGACCCGCCGTAAGATCGAGAGCGACTCCGGCGGCGGTGGCAGAAGCAGCGGAGGAACTGTAAGCCGCAGCGGCGGCGGCGGTCACGGCCGCAGCGGCAAATTCTGAGAAGGAGGCAGAATCATGAAGCGCTTGACTTTGCACCGGCTGGCGTCGGCACTTCTCTGCCTGACGCTGGCTCTTAGCCTGACTGCCTGCGGAGGGAAAAAGAAACCGGCCCCGGCAGCGGGAAACGGCGGCGTAAAGGAGACGATCTCCGACAGCAGGACCGATCAGACCGGTCAGGCCGATCCTGTGAAGCCTTCCGAACCGGAAGCGGAGGTGGACCAGGAGCTGGTGGAGGAATGTCTCGACAAGCTGGGCTTTGATTTGGAATACGGCGGCTATCCCGGCGCCGCGGCCTATCTCGGCTACCGGGAGAAGGGGGACACCTCCAAGCTGTCGGACTGGATGCTGGAAAATTGCCTTGACCTGACGGCGGAGATGCCGGTCATGCTGACCATCCCCTCGGAGCGGGTCCTCGGTCCGGGGTACGGCAAGCTGTTCTGCGTCATTCCGCGGGGAGAGAACACCAGCCTTGCCGTGAACCACATCACATGGCAGTCTCAGGGCAACGGCCTGCATCCGGTGGCGGACGAAGTCCTCTACCGGGAGGAATATACCCAGCCTGTTTTGCTGTTCGTCGATCCGGAGGAGCCGGATATGGAGGTCAACCTTGTGGCCGATGACGGCACGGTGGTGAACTGGTATCCGTAGGAGGACCTGTACGGCGATCTCATCCTGCCTGCCAGCGAGGAGGGCCGATTGCTGCTGTTCGACTTCTCCATCTACACGAACACCATCGCCATCGACCATCCCGAAGGCTGGGAGCCGACCGGTGACGATTGGTGGTGGCCCCCTACGGATCTGGGACTGGCCGATACCTCGTGGGATTGCGATGAGTGGACGCTGGAGCTGCATTACGGCGACTGTGACCCGGACTATGCGGGGCTGGCTAATCTGTACGAGTGCTATGACGACCGGATGGATCTGCGATTCTTCGGCGTATGGCGCATGGAGGATGACTGCCTGCGGCTGGATATGTCCGCCGGGGTGGGCAGCTCCCTCAGCGGCAGCTTCCCAGTGCTGATCTCCCCCTCCGGCGAGTATCTGTACTTCCAGCGCTCCCGCATCGGCGAGGGAATGCCCTTCCTGCGGAACGGCGAGGACTCCGCTACCTTGAGCTTGCGCTACGATTGATGAAACCTTTTATACGAAACAGACCCGGCAGCTGATTTTCAGCCGCCGGGTCCTTTTTATTAGCTATATGCGTGGAAATTTTCTGTGGGTATCAGAAAGCAACGTGCATGAACAGGGCCACGCAGCAGAGAATGATCGCCAGAGGGACGTACACATACCGGCCCGCATTGTACCAGAGATCGCCGCGTTTTTTCGTACTGCCGGTGTTGATGGCGTCCAGCAGGGCGTCCTTCTTCATCACGTAGAACCAGGAGACCGCGCCCAGTGTAGCGCCGATGGGGATGATATAAATGGACACCAGATCCATCCAGGGACCCCACTTGCTGATGGTCTCCATGCCGATGCCGAAGCCCAGGCACAGCGCGCCCAGCAGTACCAGGACGGTAACGCGGTTGAGCTTCGGGAACTTGTGCATCAGGGACTCCGCCACCACCTCAAACATATTCTGCAAAGAGCTGACGCCGGCGAAAATCATGGCCATATACAGGATGATGGCGAAGAGCTGACCCATGGGGATGTCCTGCAAGATGGTGGGCAGAGTTACGAACAGCAGGCTGGGACCGGCGCCCACGTCCAGACCGTAGGAGAAGCAGGCGGGGATAATAACCAGGGCGGCTACCACGGCGGCAATGGTGTCAAAGAGGGCCGTGTGCTGGGCCACGCCCACCACGTCCTCGTCCTTGGAGAGGTACGCACCGTAAACGATCATGCCGCTGCCGGTGACGGACAGGGAGAAAAACGCCTGCCCCATAGCCCAGATCCAGATCATGGGATTCGTCAGGGCCTCCCAGCGGGGGGTGAACATAAAGACATATCCCTCCGCAGCGCCGGGCAGAAGGGCCACCCGCACGGCCAGAATCAGGAAGATCACAAAGAAGACAGGCATCATGACCTTATTGGTCTTTTCAATGCTGCGGGCGCCCAGAAACAGTGTCAGCAGCGTGCCCACCACCACAACGATGTGATAGGGGATCACAGAGTAGGGGGTGGAGGAGAAGACACCGAACCAGGCGGCGGTGTCCGTGGTCAGCAGTGTGCCCAGCAGGGAATCCACCAGAGCCTTGAGCACATAGGTGACGATAACGGCATAGCCGATGGCGATGCACAGGGAGCCAGCCAGAGGCAGCCAGCCCAGCAGACCGCCGACTTTACCGGCAGACTTGCTGCGGGTGTCCCAAGCGTTTTCGTAAGCGCCCAGCGTACCGGTGGCGGCACGGCGGCCCATGGCAAACTCCGCCGGAAGGCCCACATAACTGAAAATAAAAACAAACAGCAGATAAATCAGTAAAAATGCGCCGCCGCCGTTGCTGCCCATTTTGTTGGGGAAGCCCCAGACGTTGGCCATACCCACCGCCGAACCGACGGACGCAAGGATAAAGCCCCAGCGGCTCGCAAAGCTCTTGGTGTTTTTCTTGTGTTCCATGTTTTTCTCCCATCCAGCCGTAAAAAAACCGCACGGGATCGGGGCCCGTGCTATCGGCTTCTATCTGATCCCGGACTTCCGGGGGAAACAAACCCCTCACAGGGAGGCACTTTGCTATTTTAAAGCTTTGCTGACAAAAAGTCAAGGGAGGAACAATAGTTGTCCGCAGTAAAAAATACACCACGAGGGAAAAATGACTTCTGCTGAAAACAAAACGCCCGCCTGCGTGGAAACGCAGGCGGGCGGGCGATGTATGGTCAGCGCAGGAGTTTTTCCAGATCGGTTTTCATCGTAACGGTGAACCGGGGCAGATCGTGGAGCCCCTTGGCCAGATCGGCGCACTTGGGCGTGGTCATCAGGGTCACAGGAAACAATTCGTCCACAAGGGCCTTGGCATCCGGGTCAGAGCAGCCGAAGGGATAGGCGAAGCAGGTGACGCCGCCCAGCTCCCCGGCGATCCGGTCATGGCTCAGCTGAATGTCATCCAGCACGCGGATCTGGAAATCCGCGTCGGACTCATTGGGGCGGCGTTCCACGCCGTTGGCCCCGCCGGACTCAAAATTGCCGCCGTCGCCGCCTAAGTTGTGGAGGCGGTAGCTGTGGGAGCCGATCTCTACCAGACCGGAGGCCGTCATTTCCCGCAGCTGGCCCCAGGTGCAGAAGTTGTCCGTAGGCAGATCCGGCATGAGGACGATGATGGAAATGCAGGCTTTTACGCCGTATTCCCGCAAAATGGGGTACACCAGATCGTAATTGCTGCGGTAGCCGTCATCAAAGGTGATGAGGATGGGCTTTTCCGGCAGGGCGTCCCCGGCGGCCAGCTCTCGGGGCAGCACCGGCGTATAGCCCATCGCCAGAACGGTCTCCAAGTCGGAGCGGAACTTGCCGGGGGTCACGGTCATGTCATTGCAGTCCTGCCCGTCCGGGACCATGTGGTGATACATGAGGACCGGCAGCGGCTCCCGCACCGGCTGCGGTAATCGGTAAACGAATACGCTCAGGGCCGCGGACACCGCCAGCATTACCAGCGGCACGGCGGCGCGGAAAAATTTCTGCTTCATGCTTTCCATATACTTCCTTTTCATTGGATGCAGCCATTGCGGCCGTCCAATCAGTCAATGAATCCGCCGGTTATGTTCTTTTATTTTTGCCCGACTTTTCTGAAAAGATCCCCCTCAGGGGGCAAACGTCCCCTTCCAGCCGTCCGCCGTCTGGTACAGCAGGCCGGAGCGGGTATCCAGAAAGGCCCCGCCGCCGGGCATGGGACCATATTCGCCATGATAAGCTCTGGCGCTGCTGTTCACCGTCTGCTGCTCCTTGGAGCGGTAGTTCCCCGGCACGAAAATGCGCTCGTTGGTGAAGGTGAAATGCTGGCCTGCCAGCAGTTCCGGGTCATACAGACCGGCCGCCGGTTCCGCGCTTTCCACCGTGACCCGGTTCTGCACGAAGGAATTTTCGTACTTGCTGCCCGGCGTCACCTGATGGATGGTCACATCGCCCACGGCGTCCAGCCAGCTCTGGGCCAGCTCCTCCCGGTTCCGGCCATCCGCCGGAACGATCAATCTGTCCACCAGCGCGTTGAATTCCGCCTCATCGTACCACTTCCGCAGATAGGTAAACACGGTGTTGCCGTCATATGGGGCAGAGGAGGTGGAGGCCGCCATCAGCCATGCGGTTTCCCCCGGTTCCTCGCAGCGCACGATAGAGGAATTCTCCCACGCGGTAATGGTGCAGCGTCCGTCCGGGCTTTGCAGGGTGATGCTGCTGCCGGAGGGATCGCTGTCCGAGGCCGTGGCCCAGTAAAAGCTGCCGGAAAAGCCCTGCGCCCGGACAGCACCGCTGCCGTCGGAAACGCCAACGGTATAGTCGCCGCCCCGGACGCCGTCGGCAGGTTCCAGACGCATCTGCACCGCTCCGCCGCCGGTCAGTGCGTCCATCACAGCCTGCGCCCGGTAGGCCGCCTGAGACGAGCGGGCGGAATGCTCCAGAAAGTAGTCGTAGGCCTCCCGCTGAGCGCCGTCAAAGGAGTGAGAACACCACGCCATGGTCTGCACCGCATCCAGATAAAGGCTCTGCTGCTCCGCTGTGCCCTCCTGCAAAATGACATCCAGCTTCTGGCATACGGTTTGCCGGTCCGTTTCGCTCATGGTGCTGAGCTGGGTCAGGAATTGGCCGCCCATGCCGTCATAAAGCTGGTGCAGCAATTCCTCCGGCGCGGTATCCGCCACGGAGGACAACCCCAGTTCCACCGCCCAACGCTGCATCTCTGCCTCAAAGATCTCGGAGCCGGGGCCGGCGTCATTGATCATCTGTTCCTCAAGGAAGGTGTATTGACCGTTCCGCTCGATGAAAAACAGATAGTGGCAGTAGGGATAGTCCGGCATGAGCCAGCCGTCCTCGTCCACATAGGCCCCGCCTGCCAGCATAACGTTGGCGGGCTTTTGGGCGTGGTACTCGTAATTCAGGTCATAGGCGATGAGCGCTCCGGTGGGATAGGCCCGGCGCCACGATTCCGACAGATACTCCACCCGCCAGTTATCAAGATCGGCGCCGGAGTCGAATCCGCCGTTTTTGTAGTCCTGATAGGCTTTCTGTACGGTGGCCTTGGCTGCGGCCAGAACAGGCTCCGGTACATCGGGCGTTCCGACTACATGATCCGCTGTCTGGCTGTCCTTATCAGGCTTGTAGACCAGCAGTTCCCCATCCCGGTAGTAGAGATAGCGGGTGAAATCGGCATCGGGCTGGGGATGCTCCGCCGTGGCCCACGCAGGCATGGACACAAAACCGCGGACGGTCAGGCGGCGGTAGTTGAGATCCCAGCTGGCGTGATCCCAGTAGTTCATTTCCGGCCAGGCATCCTGCAAAAGAGCCTTGACGTCAGCTTCGTAATACCGGCCGTCCCGCAGGAAGAAGATCTGTCCGGAAGCACCGGAGGCAGTACACAGCTCCAGCGCACCGTCCCCATTCAGGTCGATGAGCTGGGCGTCCCCCTTGGCATGGGCCAGCAGATAGGGAGTACCGCTGTTGTCCAGATAGTAGTAATCCGTGACGGTGTCGATGTAGCCGCCCCGTCCCGGCCCGCCGGAGAGGTAGTCCCTGTAGGTGACTGTGAAGCCGCTGTACCCCATCAGGTCTTCAAAGAAGAACAGATCGGTTCTCTCCGCGTCGTTGCTGACGTCCACGTTGTTGGGGAAGGTGAAGAACACATCCGCTTCCCATTCCGACATGCCGTCCCGTCCGGCGGCTTCCGACTGCATCACCGCCGCGTAGACATTGCCGTCGGTGGAGCGATAAATCCGGATGGAGTATTCCCCGCCATCGGTGCCGTCAATGATGAATCCAGCCCCCCGCTGGTCACAGTCCATGGAGTGGCGGGTCAGGGTCGTTTTCTGCGGCTGATAGGGCGTCAGGCCGCTGAGGGGAAGGGTCATCCAGGGCTCCTCATCCGGATAGGCAAAGGCGGAGGGCACGTCGCCGTCCAGCAGCAGGTGGGACACGAACCAGTACTGCCCGTCCCCCCGATCCAGCAGGGTGACGCACTCGTTGGTCTCGCCGCCGTAATAGAAATCCTTCCAGTAGAGCTGGATATAATCGCCCCGCCGCTGGCCGCTGGTGAAGGTGACGGAGCGGTAATTGGTGTCCCCGTGGGTGTGGTAGTAGGCGTCATACTCCGGCAGGTAGTCAAAGGCGTCCAGATCCACCTGATTGGTCTGGGCCAGCGTCAAACCGGTGTTCTCCAGCAGGAAAGCGTCCATATCCGCCCGGGTGAACTTGTCGGTGGGGCAGATCTGGCTGCCGTCCTCCGCCAGCACCCCCAGCTGTTCCAGTTCCTCCTGACTGGGCGCCTCCCTGACTCCGCCGCCGTCATAGAACAGGTCGTACAGGTTGATCTCCTGGGGCGCGTTGTACAGGCAGGTGAGGAACTGGTTGTGGGGATTGGCCCGCACCACGCCGTCAACATCCGTGTCGTGATTGAAAAATTCCGTGTTGAAGAAGGCCAGCTCCTCCCCGGTGAGGGGACGGGTCACCCCCAGCAGGTCATCCGGCCTGCCGCAGATCTGGTTGGAGAGGATGCGGAGATTGCCGTCAGGCTGCGGTTCCACAGTGACTTTCGCCCAGACCTCTTCCCCGGAACCGGCGGTGTCTACCAGATACACGCCGCACTGCTCCGGCTGATAATAAAGGGTCACGGTATCGCCGCTCCGCTCCCCGGCATAGAAACAGACATCACCGAGGGCGTTGGTGTCTCCGTGGAAGTGGTAATAGGCGTCGTAATTTGCAAGATAGGCAAAGCTGCCCATACTCAGCGCGTCGGTTTCTGCCAGAGTCAGATCGACCCAGCGCACCAGAACGTGATCCGCCTGCTCCGCGGTGATCTTGATGAGATCCACCTCTGGGTCATAGCCGTCATAGCAGGTGTCCACCAGCTCTTGCCGTTCTGCGGCGGAAATTGGTTGTTCCGGTGAAACGCCGTTGTAAAACAGGTGATACATATCGATCTTCATGGGATCGTCATAGACGGAGGCCAAAAACTGGACAGGACGGAGGGTGCAGTCATTCCCGGCAGAGTCCTGCCAGCGGTCAGCGGTGTTGAACGCCAGCGCGTACTCGGACAGCTCCTCGCCGGTCAGAGACCGCACGGAGGGCTTTGCCCCGGTGAAGGTGAGGGCGCATACCAGCGCGGCGGCGGTCACCACCGCCAGCAGAGCAACGCCCACGGTGCGGCGGTTTTCCGCGATGCGGGTGACACGATCCTTCAATTCCCGCTTTCCCGCCGTCATGGTGGTGGCGGAGAGCATGGGGCTTTCCGGCCGCCCGGCCACAGGGATCAGCCGCAGCAGCGTTTGACCGTAAGGGATGCGCTCCGATTCTCCCAGCTGCCGCAGCGCGCCCTCGTTCAGCAGATTCGCAAGATCTGCGCCAGTAAAGCCAGCGGTCGCCTTTGCAATGGCCGGAAGATCAACATTGTCTGCCAACGGCTTCTTGCGTGCGTGAACCTGTAAGATCTCTGCACGTCCGCGCCAATCCGGTGCGCCGACATAGATCTGCCGGTCGAACCGACCGG
>ENA-ORTG01003157-ORTG01003157.1-human-gut-metagenome-genome-assembly--contig:-NODE-3157-length-11984-cov-6.323917_pt1 | contig 11984 bp, 6 predicted proteins | sample MGYA00241906_ERZ509176 | MGnify/ENA primary metagenome ERZ509176 (study PRJEB26280, sample SAMEA2338811) | human gut metagenome | biome: human gut; feature: human-associated habitat; material: faeces...
GCGAAATAGATGTGGAAGAAGGGGATCAGCAGCAGCAGGAACTTCCAGCCGTTGCCGTACAGCACCTTGCACAGAACATAGGTGCTGTAGATGGGGACGATGCCCTCCCAGCCCTGGCGGCCCATCTTCTTGAAGATCATCCAGGAACCCACCATGGACAAAATCGCTCCGATAATTTCCAAAAGCATAATTTGTTCTCCTTTTTCTCTTATTCTCTCTGTAACAATATACACTCGTTACAAGCTCAGTATAACAGAAATTCCCCAAAAAGCAAGAAAATTCGATTCATCGAACAGCAGAATTCTGCGGTGCGTTCAAGGCGATGCTTTATCTCGCTGTTTCCACAAAAAAACCGGCTCATTTCCCGGCAAGAGTCACAAATTTCGCAGAAGCGGGGAGCTTTTGTCGAAACAGGGGTTGCGGGAAAAGGTACATAATGGTAGAATTGAGTTGCTGCGCCCAGAAGGCGCAGTGGAAAACAATTCAGAAAAGGAGAGAGTTTATGGATCGTTTCTTCCATGTAACCGAAAAAGGCTCCACCATCCGGACGGAGATCATGGCCGGTATCACCACCTTCATGGCTATGGCCTACATTCTGATGGTCAACGCCGGTATGTTCTCGAACCCCTTTGGCGACGGCACAGACGTGCTGGGCGTCAGCTACGGGGCCATTTACGTGGCCACCGCCATTTCCGCCGTGGTGGGCACCCTGCTCATCGGCCTGCTGTCTAACCTGCCGCTGGCGCAGGCCTCCGGCATGGGCCTCAACGCCTATTTCGTCTACACCGTGTGTGTGGGCCTGGGCCTGAGCTATGCCAACGCCCTGGTGCTGGTGCTGTTCGACGGCATCATCTTCGTGCTGCTGACCGTCACCGGTCTGCGCAAGATCATCTTCGACTCCATTCCCCATGAGGTCAAGGTGGCCATCTCCGCCGGTATCGGCCTGTTCATCGCCTTCATCGGCCTGCAGAACGCCGGCATCGTGGTCAACGACGCCTCCACCTGCGTGAATCTGCACTCCTTCAACGTGTTCACCGGCGAGCAGACCTGGGCCACCATCTTCCCCATGCTCATCACCCTGATCGCCGTGTTCGCCATCGGCGCCATGAGCAAGAAGAAGGTCCGCGGCGCGGTGCTGTGGGGTATTCTGGGCGCTGCCGTGCTGTACTATGCCATCGGCCTGATCACCGTTCCCGGCTTCTATGCCTCCGCCGTGGCTCCCAACCTGACCTCCGACTTCTTCGGCGCTTTCCGTGATTTCGGCACCCAGGCCTTCGCCGCGGTGTTCAAGTCCGGCTTTGACTTCTCTGCCTTCATTGCCGCCAACGGCACCGGCGCTTTTGTGGTGATGCTGCTGACTACGATGCTGGCCTTCTGCATGGTGGATATGTTCGACACCCTGGGCACCCTGATCGGCGTGGCCTCCAAGGCCGACATGCTGGATGAGGACGGCAAGCTGCCCCACATCAAGGGCGCGCTGCTGGCCGACTCCATCGCCACCTGCGCCGGTGCCGTGCTGGGCACCTCCACCACCACCACCTTCGTCGAGAGCGCTTCCGGCGTGACCGAGGGCGGCCGCACCGGCCTGACCTCCATGACCACCGGTGTGCTGTTCCTGCTGGCCGTGGTGTTCAGCCCCCTGTTCCTGACCATCCCCAGCTTTGCGACCGCTCCGGCCCTGATCATCGTTGGCTTCTACATGATGGGTTCTGCCCTGAAGATCGAGTTCGACGATCCTGCTGAGGGCATTCCCGCATTCCTGACCATTCTGGCAATGCCCACTGCATACAGCATCTCTGAGGGCATCGCCATCGGTGTCATCTCCTGGACCCTGCTGAATGTCATCACCGGCAAGGCCAAGGAGAAGAAGATCAGCCCCCTGATGTATGTGCTGACCGTTCTGTTCATCCTGAAATACGTCCTGCTGTAACAGGCATTTGCAGCAAACAGAAAGCCCCGGCTCCGGCCGGGGCTTTCGTGCGTTTATTGGTTCCTGTGCGGGTGGAGCGGGCAGGGTTCAGCCGCCGAACAGCCCGAAAAAGCTGGTGTGCGTCATGCCCAGCACCAGAAACAGAAGAATGAGGGCAAACAGCACCCCAATGATGATGTCCATCTGGTGGACCGTGAGGGGGAATTTATCGTAGAGCTTTTCCTTGGGGTTGACGAAATTCGGGTCGTTGTTGTCCAGCAGAGTCTTTTTTCTCTCAGCGCTCTGGGCTTTGGCGGCGGCAAGTTCTGCCTGCTCCTTTTCCAGCTGGGCCTCCCGCTGGGCAAGCAGTGCCTCACGGCGGGCCAGCTCTTCCTCCCGCTGGGCCTGGTTCATTTCTGCCATGGTGGTATCCTCCGGCGTTTTTTCTACCAGTATACCATAGAATTGTGACAGAAAAAACTCCTCCCGCAAAAAGCGGCCTTATTCCGCCAGCAGATCCTCCACCACATCCATCAGCTGAGACGGATCGAGCTGGCACGCGGTACAGCGCGCGGCCAGGCGAAGGACCCGCACCGGGTCAACGGAGACATCTGAGATGAACCGCAGTTTTCGGTGTCGTCCGTGAGATGTAGAATGCGCGGCGATGCCAAAGGATGTATACGCACCACACGCGGGATGATAAAGTCGTTCCATAACACAATGATACCAAAACACACCAATCACCTCTCTATCAAAATTGTCACGCCGCTTTGAAACGGCTGCGTGAATGCAGGTTCGCTGCCTACAAAATGTTCTGACAAAATTTATATACCATCTCTTGGCTTCAAAATAAACAGCCAAAATTTCAAAATTTGGCGGCGTGTTTTGCATGTCCGGTGAAACCGGTAGTGCAGTAAAAATACGAACCGGAAAATGGAAATGAATATTTTTACGGAATATCGTAGAAAATTTAAAAAAATCAACTTCACGCAGCAACAGATGAAAGAATGTTCCACAGAAAGTCGAAAGCATAAAAGAAAAATCTTTGCCGCAGCTTAACCACTTTTTGGCGGAAAAAGTTGCGAAATCGGTCGTAAGATCGAGTTTTCTGGTATATCACTTGTTCGCTGTGCGGATAAGGTTGCTCATTCTGCTTTGCCTCCGCATCGTCTGCCGCAGACCCCGGCACTGCCCTTGTCTGAAATGCTTTCACTCCGGATGCAAACCAGATGAAAAATCCGACGGGCCGTGTCACTTGACTTTCCCCTTGCAGGGGAGTATACTCCGGGGCAGTGAAATATTCGGCTATGACGAGAAAGAGTACCCGGAAAGAATGCTGCAGAGAGCTGCCGGATGGTGCAAGGCAGTGCAGGGCGTCCGTGGGAAGATCCTCTCCGAGCTTTCCGGCTGAATGGGCGGTGTATGCGCCCCAGTAAGCGGGAACGGCAGGCCCCCGTTATCACGGGCCGCGCATTGTTGGATGCGCACTGAGGGGCCGGGCTTTGCACCGGCAATAAGAGTGGTACCGCAGAGGAGTTTATACGCCTTTGTCTCTTACGAACCGTAAGGGACAAAGGCGTTTTTGTTTGCGGGAAAGCCATTTTCCGGATGTTTCATTGCCTTTGCATCCGCAAAAATAAGTGTTTTGAAAAAGGAGATTTCATCATGAAAACATTGGAAAAAGTAAGCGACTTTGTGGGCAAATACATGGCCGCCATCGTCATTGTGGTAGCGGCACTGGCGCTGCTGTTCCCCGGTCCCTTCAGCGTGGTAAAGACCGCATGGGTCAACACCCTGTTGGGCATCGTCATGTTCGGCATGGGTCTCACCCTGAAGCCGGAGGACTTCAAGGTAGTGTTCAGCCGCCCGAAAGACGTGATCATCGGCTGCATTGCACAGTTCACCCTGATGCCCTTCCTTGCATGGGCGCTGACGCAGGTGTTCCATCTGCCCACTGAACTGGCCATCGGTGTCATCCTTGTGGGCACCTGCCCCGGCGGCACCTCCTCTAACGTGATGACCTACCTTTCCAAGGGCGACGTTGCACTGTCCGTCGGCATGACCGCAGTTTCCACCGTGCTGGCGCCCTTCCTCACCCCGCTGCTCACCCTGCTGTATGCCGGCCAGCGCGTGGATGTGAACCCTGTAAATATGTTCCTGTCCATCGTCAAGGTGGTGCTGGTTCCCATCGCACTGGGCTTTGTGGTCAATCACTTCTTCCATGCCTTCACCCAGAACGCCGTCCGGGTGCTGCCGCTGATCTCCACCACCGCCATCGTGCTCATCATCTGCGCTGTTGTGTCCGCAAACTCCGCCAAGATCATGACCAGCGGCCTGCTGATCCTTGCCGTGGTCATCCTGCACAACCTGCTGGGCTACCTCACCGGCTTTGGCGTGGGTAAGCTGCTGAAGCTGGATTCCACCAAGTGCCGTGCAATTTCCATCGAGGTCGGAATGCAGAACTCCGGTCTGGCCACCTCTCTGGCTGCCGCCCACTTTGCACAGTATCCGCTGGCAACCATCCCCGGCGCTGTGTTCTCTGTGTGGCATAACATTTCCGGTGCCGTCCTCGCCAACTTCTTTGCCCGCACCGCCGAGAAGAAGGACTGAGTTACTACATACCATAAGGGGCTGCTGCAAAAGGCTGGGATCTGCAACGATCCCAGCCTTTTTTCAAATCATTCAGAAGAGCTTGCTCAGAACCGAGTTCTGGCGGCTCTCATAGATGCCAGCATAGTGCTGCAGGAACTGCGTAATGACTGACGATTATCCTTCTACTTTGACCGTAGCACGATCGCTCTTTGCGTTTCCATCCGCATCCAGCGTGATATGCACAAAATGTTCCGGCTTATCATAATCCCTTGTCTCGCCGTCATCGGTATAGTATTCATAGGATGCACCATCGGGAGCATAGGCAAGCAGGCGCAGATCTGCAAAATCCACATCGGCAACGCTCTGGATCTTTTTGCCGTCCTTGGCAAGGGGCAGAAGGTGTCCCTTGCGCATAAAGAACACCACTTCATCCAGCTCCACCGGAATGTAATGATGGCCTGCTGGCAGCACGCTGGTTTCGATGCGGTTGCTTTCGCTGCACTTTACCCGCACCTGCAGCATCTCCTCCGGCAGATAAACATACCGACCTCGGGCATTTTGCTCATATACCGGGGCGATCAACAGGCTTTCACCGATCATCACCTCATCCTCTACCCGGCGGGCAAAGTCGTCCTCCGGGAAGGCGAACGCCAACGGCATACAGTACATGCCGTCGTGCAGGGCAGCTTTCATGTACTCGCTGTAAATGTAGGGCAGCAGCAGGTAGCGCAGCTGTAAAATACCGGCAAAGGCAGCCTTGTTCTTAAAGCGGTAGGGTTCCTGCCGGCGGGTGTCCTTGGCAGAGTGGTTCCGCAGCAGCGGAGAGAAGATGCCCATGCCGTACCAGCGCAGCACCAGATCCTCCGTGGTATTGCTGCCAAAGCCGCCAATGTCGGGGCCTTCGTACAGGAAGCCGCACATATTCAGGGAGGGCATCATGTGCAGCGCAAGCAGAATGTGGCTCCACCAAGAATGGTTGTCGCCAGTCCAGATGCCGCCATACCGGTGCATCCCGATGCAGGCAGAACGGGAGTACATCAAAATGCGCTTGTCCGGCTCCAGCCGCTCAAAAGCCTCGCCTGCAGCACGGGTCATGTTATAACCAAAAAGATTATGTACCTTGTCGTGCCGCATACGCCCCTGTTTGGTGTTGTGGTAGAACAGCTTATAATCGTTTTCGTTGTTGGAAAGCTCTGCCACCATGCCGGTAAAAGCACCAAAGCTGGAAATATCCAGGTTTTGCTTGTTGTATTCCTCAATTTTAGCAAAGACCTTTTTCAGTCTTTCCTCTGCGTAGAAGATAGCAGGCTCGTTCATATCATTCCAGAAGCCCTCGATCCCCTGATCCAGCAGAACTTTATATTGACTGCCAAACCAGGCACGGGCTTCCGGGTTGAGCATATCGGGGAAGTGTACCCGTCCCGGCCACACACCGGCTACAAAGGGGGTGCCATCCTGATTCGTGCAGAAGTAGCCGTTTTTCACGCCCTCCTCGTACACATCATATCCCTCTTCGACCTTGACTCCTGCATCGATGATGGGGACAAGATGGATGCCCTGCGCTTTCATCTCGGCGGCAAAGTCTGCAAAACGCGGGAAGCGCTGCGCATCCACCGTAAAGTCCTTGTAACGCTCCATGTAATCAATATCCAGAACCACAGCGTCCAGCGGCATATGATTGGCACGGTAATTTGCCACCACCTCGCGGACCTCGTCCTCGTTCATGTAGCTCCAGCGGCTCTGGGCGTTGCCAAAAGCCCATTTGGGCGGAATATAACTGCGCCCCACCAACTGGCGGAACTGGTGCACAATATCGGTCAGGCTCTCGCCCTCAATGATGTAGAGATCGTAATTTTCCTCGGCCACCGTGATGCGTAAGGTATCCAGGTCGGTGTAGCCGCAGTCAAAGGTGACCTTGCCCGGGTAGTCGATAAAAAAGCCAAATGTATCCTTGCCGGACACGATCATAAAATTATAAGCACCGTACAGCGAGGATTTGCCCTCGGTATGGTTGCCGTCATCGGAGCATTTGCTTTCGTACACCCACCCGCGCTTGTTGATACCACGGACGTTTTCGCCAAGACCATACAGGACATCCTGCGGTTCCATGGCATAGGAGAAACCATCCGGCTCCTTGGTCAGATAGGGTATCGTTTCCATCATGGGCAGAAAAGAACCCACTACACTTTCGGTATCAAACGGTTCACCGTATCGCTTTTTGTAGATCATAGCAAAATATCTCTCCTCTGTTTTTTGAATTGTCACAGTGTAAAACGTACCAACGTATTTTTGATGGACAATTTTGAAACGTGATGTTCCTGTTTGCCCAGATAGGGCTTTATATCAGCCAGTACCACGCGCCTTACTGCAATGCACAGATCACAGCCACCGTTTCAGCACATCGTTCAGCTTATTCAAATCAAGCGGTTTGGCGATATGCTCGTTCATGCCGGTGTTCTTTGCCAGCTGCACGTCCTCGGCAAAGGCATTTGCCGTCATGGCAATGATGGGCACTTTGCCCCGGCTGCCGGCAAGCGCACGGATCGCAGCAGTGGCTTCGTAACCATTCATGATGGGCATCTGGATGTCCATAAAAATGAGATCGTACCACTTTTCTGGCGCTTCCATCACCTTTTCGACTGCAATTTTTCCGTTTTCGGCAATGTCAATGGTCACGCCCGTCATGCCTATGATCTCGGTTGCGATCTCACGGTTCAGCTCGTTATCTTCCACAAGAAGGATCCGCTTACCCGCATAGTTTTCCTTCGCAAAGTCTTCCAGATAGTTCCGGGCGTTTTCCTCCTTCTTCTCGGATGTAAACTGCCGCAGAGTTGCCGTCAGACGGGAACGGAACAGCGGTTTTGCCATAAACGCATTCACGCCCGCTGCTCTGGCTTCTTCTTCGATCTCGCTGAAATCAAAGGAAGTCAGGATGATGATCGTGACATCTTCTCCTACCCGTTCCCGGATTTTTCTGGCGGTTGCAATACCGTCCATTTCCGGCATCTTCCAGTCCAGGATCACCGCAAAATAGTCACTGTTGGTCTCATGACGCGCATAGCAGCGCTCCACAGCTTCCTTACCGGTCAGGACCCATTCGCCCGCTATGCCGATCTCCTGAAGGGTCGCAACGGTGCTTTCGCAGCAGGTCTTGTCATCGTCCACGACCAGTACCGGCAGATCGAGCAGTTCTTTTTCCTGTTCCTTCTCGTTCTCCTGAAGCTTCAGATAGACCGTGACCGTGATCTTCGTTCCCTTGTTGGGAGCGCTTTCGACCTGAATGTCACCATTCATCAGGTTGACGATGTTTCTTGCAATGGCCATGCCAAGACCGGTGCCCTGCACCTTGGTCGTCCGGTGATCGTCTGCCCGGCTGAACGGCTCGAACATGATCTTCTGGAATTCCGGCGTCATACCGATGCCGTTGTCCTCGATGGAAAACTCGTAGCAGCCAAGCTCCGAGAAGCCGTTCGGTTTTTCCTTGATCGTAAGGGTGATGTTTCCTCCATCCGGGGTGTACTTGACGGCGTTGCTCATCAGGTTCACAAAGACCTGCTGGATGCGCAGGCTGTCGCCGCAGACAGCTTCGTGCTCGATGTGCTCAATATGGACTTCGAGCTGATGGTGGTGCTCGTCGATTGCCGGTTTTGTGAGGGTGAGCAGGTTATCGACCAGCTCCGGCAGGCTGAAATCCTCCTCGGCAAGGCTTATTCGCCCGCTCTCGATTCTGGCCATATCCAGCACTTCATTGATCAGTCCCAACAGATGACGACTCGACTTTGTGATCTTGCCAAGGCACTCGACCACCCTGTCCTGACTCTCGATATTCGCACCCGCAATGGCGGTCAAGCCAACGATTGCATTCATCGGTGTACGGATATCATGGGACATATTGGAGAGGAATTCCGTCTTGGCGCGGCTTGCGTTTTCCGCCGCCCGGTACGCATCCTTCAGTGCCTTATGGGATTCGATCTCGGCCTTTTTCTCCTGTGACACATCCATAGATGCCAACAGTGCTTTGACCAGCTTTGTGCCATCCCACTCCAGCGGAATGAAGGAAGCGATCTTATAGGTGTTCTCATCTATGGAGCAGTATTCAAATTTGTAGATGTCGTTCTCGCCCTGCAGATTCTTTCGGATATTTTCCGGTGAGAACAATGCGTCCATCGCCGCCAATGGCTCCAACGTCTTATACCTTACAGCCACCTGCTCCACAAAATCATGGTAGGTTCCCGTCGGCGCGTATATCATTTCACCTTGCAGATTATAGAACCGATACCGGTCATTCTCCAGATCGCAGACGACAAAGCGGTCCAGCAGACGCACCATACTCTTGATCAAAAGATCCATCGATGCGTTATCTGAGGCCATCTGCATCCGCCGTGCCGTCTCTGCTTTGGACTCTGTGATGTCCCGCAGAAAAATCATCGCATATTCGGAATCTTCGATCTCGCCGCGCATGACCACGTTGCTGACCCATCGTTCCTCCCCATTCAGAACGATGCGGCAATCCTGACGCAGCTCCGTCTCAAGCCCCTTTAATTTTTCCGTGATGTAAGCGCGATTATAGAAATTCGTTACAGACTTTTTGTCCTCTTCAACCACATAGTTATCCACAAAGAATCTGACCAGTCCATCCCATGTGTGGTTCTGCTCAAAGGCCGTCATCAAAGAGGGCTCCACTTTGAAAGTATCGAAGGTGTTCTTTTCCAGATTTACATAGTATTCGCAGAGGTTTGCGCTGGTAAATGCACGGTGAAATGCCGCTGCCCGCTGCGCCTGCATCCGGCTTCTTTTTTCCGCGTCAATGTTGCTGATGATTCCGGCAATTCGATTGGCCGAGCCATCCAGACGGCGTATCACCTCCGCCGATGCCCGGAACCACTGGTATTGGCCATCCTGCATTTTCAGTCGGTACTCAACATTATATTTTGTAGTATTGGTTTTGTCCGCAATCGTTTCCAAAAGCAGCTGCATTACCCGGTCATAGTCCTCCGGGTGCAGAAGGTTCGACCACGAATCCAGTTTGTTCGGAAAATCCAGAATGTCATGATATCCAAGGATCTGCCGGAACGCATGGCTCCAGTTCACATGAACGATCTCACCGTTTTCATTACACTCAAAATACCATAGTGCAGAATGGATGGATTCATTAACCAGCGCAAGGTTCTCATACGCCCAGTTCATCTGTACTGACATGATCCAGATCGGTGTTCCATCCGTATCGACTGCATCTTTTTTGTAGAGACGCACATAGACGGGAGAGCCATCTGCTGTAAGGATCCGGCCTTCCCCTTCGCCCTGAATCTGACGAAAGCGCGCATTGTCGAGGAATGCGGCATCTTTCTTATAGAAAAGATTCTTCAGCGAACCCTTTGTCTGCTCCATCAGGGATGCATAGCTGTGGTTCAGATTATGCAGCAACAGATCACTGACCGACAGGATCGACAATTCGGCATCATAGTACCCGGCAATGGTTCCGACACCGCCATTATGATAGATCGTCTCCTGCATGGCCTGAAATGCATCTTTTCCCAGCCTTACCGTATCGGAAGTGTAGATTTCATCTGTAAGTCTTCTATCGAATTTCATTTTCATCCTCGTAGGGTTTTGATTCTGCCGCGCACTTCAATTCTGGTATGTCTTTTATGGTCAACTGGCATACTGATTTGTGATCAAGCTTGTACAGTATAACTAGTATAGTATACTTGCGCAGCATTTCGTTTTCAAGTGCTAATTGGCATTGGCTGTGTAAAAAAGAGAGGCCAATCTGCGTGAAAATTTACGCAAGTTGATCCCTGTACTTTTCCACAATCCGGCTATCCGTATAGACAGCCGCCCTGCGATGCGGTATACTCGAACCAGATCAACATTTTCAGGAGGAAAATCATGGTGGGAGAAAACAACAAGGTCGTCATTGTTACCGGCGGAAGCTCCGGCATCGGACGGTGCACGGCATCCGCTCTGAAAGAGAACGGCTGCATCGTCTATGAGTTCAGCCGCAGAAATATCCCTATGGAGGGCGTTACCCATCTGTCTGTCGATGTGACCGATGAAGATGCGGTCAACGCCGCTGTGCAGCAGGTCATCCAAAAAGAGACCAAAATTGATGCAGTGATCAACTGTGCAGGCTTTGGCATTTCCGGTGCGGTGGAGTTTACGTCCATGGAGCAAGCCAAAGCACAGTTTGATGTGAATTTCTTCGGGACAGTCACTGTAAATAAAGCGGTTCTCCCCTTCCTGCGCCGTCAGGGGAAGGGGCATATTGTGAACATCAGCTCTGTTGCTGCCGTAGCGCACATTCCGTTCCAGACCTTCTACTCTGCAAGCAAAGCCGCTATTTCCTCTTACTCCTATGCGCTGGCAAACGAAGTCAAACCCTACGGCATCCATGTCACCGTCGTAGAATTGGGCGATATCTGCACCGGGTTTACAAAAGCACGTCAAAAAAGTATTCTCGGCGATGATGAATACGGTGGGCGTATCTCCCGGAGCGTCAGTCAGATGGAGCATGACGAGCAAAACGGCATGGACCCGGCACGCATTGGACGGTACATCGCCGGTATTGTGGAGAAAAAGAACCCGGCAGTCGTTTATGTTGCCGGTGCACAGTATAAATTCCTGAGCCTTTTGTGCAAGCTCCTGCCTGCCGCAGCACGAGGAAAGATCGTGGGGAAAATATACGGGTAACAGGCGCATTGCTCCGCAAAGCTGCTATATAAACTAAAAAATCCGCCGAGGATGCCTCCCAACTGGGAAAGCTCCTCGGCGACTTTTTTAACGTGTCTGTGTTTTCTCGGTGGTGTTCTTTTCCTCTGCAAAAAAACGTTCTACATTTTTCTGTGCCCGAACCAGTTCCTGCCTCTCGTTCCGCGCCTTGCGGTAGTCCGGGTATCGTCCTCATACTGGTCAACCTCCCTACCAAAAACAGCCCTCCCGGCCGTCATGGTCAGGAGGGCTGTTTTAGTCGATAAGCTTTACAATTCCAGCCGCATAGAGATCAGTTCCTGATATCCAGCGTTTCGAGAGCGAAAACCTTTTGGGTTTCTGCCATATTCCACAAATCCTGCCGTCTGGTACATGGAGATTGCTCTTGCGTTCTCCGCCACTACCTCCAGCTCCAACTGAGCGTATCCGGCGGTTTTAGCGCAATGGATACAGGCTTCCATCAAGGCTCGCCCGATCCCCAGACCCCAATACTCTTTTAGGATACCGATGCCAAATTCCGCGCGATGCGCCACTTTATACTGCGCTCCGATTGCATCAATTCCCGCCGTTCCTGCCACTTTACCGTCCACAAAGGCGATCAGTTCGATCTCATTCGGACTGGTTGCTTTTTTCTCCAAGTAGCGGCTTTCCTGTTCCGCATCAAAGTGATTTTCATCGGGATAACTCAGCAGATAATCTGTTTCTGCGTGTGTCAGATCAAAGTTTTCAAGCACAGCGCTTCCATCGGATGCCACGCCGTTTCGGATGTGGACGA
>ENA-ORTG01003163-ORTG01003163.1-human-gut-metagenome-genome-assembly--contig:-NODE-3163-length-11958-cov-5.862472_pt1 | contig 11958 bp, 12 predicted proteins | sample MGYA00241906_ERZ509176 | MGnify/ENA primary metagenome ERZ509176 (study PRJEB26280, sample SAMEA2338811) | human gut metagenome | biome: human gut; feature: human-associated habitat; material: faeces...
TCTTGATATTTTGTTCTACACACAGCAATTCCCCGACACGATGTCGGGGAAAGGTACTGCTGAGCCATGGATGGCGAATCAGTACCGCTTGCGTACGTCGCCAACAACTCTCACAAAATATTTAGATACCTAGATGTCTGATACATCCTCCCTGTAGGAATATTTTTTTACCCCCACACATAAACTATTTACACCACTGACAAAATAACATTGTCAATAACAATTGACATATACAGAAAATAATGTTATATTTCACATAGTGGTTGCGCTATGTTGCTTGCGAGGCGCATAGCCGGAGGAGCTCATGCGTGAGCTCCTTTTCTAATACATTTCACATGATTCATTTCTAATTTCTTCGTTTGGGGAGGTACTATGGCACAAAAGATATACTTAACCTATGAACAACAGATTGAACACTTAAAAAATAGAAAGGATTTAATAATCCAAAATACCGACTACGCCTATTCTATTCTTCAAAAAATCGGATATTATTCTCTCATTAGCGGTTATAAAAATTTATTCAAACCACCTTCTTCTGAAAAATATCTTTATGGTGTTACTTTTGAAGAAATCGTATCATTCTATTATTTCGATGAACAATTACGCACAATTTTCCTAAAATATATTCTTCATATAGAAAAACAAATGAAATCCATGATTTCTTACTATTTCTGCGACAAATACGGTGAACAACAGGAAAAATATTTGAATATCAACAACTATGCTGTTACTAAAAGAAATTTGCAAAATGTCAAAAAATTAATTTCCCTTTTGCAAAAAATCTCTTCATTACCCAGTCACTACAGTTATATCGTCCATTATTCAAACAACTACGGAAATGTCCCTCTCTGGGTAGCAATCAATGCCATGACATTTGGGCAAGTTTCTAAATTATATCAATATTTACCCAATGATATTCAATATAAAATAAGTCAGGTATTCCCCTCTGTTTCAGAACGCCAACTCCACCAATTTATCCGTGTACTGACAAGCTGTAGGAATGTATGTGCACATGGAGAACGACTATTTTCTTTTTTTGTAAATGAAACAATTCCTGATACACTTTTACATTCTTATTTAAATATTCCTAAAAAGAATGGACAATATCTCTATGGAAAACATAATCTATTTGGAGTTGTAATAGCACTTTATTATCTCTTAGAGCATGAGGAATTCATGTGTTTTGAAAAAGAATTAAACAATGCATTACACTCTGTTCTGAAAAACTGTCCACATATTACTAAACAAAAACTGTATTCACAAATGGGATTTCCTGAAAATTGGGAAGATATAACTGCTTTTGTCTAGTGGGGGTTCCGTTCGGCTATGCACTGGATGCGGGTGTTGGGATATAAGGCATTCGGACTTTCTCTGGAATGGAATTGGTGACGGACGCAAACGACACCAATCCGCCCTCCATGGCGGTGGTGTCTTTCCGCGACTTCCTGTCGCGGAATTGCTGTTTGTGCGAGAAGGTCTCGAATGTCTAATATCCCACACCATGCACCCAGTGCATAGCCGAACGGAACACGGTATCGCAAAAAACGATTATGGATCTTACGATAAAGTAGTATTGAAAATATCAAAGAATTATAAAAGAATTATTCTGAAACCGTCTTGGGAATGCCAAAACCTCATCGTTGCGAAATGAACACCTTTTAAAGTAGTACAATATAGTCCAATAATATAATAGAATTCTTTGAACTTAGACAATACTGTAAAACAAAAAATAAACCCCTTTAACTGAGACAACGTTGTAAAACAAAATAAGAAAAAACCTTGAGCTGAGATAACGCGGTAAAAAAATATTCCTACAGGGATTTATGTTCAGACATCCGGGTATCTTGATATTTTGTTCTACACACAGCAATTCCCCGACACGATGTCGGGGAAAGGTGCTGCTGAGCCATGGATGGCGAATCAGTACCGTTTGCGTACGTCCCCAACACACTCTCACAAAATATTTAGATACCCGCATGTCTGATACATCTTCCCTGTAGGAATATTTTTTAAATGCACACCGGAAAATTCTCCACACAATACTGCAGCACTCCCATTCCCATCGCAAAGAATCCCAGCAGGATCGTCAGAAAGATCGCCGCTCCATCATATTTAAGCTTTATGCCTTCCTCTTTATTGCGACAGGACAACAGCATTTCTACGCCCAGTGCGATTAAAATGACCGGCCAGAATTTAATGATGAACTCATATTTGAGTGCCGGAACAAACATATGCACCATAAACAAAACTCCAAATATGATCAACAAGGCTCCACAGGTAAGACTTCCTACTCTTCTGGTTTTCATCTTACGGTTCCTCCTTTTTTTCCTCTTCTAAGTCAAGCTGCACTTTCTTTCCCTTGATCATGCGGATACCCACGCAGATCAGGATCACCGCTATTACAAGTCGCGGTAAGGTATGCAGAAACTGGCTAATGGAATTAGCAATACTCTCTGAAAACCATACATAAATCCAGGAGCCGATAAGATAATCCACACACTCATTCCAGAAAATACAGATTCCGGCAATGATCAAAATACCTGCGACAATTTTATTTTGCTGTTTGCTCCACTGATTGATCGGTAAAATACGGTCTAAATGAAAAATGTAATCATCTTCTAATGCATAAAATTCCTCATCGCTCAGACTGTACATGTTGTGGACATTAAAAAAACTGTAGCACCATATGATCGGAAGTACGATCGTAAGCGGTCCGATATTCAGAGTTGCCGCAACTGCTATGGTTGCAAAAAACAATCCCATGATACTGACTCCCTGTTTCATAAATCCCATATACATCTCTCCCGCTCCCGGCAGAAGCGAACAGATAAATGTCCATCCTTTACTTTTTTTCCTGATCATTATTTGTCCTCCTTAATTTTAAATTCTAATAATCGGTTGGTTGCATCCTGCAGATAACCGGTAACCTTATAGCTGTTATCATTTATTTTTTTTGTGATCGAAGGCTTATTTTCCTGCTGCTGAACCTCCGAAAATTCCAGTGGATTCTGTTCTAACGTCGTTGTCATCGTCAGTAAAAAGATGGAAGCTGCAACCGCAAATCCCACTTTCAGGCTATAGAACAACAACTTCATTTTCTTAGATGTCTTTCTCACTGTTGCTGCCGCCTGAACATCCACCTTCCGGCTCCGCTCGACAATCTCGTCGTAGAGATAGGATGGCGGCTCTGCAAAAAAATCTGTTTCCACAATATTTGCAAAACGTTCTGCACAATAAGTACAACATCCTACATGCGTATAAAGTTTTTCTTCTTCCTTGGTACTCAAGGTTCCCTGTGCATATTTTTTCCACATTTCATCGCTGATGTGTGTATGTTCCTCTGTCATTTGCTGCTTCCTCCTTCCATCTGTTTTTTGATCAGTGCCTTTGCCCGATAGATCTGTGTCTGAACCGTTTTTAAGTTCTTTCCTGACTCCTCTGCGATTTCCCTTGCTGATTTTTCTTCATAAAAATGTTCTCTTGCAATTTTATCATAAGGCGGTTTGATCTGCCCACAGATCTTCAACACAAATTGCTTTGCCTCCTGATCGATGTATATCTCTTCCGGACCGGCTCTCTGGTCTTTGATCTCTTCAAAATAGATATCCTCTTTCGGCTCCGACCTTCTTGCTGCATTTTTTAGATAATCGAGGCATTTATTGGTCGCGATCCGGCTGATCCATGCTTTCTCGTAAGTTCCATCAAACTCCGGCAGTTTTTTGTAGGCGGATAAAAAAGTTTCCTGCGTCAGATCCTGCGCATCAAATGGATTCTTTACCATTTTCAAACAGATAGAGTATACGAGTTTTTCGTAGGTACGAAGCAATGCCTCGAATTGTTCTTCCGTACTGATTTTATCCGCCTCCTCTCATTTTTTGCCTTCTTTTTACCTGTTCATTTATTATAACGAAACTACGCAGCAATTGTCTTCAACTTTTGGAACAAAAATAAGTGGAACACTCCTTTTTATAAAAGTCATGTCCCACTGTTCTGCTTTATTTTTGCATTTTTATGCCGCTATTATTTTTTTAAAAAAGAAAACAGTCCGCCTTTTGTATATGGCTCACTACTGATCCCTTCTAATGTGTATCCGGTCTCTCCGACAACTTCTGTCAATTTTGCCTCATCTAACGGTTCTTCACTGATAATGACACTTTCTCCCGCTGTATGGGAAGATGTCACCTTTTTTACTTTGAATGCGTTCCGAATTGCGTCATTCATATGTGATTCACACATTCCACACATCATACCATCGATTTTTAATGTTGTTTTTGTCATGTTCTTTCTCTCCTTTTTCCTTTGATAAAATTTATTTTTCTGCAGGATGAATTTTACAAAAATTCAACCGCAGTGCATTTGTTACAACACAAAAACTAGACAGACTCATTGCCGCTGCACCAAACATCGGATTTAAGGTCAGTCCCCATTTTACATAGCATCCTGCTGCTAACGGTATTCCTATGATATTATAGATAAATGCCCAGAACAGATTTTCATGGATATTTCGAAGCGTTGCACGGCTCAGACGGATCGCTGCCGGGACATCGGATAACCGGCTTTTCATCAATACTACATCTGCAGCATCTACCGCCACATCGGCTCCTGCACCGATAGCGATACCGACATCTGCCCTTGTCAATGCCGGTGCATCGTTGATACCATCGCCTACCATTGCCACTTTTCCCTGCTGTTTCAGACTGCGGATCACACTCTCTTTTCCATCCGGCAATACTCCTGCAATAACTTCATCTACACCTACCTGTCTGCCAATGGCTTTTGCTGTCCGCTCGTTGTCACCGGTTAACATAATGACTTTAATTCCCATATCCCGCAGTTCTTTTACCGCTTTCGGGCTGTCTGCTTTGATCGTATCTGCCACCGCAATGATACCTGCTAACTGCTCATTCTCCATAAATACCAGCGGTGTTTTTCCCTGTTCGGAAAGTGCTTCTGCCTGTTCCTGTAATTCTTTTGGAATCTCTGTCTTACTTCCTATAAAACTAAGACTTCCTCCCACTAACGTTTTACCGGACAATACGGCTGTCAGTCCATTTCCCGGAAGTGCCGAAAAATCAGCAACTTCTAATGCCCTCTTTCCGAGCTCTTCCCCTTTTTGCATCACAGCTTTTGCCAACGGATGTTCACTCTTTGCTTCTAATGCAATTGCAAGCTCTAAAAGTGTCTCCTGCGTATATCCCTCTGCAGGGATCATGTCCGTCACTTTTGGTTCTCCCTCGGTGATGGTTCCAGTCTTATCCAGTGCAACCACATTGACTTTTCCTGCATTTTCCAAGGTTGCCGCTGTTTTAAATAAAATTCCGTTTTTTGCACCCACACCGTTTCCAACCATAATGGCAACCGGTGTTGCAAGTCCGAGTGCACACGGGCAGCTGATGACCAGTACGGAAATACTTCGTGCTAATGCATAACTGAATTCTCTTCCAAGCAACAGCCAGACCACCAGTGTCACCGCTGCAATGGAAATTACGATCGGAACAAACACCCCGGAAACTTTATCTGCCACTTTTGCAATCGGTGCTTTCGTAGCTGCCGCATCACTGACCATTTTGATGATCTGTGATAACGTCGTATCTACGCCAACACGCGATGCCTCACATCGGATAAATCCCGACTGGTTAATCGTAGCTGCCGATACGGAATCTCCTACGGTCTTGTCCACCGGGATACTCTCACCGGTCAATGCCGCTTCATTCACCGCACTGCTGCCTTCTAAGATCACGCCGTCTACAGGGATATTTTCTCCCGGACGCACCACAAAAATATCACCTTTTTTTACTTCTTCTATCGAAACCGTCACTTCACTCTCACCACGGATCACCGTAGCATTTTGCGGTGCTAATTTCATAAGGCTCTTTAAGGCATCGGTTGTCTTTCCCTTTGACTTTGCCTCTAACATCTTACCAACCGTGATCAGGGTCAGTATCATTGCCGCCGACTCAAAATAAAACTCGTCCATGTAGTGCATGACTGCATCCATATCTCCAACCGTCTGTGCTTTTGTCATCGCAAACAATGCATAAACACTCCACAGATAAGAAGCGGATGCTCCTAATGCAACTAAGGTGTCCATATTCGGAGACCTGTGCAACAGTCCCTGAAAACCGCTGATAAAAAATCTCTGGTTGATGACCATGATGATTCCTGCTAAGAGTAACTGCAACAGTCCCATTGCCACATGATTTCCCTCAAACCACACCGGGATTTTCCAGTTCCACATCATATGTCCCATGGAAAAATACATGAGGATCAGTAAAAAAATGACCGATGCTGCCAGTCTCTTTTTTAGCTTTGGTGTCTCATGATCTTCTAGAGCATCCTCGGCTTCGTTAGATTTTTTTTCTGCCTCATTCCCTTTTTCTTTCGCTCCATAGCCGGCATCCTTTACGGCTTTGATAATGCTTGCAGGGCTTGCCGTACCTTCGACTGCCATGGAATTTGTCAGCAGACTGACGGAGCAGGAGGTAACACCCTCCACTTTTAGGACAGCCTTTTCTACCCTTGCAGAGCAGGCGGCACAGTTCATACCCGTTACTGTATACTGTTTCAATTTTATGCCTCCATTACTTCATTAATTTTTGTATGGTAGTCACAAGTTCATCCACAACCTCATCGTTTCCGGCGCGTATATCACGCACCACACAACTGTGGATATGACTTGCTAAAATCTCTTTATTAAATGCGTTCATCGCCGCACTGACTGCAGCAGACTGTATCAGAATGTCATTGCAGTAAGAATCTTTTTCTATCATTGCCTGGATCCCACGCACCTGGCCCTCAATGCGTTTCAAACGGTTCAGCAATGCCTTTTTTTGCTCCTCAGACCGCATGGTCTGTTTTTCACTGCAACAACAGCAATCTTTCTTTTCCATATTCCACCTCCATATACCCCATTGGGGTATCTTTGTTATATACCCTTCGGGGGTATTTGTCAAGCAGAAAAATTGTTTTCTATCTAGTTTTTCCTTTCTCTCCTGTTTTTATGTTTTATGTCATGGAAAAAACAGCTTTTCCAGTTTGTTCTCAGACAGACTCCTGTCCTGCTTTTCTTTGAATTTTGAATGTTTGTGAATCTTTTTGATATTTTGATGTATCGATTTTTTCAATACTTCTGACTGTCTGACATACCAATTTTGTCAATATTTTTCGTTTTTTTGACATATCAGTCTTGTCAATACTTCTGATTTTTTGATAGATCGGTTCTTCCGATACTTTGATAAACTGGCGGTATAAAAATAGCAAGCCAAACCCTAATCCTTTCTGGTGTGTTTTGCCACAAACCGCCCTACATGGTACACCAGTCCTTCCATATGCTGTCGGACCTCTTTTAATTTTTGCCGGATTGGAATACTCTGCGGACAATGCTGTTCACATTTGCCACAGCCGACACATTTTGAAGCATTCGTCTGATTTTTCCGAAGTGTTGTACACATGAAATACGTCTTAAATCCTGCATACCAGCCATCGGTATACCGCATATTATATGCCGAAAAACATCCTGGAATATCCACGCCCTGCGGACACGGCATACAATAAGCACATCCGGTACACGGTACTTTGATTTTTTTATTGATCTCCTGTTTTACCTGCTCAAAGACTTCCAGTTCTTCTTTGCTCAGGGAATCTGCCTTGGCTTCGGATGCGATCCGCACATTTTCCTCTACCTGCTCTATCTCATTCATTCCCGATAGGATAACCGTAACTTCGGGGTGATTCCATACCCAGCGGAGTCCCCATTCTGCCGGACTGCGCTTTGGTGTTGTTTTTTCAAATACCCGTTTTGCACTCTCCGGCAGTCCCTGTACCAATCGTCCGCCGCGCAGCGGCTCCATAATGATCACCGGCAGACCTTTTCCCGCTGCATACTGTAATCCCCTGAGCCCTGCCTGCGAATGTTCATCCATATAGTTGAACTGTATCTGGCAAAAATCCCAGTCATACGCATCTATGATCTTTATGAACTGCTCCGTTGCTCCATGAAAAGAAAAGCCGATGTTTTCAATCTTTCCTTCGGCTTTTTTCCCTGCAATCCACGCTTCCATTCCAAGATCGGTCAAGCGTTTCCAGGTAGCAACATCATTGAGCATATGCATCAGATAATACTCAATGTGATCCGTCTGCAGTCTCTGTAACTGTTCCTCAAAACACTTTTCCATATCCTCGATCGTTTTGATATAGTAGTGCGGCAGTTTCGTGGCAATGTTGACTTTGTCCCGATATCCTTTTGCTAAAAATTTTCCAAGACAGACTTCACTTCCATGATAGGTGTATGCCGTATCAAAATAGTTGACACCGTTTTCAATGGCAGCTTTCATCTCTTCCTCTGCCTTTTTCTGGTCGATCACGCCGCCTTTTTTTGTGAATCTCAGACAACCATAGCCTAAAATTGACAATTCTTTACCGTTTTTTGGATTTTTACGATATAACATAATTTCTCCTTATAGAGTAAAAAAGCGATTTTCTGCCCTGTCGGTATAGTGCTCTTCTAACATCCTGACATGTGACAAAAATGCTTCATCTGTAAAATATTTTGCTCCGTTTGGGCAGCTCTTTATGCATGCCTGACATTTGATACAGATTCCCGTAACCTGTGATACATCCTCACGATCAACAGAACCCATCGGACAGACCTCACTGCATCTTCCACAGCCATTGCATTTTGAAATTTCTGTGATCGGTTTTGCCTTTAAAAATTTTGCCGGTTTCCCATCGGTTCCAAGCGGTGTATAATACGCTCCCACGGGATCATTTCCTGCGACCTGTAATCCAGTATGTAAAGTGTCTGTTTCTGTAATCTTTTGTGCAGCTTTTCCTGCAAACGTTAAAATTTCTGCCCGATCTGATGCATCCGGTCTGCCTGGTGCAATCTTATCAGAAAATACATGGCTGCTTGCCACAGCCGCACCTGCCGCTGCAAGAAATCCATTTTTTTCTAATTCCTGCTTTAACTCCATTAAGGCATCGTCAAAATTGCGGTTTCCAAAAACAACCACTGGTACCACAGGTGTATGATCTCCTGTAAATCCCTGCTGCACCCATGGTAATATCTTATTGGGTACTCTTCCCGCATAGACCGGTGTCCCAAATACGACTAAATCCTCTTTTTCAAATGCCTTGGCAGACTTCCGGTTGTCCGGAAGTGTAAAATCCCACTGCTCTAGCGGCACTGACAGTTCCTCTGACAATTTTTTTGCGATCAGGTTTGTCACTTCTTTTACGTTTCCTGTCGGACTGAAATATACTGCCCACACCCTGCTGATCTTCATATCGTTTCCCCCTTCCGAAAACCAAACTCCTCATAATCCTCGATCGTAAACCGGTGATAAATGGCGTGTCCTTCTTCAAACGCAACACAATATCTGTATGCATCCGGCTTTCCATCTTCAAAATAGAAGCAGTAATCAAATTCCTCATGTTCCATTTTTAAAATATGGACACAATCGGAATATTTGCAAAACAGTTTTCTGATATCCTATTTTTAACTGCTGTTCTGCAATCGTATCCACCAGACTGTTTTTTAGCTTTTCAAAATTCATTGCTTTACATCCCTGCTTTCTACAACCTCATCATAGCTTTCTAAAAAGTGATGCTTCACTCCGTCCTGCTTGTAGGCGATCACGGTGCTCAAATTCACATTCTCTACGCTTTTAAAAATATTTCCTTCCACAAATGGGTTCGTCTTTTTTAAGTCCCGTATCAGATGCTTAATCTCCATTCGTTTTGACGAACTGTCTCCGCCCTCGATCGAACAGGTTTCCGTAAATTTGCATGCGCACTGTAAAAAATGAAGCTCATTATAATCTCTCCATTTTTTGATGTCATCCTCTCTCACTAAGTACAACGGACGGATCAGCTCCATTCCTTCAAAATTCGTACTGTGCAGCTTTGGCATCATTGTCTGCACCTGCGCGCCATAGAGCATTCCCATCAAAATCGTTTCGATCACGTCATCATAGTGGTGTCCTAATGCGATCTTGTTGCATCCAAGTTCTTTTGCCTTTGCATAGAGATGTCCCCGACGCATTCTTGCACACAGATAACACGGTGATTTTTCAACATGGAGCACCGCCTCAAAGATATCGGACTCAAAAATCGTCAACGGAATATGCAGCTTTTTCGCATTGTTCTCTATGATCTGTCGGTTCTCTTTGCTGTAACCAGGGTCCATGACTAAAAATGTTACCTCAAACGGAAAACGATTGTGTCTTTGCAGTTCCTGAAACAGCTTTGCCATCAGCATGGAATCTTTTCCGCCGGAAATACATACCGCGATTTTATCGCCCTCCTTGACCAGCTCATACTCTCTTACTGCTTTTGTAAATTTGCACCAAATACTCTTTTTAAACTTCTTTCTGATGCTCTGCTCAATGTCTAAGTACACATCCTGCTGCTCTTCTTCCTGCTTCATGCTTTCCATAAGCCATGCAAGATAGCCGCCTTTGAGACTTTTTGCCTCGATATTTTTCTCTTTTAAAAACTGCACTGTTTCGGCACTTGTCTCACCTTTTTTACAGTATAAGATCAAAGGTTTGTCCTCATATTTTTCATAATCAGCTTCTAAGATATCCTTTGGCACATGAAGGCTTCCCGGTATATTTCCATAGGAATAGGAGCTGTCATCCCGGATATCGATCAGAATATAGCTGTTTGCATCACGCTTTGATAACTCCTGTACGGATATTTCGTAATCTTCCATTGTCTGTCCTGTATCCTTTCCTGCTGTTTTCATTCATTTGTCATATATTCTTTATTATACCCAGTGATTTTGTATGTTTCAATGGTTTTTGCAGGAATTTGGGAAGTACCTTTTAGGAACACCATCATATACTATAATGAAAAAGGTATTTCTAAAAAGGAAGTTTCTACATGCAGTAACAGCAATTTAGTTCCGTTACCAAAACGTATCTCTGTCGTTTTTATGAAATTTTAGATGAAATGATCGACGGCATGACCAATGCCAGGCTGACAGACAGCATTTCTCATAATTTTATTGTCCAGATGATCCCGCATCATCAGGGTGCCATCTGCATGTCCAAAAATGCCTTGCAGTTCGCTTATGCACTGCGAAGCAACTTCAATATACCATTTGCAAGCTGACGATGTCCTGTTTCATCCATATGTTCCCTGTCCTGAAAAGACGATTTTGCATAATCTGATGCCGCAAGATAGGCAACACCCTCTTCTTTCGCTATCCTTTGATAGACCCGTGGCAGATCTTTTGAGGTCTCCACAGAGGTCCGGTCAAATTCCAGATCATAGCCGTCCCAGACATCCTCGCCTAACTGTATCGGAGATACTAATATCAGCTTCGCGTCCGGCACTCCTGCCTTAACTTGCTGTATCAACTGACGGATCCCAAGTCCGATGACTTCTGCGGAGGCACCATAATGACTCTTGCAGTCATTCGTTCCAAGCATCAGGATCACAATATCGATCGGACTGTGTGTTTCTAAGACAACTGGAAGTAATTCTGTTCCACGTCTTCCCGCCCGCAACGGATCATCAAAGATCGTGGTTCTTCCGCACAGACCTTCTTCCTGTACCAGATACCCCTGTCTGCTCATTTCCTCTCCTACAATTCCTGTCCACCTTGTATTCCAGTCATAACGATCTGTCGTGCCCGGAATCAGCCCATAGGTATTCTAATCGCCAAAACATACGATTTGTTTCATGTTATCACCTGCTTTTTTCGTATTTGATCTTCTAAGACCTGTTGCATGTATTATAAGATATCCCGAAAAAAAGAGGTAATACTTATCCCTTACCACTGCCTATAGATTTTTTTTATATGGAAATACTAACGGATACAAAAAATTTTATTTTGTATTTTCTTATAACATCAAAAAAGCCTTGTAGATACTCATACCTACAAGGCTTAATGCAGGAGATGGGACTTGAACCCACACGATATTGCTACCACAGGCACCTGAAGCCTGCGCG
>ENA-ORTG01003172-ORTG01003172.1-human-gut-metagenome-genome-assembly--contig:-NODE-3172-length-11923-cov-4.943040_pt1 | contig 11923 bp, 10 predicted proteins | sample MGYA00241906_ERZ509176 | MGnify/ENA primary metagenome ERZ509176 (study PRJEB26280, sample SAMEA2338811) | human gut metagenome | biome: human gut; feature: human-associated habitat; material: faeces...
TCTTCATTGTTAACCTTAAATCTAATACCATGAAAAACACAGTGCAAATATAGAGGTTTTATGTTATGTAGCATAATGTTTTATTTGCAAATCTCATTTTCTTAACCAGATTTAACAAAACCATGCTTTAAAACATATCCGTAAAATAATATATATCCCCTTAGAACTTAGGTTCATTCTCTTTAATCTCCTTCAAAGGCAAGGTAAACCAAAAAGTGGAACCTACTCCCAATGTAGATTCTACCCCGATTCGTCCCCCTAGGTTCTCGATAATATTTTTGCAAATCGCCAATCCTAATCCGGTACCTTGTTTGCAAGCGTTCAACTTAACAAAACGATCGAATATAGTTCTACAATCTTCCTCCGAGATTCCCATTCCCGTATCCGAGACCGAAACTCGTATTTCATCATTCGATACCTTATAGGCTAATTTGATCTCACCTTCCGAAGTAAACTTAATCGCATTTGTCAAGAAATTAGAAATAACCTGTACGACTCGTTTCGGATCTGAGAAAACAGTCACGGGTTGTGAGCCCCGATCGAAAACAAATCGAACGTTTTTCGGAATCTTCAAGGCATGTACCGCATAGGTTTCCTCACAGATCTCCTTAAAATCAAAATTTCTCTTCGTAATGTCAAAGGTTCCCGCCTCAATCTTTGAGAAATCAAGGATATCCTCAATCAATTGCAGAAGCAATTCACTATTCTTGTCAATGATATCCACATAAAACTCTCGTTCCTCCTCCTCTATCTCCTTGGTCTCTGCCAGTATATTCGCGAAACCAACAATAGCATTTAAAGGCGTACGGATCTCATGACTCATATTCGCCAAGAACATAGACTTAAGCCGATTCGCCTCTTTAGCCTTAGCTAACTCATATTCTTTCCGTTGACGCTCTCGTTCCACCCAGCGCAATTTATCTTGCATGGCGATCTCATCCGTTATGTCCATCAAGTAATAAAGGATTTTCGCTGCTCTTCCCGCCTCATCATATTTATAAGGGTACGCATACGCTCTCACCCAAACATATTGCCCCTCAAAAAGCTGTCGGTATTGAATACTATATTCACCGATCTCACCCGTAACAATCTTTTCAAAGCCTTGTACAAGTACCCTTTCCCGATCTTCCGGATGTACGATCTCACAAAAATCTTTTTTCGTTGTCAAGTTACTTGCTCTCAATCTGGATTTATTACCTAAAACACGTAAGTCCAGATCGATATGCATCTTATCGGTTTTAACATCATATTCCCACAGCAAGGAATCACTGCAACGCATAACCGTTTTCAACTTCGTGAACAGTTCCTCTACTTTCTCCGACTTTTGATATTCTTCCGTCTCATCCGTAAACATTAGTACATATCCACAGATATCTTCAGCCTCTCCTTTCAACGGCACACATTTAATAGACAGACGTAAATTTGTACCTTCCTTTTTTGGGTCTATGTTATAGTACTCATTCGTTTGTATATTATCAAATTCATAATTACAATCGAACACAACCATTTCTCCCTGTTTCAGACGAGCGATCTTGTCCTCTGGAAAATTAGGATTCTCGAAAAGATTTATTCCCATAATATCCTTCCGGCTTATAGCGAACAAATTCTCGTCCGTCCTATTGAGATCCACTAGCTGCCCCCTCTCGTCATAAACTTCAATTCCAACAGGTAATTTCTGGAATAGGGCATTAAAGCTCATTTCCTCTAGCATTTTATTACATTGTCCCATCGTCATATTAAATTATAACCACTAATTCCCAACTTTAAATCAATCAAGCAATCTCCTCTATTATTTATACAACAAATGAACTATAATAACGATTGCAGCAGAAGTTTAAAGTTATAGAAATAATATGAAAATCAAACATAATCATGTTGAAAATATATGTTTTCGATATTGAGAAAGAGTCATTCCCGTCCGTTGACGAAAAAAGCGATTCAATGTCGATTGAGACGGAAAATTAGTCAATATAGCGATCTCCTGTATATTTAATCGAGAGTCACGTAGCAACGACTTTACCTCTAACACTATATAGATAGATAAAAACTCCTTGGCTGAAATGCCACACCTTTCATTCATGATCGCACTTAAATAAGTTGTCGTTATATTCAATTTATCCGCATAAAATCCGACATTCTTGTGATTCTTGAAATTCTCTGCCACGAGACTACAGAAATCATAGATCAATTGCTCTTTTCTCAAACTAGTCCTGAAAGGGATTTTCTTACGCACTTTCACATAATAGTCGTAAACATCCATGTAAAAAATCCCCAAGTAACATATAATCCGCTCCCTCAGAAGCCCATTACCCCGATACCGCTCAAGCTCATTCTCTATCAATTTGCAAAATGATTGAAAACGCTCAATACCATTATTATCCTCTATATTATAGTAAAAATGATCCTTCACGAAAAAATGAAATCCCGGATCAAAATGACGTAAGGAACTTAATACATCCCCATGTAGTACATGTGGTATGATGATAAACTTCGCCGAGAAGTCCTCACTCACGTTCCGCATTGAGCATAACTGTCTCGGAAATAAGAAAATCAATTCATTCTTATTCCATACATGCTTATTATCAAGCAAATGAATGATCGCACTACCTCTATTACATACTGCTATTATCCCGTAATCCAAAAAAGAAGGTTCTGAAGTCAATGGACTATCTTCAATCTGTTCCGTAATAATAAAGTCTTTTTCTAATCCGCCTAAAAAACGATCACATGTATTATACCTATTCTCTTGCATATACTCTTATAAATTAAGGGAATACGAAATCTTACCTCCAACAACAATCAACAGAATAATATTATATTTTGTTCTGTCCGTTAAGGTCCCAAGTATATTCGTTTGATATTTTTCTTTCCTTACCCCCTCTTCTATTAGCCATCAAACCTTATATATCAATTGGTGCTAACAGCTAACCAAGGAAATCATAAAAAAACACAAGACAAAATTATATAATAAAAAATTGACTATTAAATGCATAACTAAACTAAAAGCGTACAAAAACACATCAATTGTATACAAAATCGAAACAGACAAAGAATAACCGAAAAAGATCATAAAAATACAGTTAGCTTCATTGACAAAGTAAGTTAACTGAAATACCAAAGCAAGTTAACTTACTTTGCCGATGAAATTAGCTTACTTTGAAAGTATGGATGTTACCCTCGGAAAGGGGCGCTTAAGCAGTGTTCTCAAAAATTCGTGTATTCATGCCTCTATACAAAAAAAGGCTATCCGTCACGGACAGCCAATCTCAATTGTTAACCTTAAATCTAATACCATGAAAAACACAGTGCAAATATAGGCGATTTTATGTTATGTAGCATACTGAATTATTTGCAAAATTCATTCGCTTAACTCGATTTAACGAAATCATGCCCTAAAACATAGTTATTAACAAGAAAACTATTCGTTCAGATCTAATAGCTTCCCAAGAAATCGTCGAGGGAACGAGTATCATCATCTGGCATCAATTCTTTTTTCAAACGAAATTTGCGTTTATAGATAGCATCCTTCGTCACATTCAAGACTGACATCAGCTCCGCCGAAGTTAGCCGCAATTTGATCAAGCAACAAAAACGAATGGCATCCTCCGTCAAATCCGGATAAGCGACACGTAAACGACTTATAAAATCATCATAAAGAGTATTTACGATCTCGATCAAGTTTCTCCAATCTGAATCCGGCAATATCGTTTCCGATTTAGAAAGTATCTTCAGCTTCTTGAACGTATCCAACTGTTCCAGCAAACACTTCGCCAAACGCTCCTTTTCCTTGATCAAGGATTCCACGTCACGATGCGCTTTCCACTGAGCCGCATGCTGGTATTCCTTCAAACATTTCTCCTTCGCTTCCAATTGCTCCTTGATGTGCGACATCTCACGACTATAACGTTGTATCAAGATTTCATTTTTATCCACAAGACTCGCTATTTCTCTCAGTTCTTTCTCCTTTTTTGTCTTATAAAGGTGATAACGCAAAAAAGATAACAGAAGCAGGGTAAAAGCGACGATGATTAAAATGATCAGATAATAAATATCTACATAGAAATGCTCCGGCTCCTTTAGAACCGAGCTTATGGCAGTAGATGTGTGCAGCGCAAACTTCATATAAATAGTATTTATTATCTTAATACTTCTTTCTTAGAATTCCCTCTCTCCAAATCGCTTCCAAAAAGCCTGTCCCATATCCGATCAATTGGACAAAAGCCGCTATGATAGATAACAACGCAACGATTCCGTTCTTATTTCTCACTAAAGCGTCAAAAAAGATCAGCGAAATATAAAATAACAATAGCCCCCATACCTTTGGAACGAAAAAAGCGGAAATACATACCCCAAGCAGACCTACCACAAATAAGGCCGGCAGGCAATGTACCCATTTCAATGATTCCGGGTACTTCTGGTACAAGATAATCCTAGCGTACCCCGAATGCCATACTTGCCGGAAAAACTGGACGAAATTTGTTCTTCGCTTATGATAGACCCAAGCGCCCGGAAAATAACGGCATTTATAGCCTGCCGCAAAAATCCGGATACTAAAATCTATATCCTCTCCATAACGCATATCAGAGAAACCACCCAAGGCTTCATACACCTCTTTCCGCATTCCCATATTAAAACTCCGGGGATAGAATGCATCTAAATGCCTCCGGCTTCCTCGGATCCCTCCTGTCGTAAAGAAAGAAGTCATCGAGTAATTGACCGCTTTCTGTATAGCGGAAAAAGAAGAATGCGCCCTGTCAGCACCACCAAAGGCATCCACCTTATAACGCATTAAGGACTCGTGTACTTGTTCCAGATAGCTGGCCGGAACGATACAATCCGAATCCAAGACAATCACGATCTCTCCTTCCGCATAACGTACCCCTTGATTGCGAGCCAAGCCTGGACCTGAATTCTCTATATAGAAATAGCGAATCCTCAAGCGGTTATTATAGGCATTGACTATGGGCTCACAAGGTATAGAAGAACCGTCGTCCACTACGATAACCTCAAAATGTACATATGTCTGCCGGGTAAGGCTGTTTAATAAATCGTCTATCTCCTCCGGACGATTGTAGACAGGAATAATAATTGAAAATACTTCCATTAAGCTAGATTTAATCTGCCGACAAAAGTAAAGAGTTAAAAAGCGTGTGTCAAAAAAGGGCACTGGACAAATAGAGGACATAGCTGGACATCGAATACCCCCTATTTTTTACCCCATAATAGAAAAACTGGACAAAATCCATAATATACGCTCAGTTTATTCATACAGAATAGTCTATTTATCAACAACTTACAAAATACAATACTATCCGCTACTATTTGGACAAAGACTGGACGCACACAATATTATTTCATTCGCACATCTGCCCCCCACATTAATTTTTCCCGAAGCGTCTGATAAAAAGTATGGTTATAGCGCTTGATGACTTTCGTCGTATAATCGGCCTTGCTCATCTTTAATTCGATACCTGCCGGGAATATTTCCGAACGTCCATCCAAAGAGATCAGAAAATATTTATTCCGGCTCTCTACCCGAAGCGTTATTATATCTGAATCCGGAATCACCAACGGACGCACGTTCAAGGAATGCGGAGCGACCGGACTCAAGACAATGCTATTACTTTGCGGGACGATAATCGGCCCATTTACGCTCATCGAATAGGCCGTGGAACCGGTAGGTGTAGCCACTACCAAACCATCCGCCTGATAAGAAGTCAGATATTCCCCATTCAAGAATGTATGAATCGTAATCATCGAGGAACTATCACGCTTCAGCACGGCGATCTCATTCAAGGCGTAATTATATCCGCGAAACGCACGGTCTTCCGTATATAAACGCAAGAGGGTTCGTTCCTCTACCTTATAGTAATTCTTAAAAATCTCATCCAGCGTATCCTCAACCTCATTACTGCTGACATCCGCAAGGAAGCCTAGCCGTCCGGTATTAATACCTAAAATAGGAATATCTTGTTTATTTACCCGGGCCGCCGTACGAAGGAACGTACCATCTCCTCCCACGCTAAGCGCTATATCCAGATCAAACTCATCACCCACTAATAGCCCGCTCACCACTGGCTCAAAACCAAAAGCATCGGTAAGGAATGTATAAAAAGGGCTGTCCACATAAATATCAGCCTCTTGTTCACGAAGCTTCTCAAACAAGCGTTTAATCAGATTCTGTCTCTCGATCTGATATTCACTTCCAAATATTCCAACTTTCATTCTACGCTCCTTACTTTACATATTCATATAATGTAATAACTCATTCATCCGCTGCTGCAACATATCATCCACCATCCCCTTCTCCATAAAATGATAAAGCACCGTATAATTGAAACGCTCGAAACTACGGATCACGGGAGAGGCATCTTCCAAATCAATCTTAAGGGTTATAAGCAGACGGCCCGTATCTTTATCTTGATGGGATAACAAATTAAGGACATGGGCATTATTCGCCTCTACCAAACGGGCGATATCCGTTAATGAATAATCCTGTGGCATCATTTCCAATACGATCACGCTTCCAGCCGCCTCCGCATTACATAGCTCGGATAAAGCATCTACCAAACGATCCCGGGTAATCGCCCCCAAATAAGTTCCGTCCACGGAAACCACAGGCAACAGGCTCAATCCATATCGGGTTATCATTGCCAACGCTTCATGTAAATGTCCATTTTCCGAAATCGCCGGAGCGAATAAAACCGGCTCACCGATCGTAGCCGAAGGATCCGGCAGCGCCAATAAGTCTTTTTCCGACACTAAACACTGGTATGCGTTATCACTCAATAACGGAAGATGCTTGAGTTTAAAATCCTCCATTAACGCCAACGCATATTCCGCTGTGTCAAAACTTTTTAACACCGGAATTTCCTTTGTTATGAAATCTTTCACCAACATTATTCTGTTAATTCCCTAAATCCTGCTAAATTTGCCGATACTTTTGTGCAAATGTAATGAAAGAAAAAAGATATACGATATACAATGACAAATTTAAGTGTAAACATTAACAAGGTTGCTACTATTCGTAACGCGAGAGGTGGCAATATGCCAAACGTGCTGAAAGTAGCGCAAGACTGTGAATTATTCGGGGCACAAGGAATTACGGTTCATCCCCGTCCGGATGAACGACACATACGCTATAGCGATGTTTATGGACTAAAACCTCTTATCCGGACAGAATTTAACATAGAAGGTTATCCTTGTGATAAATTCATCGACTTGGTATTGAAGGTAAAACCGACCCAAGTCACACTGGTTCCGGACGCTCCGGATGCCATCACGTCGAACTCAGGTTGGAACGTAAAGGACAATTTCGATTACTTAAGCGAATTGGTAGACACCTTTACCTCACAAGGAATCCGTACATCCATCTTCGTCGGAACAGACTTGGCGAATATCGAACTAGCGGCGAAAACAGGTACAGACCGTATTGAGCTATATACGGAACCTTATGCGACCTTTTATCCGGAAGATCGTGACAAAGCGATCGCTCCTTTTGTAGAGGCCGCTCAATTAGCTAAAAACTTAGGATTAGGCGTAAATGCCGGACACGACTTGAGCTTAGAAAATCTGGCTTTCTTCAACAAGAATATCCCTTGGCTGGAGGAGGTTTCTATCGGCCATGCCTTGATTTGTGATGCGCTCTATTATGGTTTGCAAGAGACGATCGCTTTATACAAGGCATGCTTGAATAATTGAGAATGGAGAAGAATTGAATATTGAAAATTATAACCTATAATTCAAAACGATGAGTATTTTACTTTCACTACAGGCCGTAGGCTCTCAAACGGCAGATCAAATGCCGGATTTAACGGCTGTAACCCTTCCTACGGAAGCGGAAATCAATGTGATAGACCTTGCCTTTAAGGGAGGTTGGATTATGGTGGTATTGTTACTGCTCTCTCTGATGGCTATTTATATTTTTGTTCAACGTCTGATCATCATTCGCCGTGCGGGAAAAGAAGACGAGACGTTCATGAATCGTATTAAGGACTATATCCATGAAGGAAAAGTGGACTCGGCTCTCAATTTATGCCGGAGCACCAACACACCTTCCGCCCGTATGATCGAGAAAGGCATTACCCGTTTGGGCCGTCCGATGAACGATGTGCTCGTAGCGATCGAGAATGTCGGAAATTTGGAGATCGCTAAACTGGAAAAAGGTTTCCCCTTGATCGCGACGACCGCCGCCGGCGCTCCCATGCTTGGTTTCCTTGGGACAGTAACCGGTATGGTACGTGCTTTCTTCGATATGGCAAACGCAGGCACCAATGTTGATGTCTCCTTATTATCCGGTGGTATCTATGAGGCCTTGGTAACAACTGTTGGTGGTCTGGTTGTTGGTATTATTACATTGTTCGCGTACAACTATCTGGTATCTCAAGTAGATAACGTCGTGAACAAGATGGAGGCTCGTACGATGGAATTCATGGATTTATTAAATGAACCGGCTAATTAATTGAAAATGGAGAATTGAAAATTAAAAATGAGCCAACTCTCCTCTATTTAATTTTCAATTCTCCATTTTCAATTTTCAATTATAAAAAATTATGGCTCTAAAAAGAAGAACAAAGGTAAACGAAGCGTTCAGCATGGCCTCTATGACCGACGTCATATTCCTCTTGCTGATCTTCTTCATGGTTACCTCTACCGTAGTAATCCCGAACGCCATCAAGGTTACCTTGCCGCAAGCGCAAAAGCAGACAGCGGCGAAACCTCTTACGAGGGTAACGATAGACGCAAACTTGAATTACTACGTGGCATTTGGAAAGCAAAAAGAGGTACAGGTCTCATTTGATGAGATCACTCCTTTCTTGCAAGATAGTTACGCGAAGGAACCGGAGATGTTCGTCGCCTTATATGCCGACGAGACCGTGCCTTACAAAGAGATTGTAAAGATACTGAATATAGCGAACGAGAATAAATTCAAGATGGTGCTTGCTACCCGTCCGCAGAAATAACAGATATGAGACTGAATAAGGATGACATATACAGTTTGATCGGTACCGTTGCTTTTCACGGTGTCATTCTACTGATACTTTGGTTTACCGTATTGAAAACCGAGGTACCGGATGAAGACGGGGGTGTACTCGTTAATTTCGGGAATGTAGATGCCGCCGCCGGAATGTTCGAGCCTAAGTATACCGGGCAAGAACCGCCTCAGGAAACGACCACTCCCCCTCCTCCCGTACCGGAGCCGCAAGTGGAAACGCCCAAGCAGGAACTCATCACTCAAGATATCGAGGAAAGCGTAGCCCTTGAGGACGCTAAAAAGAAGAAAGAGGAAGAGAAACGCAAGAAACAAGAGGCTGAGAAGAAACGGAAAGAAGAGGAGGAGAAAGAACGTATCCGCCGGGAAGAAGCCGAGAAGAAACGTCTGGCCGAGGAACGCCGCAAGAAGGAACAAGCCATTAGCAACAAGGTGGCCGGAGCTTTTGGTATGGGAAACGCCGAGGGTAACAGCCAAGGTGACGCTGAAAGCGGAACCGGTAACCAAGGAAGTCCGTTCGGTAACTCTGATCACGGGGCGAATGAAGGCGTAGGCGGTTACGGATCATTTAATTTGAACGGTCGTTCCATTGGTGCCGGAGGTCTCCCTCGTCCCGCTTACACGATCCAAGAAGAAGGTCGTATTGTTATCAATATAACCGTAGATCCGAAAGGCAATGTTATATTTGCCGAGGTAGGCCGGGGAACTAATATCGACAACGCCTCCATGCGTAAAAGCGCTTTGGACGCAGCTCGAAAGGCGAAGTTCAACAGTATCAGCGGCGCTAATAACCAGAGTGGTACTATTACTTACGTGTACAAATTTAAATAATTGAATCTTATGAAGAAAGCGATCGTATTCTTAGCGAATGGCTTCGAGGAAATGGAAGCCACGGGAACCGTAGACATTTTGCGTCGCGGAGGTATAGACACGAAAACAGTCTCCATCACAGACGACCGTAAAGTGGTGGGTGCCCATCATATGGAATACAGGGCAGATGCCCTACTTTCCGAAACTGATTTTTCAGGTATAGACGCCTTGATCTTACCGGGAGGTATGCCCGGAGCATCCAATCTAAACGAGTCTGAGACGGTAAAGGAGGCCTTATTGCAACAATATCGCCAAGGAGGTATCGTAGCCGCTATCTGCGCCGCTCCAATGGTATTGGGCGGTCTTGGCTTATTAAAAGGCCGTAAAGCGACTTGCTACCCCGGGTTCGAACCGAAATTGATTGGTGCCACGGTAACAGGCGAGGCTGTCGAGGTAGATGGAAATGTGGTAACCGGTAGAGGACCGGGCTTGGTATTCAATTTTGGCCTAGCTTTAGTATCTGTACTAAAAGGTGACGCGGTTGCGGAGGAAGTTGCGGCCGGATTACTATTATAAGATTTAGATCATCAGTCGAAACCCAATAGAATAGGGAACGTAATCCATTGAGTTATGTTTCCTATTCCATTGAGTTTTATCACCTATCCTATTGACTTACGAGATATCCCCCAAAGAGCTCCCTGCCCTATTCTATTTTGATCGTTTCAACCGCTTGTCGCTTCGTCCCATCCATGGATACCGCACGATAACGAACCGTGGAGAAATCAATGGAACGTAAATCTATATTCCGAATAACGCTATTGTACATCGTACGGTAATAAATCACATGGTTTCGCATATCCGTAACCGAAGTCCATTGAGTAGCGCTCGGTATATCGCAAGGTACTTGCCCTAATGGGAATTCGATCCCTACGGGAATATCAAAATTATTCAATATCTGGAAACACTGGAAGACCGTTTCCAATGCGGTTTCTTGTTGTGGGGCCGAAGCTTGGTAAAAAGCCGCACGAACGAAACGTGACGGTGGAGTTACGTCGCCCGGAATCCCAAGGAAACCGCTTCCCGCACCAAATGAAGACAACTCGATATTTCCTAATTGTTGATTGGGGGCCGTACCCGGGAAAAGATTAACATAATTATTCAGGTTCGTCAGATGCCACTCGAAACTGGGAGAATTAGTCAGAACTCCTAACGTATTCTCATAGAAGTGTAGCTCACCCTTAATAATCTCAAGAACCAGTTGACGCCCCGACGGCTCGGCAAACCGCCAATGAACGGTAGACGCACGGGGATCTATATTGATAACATGCACTTTCTTAACAGCCTCTTTCACCTCCTCTACATTTGAACATTCCCCCAACAGCCAAGACACTAATTGCAGATCAGAGATACTTTTATCCCGAACTGCGGCATTATATTTCTCATATTCACCGTACTTTGGAAAATAAAACAATCCAGCCGATAACCCAACCTCATTGAGTCCTTCAGCGATAAATTCCTTTTGCTCCACTGCCAAGCCCACATATCCATAACGTGCCGTGAAAGTCATTCCATCAACCCCATTCGGAGTATACGATCGTTCGGTGTATCCTCTTGGAACCACGACATACTGGCTGTTCAAATTACTTCCACCCCATTCTATCGTACGTGCTACAATAGTCGTACTGTCCTTGCTTTTTAAGGTAATACCGGTGCAAGCCTCTGCAGCGGAAGGATTAATAAGCAAGCCGGCAATCGCAAATAAAATAAAGAAATATCTCATAAACATCATTTTTGATAAAAACAAGCGACAGGAGAAGGTTGTTTTCAAGATTTCAAGACTTTTTCGTATGTTTGCGGTCATTTTATCAAAAAGTATAATATGAATAATAATCTAAAAGGTTTCGCTTATGGAATAGCGACTTCTGTTACATTCGGTTTAATCCCTTTGTTTACATTGCCTCTTATGGAGAAGGGTATGCGGTTTGATTCGATATTGTTCTATCGTTTCTTATTCGCGGCCATCGCCTTATCGGGTATGCTTCTAGCAAAAAAGGAATCTTTCAGAACAGAGATGCGAAACCTACCGATATTGATTTTATTGGGTGCTTTTTATACAGGCTC
>ENA-ORTG01003174-ORTG01003174.1-human-gut-metagenome-genome-assembly--contig:-NODE-3174-length-11919-cov-2.831676_pt1 | contig 11919 bp, 9 predicted proteins | sample MGYA00241906_ERZ509176 | MGnify/ENA primary metagenome ERZ509176 (study PRJEB26280, sample SAMEA2338811) | human gut metagenome | biome: human gut; feature: human-associated habitat; material: faeces...
TAATTTGCAATACGGAGGTTTTGCGGGCAGCCATACATAAGGGATTTTTCACAGATCCGGTTGATCAGTCGCGGGATCCCACAAGAAAGCCGGAAGATTTCATCCATAGCCCGCCGGCTGAATAATTCCCGGTCAATAATCCCTGCATAAGCTAAATGTGATTGGATATATTTTTCTGTTTCCGCCCGGTCTATCCTCCATAATTGCAGTGAAATAATCTAAATATCTATCGGCTACCATTATAGAGGAAATCTGGGCATCTGAAAATCCGCTGGATTATTTGGCGGTTACGATCAGAATTTGGTCAATCACGGAAATCATAAACAATATTGCAGTACATAGAAAAACCGCAGTCAAAAATACCTGCAATTTCTATTTCATCATACTCTTTACATTTTATTTTTTTGTCGGCATCGGGACAAATTCCATCTTTAATTGCATTTCTAAACTTTGTGCAAGTTTTTTTCCCAATGTTCATCAACCGGGACATTTGAATTATTTACTTGTATAGATCTTCCAGCATTATCAGCCGAACCTCCTCACGCTCTTGTGCCTGAAGAAATCCATTTGTGAATCCGCCTTTTGAGAAAATATAAAACTGACTCATCCTCTCGCCTCCAACAATTATACTCATAAGTTACTTTCTTACAAGTATAATAAAGCAAATAGTTTGCAAAATTAAGTAAAATACATCGAATCTTTAGAACCATTCAAAGTCCTCTCTTGATGACAGTTCCTTGTATCCACTGCTGTTACAACTATAGTTTATCATAACAATCTTGTTTTTTCTAACTTACCTGTATGTGCTCCAGCCACGAAAAAATTTGTGTTTCACACATGGCAACTTTCTTATGAACGAAGCCCTTTTACAAGAGCCAGAAATTCCTTCTCTGTATCCACAAAATGATATGGTGCATACTCACCATACGCCGTTGGTCTGCTGATTGTCACAAGCTGTACTCCCTTATATCCAACTGCCCTATTAAGTTCCCTTTTTAATTCTACCAGATGTTTTCCATGAGTTGTTTTCAGTGCAAAGCAACCATGTGCATCACGATCTTTCGCTACCAGATAACACATTATTCAACGCCTCCTTAAATTCATTCTCATTTCGAATCAATCCACTTTCATACTTTTCACGTATCATTTTCCCCGTTTCCATTGGATAGTCCCTCTTATATAGGTAATCATGAAGCCAATTATTCAGCTGTCTGTCAAACAGCGTATTGAACTGGATTTCTATAGGATAATGTCTTCCGCTTTTTTGATAGTACACATGAACCCCTCTGTATCCATCATCTGCTGCTTTTCCTTTTGTCATATCAGCGATCCGGAACTGTGAAGTTTTTTCTTTCAATATTTGATCATAGCTATCACAGAAAGCCCGGAAACCCAGAATATCATTAAATACTTTTCGTGTCTGATGATCTGGATAGTAACGGTTGTATTTTAAAAGTATGGAATCCAAACTCTTAATTCTGTAATCCAGTGCAATACCCGAAAGGATTTCCTGTTCATCCAGCCATTCTGTCATCGTAACAAGCTCGTCAATTAATAAATCCTTATCAAAATAATGCAAATTTTTCTTCAATGGACTTTCCAAATGTGACTCAAATGACAATGCACCCAGAATTTTCACCGATAAACCATTCATTTTCAGCAGTTGCTCATCCACAAGCATACCTCCTGCTTATTTTTCATTGCTCATAAGATATTTTATATCCATTTTATAACGTTTCATTTCTTTGTCATCCGAATTAATGAATAATGCATAATTTATCAATCCAAATAAATGTTCCAGATAATGACTTCGTTCTTCTTGTATATATTGTAAGTGTGATTGCAATCCATATTTTTTTATATAATATACATCTTTTCTAATATCTTTTCTAATACTCCTTGCAAGCTGAGGTTTATAATTTACCACTATGCCTGTTACTTCTTGTTGTTGACCTTGTTTGCGTACCCTTGTTTTTGCATCATTTATTGTCAACTGCATATCTCTTAGATTTTTTTTAACAAATGAGATCACTTTTGTTTCATCAAAATCCCCCGAAAATGTCATATCATCTGCATATCTTGTAAAACGAATTTTAAACATTTTACAAAAATCACCTATTTTATAATCAAAATCTTTCATTAATATATTAGATAAAGCTGCACTGGTAGGTGCTCCTTGCGGCAAACTTCCCTCTAAACAACATAAATTTGTTAACATCATTGCCACAGATTCACTGTATCCACTTTCAATAAATAATTGGTAAACCATCCAATCCGTTAAATGTCCAAAAAAATCTTTGACATCTAAAGAAAGAACCTTCCTCTGCCTTCTATGAAACCGAACATTATCTTTAATAGATCTATTTTTTACATAAGCTTTCGCATACGGGCTTATTTCAAATCTATACAAAATATTCTCTAAAATCCATCTTTGTATTTCTTTTAAATTCGGAAGTGGCTCAGATATATTTCTTGTTCCACCATTTTTTTTTTGCACTTTGTAATAATGATAAAAATTACATGGTGCATTAGATACTGCATACACATACACTGGCTGATATCCTAACAATGCACATAAATGATTCTGCGTAAAAATAATAGGCAATCCCCGATCCCACAACTTTTTTGCATATTCCATCCATCGTTTACAATATTTTTGACTTTTATTATGTTTTTTTGCAATCTCAGCAAATTTTAATTCATATTCTATCCATTCCATTTTGATCTCCATATTAAAAACCTTTGAAATCTTTACCCAAAATATCGTATATTTCTTTTCACCAGAAAAGAAATATCAAAGTGATTTTGTAACAAAATCACGACCAGTAATACTTGTTTTGGATTTTACTCCTGTAAAATCATGAACAAGTATTACTCCGGCTCGAAAAGTAAGTTCTTCAAAGATTAACGACTCGCTAATCCCGCACCATACGTGCAAAGTCTAAAGATTTCAAAGGTTGCTTATTATTATATCACGGTAAATATATTTCGTCTATGTCTTTTTTTTTCACTTTGTAACTATTTAATGGTAAAATAGTAAAATTATTTTTTTTCTTTTTAATAATCTTCCACCTATCTATCCCAGCGTCACTTAATGTTCTTTCTTCCATTTCGTTATAACATATTTCTCCATTTTTTTCGAGCTGCCGAACCTTTGAATAAGAATATCCTGCTGTAAACAGCGGCATGATAGATGAATTTCTTTTTATTGTATCCAATATCAAAAATTCTGTTGATTCTCGCACTTTTTCTCACTTCCTATTACTTTTATATTTCCTTTTCTCACAAATGGTGCATGAGAATTTTCCTTACATTCACACCAATATACAGGAAATGTATTATTTGGTGTCTTTATCATTGCTACTAAGCTTTCCGTACTTGCATATCCCAATTGCATCCCTTTAGGAGCTTGCAATTGTTTACTTATTTTTATCATTTTTTTAATTTTTTCTTTTGCTTCCTCTTCAGGATATACATCCGTTATAGCTTTTTTTCTTGATACTGCTGTAAATACAGAAATACCTTCGCTACTAATATTATTTATACCCTCTTCTTGTGCTACCAATGCCACAATATATGTTTTCACGTTTACAAAATTCAGATATTCTAAACATTCTAAAGCTGTTTCTCCACTCCCTATAAAATCATCTATTAAAATTAATGCACCAATTTTATCTGCATGCTCTTTTAATATTTCTGGAGTCTCGCAAATACGTACTTGTTTTTCTTGAAATTCAGAATATGTGCGTAACAATATGCCCTGACACAAATACAACATATGTGTGCTACTTTTTTGTTTTCCAAAATCCCTTGGTGGTAACAACGGACATATATAAATACTTTTCTCTTTTTCTGGATTCCATTTTTCACTTTTAAATAAATTTTTAAATGCTCTCAATAAATACTCTTCGTACATATTAGACTGAATCCATAAAAATTCATTGGTGAGTTCAATAATCAAATCTCTTTCTTCATCACTTTCTAACTCCACTAACCTCTCACAAAATCTATCAAAAACTGAACTATCTCCTTCTTCCCAGATTTTCCAATTCTTTTTTTCAAAAATATTATATAGCTTTGTTACATATTTATCTGAAAGTACTTTTCTTCCTAACATTTAAATACAATCCTTCTCTTTACTAAAATACAGTCTATTCTATAAATTTCCTATATTTTTATCCAAAATAATAGTATCAAGAGCCACAGTTGCCCGCAGCTCTATTGTATCACAAATTTTAAAATAAAATTTCTACAGCTACTCCACCGTCACGCTCTTCGCCAGATTTCTTGGTTTATCCACATCCAGTCCTTTTGCCACGCTGACATAGTATCCGATCAGCTGCAGTGGAACCACGGCCAGACTTCCGACAAAATGCTCATCTACTTTTGGTACATAAACGGTAAAGTTCACCTGATCTTCGATTTCGTATTTTCCATAGGTTGTCAGACCCATCAGGTAAGCTCCGCGGCTCTTACATTCGAGCATATTGCTGATGGTTTTCTCATAGAGTTCGCTCTGTGTCAGGACTCCGATCACCAGGGTTCCCTGTTCGATCAGGCTGATGGTTCCATGCTTCAGTTCTCCTGCCGCATAGGCTTCGGAATGGATATAAGAAATTTCTTTGAGTTTTAAACTTCCTTCCAGGCAAACTGCATAATCAATGCCACGGCCCACGAAGAATACATCATGTGCGTTTGCATATTTGGAAGCAAACCACTGGATCCGTTCTTTATCTTCCAGGACTTTCTGCATTTTATCCGGGATGGTAAGCATCTCAGAAATGTAATAGCTGTACTGTTCTTCTGAAATCTTTCCTCTGACTTTTGCGAACTGCACTGCCAGGCAGTACATTGCGGCTAACTGTGCACTGTAGGCTTTCGTTGTCGCAACTGAGATTTCCGGGCCTGCAAGTGTATAGAATACCTTATCGGCTTCGCGTGCAATGCTGCTTCCAACTACATTGACGATCGCCATTGTGGTAATATTCTTTTCTTTTGCCATTCTAAGAGCCGCCAGTGTATCGGCTGTTTCACCGGACTGGCTGACTACGATCACCAGTGCTTTCTGGTTTAATGGCATTTTTCGATAACGGAATTCGGATGCCAGCTCTACCCTCACCGGAATATCCGCCAGATCTTCAAATACATACTGTGCTGCCATACCCACATGCCATGCCGATCCGCAGGCAACAATATAGATCTGATCAAAATTCTGAATCTCTTCGTCCGTGATTTCTACTGTTGAAAGGTCAATTTTATCCTCTTTGATGACCGAATTGAGCGTATCCTGGATTGCTTTTGGCTGCTCATGGATCTCCTTCATCATAAAATGCTCAAAACCGGCTTTCTCCGCTGCTTCGGCATCCCACTTGATCTCGGTTGTTTCTTTTTCAATCTCATCGCCATCAAGATTATAAAAATGTGCCTCTCCCGGAGTCAGTTTTGCGAACTCCAGATTTCCAATATAATAAACATTTCTGGTATATTTAAGAATTGCCGGAACATCAGAAGCAACATAAGTTTCGCCGTCTGCAATACCAATGATCATCGGACTGTCTTTTCGTGCCACCCAGATCTCCCCCGGATAATCCTTAAACATCAGTTCCAGAGCATACGAACCGCGTACACGCACCATCGTTTTCGCGATCGCATCGATCGGACCCAGATTATATTTCTTATAATAGTAGTCCACCAGCTTGATCACAACTTCTGTATCTGTCTGACTGTAAAAAGTATAGCCATGTTTTAATAACTTTTCCTTCAGCTCCGTATAATTCTCAATAATGCCATTATGCACACCAACAACCTCGGATTCTACCATACCTGAGCCAGAACCGCTGCAGTTTCCCGACACATGCGGATGTGCATTTGTCTGACTCGGTTCCCCATGCGTTGCCCAGCGAGTATGACCGATCCCGCAAGTACCTTTTAAGGTATGACCATCGTCCGTTTTCTCCGCCAGATTGCTCAAGCGTCCCTTTGCCTTCACAACCTGTGCCAGATTCTCTCCGTCTCGAACAGCCAATCCCGCCGAATCATATCCCCGGTACTCCAGTTTTGACAAGCCATCCAATAAAATCGGTGCTGCCTGATGTTCTCCTGTAAAACCAACAATTCCACACATAATGTATTCCTCCACTTTTTCTGAATAAAATGATTTGAAATTTGCTCTTATCAAAAATCAAACACTTCAGACAATCCTTATGTTTCTCTTTTCCATAATAACTCAAAAAAATTTTTCAAAAATCTCCCTCTATCTGTAGAGATCCTCCAGCGTTACCAGCCGGACTTCACCGTGCTTCTGTGCCTGCACGAGCCAATGATATAATCCTTACCTTCAACAGGTGTTCCAACGATATCAATCTGCATCTGCTTTTTCTTCTTCCGGTCTGTCCCCCACCACTGACCGATTTCACTCAGCTCAATGGGAAGATTATCTGAATAATAGAGCAGATAATCCTGACACATCTTCTCAAAAATCAACCCCATGTAATCCGGAAGATACTGTTTCACCGCATGCGGATAGCCAATAAATCTAAAGTCTATCTATCATACCACTATTTCTTTGATTTGTGGAGTCTTTCTTTTAACCTTCCATGTTTTTAATGTTTAAGAAGCAAAGACAATACTCTCGGTCTTGCACCTTTTTCATATCGAAATCCCAATGCATGACGTATAATTTCCGGTAAATAAAGTTTTTCTCCATCACGTTTCAAATATCCGGATTGTGTCATGGACTTTTCTTCTGCCGATGTAAATATATTATTTTCCAGATTCATTGGAAGTGTTTTTTCGTCTGTCGGCAAATCTTCCAGCTTTTCAAAAATAGGCTTTAAATTTTCATATTCCGCCTTAATATCACTGATTTTGGCATTTGAACACTTTGGTACTGCATAACGTATCTCTGCAGGCATTAATATCCGATCATCATACGGCGGTTTTTTCATATTCTGCCCTGCTGCATATTTCAAAAACCGGATAATGTCACGTGCCTGAAGTTGTCCATTAAAATCGGAAAGAGCTGCCAGTATCCAACGTGATGAATACGCTTCATTTGAATCCTTCTTTCCTAATTTCAATCCCCAGAGTTCTTCCAGATATTTATCGATTATTTCCTGTGACGCATTTTCAATCGGAATACTTTCCCGATAAAAATCACTGTTTGCATGGCTTACCAGCCAAACTGCCAACTTTAAAGCTTCTGCCGAAGACCATTTCAGTTCTGCATAGGCAAATGACTGCCTGAATTGCTCATAATTAACTGTAATTGCATTCTGTGCCATATCGCTTCGTATAAAAATAATAAGACCAATATTTTCATATCTCGCACTGATCGTATTCAAAACTCCCTGGCATAAAACTTCTATCGCTTTTTGCTGATTTTTATTTGAAGATACTGCTTTTAATATCTCTTCCAGCCCATCAATCAAAAAGATAACTGTCTTTTCCTCTTCTTTTAATTTTTCATTCAGTTGAGCAAATGAGGTAAACTCTTTATTAACGGAATTTACAAACAATTGTTCCCAAAAATTCATCCAGTCAATTTCTTTATTCGCTTCAAGATCCAGTCTGTAAGAATTGTCACTGTAGATACTCTGTGAAACATCTGCAAAAGACAATGCCTTATTAAAACAGTCAATACATTGTCCCAGAACCGTTTGAATCTGTGAAATATTCTGCGGTGCTAAAACAGGGATAAAATAGCCATTTTCCTTACTGATTTTTTTATGAGTAATTTCAGAAAAAAAAGAATTCCAGTTTTTCTTTTCTATCAACTGACGATACAAGAATGTTTTTCCAGATCCCTTTGCTCCCTGAACAACCGTTACCGGAATCTGGTGATTGAAACGAGCACAAAGATTTTTAATCGGTTCGGTTAATAATAGTTCTTCCGCTCCATTGGCTTCAGCCGTGATCTGATTATTCGCAAAGTCACAAATTTGTTTTGTAATGATCTGATGCTGTTTTTCTGTATAAATTCCTCTTTCTGGTTCTTCTGATATACAGTAAGGTTTTACTAATTCTTTGACAGCATCATACATATCTCTGTCTTTTAAAACATTTAAAATCTGCTTCCATTCTGTTAAATGTATTAATTCACTGGCAAACGGAAGCTCCACGATCATATTATCAAGAAGTTCCTCTTTTACCTCTGTAGTCTCAAAACATCCGAGTAAATTTTCCTTGATTTCCTGTTTCTCTCTTCTTGAAAAAGTTTCCGGAATCATGCCCAGAAAAACAGTAGGCAGAAGCGTATCTTCCTTTATCTTCAGACCTTTTGCAATAAAACTTAATACCTGCTTTGTTCCCATTACAGACTGAAGAGAAGTAGAAGTTACACAATATTTTTTCACTCGCGGATCAAGCAACAATGGTGCTGAATATTCGCTGATCCCCGCACGAAGATCCACCAGAACTGCTGTTGCCCCTAAACTACTTGCCAGTTTTGAAAGTACTTCTGCCAAAATATATTCTTTATTTCGACTGGCAGTGATTGTTTGCGGACTTGCATACAGATCAAACAATTGCTCTTCATAACGATATGTCGGAAGAAAGAAATGTTCTACTCTCTGTTGGCTGGTTTCGATTGGCAAGGTAATCGTCCCCATTAAATTTTCTGCCGTTGATACAATTTCCTCTACATTGCTGTTATCCTGAATCAAAGTTAATAAATCCAAATAACTAAAAGCACTATCATTTAAATCACCCTGGATTAAGGTAAGTCCCGGTGCCTCCAGATCAGAATCAATAATTAAAAGTTTGCTGTTTTCCGGATTCTTCTGAAGATTGGTCCATGCCCGTGCAAATGCAATAAGCGACAGTGTTCGTCCAACTCCACCCTTATAAGAATGAAATGCAAAAACCGGACAGCTAAGATCCGCCAACTGCTCCGTCGGATATATGGAATCTTCATAAATCGCCTTTTTAAACAATGGCAACGTTCTTACAGTAACCGGACTGTACTCGTACTCATATAAAATCATCAAATCTTCTCCCTGACCATCCAATTTTATACTTAAATTATCAGGTGCAATATTTTTCGGAAAAAGTTTCTTTAATACAGCATTCTGCAGCGTACCCTGTTCTGATTTTGGGTATACAACCATTTCATTCGGATAAACTTCTATATCGTATAATTCATCTTTCCACTCATCATGATGCATTAAAATATATCGTTCAATATCTTTCCATGTATAGAACCTCATAATTTACACCACCTCTTTCAGCCATTCTTTAATCTCAGCCAGCGTATAATCAAATTCCTGCAAATATGTAATATTCTGCTCTGCAGGAGCAATCAAATACCTGCACAACTGATGATAATCCGCTGTTCCTACCGTATTTCCATACTCCGTAGGAAAACTCTTAAATCGATAAGTTCCAGCCTGACCAACTCTCTTTAACAGCGTTCTAAAGTCATGTGACCCCAAAATTTTCGCCGTCTCATCATCCGCCTGAGAAATCGTATATATATTATCATTCTCCATGATCAAGCATTTCAATCCACATTCAACACAATAACATAATAATAAACGTCTACTGTAAGGACTTCCAATATTCCAATTATCATAGGAATTTGCATGAACTGTAAACGCTTTTTTATAATTTCTTTTATCAGCTCGTAATTTTGCCATAAAGTTATCCTCTTATTTTCACGTTAATCTAATCGCTACCAAATTTGTGTTTGAATTTGTTTGTGTTTATTATAATCGTTTATGTGATGTTTGTCAATCTTTTTGTTTCTATTTGTTCAAAATAAAATGCCGGATACTCAGAAACTTTTGTATCCGGCATTTTGTAATGCTCAAGAGAATTTTTAGATATTCTTCACGGTTGCGATATCGATCAGGGTCAGTTTCTTGATATCGGTGTTCTCCAGGCTGGTCACGAGCGCTCTGGCGGTATCCATAGCGGTCAGGACGTTAACGCCTGTCTCGATGGCTGTCCTGCGGATGAGGAATCCGTCTCTGGAGTGCTCTACGCCCTGGGACGGGGTATCGATGACAAGGTCGATCTTGTGGCCGAGGATCAGGTCGAGGAGGTTCGGTGACTCCTGCTCGATCTTGTTGGTGCGGATCGCATTTACGCCTGCTTCCTGCAGGACTTTTGCGGTGCCGCGTGTTGCGTAGATGCGGTATCCGATCTTCTCGAATCTTCTGGCGATCTCGATTCCTTCTTCTTTGTCGGCATCTTTCAGTGTCATGATCATATTTTTATGCTTCGGCAGTTTGATGCCGGCACCGATAAATGCTTTGTAGAGTGCTTCGTTGAAGGTCTTTGCGATACCGAGGCATTCTCCGGTGGACTTCATTTCCGGGCCGAGGCTGATGTCAGCACCGCGGATCTTCTCGAAGGAGAATACCGGCATTTTGATCGCGATATAGTCTGCTTCCGGTGCAAGTCCGGTCGGATAGCCGAGTTCTTTTAATTTTTTGCCGAGGATCACTCTGGTTGCCAGCGGCACGATCGGGATTCCTGTTACTTTGCTGATATACGGCACGGTACGGCTGGAACGTGGGTTTACTTCGATGACATATACGTCTTCGCCGCAAACGATGAACTGGATGTTGATCAGTCCGATGACATGCAGGGACTGTGCCAGTTTTCTGGTGTAGTCTACGATCGTTGCTTTTACGTGGTCATCAAGACTCTGTGCCGGGTACACGGAAATACTGTCTCCGGAATGGATTCCGGCACGTTCGATATGCTCCATGATACCAGGGATCAGGATGTCTTCGCCGTCGCATACGGCATCGACTTCGATCTCTTTTCCGACCAGATATTTATCTACCAGGATCGGGTGATCCTGTGCGATCCGGTTGATGATGCCGATGAATTCATCCACATCTTCGTCGTTGATCGCAATCTGCATACCCTGTCCGCCAAGTACGTAGGATGGGCGCACGAGTACCGGGTAGCCGAGTTCGTTGGCTGCTTTTTTGGCTTCTTCTGCGGTAAATACGGTGTGGCCTGACGGTCTTGGGATGCCGCATTTCTCCAGGATCTCATCGAACAGTTCACGGTCTTCGGCTGCATCGACGTTCTCTGCGGATGTTCCGAGGATCGGCACGCCCATCTTCATCAGGGCTTCTGTCAGCTTGATCGCGGTCTGTCCGCCGAACTGCACTACGGCTCCGTCCGGTTTTTCGAGATTTACGATGCTCTCTACGTCTTCCGGTGTCAGTGGCTCGAAATACAGTTTGTCTGCGATGTCGAAGTCGGTACTTACGGTTTCCGGGTTGTTGTTGATGATGATGGTCTCGTATCCTTCTTTTGCAAATGCCCAGGTACAGTGTACGGAGCAGAAGTCAAACTCGATACCCTGTCCGATACGGATCGGGCCGGAACCAAGGACGAGGACTTTCTTTCTGTCGTTTGTCTCGACAGCTTCGTTTTCGCCGCCGTATACGGAATAGTAATACGGTGTGGTTGCTGCGAACTCAGCGGCACAGGTATCTACCATCTTGTAAGCTGCGGTGATATCATACTGTTTTCTTAACGCTTTTACTTCTTCTTCGGTCTTTCCTGCCAGTTTTGCCACCAGGTAATCCGGGAACTCAAGGCGTTTTGCTTCGCGCAGCAGATCCTCATCCAGCTCTTTGGCCTGTAATGCCTGCTCCATCTCAACGAGGATAGCCAGCTTATCGATGAACCATACATCGATTTTGGTGATCTCGTGGATCTCGTCGTAGGAGATGCCCTGACGGATCGCCTCTGCGATTCTCCAGATTCTCATATCGTCTACGATGTGAAGCTCTTCGATCAGCTCGTCTTTTGACAGGTGGCTGAAGTCATAGGACATCAGGGAATCTACGTGCTGTTCCAGGGAACGGATGGCTTTCATCAGCGCGCCCTCGAAGTTGTTGCAGATACTCATAACCTCACCGGTTGCCTTCATCTGTGTGGTCAGAGTACGTT
>ENA-ORTG01003175-ORTG01003175.1-human-gut-metagenome-genome-assembly--contig:-NODE-3175-length-11915-cov-3.055987_pt1 | contig 11915 bp, 11 predicted proteins | sample MGYA00241906_ERZ509176 | MGnify/ENA primary metagenome ERZ509176 (study PRJEB26280, sample SAMEA2338811) | human gut metagenome | biome: human gut; feature: human-associated habitat; material: faeces...
AAATCTGATTTTTCGCCAAAAGTACGGATTTAAGATGAGAATGAGGATATCCAAGTAACTATTTATCGCTATCCATTATGTTATTCTTATTTGTATGCGTATATGAATATATCAGATAAACGACACAAGGAATAACCACTATACTACAAAAGAATAAATAAGGTCCCATAACTATTTCCTCCTTTTTTTACTGTTTTCAGCCCTTTCTCCTTCCTTAAAATAGCGGGTACCCGCCCAAAAAGTAATTATAGCAACAATTGCCGCATTTATATAAATAATCCAACTCTGCTGTTGATAATTACTGATGAATGTGCTAATGATTCCGCCAGTCACTACATACTTAGCGATATCCATCAACCATTTTCCGATTTCTTTTTTCATAGTAAGATATTTTGTTTGTCAAGGCAAAGATAAATAGAATAATCCATATCGCACGCTATTTTACCTGAAATTGTTCCGTCGCGTAGAGGGCCTCGCCGGTTTGGGTCAGACCTTCGATGGTGATGGTGAAATCACCGGTCAGGTCGGAGGTGGTAAAGGGGATGGATATAGAGGACTCGCCGTTTGGCCGGATATCGGGTCGCCAAAGTAAGGTATGGCGGAAATCCGGAACGGGAGATCGCTTCTCGGTCTCTGTCCGGTAAGCGGGCATATAGAAGATGCGCTGGGCTTGCGTGCCCTCATAATCAAAGAACTGGGTGGAGTTATCGACTACCAGACCCGGGTAATTATGCTCGTAAGAGGAGAAGGAGGCTATACCGTCGAATATCTGCCCACCGAATACGTACTTACCTTTATACACATCGATCTTCCGGATTTTTAGGGGATCGTACTTAAAAATGATCTCGTGATCGGTGATGGGGATACCATCCAATAAAACCAATGAGTTACCGATCGTATACCCGATCCGCTCCTCGGTCAGGACCGCCAACCGGCGAACCCCATCCATCTTACGGAAGCGGAGGCCGGGGATAAACTCGATAACGACTTCCTCCATCGTCGTGAAACGGGTGTACTCGTCCAAAAGATAACTCCAATCCGGTTGCCACTGGAACCAAGGCTTCTCCGCTTTTTCCCGAACCAAGGAATCAGACCGGTAAGCATGCAACACCTGTAGCCCCACGCTCCGCTTCACCAACTCATCTTGCCAAGCGGGATTCAATCTCAAGGCGGGAAGCTCCTTCTCCGGATGCGTAGCGTAAGGAGATTCGATGTCCACCCGGTAGCGAGAAGAGGAAGGGGATAAAGCCACCGTCACGATCTCGTGCGTCCCAGATATATGTTTCGTAAAGAAAGTCACCTCCCCGGCAGGGCCCAGTTGCCCCCCGAAAAGACGGATCTCACCCCCGGAAAAGCCCAATAAAGGCCTCACCGCCTCTTTAGACGAAGGTTCGCCCGTAGACAGATCGATCACTTTCCCCGTCAGGATCGGCCCCTCGTATTCCGCCAAGAATTTACGATCGGCAGGCGATGATCCCGTAGTAGGCATGCTTTGTTTCCAATCAACGATACCGCTCCGGGCGGAAGGTTTATACAAGTCAATCCCGGCGATAGAGACCGATAGGGTCTGTAGATCCGGGGGCAGGCCGTTTATCCGGATCTCCCCCCCTGAACGGGTATCATAGGTCATACGGTCCGGTGATACGGAAACCGGGCCCTCTCGCCTCGTAAAAGAGTAAGCGGGCAATAAAGTATCTGTCAGCAGGGTCTCGTTCGTCACGAAGGTGTTCACCACCGCCAGCGGCTTCTCAAAGAAGACCTCCTCCCCCTCGTTCCGCATATAACGGGTATAGGCCACCAGCCGGTAGTTTCCGGTCGGCAAGGTAGAAGGCAACTGCAGGCAACCATCGCCCACCCCCTTCTCCAGCACGAGTCGGGCTTGCACGACCGCCGAGGCGCTATCCAGAAGCTCCACATATCCCACCTTGCTCACGTCGGACAACCGTTGGTCCAAATCCGTGGCAATGAATTTCATCCATACAAGCTCGCCCGACAGATAAAATTGCTTATCCGTTTGCAGGTAAACCCGCTCTCGCAATTCCCCTGCGAGAAGCGTTTGCCCCGCCCATAAGAGGCAGAGGAGCGACAAGATACATTGTTTTATCATAGACTTCTTCATAGCAACTAAATTATAAATGACTGGTAGGCCACCAAGAGGGCTTCTGTTTCGAACCAAAACGGCCGCAATCCATACAACGTTTCAGCGCATACGTATTACTCGCCGCATTCATCGGATTATAGGAAACATATCCGTAATCCGGATTATTATCATATTCCGATCCCTGTACGATCGTGCTTGCGCAGCCCGTAACCTCGGCCTCATATACCTTCTCTATCTCCGGAAAGAAACGCTTGAGGCGAGTCACTGTCGCTACTTCCACGAAACCGATCACCGGAACCTCCGGGTCCGTCACGCAACGGATATTCCCTTTCATCTCCGAAGGAATAGGGGCAAACAAGCTACCAGACTCCTCTATGTTCTTCTGCAAATTAAAATAGTAGTCGTAAGCCTCCCGGTGCAACGCATATTGTTCCACCTCCGCATGATACAACATCGAGAAACGGCGATCGCTGGGATGATACGAGGCGATACTTTTGTTAGCGATCACGTTCTGCGTCAGCCTATCGGAACTGCCTAGGGAGATCACCTTCGAGCTGTCCTTCCCCCAGCAATAATACCAATTATTCGATGTAAGTAAATCATATATTACGACCGTATTACCCATTTTCTCGGCGGCCATGAAGATCTCCGCCTTCACCTCCCAATTCTCCTTATACATCCAGCGGAAATAAGAGGATCGATCCGGGGCATTATGCGTAGACACACAGAGACGGACCTCCTCTCCCGGCCCCTTCTTCAGCAAGGAGAGAGAGTCGATCGGAGGCGTTATCTCCGGTCCCAGATAGTCCGACTCATACTCCAGCCCATCCAGCGAGATATGTAGCCGGTACCGGCTACCCGGGTCCAGCTCTCCCATATCCACCTTATACTCTCCCTTCCCGGAAGAATTAGCGCAAGTGAAAACAGCTCCATCCTCACGCTCCACCACCACCTTGGCGTTATTCACGAACTCATCCTCCGTGAAATCGTCGGTCAGGCCCACGCTTCTCCGGAGCTTTATCGTAGTCTCGCCATTCGTGATGATACCATCCACGACCAACAAATCCCGTACCTGCTCCAAGCCCTTCGGCTCGTAATCCGTGACACAGGCGGACAATAACAACAGCAAAGCCCCCAGCCACCAATGAAAGCCTTTTATAGAATCTTTTATCTTCGCTTCTTTCCTCATCTCAACTCCCCCCTAAAATTTAATATTATAAGAGACAAACGGGATAGGCACCCCGAATATCGCCATCTTATATCCCTTTAATTTCCCGTTCTCCGATATATAATACACCGAGTAGGCGTTCTTTCGCCCCGTCAGGTTATAGACCCCGAAAGAGATCGTGCTATGCGTGAGCAACGTCAGGTGGTGGCTCGGCTCGATGTTGAACGAGGCGTCCATCCGGAAAAAGTCCGGGATGCGGTATTGATTACGGTCGGAATAATAGACAAACTCACCGCCCCCGTAATGATATTTGGAGACCGGCAAGGTGATCGGCCGTCCCGTGCTATAGTCGCAATTCAGCGAGAAGCTGAAACGATGCGTGAACTTATAGTTGCCCACGAACTTCAGGTCGTGCGGCTTATCGAAGTCGGCGGCGTACCAATCCCCCTTGTTCACGGGATTCACGATCATCGGGTCGTTCTGCCGCAGTTGCGTGCGAGAGTAGGTATAGCTTACCCAGCCGTTCAACTTCCCTTGCGTTTTCTTCACCATCAGCTCCACGCCATAGGCACGCCCCTCGGTCCTCAGCACGTCCGTCTCGATGTGGTGGTTCATCAGCAGCTCGGCGCCGTTCCGGTAATCTAGGTAATCCTTCATCGTCTTGTAATATCCCTCCAAGGAGACCTCGATCGTATTGCTCAAGAAATTCCGGTATAGCCCGGCGGCCACTTGCATACCCGTCTGCGGCTTGATGTTAGCGTCGCTCAACTTCCACGTATCCGTGGGCGACATGATGGTCGTGTTGGATAGCTTATGGATATTCTGCCGCATCGTATTAAAGCCGGCCTTCACGGAGAAGTCCTCGGTAAAGGCGTAGCGGGCGGATATGCGGAACTCGGGCCCGTGGTAGGTCTTGAACGCCCCGGTCTTATCCACCGTGCCCGTCACGGTAGCCAAGGAAGGCAGCTGGTCGTCGGCATAGAGATTATAGGTACGGGGCCCCAATACGTTAAATATGGAATAACGGACTCCCACGTTCAAGGAGAGTTGGGAGGTGATATCCCAACGATCGCCCACATAGATAGCGGACTCCACCGCTTTCTCCTTCTCCATCCGGTCCTCCTTCACCAACGACTCCCCGCCATAGGGAAGGTATTTCCCCGGCTCCAAGCCGTAGAACAACGAGCTGGCGCCGAAATCCAGCGTATGCTTATCGCTCAGGTAATGCGTGAAGTCCATCTTCCCGTACATCTGGTCGATACGGAAAGCGAGGGAATAAGCATTCACCGGGTTATCCGTATTACGGGTATTGTAGCCATAATGGTCGTAGCCGGCGGTGAGGACCCCCGTGAAACGATCCGAGAAGATATGCCTCCATTTCACCGAGGCGTTGGCGTTCTCGTAGGCATACCGCTCATCCGCGTTAAAGCGGAAACGGTCGTGGCTGTAGTAGCCATTCAGATAGAGGTTGTTCCGCTCGTCGAACTTATGGTTAATCGTGGCGTTCAGGTCGTAGAACCCGGCGTTGCCATCCTTATAGCCGCTCTTCTCGGGGAGTTTCTTCAAGATCCAGTCCGAGTAAGTGGTACGTCCACCCACGATAAAGGAGGTCTTCTCGGAGAAGAGAGGCCCCTCCAAGGTAAGGCGGCTGGTCAGCAAGCCGATGCTCGCCGATCCCTTGAACTCCTTCTTGTTACCCTCCCGGCTGTTGATGTCGAGTACCGAGGAGATACGTCCGCCATACTTGGCGGGGATGCTGCTCTTGTACAGCTCCATGTCCTTCACCACGTCGGGGTTGAAGACGGAGAAGAAGCCGAACAGGTGGGTCGGGTTATAGACCGTGCCGTCGTTGAAGAGGATCAAGTTCTGGTCCGTCGCCCCGCCCCTCACGTTAAAGCCGCTAGAGGCCTCGCCCACCGCCTTCACGCCGGGGAGCGACATGACTACCTTCATGATATCCACCTCCCCGAATGCCATCGGTATATTCTTTATATCCTTCACCTTCAGGCGTTCCACTCCCATCGTCGTATTCCGCACGTTGGCGATCTTCTCGGAGGAGATCGTGACCTCCTTCAAGGTGTAGACCTGTTCCTCCAGCTCTATATCCAGCTTGCCGTCGGAATGGAGCATGATCTGCCGCCGGGTGTCCTTCATGCCCATGCCTTGTATGTACAGCTCGTGCCGTCCGGGAGGGAGGCGCAGCGTATAATAGCCGTAAGCGTCGGTAGTAGCCCCGATCATCGGGTCCTTCACGAACACGGCCACGCCCACCATCGGCTCGCCGGTCTTGAAATCGCTGATATTACCGGTCACCGTGACCCGGTCCGCCGCCTTGCCCGAGGCGTCGCCGATCTCGTAGACCTTGTTCTCCGAGGTAGCCTTCTGCTGCTTCCGGCCCGCCATCAGGGAGATACCGGAGCCTTCCTCGTCGCCATCGCCCTCTCTCCGCTTCTCCCGCAGGAAGAAGTTCTCGGGCAGGGAGGTCATCAAGGTGTTATCTCTCAATACAAAGAAGGCGCCGCCATACGAGGATACTTGGAAGGGAGTCCCTTCCAACGCACGCCGCAACGCCACCAAGGGCTCTTCCTTCTCACTGTGTACGCTAACGACCATGGAGTCCGTCTCCAAGGGTTGCCGGTAGACGGGCTGTCCGGTCTGCCGCTCGATAGCGTCGAACACGACATTTAAGGTTACTTGCCGGAAATCCAGATCGACCGTCCGCTGCGCCCTCGCCGTCCAGCCGGACAGCAGGCACATTACCATACCGATATATAGGCTCTTTCTCATGGGATCTCGTTTAACTGTTCATACTGTCTCACCACGGCTACGATGGCTTCCTCGGGAGCGTGCTTGAAATCCAGCTTTCGCCGCTTGATATACCGGGCCAGCTCTTTTTTCTTGGACTTGAGGACCTTCAACACGGAGCCTTTGCTCCTCACGGTATAGTAAACACCCTCCTTCCGGATATAATATTTTACGGACTGATCGAAGGATTCATCGACCTGCATATCTTTTATCGTTTTAGATAATATACAAGACCATTTCCCCAGCACGGTACACTTCCCTTCATACAACCGTAGGTAATAACCTTCCGGCAAGTTGCCCGACCGCTCGTCCGGATACCTGTAGAAGATATCGTACCCATGAAACTCTGCGTAGTCTACCCGATCGCTCGGCAAGACGATATTATAGCGATTGTCCGGAGAGAGCAGTAATAACTCATTCTTGTACAGGTCTAAGCGCATTTTCACGCCCTTGTAGAGAATGCCTTCGAAGCTAAGATCCCCGGATACGTATTTCTCGCTCTTCAAATAGGGGTGATTTCTTATCGAGGTGGGATATTTTAATTGCTCCTTCCCATGGTAGATCACGGATTGGCCGGCGGCGGAAGAGACATAGTCATCCACCGCATCTTGTGCCCTAGCCGTAACGATAGCCAACGCGCATACGCATAAAAACCCCAGAAGCTTTCTCATAAGATCCAGATTTAAAGTTTCATGCCAAATGTAAGCATATATATCCGACAAACCAACAACTTCCGAGGAATTATCACGTGGATAATATACCTTTGCGACGTTTTTAACTTTAACAATTAATCATATATGAAAAAAAATCAGTTTCCGGGAAGCGGAAACAAGCGTGAGAAAGCTGCTGGATAGTTTGGAAAATGCCCAAAAGGCATGGGTGGACTTGAAAAAAGACGCGAAAGGGGCGCATAAGTTGTTTAAAGACTACCAGCCGGAGGAGGATCTGGTTAAACGGGAGAAGATCATCTACACGGGCTCTGTGAAAGACTTCGTGCGGCTGACGCTGCCCATCCTCGATGACCAACGTTTCCGGGTGAACGGGCAGACGAACCGGGAAGCCATGATACGGGCGCTGGACGAGGTGTTCGAGATACACCCCAACGGCTGCCCGGAGCCAAGGAGCTTCCGGAGCATCCTCTCGACGGCGCAGGAGGAATACGGGAAAGCGCATGAATAACAAGCTTCCCGTTTTTCACAACAAAAGTTAAAACTTGGGAGGCGTCCCAAAGCGCCTCCCTACCTTAGCGGCATCAAGCCAGAGACACTGGCTCTTTTTTTATCACTTAAAAATATAGTATGATAAACACGTCATTATTCGCCCTTTTCGGACGATACAAAGGAGACGCCTCGCTAGCGGGCGTACTGGAAAACATCCAAAGAGGAACGTACAAGCAGCTCATCGACGAGACGCGGGAGGCGCTAGCGTCGGGCGATAAGGAACTGGCCGCCAAACTAAAGAAAAAACTGCCCGCTTTCACCCCACAGGCCACCTACTCCGGGAAACGCCTCGACCCTCACATCACCCGCTATAACCAATTGGTGGTACTCGACATCGACCACGTAGGGGAACGGGAGCTGGAGCGTATCACCCCGCTCGCCACGGAAGCGCCCTACACCGTGGCGTATTTCCGCAGTCCCAGCGGCGACGGGGCGAAACTCATCGCCTACGCCGCCACGGACGAGACCGCCACGCCGGGCAATCACCGGAGGGTCTACGAGGCCATGAGCCGTTGGTACGCCGCCCGGCTCGGCGTGGAGCTGGATACCTCGGGCAGCGACATCGGGCGGCTTTGCTTCGTATCGGACGATCCCGCCCTATACCTCTCGCCTGCCTACCGCCCTTGGCTGGAGGGTACCGGCGAGCTACCGGAGGGCCTCGCCCCGCTACCCCTTACTTGGAAGGAGGAGGTTAGCGAGACGGCTCCCGGGGCGAAGGAAAGGAAGGTGGCCTCGCCACTGGAGAAGGCACGCCGGACCGCCGAGCGGAAAGGCGCCTACGCCGAGGGCAACCGCAATAACTTCATCTTCGTCATGGCCGCACGGGCGAACCGGCTGGGCGTGAAGCGGGCCGAGATGGAGGCTTACGCCGCTACCGCCTTCGCCGACTTGCCGGCGGAGGAACGCCTCGCCGCCATCGAGAGCGCCTACAGCCACGTGGAGGAGCACGCCGCCGAGACGAGCGCCGCCACCTCCCGGAAAAAGGGCGGGGGCCCGCTGGACGTGGTCGCCGTGGAGGCCTATATATCCGAGCGTTTCCTCACCCGCAAGAACGGCGTGAGGGGGTACGTGGAGGTGGCCTCGAAGAAAAAGCGGAACGGCCAAAAGCCGGTCTTCAAGCCGGTGACCGACTACTGGGTGAACTCGCTCTGGCGGAGTCTCCTGAAGGACGGCCACTACTGCTCGCATAACGACATCCGGGCCATACTGATGTCGGACTTCAGCGAGACGTTCCACCCTTTCCGCACGTATTTCGAGGGGCTGGCCCCGTGGGACGGGGTGACGGACTGGATCGGGCAGCTGGCCGATACCGTGGACACCACCCGGCCCGCCTTCTGGCGGGGTTGCCTCAAGCGCTGGCTTATCGCGCAAGTGGCCGGATCCATGGAGCTAGGCGTGGAAAACCATACCATCCTGCTGCTGGCCGGCGGGCAGGGGCTGGGCAAGACCTCGTGGCTGCGGAACCTCGTGCCGCCCGAATTGCGGGACTATCTTTTCACGGGCAATGTCAATCCCTATAGCAAGGGTTTCCCGCAGATGATGGTGGACTGCCTCTTGATCGTCATCGACGAGATGTCCGGCCAGAGCTACGCCGATCTGAACCGCCTCAAGGCGCTCACCTCCACCGGGGTCATCTACCTGCGCCGCCCGTACGGACACTATGCCGAGACGCAGATACGCCACGCCTCCTTCGCCGCCACGGTGAACGACTTGCAATCGCTGCCGGACGATAACGAGTCTCGCCGCTTCCTCTGCTTCGAGGCCACACGGATCGATTACCAGTCGCCCGTGCGACACGCCGACATCTACGCCCAAGCTCTCGCCCTCTTCCGCCGGGGCGAGAAATACTGGTTCTCCGGCGAAGACATCCGGAAGATCAACGAGAACAACGAGACCTTCCGCCAGCGAAGCCCCGAGGAGGAGTTGTTCTTCACCTATTTCCGCAAACCGGAGCGTTTCGACACGCCACAGTATCTTACGGCGAGCGATATTATGACGAAACTAAGTGTATTTACACGTATCACGCCGACACGTTCCAATATAGTTACGTTGAGCAAGGTGCTGAAAAAACACGGTTTTAAGCTCACGAAAACTAGAGGAAAACTACTGTTTGAGGTCGCCGAGATCACCTCGGAACAGGTAAAAGCCAATTTTTTGCGCCCTAGGCAAGAGGAAGAGGATAGAGCCCAAAAGGAGAATGATATCTTTAAGGGTCAAGAAGATAAGCCGGAATAAAAACTGACTTTCTAAAATGAGCAGGGCGCAAAAGGCGCAAAAAACAGTGTCTGGAAAAACATTTTACAAAAAAATAAATATATATCACACTATAGCAGTGTGATGAAAAAATATATTTACAAGAAAAGTTTTATATAGGCACGTAAAGATGCGCCTTTTGCGCCCTAACCCCGGCACCGATATTCGTCGGGATTAAGAAACATGACCGGAAAACCAATGAGATACGGTCGCTAAGTCAATGGAATCCGTCTTGCGTTCCATTGACTTAGCGCCCCTATTCCACCCGGATACCATCCGGCTCTCACGGCTCGCCGAGCGACTCGATGATGGCCCGCACCATGGCGGGCGAATAGACCCGCTCGCCCTCGTGATAACCCAGCGAGAGGAGGCGACCGGGCAGGCCGGGATAGATCGTTATCCAATGTTGCAGCTTGCGGTGGGCCGAGCGGGGATGCAGGTCGGGCAGGTAGACCTCGGCCAGCTCCATCCGCCCGTATGCTCGTATCTTGAATGTCGTTTCCATATCCTAAAGATAGTGAATCTCCGGCATATATCCATCATTTTCCGGAGAAATAATTCACCCGAAATCACCCTAAGTCACCCAAAGCGACAAAGCCCCCATGCCCTGCCGTATCTTTGTATCAACATTAAAAAACAACACATTATGATCCGCTACAAGAAGTATCAAAACAAGAACGAGAAGAACGTGACAACCTTCAACAAGTGGTACGCCCGTGCCGTATGCGAGGAGACGGTAGACATCGCCGCCTTGGCCGAGCACATGTCCACCCACAACACCCCCTTCTCCACCGGCGCCATCCACGGTATGCTGAAGGACATGGTGAATTGTATCAAGGAACTGCTGATGGACGGCAAGAACGTGAAGATAGACGACCTCGGCATCTTCAGCGTGGGCATCCGCTCGAAGGGGGCCGTCACGCCGGAGGATTTCTCCACGCAAGGCAATATCATCGGCGTACGCCTCCGTGCCCGTGCCACGGGCAACCTCTCCAGCGCCTCGCTCAAGCTGACGGCCAAGCTCCGTGAGTACACCGAGTACTCGAACGGAGAGGTAACCCCGGGAGGTGGCGGGGGCGATTCCGAGAGCCCGGACGAGATTTAGGGAATTGAAAATTGAGAATTGAAAATTGAAAATTAAGTGGTATGGAGATTTCTGTTTTTATACGTGAATACGCTCCGCTGGCCGGGGAGGCCGGGCGGGCGTTCCGGATCGATCCGGTGGTGATCTTGGCGCAGGCGGCCATCGAGACGGGTTGGGGCGAGAGTACGCTCTGCCGGGAGCGCGACATCGGCAGTCATTATTCTAGAAGACTTTTATCCGCAGCTTCATAGCATTCATAAGCGGAACGAGACAAAGATTATCCAGTTATGGCATGCCTGCGGTGCCTTTAAGACGTTCGGGCTTACCCGCATGGGGAAAAAGGGCGGTGCGCCGCAGACTTCCATGAATCACAGGAATTATGATCTCGTACCGGTAAGCAGCGATACCGTAAGAGACATTTATGCGGAAGCATTTGGCATCTCACCAAGTAAGGTACAGGCGCTCGGCGTGCCTCGTACAGACCGGCTTTTTGACTGGGAATACGAAGAAGAGAAGCGCAGGGAACTTTATGAGAAGTACCCGGCGTTTAAAGATAATCGTGTCATTTTGTTTGCGCCGACATTCCGAGGAGATGGGAATAAAGATGCACACTATCCACCGGAGGCATTTGACGTTAATCGCTTCATGGAACGACAGCCGGAAGATACGGTGCTTATTCTCAAGAATCATCCGTTTGTAAAGCAGAGCTTTTTTGTAGAAGAACGGTGGAAGGACAGAGTGTTTGACCTTAGTACAAAGGAGCATATTAATGACCTTATGCTCATAAGCAACCTTCTCATCACAGACTACAGCTCGAGTGTATTTGAAGCGGCAATCTTAGAACTTCCGATGCTGTTTTATGCATTTGATGAGAAGGAATATATGGATAGCAGAGACTTTTACTTTGATTATGACCAGTTCACTCCAGGGCCGGTTGTCGCAGACTTCGAATCCTTATGTGAAAAGGCAGCCTCCATGCTTGAGAATATTGTGTCAGAAGTAGAACAGTCAGACCTTGATAACTTCCGCAAAGTTTTCCTAAATATGGTTGATGGACACAGTACAGAACGCATTTGCAGAAAAATAAAAACCAACTATATAAATATTTAGTTAAATTTGCAAAGAAAGTTTGACAAATGGAAGGAAATAATATAAAATATTGGAAGCAAGATGATTTCGTAATGGGAATTTACTATCATTTGCATAAGATTGACAACACTGGAAACGACATTATAAAGTCTGTAACGTGATATTCAAGAATGCCCCGGCATTCTTGCTGCGAGA
>ENA-ORTG01003184-ORTG01003184.1-human-gut-metagenome-genome-assembly--contig:-NODE-3184-length-11905-cov-15.032574_pt1 | contig 11905 bp, 10 predicted proteins | sample MGYA00241906_ERZ509176 | MGnify/ENA primary metagenome ERZ509176 (study PRJEB26280, sample SAMEA2338811) | human gut metagenome | biome: human gut; feature: human-associated habitat; material: faeces...
TTGGTTGGCAGCGAAGTTACCCATTTCAATCAATAGCCATTTTTTGACTGCTTACCGAACTATACAGTCGCAAACATCTGATAATAAGCATATTACATTTCACCCAATTACCCCAAGGCAGATTGGGGCTCTGGGTTCGGGCCCCAAGCGGATCCGAACCTATTTCTATGACCTAAACAAATATCTGAAAACTACATATTTACTTTATTTTCTTCTCTTATTTCATTTAATCTAAAACTATTAATAATCAACAATTACATTCCATTCAAAACCATAATCTATGTCTTATCCGTGTCCTATGCATCCGTCTGTGATATGGACACAATTAATATTTATTTTTTATGAGACATAGTTTTTCCATCTACTTCTATCTGAAACGTAGAAAGCTTAAAAAAGGCAGCAAGTCAACAATCATGCTCCGCATCATAGTCAATAACAAGGCCGCAGATGTAAGTCTGAAGACGTCCATCCTACAGGAGCATTGGGACAAACAGAACAGGCGTGTTTCCGACATGAATCCAGAAGCACACGACATCAATGCATACTTGGACAAAGTAAGTTCCACATTGCAGCATCATTACCGACAGGCCCAACTAGAAGGAAAACAGCTTACGGCAAGCATGCTGAAACAACGCTTCATGGCCACAGGATCCAACCCGCCTTCCCTTCTGAAGATGTTTGACAAACAGGTAAAAGATGCAGACAGGCTGGCACATGCCGGACAAATCAGCATGTCCCATTCCAACAGACATAAACTGGTCTACAGACGGCTTGAAGAGTTCTGCAAAAAGATGGGCAGGCAAGATATGGTACTGGAACAGTTCGACCAGCAGATGATACACGAACTGGAGCTTTTCTTCAGGACAGACTGCAGGCTGTCTGTCAATACGACAGCCAAGATGATGAGTATGGTAAGAAAAGGAATCCTATGGGCATACCGGTGCGGAATCATCCTGACCAATCCGTTCTCAACTTACCGAATTAAGAAGGAAGAAAGCCAGAAACAATACCTGAACAGGCAGGAAATAATAAGGATTATGGGCAAACGGCTGGATATTCCCAGACTAGCTTCCATCCGTGACATATTCATCTTCAGCTGCTTCACAGGCATCGCCTACTCAGACATCTGTCGGTTGAGAAAGGATCAAATCATTTCAGATTCTGACAAAAGCATGTATATCCATCTGTACAGGACCAAGACCAACCACCCCGCATTCATCCCTCTCCTTCCCCAAGCCAAGAAAATAGCTAGTTTTTACATAGGAAAAGGCGAATCGGAATACCTGTTCCCAACCATCTCGAACCAGAAAAGCAATGCCTACCTTAAAGAACTTGCCGACATCTGCCATATCAGAAAAAGGGTGACATTTCATTGTGCGAGTCACAACAAAATCTTTTATTGATTGAATATCAGTAAGTTAAGTGCTTTAAAGAATGTAACTGCTAACGATTTAGAAACGAGCTATATTCTTTTTCTTTCACAACCTTGCAATATACAAAGAACGCCTCAATTCGGGGACAAAGATACGATATTTTTCTTAATATCCCATAATTTGCAAGAAGAGAAACATAGAAATTAGGACTTTTTTCATGAAATCTCAAACTTGTGAACATAACCCCATCATAAAATGAATAGCAAGTATTCCTGCTGAGTTTATCAAATCAGGGCCATTGTTGTTGATGACGACTCTATCATCAGCTCATATATACCTTTCCGACACAAGCATATAGTGTTTTCATTTGTACCCCGAGTGTGTACAGTTTCAAACCATGATTTACATTCTTATACAAGAAAGTGAAGCCGTGACCATTTGTGTATTTTTGCCAAACTAACTCCTGTACATACAACAGATGTAAAAGATTTCTGAAAAATCGACCGAAATCATAAGAAAAAAACACCAAATCAGCAAATTTCTTAAAGATTATATCCGTTTATTAAGATTATTTTTGTATATTTGCAGCATTAGTTTGGTGGTAAAGCCTATTGGCCAGCCACGTGACAATAGGACTTTACGGAGCAAGCTTATATCACAATTCTTCTCCGTAGTAACAGTCCGTTCTCTCTCACTGGTCTCTCCCTGCGCGGCAGGTTTTTATATTTTTCAAACACTCCAAATTGACAGCGCATGAGAAAGTTTACTTCTTTGTTACTGTTAGGCTTCGCTCTCGGCAGTTTCGCGCAAACGCCCGGAGGAGTCAGCGGAAGCGAACTGTGGTTCAAGACTGCGCCTTTGAACTCAGACCTGCAAGGTTATTACCGTTGGCAGGATTTCTCTAGGGATTCCATACGGCTGATGCTATTGGACAGCCGTGGCGTCAAGTCTGAACTTACTCTTCCGAACAGTTCAGTCCATTACTTCAATTTCAATCCGAGTCTCTGGCTCGCAGGCGGATTCCGCAGTCTGAGTGCCAGCCTCAAGCTCAAAATTGTTTACACCCAAGCTGACCTAAGAACAATTTTTGATATTACTCCAGAGTTGTTTGACAAGGGATTAATCAGTCATTCGCTTGATAGTATAATCGTGGTGTCAGATATGAAATTTTCCAAATTCTTCGACACTATAAATTCTCTTAAAAAAACAAGTGAAATACATCCTTCTATAAATGTTCGAGCAAAAATTATATTCTATTTGAACGAGCAAATCTTGAATACATATTATTTAGGAATGTTTTATATATACTGTCAGAATGGAATATACGAAGTAAACGAAGAATTCAGAAATATGATTAATGCTATAATAAAAAAAAGTGGAAAGTTGCCTATGTATTGATTAAAAAACGTTATGTCCCGTTACCCATACAAGGGTAACGACCAATACCCTTATAAGGGTGTTCATCATTACCCTTATATGGGTATTAAACGGAGAGGGCAAGAAATAGGAAAAAACAACGTTAAATAATTGATAACCATAGACAATTAAAAGTATGATAGAGTTTGAAGTAAAATCAAAGACGCAGCCTATTGGCAAGCGTAAGGGGCAGACGGTGTACTTCGCCCAGCCTGTGTCACAACAACATCTGACAAACAAGATGGTATTTGACCGTATCGTGCGCGAAACCTCCCTCTCGGCAGGTGACGTAAGCAATGCGCTCATCAGTCTTGATGCCATCGTGCGCGATGCCTTCGAATTAGGTCAGAGCGTGGATTTGGCAGACCTCGGCTCATTCCGCATCATAGTACCGCCAAAGATGATGGATAGCGAGGCAGAAGTTACCGCCGACAGCCTGAAGGTGCCGAAAATCGTCTTTACGCCAAAGGCAGCCATGCGTAACGCTGCAAAATCTGTAGAACTCCGAGTGGTCAAAAAGAAGAAAGACGGCAAGGAGGATGAAAAGGCGACCGAGCAGAAGTTCAAGTGGGACGAGGAGAACAGTCTCCTTGCTGCAGATGAGAACGGTTTTGTGAGCAACTATTTGTACGATGCCGATGGTGAGCGCACCGTGAAGACCAGCGGCGAGGGTGAGCTGATCTATGTAAACTCCGAGTTCGCAGGTGGCAGAACAAACACAGCCAAGTTCTCACTCTATGTATCTCCTTACCTCGTAGCAAACCAAGGCGGACGCTACACCAAGCACATCTATATCGGTAGTCAGCGTGTCGTTTCCAAGATTGGTGACTTTGACTCTTACGGTTCTGACCCACGCCGCATCCAGTATGCAGGTAGTGAGACTGATGGCTTGTCTGTTGATTATAAGGTTAAATATACTCAACAGTTGCAGGCTATCAAGGATAATTATGCAACCTTTGCAGTGCCGTACAATGGCGAGGACAACAACGACTATGTGGACGGCAAGGGCTTCTGCTGCAATGACGGCAGCTTGGAGGCTGCGCAAGCACGTGTAATGGCAAGAGCAATGAAGAACAATTTCCAAGAGGGCGATACATACGAGAAAATGCAGTTCTACTACCACCCAGACCATTTGGGTAGCAGTAGTTACATCACCAATCTTGATGGCGAGGTGGTGCAACATATCGAGTATGTTCCTTTCGGTGAAGTGTTCGTTGAGGAGCGCAACAACATTTGGAATACACCTTATCTTTTCAATGCGAAGGAATTCGATGAGGAGACAGGATTGTATTACTATGGAGCGAGGTACTATGATCCGAGGTTGAGTCTTTGGCTTTCTATAGATCCCAAAGAGGAAAAATATTCCAATGTGTCAACGTATTGTTATGTTATTTCTAATCCGCTGAAATATACAGATCCTACAGGTATGGAAATTGATATGACAAAAGTTCGTTTGGCTGATGAACAACTTAAATTGTCAACAACTCAGTCTGTAATAAAAGATTTGGCTTCTCAAACGGGATTACAACTCAGTTTGGACAAGGATAACAAGTTGCAATATGCTAAAAATGATGAAGGAAAACCTATTGTTAATAAGATTACCAACAAAAAAGGAAAAGAAATAGATGCAGGAAGTAAAACTGCAAGGAATTTCTTGATAAAAATGATTGACAACAAAACCGAGATAGAAGTATCCTATCATGCTAAACGTACTGTTACATCTGGAACTCAAATAGGTCTCAGTTTTGAGCAAATCAGTAACATGGTTAAAGGTGCTGTTGGTGTAGATGGCAATACGCTTGGTTTTGGCATGACCTTCTTACATGAACTTCATCATACAACAATAGGTGGAGACTATCATGATTCTACAGAACTTTTTGGAACTGGACCAGTTGTTGATAACATGAATATAATCCGCAATGAACTCAACAAACAAGGGTTTAATTATGGAGAAAGGTTAAATTATAAAGCGATCCATACAAAAGAAGGTAATATTATTCCTTTTAATGAATCGGCTTTAACTTCGTTGAAGTACAATAGTTCCATGGGGAAAAAGGCTCATTATATTAAAACAAAATGAGAATCATTATGAGAATATTCTTTTTGATGTGCATTTTGGGGGCTTCTTTGACGATAGCAGCTCAGAATATCATTTATGGTAATAAAAATGAGCAGAGAGCTATAAATATGGCATTTGATATTCTGCAAGTTTATTACCATTCAAAAGAACTGTGTGTTTCAGATTCGATTTATGATCTTGATTGGGATATTTTTTCAGATATGGTTGATACTCAGACCAAACAAATTCTCTGGTCTTATCGAATAGAGAAAAAATTTATTTGGAACGCTCCAACATATTCTGAAGCTTTATTATCTATATTCGGTCCTGAAACTTGTGATTCTTGTATGTATATAGCAAATTTTTCGGAGCCATATAAAGGAATGATAAGATGCGACATCCTACCAAAAGATAAAATGGTTGGCATTTATGGATCGCCTGTTATTTCGGCTTTTCTATTTAAATACAATAATAGAGGAGAAATTTATCAGAGCTATAAAGCTGAAGTCAATATAGACTAATTAAAATTCTTTCAAAAAGGGATTGTGTGAAATGGCACAGTCCCTTTTTATAAGATATTATACAAAGGTCTTTGTATGCCCAATTGTATGATTGCAACCCTCTCCATCTTCATCGCATTCCCATAAAGGTCTTTATTCCATAAAAGTTGTTATAAATGCTGCGAAAATTCTTGATTGTGACATTCCAACCGTAACTTTGCCAGTTCAAACAAATTAAATCATATCAAAATGTAGTAGAATTATAAAAAATCAGCAACAAAATGGAACACAAGAAACAGACCGGGCATGTCTGCCGATGGATGGTTTTTGGCATAACGATTGTCACCATCGTCGTAGGATGTACCATAGTAATCGGCCTATTTGAATGGCGCGACAGAAGCAGGATGGAGAGCAGGAACGCAGAGACACACCTTTGGCGTAAAAACGTGTATGACTTGAATATGCGTGTCGCCAAGTTATCTCTGCTTGGTGAGACATGGAAAAAATGTTAGACATATTATTGTGCGTTTTCTGATTATGCTGCAAATCAACGCAATAAATTCAATAGCCAATCGTTCTTTAGCTATAACATAAAAATAGAAGCAATATGAAAGTATCAACAAAACAAGGTTTTAAACCACCTTAAAATTCAGCAGGGGTTATCAGAGGATACTTCCCTTATATCTTTGAAACATTTTCCATATAAAATCCAAGCAATACGGCATACAGCGTCTTGTTCGTGTCACCGACACGGAGGGCAATGTGACGACCTCTACTTACGACATAGGTGACCGCCGTACTGAGGTGAACCATCCTGCAAGCGGCATCACAAGTTTCACTTATGATGCGCTCGGCAATGTACTGACCAAGCAGACTGCCAACCTTGCAAAGGAAGGCAAGTTCATCACCTACGATTACGACTATCAGCGTCTGACAGGCATCAACTATCCTGACCACCCGGAGAACAATGTGAAGTATTACTACGGTGGTCGCAACGCTTCTCAGAACCGCATCGGTCGCTTGATGCTCCGTGAGGACGGAACGGGTGCCATTGAGTATTTCTATGGCAAGATGGGCGAGGTGACGAAGACCCGCCGCACGATGATTGTGCCTAACCAGGCGATAGCAACCTACGTGACGCAATGGACTTATGACAGCCACAACCGTCTGTTGGAGATGATCTATCCTGATGAGGAGAAAATCACCTACTCTTACAACCTCGGAGGTCAGCTTGAAAAGGTTCATGGCTACAAGTCATACGGCTACGACTATGTGAGCAAGATAGGCTATGACAAGTTTGAGCAGCGCACATACTTGAAGTACTGTAATGGTGCTGAGACGTTCTACACCTACGACCCACAGCGTCGCAGATTGCAGAACCTCACGGTGAATAGTGGTGGAAACACCATCATGGACAATGCCTACACTTACGATGCGGTGAGCAATGTGCTCAGCGTGGTAAACGGTGCGTCAGTGCCTCAGAGTGGCAAGGCAGGCGGACAGATGGCGCATAACTATACTTACGATGCCCTCTACCGTCTTGTAAGCGCAACAGGCACTTATACTGGTGCGGACAACAAGACCGCAAGTTATACCCTTGCAATGGGTTACGACAATATGCACCGTATTACTTCGAAGCGTCAAATCCTTACGCAGAACAATGTACAGTTCAACGGCACATTGAATGCAGGTTATGATTTGTCATACACCTATGGAACAGAGACAGGCAAGAAGTTCCAACTCGCCAATGTGAAGGATGTGAATTATCGCACGGAAGAGACACCTTCAGAAAGCGAGAATGTGAACAACAATCATGCCTATGAGTATGATGCCAACGGTAATCTTGTCTATGTCAACACAAGCCGTACCAAGAAGGATGGCATGGCTGACGAGAAGACCGCAGAGCGCAAACTCAAATGGGATGAGGAGAACCGTCTCCTTGCTTCTGATGATAACGGCTTCGTGACAAACTATTGGTATGATGCTGATGGTGAGCGCACGGTGAAGACATCAGGTGAGAGTGACCAAGTTTATGTGAACTCCGAGTTTGCTGGAGGTCGCACGAATACTGCCAAGTTCTCATTGTATGTATCTCCTTACCTCGTAGCCAACCAAGGCGGACGTTACACAAAGCACATCTATATAGGTAGTCAGCGTATCGTTTCCAAGATTGGTGATTTCGACTCTTACGGCTCAGATCCACGCCGCATCCAGTATGCAGGTAGTGAGACTGATGGACTTTCTGTTGACTATAAACAAAAATATGCCGGGCAGTTGCAGGCTATCAAGGATAATTATGCAACCTTTGCAGTGCCGTACAATGGCGAGGACAACAACGACTATGTCGATGGCAAGGGCTTCTGCTGCAATGACGGCAGCTTGGAGGCTGCGCAGTCACGTGTAATGGCAAGAGCAATGAAGAATAACTTCCAAGAAGGCGATACATACGAGAAGATGCAATTCTACTACCACCCAGACCATTTGGGTAGCAGTAGTTACATCACCAACCTTGACGGCGAGGTGGTGCAGCATATCGAGTATGTTCCTTTCGGTGAGGTATTCGTAGAAGAGCGCAATAACATTTGGAATACGCCTTATCTTTTCAATGCGAAGGAATTCGATGAGGAGACGGGATTGTATTACTATGGAGCGAGATACTATGACCCACATCTTAGCCTGTGGATGTCAACTGATCCAATGCAGGAGAAGTATCCATGGATAACAAGTTATTGTCAGACTTTTAACAATCCGATACGCTTTATTGATCCAAATGGAGAAGAGGGAGATAATGCGCCAACATTGTATCATAATACTCAGCATCCTGGTAAAATACTCCGTAATGGTTTCAATGCAACTAAATATGGTAAGTTATCTTCCTATAATTGGTTTTCTACAATAGCAAATGCTTCAGGCACTGGTCGCACTGGTAGTGGTGTGACATTAGCTGTTGAAGGTATTGATGTATCACATGCTGTAGAAGTCAAAAATAGCCAAATGAGAGAGTTTTATTTAGAAGCAAAAGCAGAATTGGGTTATACATCTTCGCAGTTGCGTCAATCTCCGGAATTGAAAGCAAAAGTAGATGCCCTTAAATATAAAAAGCTTGGAAAATGGATGGATGCTAAAGGGGCTTCTGTATATAAGTTGGGAAATTCCTATGCCATTTCGGATCATGTTGCAAATAATGGCACCGTAGTGCAAATTTTTGGACCAAAGAATCTAATAAAAGGTCTTAATGGCATTAAAATAGCTGGCAGGGTATTGACATTTGCTGCAGTAGCTGCTGATGCCTATGAAATATACTCTTCACGCTACAATGCACGAACTGTAACATCTGTAGCTGGTGGATGGGCAGGTGCTTGGGCTGGAGCCAAATTGGGTTGTATGGCAGGTACATCTATTGGATTCGCTGTTGGTGGAGTCGGTGAAGTTGTTGGTGCACCAGCTGGAGCATTAATAGGTGGCTTTTTCGGTTATATTTCTGGAAGGAAAGTATCAGAAACCGTTTATGATGTAGTTACTCAAAAAGGAATGCCGATAGGTGGTCGTTAAACAAACGTGGGTCTTATGGATACCATAAGACCCACCATAAACAAGCTTAATATGGAACAAATTAAGTCTATATTCTATAAAGAAATAGCTTATCCGTATTCCAACAATCAGTATGGATTGGCTATCATTATAATGATGCAAAAGAAATGTCTATATTTCGATTCGTCAAGTTTTTATTTTGTTAAATCACCAAGTGATAATTTTAATAAGCAAAAATGGAATATTGTTAGTGATTTAAATGATAATAAGATTGCGGCAATTCACGAAGATGAGCTATCCGCTTATTTCATTCTATTTACTAATAGTAAAATTATGTATATTTATCAAGAATTAGATGGCAATGAATGTATTCGTCAGATGTTCAGAATCGTAAATCCCAATGATAAGGATTATCAAGAAATAGTGCAATATATGAATGAGAAGTGGGTTGAAACACTATACGATGAATATTCTGGTATTGACAACATTATGAACCGCGATATATTTCAATTAACATCAAAATTAACATGAATTATACGAATACTCATGTGTATATGGAAAGCTTGGAAGAAAGTCAAGACAAAAGTGGCAAACCTCATAAGATGTGGTATTAATAAATACAAAGCATACGAATGGGGTAATACTTGCAAGGGCTATTGGCGAATAGCTGACAGCCCTATTCTAAAAAGGGCGATAGATAACAATAAACTACGCTCCGCAGGGTATGCTACTTTAATGGAGACGTATCTCGAATGGTATCCAAAATAGGAACCGCCGTATGCGGAACCGCACGTACGGTGGTGTGAGAGGTCGGAAAACGAAAGTAGGAAGAAAACTGCTTCGTTTTCCTCCTACTCGATTAGTGTTCCACCTGCTATAATGGTGCAAACACAAGAAACAACATCTTATTATTTCTTGATAAGCCTTTTGATTTCATTTGATTCGTTTGTCAACTTTCTTGCCAAGCTATCTTTGTATGCTGCTATCTCCACCATTTTATGATAACGAAAGATTGAATCTTCATAAACAGTAACACGACTTCTCACATCATCAATAACTTTCTCATCTCGGCAAACAGAGAAATGCTTTTCGATGTAGCGAATATTCGGGTCGTCAGATGGAAGAACCATTTTTAAGGCTCTATACTTCAAGTCTGCCTCCTCCCAATCTTGATGCGCTCGCCATTGGGTGAGATTGCCCCAAATGGAGAGAACAAGAGATAGAGCCAAGCCACCAATGAAAAGAAGAACAGACTTTGAAGTTGGCTCGAAGCGATGAGTCACTACTTTCTTCAGAGGTGTGTTATCCATTGCGTGAAGTTTGTCCTGCACAACTTTTGATGTGGCATTCAGCTCTTGTTTCACCTGATTAACAGTATCAAACAAGAGTTTACTTCGCTGTTCATCTTTGCTTGCTTCTTTTTTGGTAAGGTCGGTAAAAATGCAGATAGCTTCTCTTAATCTTACCAATTTATCAATAGCTTCCCCTTCTTTTACAGCCATAGCAAGAATAGCTTTTTCAAGTTTGCTAGTATCAACACTTACAGAGGCCGGAGTGCTTTCCGCCTCTGTATTCTTTGGTGAGGCAGAAAGTTCATCGACTTTTTGCTCCAATCTCTCAACTGTGCCGTAGATGGCTTCCAATAGTTCTTCTTTCATATTTCTTTTGTTGTTTGAATGGTTTGTAACTTGCATCAAAGGCTAAAGCCTCTTCTGCGTTTCTTCTTTTTCTTCTTGGATGATTCATCCTCTGGGAATTGCTCAAAGGTCTGAGCATTGGCTGGAGCAAAAAGTCCAATGGAAGAAATACCGCCCCAAGGATCCTGACTGCTCTCCGACATGAATGGCATCTGCTCATTCTTATGACAGTCCTGCTCATATTGCTGAGCAGATTTGGCTCTTGCTGATAAAAGGTTCTCCGTTCCCTCAAATCTCGCATTCAGTTTGCCAAAGCTATAGTCTCGGCTAATCTGTGTACCTTTGAAACTATATCCGTCCTTGCAGAATCGGATGCCTTGCACCTTGGTTCGCTCCTTGTCCTTATAGACTAACTCCAAGAGAACACCTCGCTTTGCAAGTTCATTCTTGAACTTCTGCCAACTATCAGCGCCTTTCAAGGCATCCTTGACGGCATTGTGAATCTCGTATTTGGCACGCTCAGCATTACGTAACTTGCGAGTATTAGTATTGCTCTTGTCCGTTCCGTAGGTCAGTCCATACTTGGATTTTAGAGCCTTGGTCACCTGCTCATTACGCCTGTAATCATTCCTGTCTGATATGAGTTTGCCCTCATTGTTGATGCGGTTATACACGATATGACAATGTGGATTGTCCGTGTTGTGATGCCTTACGATAATGAATTGGGTATCGTTGATACCCATCATTTGCATGTATTCAAGGGCTATCTTAGCCATGAAATCATCCGTCAAACGTGGCTTGTCATCGGGCTTGAAACTGAGTGCAATGTGTCCCACAGGCTTCTTAATCCTTGGATTTAGCTGTCTTTGCAGCTCAAAACTTTGTACTATCTCGGCATTCGTGCCGAGTAACACTCCATCGGATGCAAGGATTTTCGCCTCGTCCTTGCCTGTCACGTAGCGGACGCAACCAACAAATGAGCTGCCTTTCTTTAGCTTGCCTATCATGTGGTATCCTCCTTTCTGCCCATACTGCTTGGCTTCGGTTTATAACTTGCTTGGCGATACTCGCCAAGGATTGCTTTAAATCTTCTCAACAAGTCCACCACATATACATGGGTCTCATGGAAACCTCTCTGATGCGACAGCTTGGTAAGTTGGTTGAGGTTGTTTGCCATACCGATGAGGTTTTTGGCAATGGCAACCGTCTCTGTGTTGTGTCCGCTCACCACCTCACCATTCAAGGCTGACTCACGGATATACTCCGCCAACTTGCGGTTGGCTTTTCTCGCCCTCAGTCTCAAAGCCTCATAGCTTGGCTTCGAGAACTTCACTGTGACAGACTTCGACAGCTTGCGAACCCTGCCTGTGGGCGGTCTTCCGCCCTTTT
>ENA-ORTG01003186-ORTG01003186.1-human-gut-metagenome-genome-assembly--contig:-NODE-3186-length-11902-cov-2.781548_pt1 | contig 11902 bp, 8 predicted proteins | sample MGYA00241906_ERZ509176 | MGnify/ENA primary metagenome ERZ509176 (study PRJEB26280, sample SAMEA2338811) | human gut metagenome | biome: human gut; feature: human-associated habitat; material: faeces...
AGCGGTTGAATTTGCCGGTGGTAGAAAACCCCTGTCCCGCCAACGGCTCCACCCGTCGGCAGGAGGTGAAGGATCTGATCCACCAGCTGGAGGGGCGCTATCCCGACATCAAGCAGAAGCTTTTCGGCAGTCTCCAGCGCTACCCTCTCTACGGTTGGAATCTGGAGCAGCAGGAGCGCTGACCGGCGATTTCCGTTTCTATCTTGCAGATAATATGTAATATCCTGTCGTTTTGTCACGCCAGCACCCATTGCAGCAGCAACAGCAGACCGAAGCCGGGGACGCCCAGCACCCCGATGAAGAGGGCGTTGAACACGTTGAGCCCCAGCCGGATGCCGGTGACGGCGGCAGTGAGGTTCAGCAGCCACACCGCCCCAAAGCCCAGCGCCGAGTTCACCAGCACCCGCAGGGCCAGCTTCACCGGCCCCCGGAACAGGCGCACGGCGGCGAACAGTAAGAACGCCCCCACCACGCACAGTGCGCCGATCTCTATACCGGACATACAGGCCCTCCCTTCCCTGCGGAGGCCGCCACGGCGGCGAGTGATACCGTCCGATCCCCGGAGCGGGCCGCCGGTTCCTGTTCCTTGATGCACCGCAGCAGGTAGCTGTATCGGGCCTTCAGTGCGCTGATCTCGTAGATGCTGGCCTCCACCAGCTCCGGCTCTGTGACATAGTTGAACTTATCGTAGGCGCACTTCAGCGCCACATTGGTCTGCTGCAATTCCTCCCGCAGGATATCCAGCGGATGCTCCACCTTTTTTCCCATGTCCAAGTCCTCCCCGTTCCCTTTCATTGTACGGATATTTTATCCGGATATGCAGGACTTTAGCCGTGGGACAAGCCGAAATTTTCAGGAGGTGCGCCATGCACGAGGAATATATGCGTCAGGCGCTGGCACTGGCCCAGGAGGCCGCCGCCCACGGCGAGGTGCCGGTGGGCTGCGTCATCGTCCGGGAGGGACAGGTGGTGGGCAGAGGCCGCAACCGCCGGGAGGAGAAGCAGCACACCTCCTCCCACGCCGAGATGGAGGCCATCCGGCAGGCCAACGAGGCCCTCGGCACCTGGCGGCTGGACGACTGCGCCCTCTATGTGACGCTGGAGCCCTGTCCCATGTGCGCCGGGGCCATCCTCAACGCCCGCATTCCACGGGTCTATTACGGCGCACGGGATCGGGAGATGGGTGCCTGCGGCGGGGGGCTGAACCTGTTCATGGAGGACTTCCCCCATCCGCCGGCGCTGGTGGGCGGGGTGCTGGCGGAGGACTGCCGCCGGGTGCTGACGGATTTCTTCCGAAATCTCCGATAAATGGATTTTCCACATTCCGCTTGATTATTGTTTCGCTCGTTTTCGTCGCTTTGCTGAATCTTCCCGCTAAACGTCACCTTTTTTGTCTCTTTAGATGGTATCTTTTCCAAAATGTATATGGTACAATCAGAACATCCCGAACATATGCAATACAAACGGGAGAACCCATATGAAAGGAACCGTTTTTTTATGGTTGGGAATAAGAATGGAATAGAATTCGAATTTCCAAAACCATTTGATTATGAAGTCACTGTTGAAGAAGCTATAGCAGATTTACCAATACTTGCTAATGGACAAATGCTTGCAGAAGCACCTTACATGATACCTTTTGAGCAGTCCAGTGATTATGCACAACAAATGCGCAAGAAATCAGATGTTGCTACACAGAACTATGTGTCACGCAACAATGAACTTGTTATAGAAAGGTATCGGCATATTCCACAAGGTGGAAATTGGCGCAACATTCCTGATTATTTGATGAAAAATTATGCGGACAAGGGGCGTTGTCATAGTGGAATTTACAAAAGACTTGTTGCAAACAAACCTTCTGTTGTAATATCAAACTATCGTAAAAGTATGTTGATTCACCCATATCAGGATAGAGGACTTTCCGTAAGAGAAGCAGCCCGTTTACAAAGTTTCCCTGACAACTTTATCTTTGAAGGCCCGATATCTCACATACAACAACAAATAGGAAATGCAGTTCCGCCATTGCTTGCAAAAGCAGTTTTTTCTCAAATTGTAAAAATTTCTAAAAATTACAAGAAATATGAGCAAAGATAAAATCAATGTACCGAAGGCATCAACTCTAATGGGCTCTTTGCGTTCTATGGGTTACACCTTTGAGTCTGCGGTTGCTGATGTTATTGATAATAGTATCAGTGCTCATGCTTCAATCATTAAAATATTATTTCCTACTAATCCTCTCGACTCAATAGCTGTTGGCATTATGGACAATGGGGACGGTATGACAGATAATGAACTATTTGAAGCTATGCGTTATGGTTGCATGGCTTCAGAAATAGAACGTAAACAGGATGATTTAGGTCGCTTTGGTTTGGGAATGAAAGCAGCTTCTCTTTCCCAATGCCGAAATCTAACTGTCGTTAGTTTTGACACGAATTCAAATCTCAACGCTTATACATGGGATTATGTTTATATTCAGAAGAAACAGGACTGGATTGTACAAGAACTTACAGAAAATGAAATAAGTAAACTTCCGTATATAAACTCATTGATAGAAAATAAGAAAGGAACACTTGTGCTTTGGCAGGATTTCGATGTTATATCCAAATCAAGTGATGGACAAGTATATGAAACACTTATTGATTTGCGAAAATCTCTTGAAAAGACATTGGCATTGATCTATCATAGATTCTTGTCTCAAACCACAACTTCAAAATTAAAGATATACATCAACAAACAGTCTGTTAAACCACTTGATCCTTTTTTAGAGCATCATCCCAAGACAACCTATAAAAAGGAGCGTACCATTGCCATAAATGATAGTGAAGGCAAGGAGCGTCTTATTTACATCAAGCCTTTTGTCTTGCCGTTTGCTACAGACATGAGTGAAAGCGATAAGAAACTTATTGGTGGAATAGAAAACCTTAGAACTAAACAAGGTTTTTATATTTACCGCAATAATCGTTTGATTATATGGGGAACTTGGTTTGGTATGAAACCACGTGCTGAACTAACAAAGAATGCTCGTATTCGTGTAGACATTCCAAATTCTCTTGATGACATATGGGGTATTGACATAAAGAAACAGAATGCCAGCATACCAAAGAGAATTCTTCATCAGTTAAAGAGAACTGTTGTTGAAGCGTTGGACATTTCGGTGAATCAGCAAACGTATAGAGGACGAACTGTAAAGATTGATGATGATACCGATTATATTTGGGATAGAAAAGAAGGACGTAATAATACTTTTTTCTATCAGATAAATCGGGAAAGTAAACTTTACAAATTTGTCAGAGAAAAGATGTCTGATTCCGATTATAGTTATTTGGAAATATTACTAACTGAAATAGAAAGGAATATTCCAACACAGCAAATGTATATAGACAAATCTAATGAAGTAATTTCAGAATGTGAAACAGATAGTAGATTCGATGATGTATTTCAGATTGCAGTAACTATGATCGCGACATTAAAATCTACAGGTAATCAATCGTATGAGGATATTATAAATGGCTTGATGAAATCTGAGCCTTTTTGTAAGTATCCGAAAATAAGAGTTAAACTTATTGAAAACTTTAAGAGTTAAATATGACGGACGATTTATACTTATCATTAAAGCAAATTACATATGGATTTATCAACGCTGATAAAAGCGCCGGTAAAGAGGTAAAATATGAGAACATTAGTTCTTATATAGATAGAGCTGTATCTTTGTTTCCAGTCTCATGTGATGACAAAGCCAAAAAACGTCTTTTTACTGATATTGAATACCAGTTTCAGATAACTCACGCTAAAGGGCATGTTATATTTGACGATTACGACAATGCTAACGAATGGTACAGCAATGACAAAATAGAAGATCCTTACTTTTGGAATAGATATAAAAGTCTTCTCTTGGCAAATCCCTCTTTTAACATTAAGAGTATAAATCTTTTGGATGAAGAAACTTTGCCTAACATCATGAATTGTCTTGGAAATCCAAAAGAGCTGTTTGATGGTAAGAGATTTAGAAAAGGACTTGTAATTGGTGATGTCCAATCCGGTAAAACAGCCACATACTCAGGCCTTATTTGCAAAGCTGCTGATGCTGGATATAAAGTTGTAATACTCCTTGCTGGTATAACAGAAAGCCTTCGACAGCAAACGCAAGAACGTATAGACGAAAGTATTGTCGGCATAACGTATAAAAAAGTTGGCAAACAAGTGGTTAGCAACAAAATTGGTGTCGGAAAAGACAACAAGCAACTTAGAGCTACGTCTTTTACATCATGTGTAAGTGATTTTGTTGGCAACCATGATAAAATTGCCATGTCTTTAAATTCACAAAACTCACTTATAGTTTTTGTCGTTAAGAAGAATGTATCTGTATTAAACAAACTTTATAAATGGTTATATGATCAAAATGTTGATACAGTAAAGGGTTACATTGATATACCAATGTTACTTATTGACGATGAAGCAGACAATGCATCCGTAAACACCAAGAAAGACGAAACGGATCCCACAAAAACAAATAAGCTCATACGCCAAGTATGTTGCTTATTCAAAGATACAACTTATGTAGGGTTTACAGCAACGCCATTCGCAAATGTTTTCATAGATCCAGACTCCGTTGACAGCATGAGAAATGCAGATCTGTTTCCTGAACATTTTATTTATGCTTTAGAGCCACCATCTAATTATGTGGGTGCTCAAAAAATATTCTATGAGGATGGTCCTTATTACAGGAATCTTCGCTACATAACCGATATAGAAGAACCTGATTACACATCAGAAGAATATCATGATATGGTAGAGAATGATGCCGAGACATTAAATTCAGGTACATTTTATTACCGTCATAAAAAAGAATGGAATGGGCAACTACCAAAATCATTGGATGAAGCTGTCTATTGTTTCTATTTAGCTAATACAATACGTGATTTACGAGGAAACCATTCCTCTCCACGCAGTATGTTAGTTAATATGAGCCGTTTTATAAAAGTACAAAAGTATATTGCTGAACATATTGAAACATTGCACGAAAAAATAGTAGATGACATCCGATTCAACTTTAGTGACGATTCGGAGAGCAATAAGTCCTTGCCTTTATACAAAAGGTTTGAAACTATTTGGAATAAGCATTTTGTACATGTTCATGACATAACTTTTGAGCGCATCATACAGAAACAGGCCATACTAAATGCTATTGATAAAATTAAAATTATGGTAGTCAATGGCTCTAAACAGAGCAGTGCTCTTGACTATCGTAACAATAAATTTTTACGTGTCATTGCAGTAGGTGGGCTTGCCCTGTCCCGTGGGCTTACTTTGGAAGGACTTCTTGTAAGTTACTTTTATCGTAACACTTCAACTTTTGATGTGTTAATGCAGATGGGACGTTGGTTTGGCTATCGTGCTGGTTATGATGATATATTCCAAATTTGGACAAGCAAGAATAGTGCAGAATGGTATGCAGAAGTAGCAAGATCTTCTCAAGAATTGAAAGACAATATTAAAGACATGTACGACCAACGCCTTACACCAAAAGATTTTGGCATCAAGGTTCGAGACAATTCCGTGGAGTTACAGATAACAGCATCCAATAAGATGCGTAATGCTCTTGGCTTAGATGTTCGCTATTCATTCTATGGAAATATCTATGATACACCTTATGTGAGTTTTAACATCGAGCATAACAGAAATAACCTTAAACAAACAGGTGATTTGATAGCCAGATTGTTTGCTGGAGGATACACTCTCAGATACACGGATTTGGTTAAAAAGTCAAATAAAGATGTGTGTGATGCATCCGATGGAACTTCAAGATTCTTCGAGAATGTACCAAAGGATTTAGTAATTTCATTTCTTAAAAACATAAAATGTTCAATGGCAAATGGTAATTTCCACATTCCTAATATTTTGGAGTTCTTATCCGATCCAAACAATACAGGAATAGAACTATGGGATATAGTGATAGAAGGTGGTGAAAGCCAAGAGCATGTGTCTTTCGATGGGTTAAAAGCTATAAGGTGCATGAAACGTTCCATTGAATATGGGAATAAAAATGTAGTACAAATTAGTTCAAGGCGTAGAGTATTAAGTGGTAGCTCAGAAGGCAAATTCGCTTTATCAAAGGAGCAGATACAGCTTGCTGAAAAAAGATGTACAGAGGATTGGATTTCAAAAGGAGAACCTACTGGAGGACGTGAATTTAAACTGAAAGCATATTTTCAATACTTGCCGCAAAGGAAACCAATTTTCATTATCATGCCCATAGCGCCCAAGGAAGCGACATCTGACGAGAATGAGCGAATGACCAAATTCCGTACAGAACTTGGCAATGACAAAATTATCGCTTTTGCAATAGGTTTGCCAGGAGTACAAGGAATGGAAAATGCTGTTCATTACAAAATAAACAAAATTTTTCAACGTCTCAATATTGAGGATATAGAAGAAGAGGAGGTAGACGATGCAGACTAAGATTTTCACAATTCTTTCAGGAGATATCCCTGCAAGTCATTTCATCCGCATAGGTAATAATCGTAATATTAATATCTATGTTGGAAGGGACGAGTATGGCCGTTATTCTTTCGACTTTAGAGGTAGTTTTAAAATCTCCAAAACCAAAAGTTCTGAGATTATAAGTGTATCTCACATCAATTGTAACAACGACATTTTCTTGCGATTCTCACTGGAGAGACCTTCTTTACTTGAGTATTTCTGCACTTTTTGTGAAGATTTAATGTCTTCATGTGCAGTTATCAATGACGATGAAACCGCTTATCACACTTTAAGAACTCGCTATTTTTCTTGGAAACAATTGTTTAAGCCTAATCATGGAAATCTCTCAGAGATTGAAATCATGGGGTTGATAGGTGAGCTACTTTTTCTTAAAGGTGTGATGATTCCTGATAAAGGTTTAGATAAGGCGTTGGAAAGTTGGACTGGCCCAGAAAAGACTCATAAGGATTTTTCGCTTGATGAAGAATGGTATGAAATTAAAACAATAGCTGTAGGCAAGGAGACTGTTCACATCTCGTCAGTAGAGCAATTGGACAGTGAAGTCTGCGGTTCCCTTGTTGTATATGCTTTAGAGAAGATGAGCACATCATATAATGGGTTAAGGTTAAATGCACTTGTCACTAACATTATTGCCTCTATAAGTTCCACTATCCAAAAGGATTACTTTCTTGCTAAGCTTGGACTATACGGCTTTGACTTTTCTCCCGAAAATGACAATTATGTATACGACTTGAAGGCTATGAATATATATAAAGTTGAAGGGAACGATTTTCCAAGAGTTATGAGAGAGAAATTACCTAAAGCAATTTCTAAAATACAATATGATATTGTACTCTCAAATATAGAAAAGTTTAAAATTTCGTAAAGAACAAATCTTTAAATTATGGACATCGAGGAATATAGAAAACAATTTATCGATGAATTGAGGTTCAATGCCGAACATGAAGGCACTGAGCCTGAAACTCAATTCATAGAGAAATATCTTTCGGACTTGGAAGAAATCGGAGAGTTGAACGATCCTATACCAATGTCTGTAGAGATGCGCGGTTCTCGAAATAGATTGCTTGCATTTGATGCTTACGCATATGATGAAGCTGATGGGGCTTTAATTTTGATTGCAAGTGATTTTACCAATGAACGTGATAGTACCCCAACACTTACAAATTCACGTATAGAGGATATATACACACATATGTTGAATTTCCTTGATGAATGTGTACAAGGTAATATTAGCAAATATTGTGACGATTCCGATCCAGCACTGATTATAGCAAATGAGTTTCGTAAAAAGATAGGTAAAGGATTGCTATCTACAGAAATCCTTCGTTTCAAATTCTTTATATTGTCTAATGCCACACTAAGCAAGCAAGTGAAGAATTTGTCTAAACCTGAATTTTTGGGTCGTCCTGTCGAACTTAACGTATGGACATTAGAACGATTCTATCAAACATTTGCCTCTAATTCAAGTGAGATAATAGAAATAGATACTACTGACTTTGGTTGTGATGGTATCCAGTGTCTAAAAGCAGACATCGGAGTTGACAGTGAATATGATGCCTATCTTGGCATTGTGCCAGGTAAGTTTCTTGCTGACATTTACCTAAAATATGGAAGCAAACTACTACAAGGCAATGTGCGAGCATTTTTAAGTGTAAGAGGAAAAGTCAACAAAGGAATTAGAAATACTATCATAAATCATCCTGAGAATTTCTTCACTTTCAATAATGGTATAGCTGTTGTTGCTCGTTCTGTTTCATTTTCTGCAGATAAAACTCAAATAGTACATTTTAAGGATCTGCAAATTATCAACGGAGGTCAAACGACGGCATCTTTGGCTAATGCCATCATTAAAAAAGAAGCTCGCTATGGCATGGATAATTTGTATGTTCCGATGAAATTGACAGTCTTGAATGTTGAAAATGATTTGTCTGAAGAACAAGTAGAGCAATATAACAGCATAACAAAGACTATTTCACAATGTGCAAATAGCCAAAATGCTGTTTCTGAGGCTGATTTTTTCTCTAACCACCCATTCCATGTGTTAATGGAAAAATTGTCTAAAAAGGTAATGGCACCTCCTGTAAATGGAAATCCATATCAAACGATATGGTTTTATGAGCGTTCGCGAGGCAAATGGGAACAGGAACAAATGAAACTGACACCAGCACAGAAAAAGAAATTTTGTGAGATGCATCCTAAGAATCAAGTCATCAAAAAGGAAAAACTTGCAAAATGTTACAATACAATACTGATGAATCCACATCAAGTATGCCAAAGTTCTGCAATCAATTTCAATAGATTTGCTGGTGTTATTGAAAAAATTTACGATGAGAATAGAGATAGTATAAATGAGGATTTCTTCCGTAAATGCGTTAGCTCCGTTATACTTTTCGATACTCTTGATGGATTGATTAGTAAGGCATCATGGTATCCTAAAGGTGGTAACAAAGCCCAGATAGTACCATATACGATAGCCAAACTCATGACTCTCATCCCTAAAGGCAAAGATATAGACTGGCGTTATATATGGCAGAAACAAACTCTTTATCCTGAATTGGCAGAAGAATTGTTGAGACTTGCGTATTGTACTCATAACTTCTTGATGGATCAAGCAAACGGAGGTATCGTTAGAACCATATCACGTACACAAGCTGTATGGAAGAATTTCCAAGATTACAAATATACACTTGGTGAAACATTCTTGTCAACATTAGTGTCTATCGAAGAAACAAAAAATGCAGAACGTGCAGCAAAACGTGCACATAAGTTTGACGCAGCTATTGATGCATCTGTGGAAATTTTCAATCTTGGAGCAAATTATTGGATGAAAGTATACAATGACCTTATGAAAGAGAACGTTCTTTCTTATGGTGATTGTAGCTTTATAAAAGGAATTGCAGACTACATTGCAAAGCAGAATTTACCTTCTGCCTCACAATGTAAGCGTTTGGTTAAAATCGTGAACAAGGCTGAAGACAAAGGCTACATAATGCCCAATTAAAAAACATTTTATGGCACTCGCAATAAACATAAACGACCTGCTTAACAAGCAGAAAATAGAATCTAACCGCATTGAGTTCAAGAAAGGTTGGAACCCAGAAAGCATATATCACAGTATATGTGCTTTCGCCAATGACTTTGATGACCTTGGTGGTGGATATATCATTGTAGGTGTAGATACCGATGATAAGACTGGCATGGCAATACGACCTGTAGAAGGCGTGCCAATGGAAAAAATAGATAACATTTTGCAAGAGATGGTGGGCTACAACAACAAAATGGCTCCATACTACTTGCCTCGCACTTCTGTAGAGGAGGTTGATGGCAAACAGTTGATAGTTATATGGTGTCCAGCTGGTAGTTACCGTCCATATTCTGTACCTGTAAATGTAACTGCAAAAGGTACGAAAGAATATTTCTATATCCGTAGTGGCACAAGTAGCATAGAGGCAAGAGGTGAAGTGCTCGTTGAATTGCGAGAGTTAGCTAACCGTATACCTTTTGACGAACGAGGAAATAGCGACATACAGTTGGAAGACATTTCATTGGTGCTTCTTCGTGATTATCTTGTCAAAGTGGGTAGCAAACTGGTTGATGATGTGATAACGACTCCGCTTTCTACCATACTTGACCAAATGGAACTGTACACAGGACCAAAAGAAAACCGTTTGCTTCGCAATGTGGCAGCCATGATGTTCTGCGAGAATCCAAGTAAGTTCTTTCCTTACACTCAGATTGATGTAGTAACCTTCCCTAACGGAAAGATGAAAGATCCAAACAATTTCACAGAAGTTACATTCAAAGGCAGTGTTCCGCAGATGATAAAACAGACAATGGATTACATCAAGAGCAATGTACTCAAAGAGCATGTGCGTAAGATTTCCGGTAGGCAGGAGGCAGAACGTTTTTGGAACTATCCATACGATGCTATTGAGGAAGCAGTTGTAAACTCTGTATATCACAGAGATTTCTTGCAGCATGAACCAATAGAGATTACCATTGAACCAAGCGGAATCTCTATACTCAATTGTCCTGGACCTGACAGAAGCATCTCCAAGGAGGATATAGAAAAGGGCGATATGCTAAAAAGCCGTCGCTACCGCAACCGTCGTTTGGGTGATTTCTTAAAAGAGCTTGACCTTACAGAGGGTCGCTCAACTGGTGTTCCAACAATACAAACAAAGTTAGCAGAGAATGGTTCACCACGTGCCATCTTTGAAACTACAGATGACCGCTTGACGTTCTTGGTTACTATTCCTGTTCATGAAGGATGTCGTGAAAGTTCGGAAACGAATAGCAACAGTTCGGAAACAGACATACTTGGTTCGAAAAGAGGTTCGGAAACAAAAACGAAAAGTTCGGAAACAAGTTCGGAAACAAAGGACTTGATTATAGATATTATAAAACAAGCCCCACATATACCAGCCGCTGAAATCGCAATGCAATTGAATATGTCTTCACGAGGAGTTGAGAAGCAAATACGTAAACTTCGTGAATTAGGCAAAATTAAACGAACAGGTGGTAGATTTGGAGGCTATTGGGAAATCGTAATATTAGACAAAGAATAAAACGGATATGTTATTAGGAAACAAGATAAGGTCTCTAAGAGACGAACAAGGAATATTGCAGCGTCAAGTAGCTGCATACTTAGAAATAGATACTCCAATGTTCAGTAAGATTGAGCGTGGCGATAGACGAGCCAAAAGAAGTCAAGTAATTCAAATGGCAACATACTTCAAAGTGGATGAAAAGGAAATGCTCACCCTTTGGCTTGCTGATAAAATTCTAAGCGATTTAGAGGGTGAAGAGGATTTGAAACTTACAGCCATTGAAACAGCAAAAGATGAGTTAATGGATGTTAATCGCTAATTTGTTGCAAACCATTCATCTTCTGATATAAACAACGCAAGATTGATTTCTCGTAGACAATGGGAACTTTATGGTATCATTTACGCTTGATGCCGTAAAGTTTCTTTTGATTTACAGACACTTATAAAACATATACTGGTTCAAGCGTGGGAGAATTACTATCTTGCGTGCAAAGGAATTTGGGATGAAGACACATTGCTATGGAAGAAAGAACAGCCTCGTTTACTTAAGAAAATGAAAAAGTACATTCCTGATACACGGGTGTATTATAAAGTATTGGATGATGAGGTTATGATTTCTGACAAGGACAAAAGAGAGGCAATCAAGGAGAAGATTGTTTATTTGAGACGGGATTGTGAAAGGGATTACAGAGATGATATGTGGTATTATCAACGGCATGGACAGATAGATAAGGTGAGGGAAATAGCACGCGAATGGTTTGACAGCGGATTATATTCACGAAGTATCCTGACTTATTATTATAATGAATTTGTAGGGCTGAAAAGGAATGCTATTCTTGCGGGAACCGGTCCCGA
>ENA-ORTG01003195-ORTG01003195.1-human-gut-metagenome-genome-assembly--contig:-NODE-3195-length-11883-cov-2.467535_pt1 | contig 11883 bp, 10 predicted proteins | sample MGYA00241906_ERZ509176 | MGnify/ENA primary metagenome ERZ509176 (study PRJEB26280, sample SAMEA2338811) | human gut metagenome | biome: human gut; feature: human-associated habitat; material: faeces...
CTTTCCCGCCATGTCTGTATCTCCTTTCCGACGGTTTCTGTCATCCCCGGCAGGGGCGCCATGTCCCCCGGACGCGGCTCCTAGTATCCGTATATCTCATAGATCTCGTCCGTATAGACCCCCGGCTCCTTATAAACGATCACCGGCGGTTCCAGCTTAAGCCAGGCTCCCCCGCCCCGGACAGCCTCGATGAGGACCATGTTGGCATCCTTATCTGCAAAGGGATGGACAAATTTCATCCGCTTGGGCTCCAGCTTATACTGCCTCATCACCGTAATGATCTCTGCCAGCCGGTGGGGCCTGTGGACCATGTAGAAACGGCCTCCGGGCTTTAACGCCTTCGTTCCCTCCCGGACCACGTCCTCTAAGGTGCAGAGCACCTCATGGCGGGAAATGGCCTTCACATCCCCTGGATTCTTAAGGCCATGGGCATCGTTCATATAGGGAGGATTTGAGGTCACTACATCAAAGGAAGCCGCTCCGAAGATCCGGCTGGCTTCCTTAATGTCTCCCTGTATGATGTCGATCTTTTTTTCCAGGCCGTTTAAGGCCACGCTCCTCTGGGCCATTTTCATGATCTCTGTCTGGATCTCCAGCCCAGTGAAATGGTCTCCTTTTGTTTTTGCCGAAAGGAGAAGGGGGATGATCCCGGTCCCGGTACCCAGATCCAGCGCCCGTTCTCCGGGCTTTACTGATGCAAACCCGGAAAGCAGCACCGCGTCCATTCCAAAGCAGAAGCCGTCGGTCTTCTGGATGATCTTCAGCCCGTTTCTCTGAAGATCATCCAGCCGCTCATTTTCCATCAGATCAGTTATCATCCAGCTTCGATTTCCCTTCTTTTTTCTCCAGAGCCTCCAGCTGCTTTAATTCTGCATCGCTGATGCTCATTTTTTCCTTTTTCCTCTTGGGACGGAATTTCAGCTGATCCACCTTATATTCGCGGATCTCCTTTTCATCTCCGTTGACGGTGACCACCACCTTCACCAGCTGCCTTAGGATGCTGACGCTGTGGACCTCTCCCTTTAAGCCGTCGTCGGTGGTCACATAATCCCCGATATTGGGAAGCCGCCCATTTAACTCCTCATACGTCTCTTCCTCGTACTTTAAGCAGCACATGAGCCTTCCGCAGACGCCGGAGATCTTTGTGGGATTTAAGGACAGATTCTGTTCCTTGGCCATCTTAATGGACACCGGGATAAACTCAGACAGGTAGGAGGCGCAGCACAGCGGTCTTCCGCAGATCCCGATGCCGCCGACGATCTTCGTCTCGTCCCGGACGCCGATCTGGCGCAGCTCGATCCTGGTCTTAAATACAGATGCCAGATCCTTTACCAGATCCCGGAAATCGATCCTTCCGTCGGCTGTGAAATAGAACAGCACCTTATTATTGTCAAAGGTATATTCCGTATCGATGAGCTTCATATCCAGCTCATGCTTTTTGATCTTTTCCAGACAGATCTTAAAGGCTTCCTTCTCCTTTTCCTTATTCCTTCTCTCGATCTCCTCGTCGGCTGCCGTAGCCATCCGGATCACAGGCTTTAAGGGCTGGATCACCTTTTTATCGTCCACCTCGTGGCTTCCGAGGACCACGTGGCCGTATTCCACGCCCCTGGCTGTCTCCACGATCACGTGCTGTCCGGCTTTGATCTCCTCATCTCCCGGACTGAAATAATATACCTTTCCCGCTTTGCGGAAACGGACTCCGATTACTTTTGTCATTCTTATCTCCTTACGACGGGTTCTTCATGGTCAGGAACAAAAGCTCCATCACCAGTTCCAGGTTGACGTTGGCCTCCAGTCTCGCCCGCGCCGTGTCGATGGCGCTGAGGATCTGCTCCAGCCCCGCATAGTCAGCCTTTTCCCCCAGTTCATTGATCATTTTATATTCATCCTTAAATATCAGCAGGTTCATATCCTTTGTCACCTTGAACATAAGGACGTCCCTGTACCAGAGCTGCATCAGATCCAGCACCTCTTCGATATCAAAGCTCATTTCCTTGATCTCGCGGATACAGTCCAGAAGCACTGCAATATCCATGGATCTTACATTTTTCACGATATTCATGACTTTCTGGAACAACTCCTTAAATTCGTCGGAGGACGCCAGGTGGATGGCCTTTCCCAGATTTCCACGGGCAAAGGCCGCGCAGATCTCCGCCTCCTTTTCCGGAATATCCAGATGCTCCGTCAGATAGCTTTTCACTGTAAAATCCTTTAAGGGCTTTAATTTCAGCTGGACGCACCTGGAGAGGATCGTGGGAAGAAACGCCTCCTGGTTGGTGGTGATCAGGATGATGACCGCATAAGACGGCGGCTCCTCCATGGTCTTTAAAAGGGCGTTCTGGGCCTGTACCGTCATCTTCTCCGCCTCGTCCACAATATAGATCTTATAATAGCTGCTGTACGGCCGGATCATGATGGTATCGTTGATCTGTTCCCGTATATCGTCCACGCCGATGCTCCCCGGCTTGCTGTGGGTCACATAGATGAGATCCGGGTGGTTTCCCCCAAGGACCTGTTTACAGGAATGGCATACCATACAAGGCTCATTGCCTCCTTTTTCACAAAGGAGCGTCATGGCAAATGCATTGGCGATGGATTTTCTCCCCATTCCAGCCTCGCCTGTCAGAATATATGCGTGAGATATTTTATGATTTTCGATGGCCTTTTTAAAATGCTCTTTGACCATATCGTTTCCAAGAATATCCTGAAAACCTGTAACCTTACCCTCCAGCATAACCATCCCTCCAATCTTTTATCGAAACTTCCTTCTATTATATCACATTTTTCAGTGTGATTCCATTTCCTTTAAAATTTCTTCCAGACAGGCCTCCAGGTCTGTGTTGGAAAACCGTTTTCCGATCCGGAGCCTGGAAAGGAGCTCTTCAGAAAAATCATCCTCGTCGGCCAGATACCTGCGGCAGACCTCCCTGTAATTGGGATTTTTCTGTTTTCCCTCCCGTTTCACGGCCCGAAGGAGCCGGATCCCGTCGGGGACCTCTATATAAACCGGGACCAGCGCCCCGTTTCCGTAGTACCGGCACATCTTTTCATAGGATTCCAGGGTCCCGATCATCAGACAGTCCCCTTCTCCATGGATATCAAACTGGCCGTCGTCCATGGTAAAATAGCTCCACGGCCCCATGACCGTCTCATACGTCCTAAGCTCCACGATCTTTCCGGAATTTTTAAACTGTTCCAGTTTTTCTGACGAAGTAAAAAAATACTCCACCCCGTCTGTCTCTCCCTCCCGGATGGGACGGGTGGTATAGGGAACCACCGTCGTAAGCTCCGGCCTCCGCTTTAAAAGCTCCTTAAATACCGTATCCTTACCTGTGGCGCTCTTGCCCATGATATAAAAGATCCTGCCCATTTTCTGCGCTCCGTTCTCTTTTGCTGTACAATCCTGGAGCCATGCTGCAATATTGGCCCAACTGACTGACATTGTAACATAAACCCTTATTTTTCCGCAACCGTTATTATGGTGGAAAGGGATGGATCCTCCAGGCCCTGGACAGACAGCCCCATAGCTTCATACCAGGCTTCCCGCTCCAGAACGTCCTCTGTGATCTCCTCTCCCGGAGCCAGGACCGGGATCCCCGGAGGATACAGATAAATAAATTCCCGTGACACGCTGCCAGCGCTTTCTGACAGTCTTTTCTTGATCCCGGGCATTTCCATGGCCTCCGCCGGAGAAAGCCGCAGAGGCGGCTGTGGAAGCTCAGAAAGCCCTCTGTCTCCATGGCCTTCCCCCGTTCTGCCGGAAACGCTTTCCGGCTCTGTGTCCAACTCCTGATCCAGCTCCCAGAGGGCCTTTTCCAGCCGCAGAAGTCCTTCCTCCGTATCCATTACCGACGTCATTCCAATGACATATTCCGGCGCACACATCTCCATTTCCAGATGATACCGCTCCCGCAGGATGTTTCCCAGAGCCTCTCCGCTTAACCGCTGCCTTTCCCCAGAGACGTTCTTAAACCAGACTCTCTTACAGGAAATAACGATCTTTGAGGGATCCCAGCCGTACACAGAAACCGTTCCGGGAGCTGCTCCGGCTTTTCTGGAATGATCTGCCTCCACGATCCTCTCCCGGTCTAATACCTTTAAGTTCCTAAGATCCTTTACCTGCTGGAAAAACCGCTCCAGCCGCTTTCCATAAGCCGCCATCTCCCGGCGTCCGTCCCCGTCCATGAACCGGATGCACTGCTCCATAGCCGCCATGAAAACATAAGACGGGCTGGAGCTCTGGAACATCCCCAGATATCGGCAGATCCTTTCCCGGTCCGCCAGATCCCCCTTCATATGGAGGACCGCCGTCTGGGTAAAGCATGGGAGCGTCTTATGGAGGCTCTGGATCACCACGTCCGCCCCCATGGACAGCGCTGGCTCCGGAAAGCCGTTTTCCTTTCCGCCAAAGGGAAGGTGCGCGCCGTGGGCCTCGTCCACGATCAGCGGGATCCCATGCTCATGGGCCGCTGCCGCGATCCCTGCAATGTCCGATACGACGCCTTCATACGTAGGAGAGACCACCAGAACCGCCTGGATCTCCCGCTTTTTATCCTGCTCCAGGATCCTTCTCACATCTGAAGGACAGACTCCTCCGCTGATCCCCGGCCCCTCCAGATAAGACGGATACACATATACAGGCTCCAGATGGTTTAAGATCAGCCCGTGATACGCCGACTTGTGGCAGTTTCTGGCCATAAGGAGCTTTCCACCCCAGGCCGTGGAGCCGCAGACAGCGCTTAAGATCCCGCAGGTGCTGCCATTTACCAGATAACACGTCTGGTCCGCCCCATAGATCTCTGCCGCACGCTCCATGGACTCCTTTAAGATCCCTTCTGCATGATGCAGATTATCAAAACCGTCGATTTCTGTAATGTCGATGGAGTACGGATCCGGAAAACCGTTTAAAAAATCCTGTCTTTTATGGCCTGGCATATGAAATGGATAAAAATCCGATTTTCCATAATCTTCTAATTTTTCCAATAAACTATTTTTTCTAATCTCCATCGGCTTCTCCATTTTCCATGGCCTCCCTGGCCCTTTCTCCGGCTTCTTCTCTGGCTTCTTCGCTCTCTTCTCCGGCTTCCTCTTCGTTCTCTTTCTCTGCCTCTTCTCTGGTTTCCTCTTTCTTTTCTATGTCCATATCTGGCTCAATATAAGAAGGCCGGAACCCGCATCGTTCCTCTGCGATCCGCAGGGCCGGAGCCGTGACCGCGCCACCGTCTATATCCTGTTCCTCATACGTTTCCTGGCTCACAAAGAACTCCAGTCTGTCTCCGTCCTCCAAAGGGACCGGTTCTTTGGAATCCAGGATCTCCCGCTCCTCCTCCCGTGTCAGAGGAACGTATTCTGTGCAAAGCTCTCCGTCCCGTTCCACCTCCACTGCCAGGTATGCCTCAGTATCCGGCGGCGTAAAGCGGACCTGCCGCTCCAGCACATCCCGGACATAGGCTGCACCTGCGGCTCCATGGCAGTATCCCAGGTCAAAGGCATTTAAAAGCTCCTCCGGCGTCTCCAGATCCTCCGGCTGCAGATACAGGACCTCATTTAAAACCCCATTCTGGGATGAACCCGAAAGAAATACCGATATGCCATCCAGCTCATAAACGGTATCATAGCCACCGTCCTGGTCATTCTGGATCACTGCCTCCATATGATCGTCCTCTCCATACACCGTAAGCCCGTCCAGAAGGCTCTCCTTCCGTATTTTGATCCCCAGGACATAGCCTGCCCCGTCCTCTGTTTCACGTCCGTAAAACGCGTAAGAATCCTCCAGGGGACCCGCCGTAAGCAGCTGCCCTTTCCCGGTCCATATCCTGGAAGGAAAGGCTGCTCTCAAACTGCTCCAGAAAAGAAACCGTTTCCTCTGCCCTCTCCTTTGGATCTCCCAGCAGCTCCTGTCCAGCCTGGGTCTCTGTCCCATCCGCAGCTGCCGTTTCCGCCTCCATGATTACCTGGGCTTTGGGAGCCCCACAGCCGGCCAGAGTCAGCCAGATCCCTGTCAGGATCCCCATATTTATGATCCATTTTCTCATTCTGATCACCATCCTGCGTTCATTCTAACATCCGCCCGGAATCCACACAAGTGCCCGCAGAAGAATTAATAAAAGCGTAACGTTTTTGAAATGTTTCCATCTGTTCATCCTGCGGCCTGTATGATAGAATGATAAAAACAGTATGGCCCCGCCTCTGCCGCACGCCATCATGAGGATCATGGGCTGCCATTCATGTATCATTCTTAAAGGAGGGACCCATATGAAATATCGTATTGTAGGTGACACAATGCCTGCTGTGGAGATCATGTTCGATTCGAAAGGTGAGAGCGTATTTACCCAGTCCGGAGGCATGACATGGATGAGCGACGGGATCGCCATGGCCACCAACACCCGCGGCGGCCTCATGAAGGGAATCGGCCGCATGTTTGCAGGAGAATCCCTGTTCATGGCCACCTATACTGCCCAGAGGCCCGGCGCTCTCATTGCCTTTGCTTCCACTGTGGCTGGCCAGATCTACCCTCTGGATGTCAGCGCCACCGGCGGCCTGATCTGCCAGAAGGGGGCCTTCCTGTGCGCCCAGGATTCCGTCAATGTCAATATCTCCTTCACGAAAAAAATCTCCTCCGGCTTCTTTGGCGGGGAAGGCTTTATCCTCCAGGATATCAGCGGCCAGGGTATTGCGTTCCTTGAGGTGGACGGTGATCTGGTGGAAAAGCAGCTGGCTCCCGGCGAGATCCTGAAGGTCGATACAGGCAATGTGGTGGCCTTTGACCGCAGTGTCCGCTACGAGATCGAAACCGTAAAGGGCCTTGGAAATATCTTCTTCGGCGGAGAAGGCCTGTTCCTCACAAAGCTCACCGGCCCCGGACGCGTTCTTCTCCAGACCCAGAACCTGGCAGAATTCGCCGGACGGGTGGCGCAGTTTGTTCCGACGAATAATTGATGACCTTACAAAAAATGGCTCCTGCTGCTGCAGGAGCCGTTTCTTTCTCTTTTATACCTTTTCACTGATCCCATCTGCCATATGGATCCATTTCCCGCTGAGAAGTCTGGAGACACACCATACAGATTTAATCACATAATCTGCCCGGAGGCACAGCATCACCAGCCAGGCAGGCCAATGGAGGACCAGACCGCCTACGGCTCCCAGAGGAATGGAAACCAGCCACATGAACAGGATATCTGCCTTCATAAGGAATTTCGTATCGCCTCCGCCCCGGAGCACTCCCTTGGTCATCACTGACTGGATCGCCTGGAAGAACACGATCACCACATACGCGTTCATCATCTGATGGACCAGAACAACGGTCTCCTGGTTTAATGTATAAACAGATACAGTCAGCGGACCGAACAGGAACACCAGGAGAGAGCTTAAGAGACCAAATACGATACTGAAGAAATAAAACGTTTCTCCCTGCTCCATGGCCTTTTTCCTGTTTCCCGTTCCCAGGGTCTGGCCGGTGATGATGCCCGACGCATTGGAAACGCCCTGAATGACCACAGTGCAAAGCCGGTCCACCACCTGACAGATGGCGTTGCTGGCAACCACCGCTGCTCCCATATGCCCCAGGACAACAGAAACAATATTTCCGCCGAGACCCAAAAGAGAATCACTGACCAGAACCGGGGCTCCCAGCCGGAAATAGCTCCGGTAAAAAGCGGCTGACGGTGATTTTATCAGATGACAGATCCTCAGGCCCAGGCTTTTATCCTTCACAAGGATATAAAAAAAGGTGGTAATAAACTCCGCTCCTCTGGCAATGAGCGTTCCCAGCGCCGCTCCGGCAATCTCCATTCTGGGCATTCCAAATTTTCCAAAAATGAAAATATAATTGGCTCCGATATTGACCACAAAGGATATGATGGACACAATAAGCCCCAGATGAGCCTGTCCCACGGAACGCATCAGCTGGGCCGCCACAAGACTGGTCCCATGAATGACAAAAATAAATGCCGTTATCTTCAGATAGCGGATTCCCTGGACGATGACCTCCTCTTCCGATGTATATATGGACATGATCGGTCCTGGAAAGATCCAGGTCAGGATCATAAACAGCACCGCCACACCCGCAGAAAGCCGAAGCGCCATATTGAACGTTTCCCTTACCTTCTCTTTTTCTCCTGCTCCCCAGTACTGGGCCGCCAGGACGCTGGAGCCCCCGATGATCCCCATGCACAGAATCGTAAAAAAATTATAATACTGATTTGCAAGGCTGGATGCCGACAGCTGGATCTCCCCAAAGGAGCCCAGCATCATGGTATCCATCATATTAACGCCCATATTGATGGCCTGCTGCAGAGCCACCGGCAGCATGATCCGGATCACAGATTTATAAAATTCTGGTTCTTTAATGATCGAAACTTTCACTTTCCGCGCTTCTTTCTCTTTCCTTTTAAAGCATTGAAACCATAGTGGAGAACTGATACCACTGTCCACGTTCCATAAACATCATGCGTCCAAGGATATTTCTTTCTTCACAGGCCTTATTGACCTGATATACGTATTCAGTTGGATCATACTTCCCGGAATACGCGTCCTCAATATGTATAGGAATCAGAATCCTGGCTCCTGTAATCTCCAGAACATCTGCCATTTTCTGGACACTCTGGGAAGCCGACAAATTCCCTGTGGTAAATTTGGCTCTATGGGCAAATATAACATCCGGACGGAGTCTCGTCCATAAATTCTTTTCCTGTGGATCCTCCATTCCGGCATTTCCCGCATAAAAACCTACCCGCAGATTATTGGCAGTTGTAAGCAGAAAATTACTTCCATACATGGTCCCCATATCTCCCAGCTCCTTCTCCAGCTCAGACCCATGCTTCATGTTCATGACCCGGGTGCCGCACAATTCATCCCGTCGTCCTGAAGGCCGCACCATAAAATTTCCAGGCACAAGATTGTTGTGCCTTCCTGGTACGACCTGGATCTTAAAGGAGTCAAAATCATATTCATCCCCATTTACAAACGGAATAAAGCGGATATAAGGAATATCATATAATCTGGCAAGATTAAAGCTGGTGACTGCATGGGCCATGATCAGAGGATGGTACTTATCATACAGCTTTCCCAGAGACGCCGCATGATCCCCATGGGAGTGGTTCAGAAAAACATAATCACACCCCTCCAGGTCATCCACATCATATCCACAGCTGAAATGTCCTTCTTTTTCCAGACACGGATCGACCACCAGAGTCTTTCCATCGGGCATTTTAATTTCCAGGGCATTAAATGCGAAGTAACGGACTTTTAATGAGCTCACTGATAATGTCTTTGCAAGTTCCATAAGAATTCTCCTTTTCTTTCACCGAATTTTTAATGTATTTCCTGCAAATCCATAAAAAATTCCCACATCTTTTGATTACGATAGCACCTGATCCATAAAATATCCAATATAAAAATTTCATATCCCAAAGCATTTTTTCTATTTGGCATTATTGACAAAAAATGTTATTTTAAACTCATATATTTGTAATTTTCTTCAAATTTTGCATTCCGTATTAAATTTCCACATTTTTTATCAAAATGAAGGAGGGAATTACAATGTCACAATCTACCATCGTATTGATCATTCTTGGAATTTTCATCGTCAGTCTTCTGATGAACAAGTGGTCCTTCGGAATCACAGGAATTACGACCTGTATCCTGTTATTCCTGTTTTACTATAAGGGAGACATTGGCGCAGCCTTTTCTGGATTGACCAATCAAGTCATTTTCCTAATGGTCGGCATGTATGGCCTGTCAGCCGCCTTTGCCAGGACCTCTTTATTAAAAAAAATGCAGGAGATCCTGAACTCACTCCAGGGGAAAAAGGGCATTTTTCTTGTTCTCTGTATTTTTGGAGTTGCTTTCCTGTTTGGTAACTTCTTCCCAAGTGCTGTTACTGTTTCTTTGATGATGACCTTCGTTGCTACTCTTGGAAATGAAAACGCAATCTCATCCGATCGTCTGTGCGTTCCCATTGCTGGTATCGCCGGCATGTCTATGGGTGTACTTCCCATGGGAAGCGCACTGGTAAGCTATACCGCTATGAACGCTTTCTATGAGGGCATGATCACTGACGCGCGCCAGCTTGTTACCATGTGGGACCCATTTAAGATGGGAATCCCCATGTTCCTGTTTGGATTCATCTGGTGCCTGATCGGCTATAAGATCCAACCGCAGAAGGGACGCGCTATCTTATCCACGACCAAAAAAAACAATGGACAGAAGAAGTCTGCTGCTTCCAAGGCTCCTCTTTCAAAAAGAGATGAGACCATCGTTTATCTCTGCTTCGGTGGCACCATGATCGCACTCTTTCTTTCCAATCAGCTTGGAAACTTCGTGTACGGCGTGCCGATCATTGCAGATCTGATCCTTCTGTACACAAAGGCGATTCCAAACCGCGATATGGTCCTTTCCGTCTGCTCTCCCACTTCCTTTATGGTCATCGGCATTCTTTCCATGTCCAATGCCCTTGGAGCATCAGGAGCCGGAGAGATTCTTGGAAATGCAGTCCTGAAGCTGATGGGAAGCAATCCTTCTCCTATGTTTGCTTTTTTTGTCGTCATGATCGCCACAGTGATTATGACTTCACTGATGTCAAACATCGCCACCAACGCGGTTCTCTGTCCCATCGTCGCAGCAATGGCTATTGCTGCTGGCTGGAATCCGGTTCCTTTTGTGATTGTTGTAAGAAAACTGGCATGGTGTGCGATCCTGCTTCCGTCCGGTTCCTCAGCTTGTGCCATGGCCCATGCAACCTCTGAACAATTACTCAGTGACTCCTTAAAATTCAGCGTTCCATTTGTACTCTTTACAATGGCTGGGGCAGTTGTCTCTGTATTCCTGTTCTTCCCAAACATTGGTGGTTTTTAACACTGAGCTTTTAAATATTTAAGAAGGAAGTGACTCTTTATGTATCAGATCATACTAAAAAATGGACTTATCTGGGACTCTGCCACAAGCAGTGCCATTCAGAAAGACCTGTCCATCGAAAATGGGAAAATTGCCTGCATTGGTCCTATCCATGAAAATGAACAAACTATAGGACGGCTGACCAATGTAATCGATGTGTCCGGAGCAATGGTACTCCCAGGTCTGATCGATATGCACACCCACATTTATCCACTGGCTGCCTTTGGTACTTCCGCAGAAGCGTCCTGTTTTTCCTCTGGGGTAACTGCTGCTCTTGATTGCGGGAGCGCTGGAGCCGCCAATTATGAAAAAAGGAGGGCTGTCATAGATTCATCACGGCTCCAAATCAAGACTCTTCTCAATGTTTCTTCTACAGGTGTACTCAGCGGAAGGTTTATTACAGGATATGGAGATCTTGATCCAGGCCTATTCGACCGAGGTAAAATACGGGAGCTGGCCGTAAAATATAAAGGAGAAATCATCGGACTGAAAATACGTCAGGGCGCGGAGATTGCCGGAGAACTGGGCCTTAAGCCTCTGGAGGCTGCCATTGACCTTGCTGAAGAATTGGGGCTGCCCATTATGGTCCACTGTACAAATCCTCCTGGAAGCCTGGATGATATGGTAAATCTGCTCCGTAAGGGTGATGTGCTGGCCCATGTATTCATGGGAAAAGGAAGCACAGTCATTGATCCAAACGGATGCGTCTCTAAAGCCGTTCAGGCAGCTCATGAACGTGGTGTCCTCATGGATGCCGCCAATGCCAACGCCCACTTTGCCTTCTCCGTAGCGGAACAGGCCTTAAATGAACACTTTTATCCTGATATCATCAGCACAGATCAAACTATTAATAGCCTGTATCGCAGACCAAACTCCTATAATCTTCTCCATATCATGTCAAAATATATGGATATGGGGATGGAATTCTCACGTATACTGGATTGTGTGACCAGGATACCTGCTAAATGGATGGGACTGGAGGATTCT
>ENA-ORTG01003198-ORTG01003198.1-human-gut-metagenome-genome-assembly--contig:-NODE-3198-length-11866-cov-3.089662_pt1 | contig 11866 bp, 9 predicted proteins | sample MGYA00241906_ERZ509176 | MGnify/ENA primary metagenome ERZ509176 (study PRJEB26280, sample SAMEA2338811) | human gut metagenome | biome: human gut; feature: human-associated habitat; material: faeces...
AAATTTATTAAACTTTGTTTAATTTTTATTTAAAAAGTTCCTCTTAAATTTCAACAAATTTTCAACACTGTCCTGTCCCAAAAATCCTGAACTGTCCCAAAATTCCTGAACTGTGCCTAAATTCCCGCCATTTAAGGTTTTGAGACACTGTCCTGTTTTAGACATTGACGGACAGTAATCGGACTTTTTTGACAGTTCAGGAATCTTATTTTTAGCAAATTCCGACTAAAAAAATCAAGATATATTTGAAACACAGCCCTATTGGTTCAAAAAAATCAAATTCCGACAATGTCTGTTCAATGGCAAATAGATGACAATCCTTTATCAACTTCTTTCAATAGTGTCCTTTCACTGACATTGTAACAATGATTACAACCTTTAATCGGCGAGTGCTTCATATAGATATATTTCTCTTTCTTGGTATAAGGAGAATAAAAGCACAGAAAGAAAAAAGCAATATCTTAAAATGCTAATTTATTCAATTAACGGAAAATGTAATACCCTCAAATCAAATCTGATAAATTAATCCTAAAAATCAAAACAAATAGTTTTACACTCAAACACACATTTCACTAAAAGTAGTTCTTTATATTTCAAGTATCATTGCAAAGAATGAAAAATAATAACACTTTTTTCGCTTAATTATGCAATTCTTTGCTTATATTTAGCAAAGAATTAGTTTTTTGTTTTATGTTTGAGCAGTTCTTCAATGATTTTATGCATATTTGTATATGGATTATTAAGTGAAGAATAAGCAAAACTATTTGCATTATCAAATGCATCTTGAAAAGTAGAAAATAAATCTTCAAAAATATCTATTTTTCTTTTCAAATCCGTAATACTTAATTGTGTACCAAATTTTTTATTATAAGCATCTACAAAAGCATTACAGCATTCCTGAGCATTGGTAAAAGGTCTATCTGTTTTAACTAAATGCAACAACAGCCAATATTCATAACAAGGAATAGAATAGGCATTGATATATCCTTTTACTTCTGATTCTCTCATTTTTGTAAAGAAAACATCATCAGTGGTTTCATCTTTATCAAACAAGCAATAAACTTGCTGCATTTCCTTGTTTAACCCTGTTCTTTTACTTTTTATACCAGCTGTTCTAATTACATTTCCAATATCTGTTCCTTCGGATTTTTCAATCTTTATATTTATTCCAAATTTTTCTTTAAGTCCTTGCATATAATACTGCGACGATTTAGTATCTTCACAAATTATTAAATGTAACTTTCTTAATTGTCGAGGGCAACTTCTTCTCATTATTAGTCCTCTTTGACATTTGGTATTGCACCAAAAATACCATACATATATTCATTATAAAATCTATCTTTTTTTCTTTTAAGTTCTTTAAAATCACTTAATGAGTAAAGTTGAGAATAGAACCCATTTTCCTTTGAGGTAAACCAAATCTGGTCTCTACTTAATGTTTCACCATCCATTAAATAATGCGAATGACTAGTAAATATCAATTGAGCATTTTTCTTATTAGTTTCTGGGTTATTAAACATATTTGTTATATATTTAACAAGTAATGGATGTAAAGATTTATCCATTTCATCAATAATTAAAGTAATTCCTTCTTGTAATGCTCGAATAACTAACCCTGATAATGCAAAAACTATTTTTGTACCATCTGATTCGAAAGAATTAAAGTTAAAATCTACTTCCCGACCATCTTCTGTTTTATGTGTTGAAAATAACTCATAATTTCTCATTTTGAATATATCATCAATTCCTAAATCTTTAATTTTAATATTGCATATATTAAAATCTGCCTTATTCAGAAACTGAATAATATTTTCTTTATCATTATCCAGTCGATGCAGTGTTTCAGCATCCGCAATATCATATTTAGATTTAAGAATCATAAATTCTGTAATACCAATATAAGCATTTAAAATATGACTATTACTATTATTCCGATTATTTACAAGTTCTGAAAGAAATAATCTAGTGCTTATAACTTCCTTCATCCACCCATCATTAGGGATTATATCTGAATTATGAGCTGAATGCACTAGCTCATCTTTTTCATTTAAAGATCTCTCAAATATAAGTTTTTCAGAACTTGATTTGTTATCTGTATAATATAAAAATTCTTTATATATTTTGTGATTATCAAGAGTAAAACCATACTTGTAAATATACTCATCTTTAATGTATCTTACTTCAAATGACGATAATTGTTCATCTTCGCCACCCAAAGCATACTTTTCAAATTTTAATTTACTATCAATGGCATTGCTATAACTACTTCCCACCATAAGCCTTAGAAAAATAAGAGCATCTATAAAATTCGATTTACCCGATGCATTAGCACCAAATACAGCTGATGTCCTAAAAACAGTCTTAATATCTTTAAATTTTGTTTCTATTTCATTTACAGGCTTACCATTATGAGATGTTGGTTCCATCGAAAAAACAACCTCATTTTTAAAACTTTTGAAATTTTTAAATTTAAAATCTATCAGCATTTTTCAATCTTTGCAAAAAAATTTCACAGAATATTAATTTTAATATAGTATTAATACAAAGAAAGTCAATTCTTTGTTAAAATAGTACATCAAATATTAAATTTTTTCAATTATCCAATATTATCTAATAATTCCGTTCAAATAAATCCCTATACCACCTATTGATATGGTCGGATTCGAGAATGATAGAGTTCAACAATTCGTCAACTTCGGAGCACCATAATAAAAAACCTCCATAAAGGAGGTATTTTATTGTAGCGGATAAACTTTCATCCCAAACTCTTTTGCATTTTACAAAATGACTGAAGCTTCTTCACCCGGCAAAAAAGCAAAATAAAGATACAAATCGCTTATTTCATCTCCCCAATTTAAACGCTTTCTGCCATTTTCCAGCATATAGTATCCACAGATACGCCCATGCAGATCCGTATAGGTGTTTGATGTCCAGGAATTCAAAATCCGAAAATTTCGCAGGCTTCCCATTCTTTCAAGCTCATCAATTTGCTGCAAGGTCAAGAGCCCAGCCTCTTTACAGTGAGGATTCCGGCATTTAAATTCCGTTTTGTAAATATAAGCTTCTTTTAACTGAACAGCGCGGCAAAACGGCATCCACCCGACGAAAAGGTGAACATCTTCAAGAGAGATAAGACTTCCGGCAAAACAACGTCTGCATCCCAAATCAATTGCAAAATATTCCTCTGAAGTGCTCTCAGGCAAAAGCGGCTCTAACCGTTCATTAACTAAAATAAGATCTTCCATAACAATAATTTTTTAATGATAACTGACTTTCTCGTATATTAATATCTCCTCAATCCGAGTCAACAGCAATCTGCGGATTCAACTTATAATACACGAATACATCATCAAATCCCTGCGTATGGCGATTATATTTCTCTTTAACCGATATCGCTCTTTTAATTCAGAAATCAATGCAAAACCTATTTAGACAATAGACTTTTTATTCGGTAAGGCTATATTGGAGTCATGAAAAAAGATACTCTGGCAAATTTACTTCTGGAATGGTACGAACAAAACGGACGCGACCTCCCGTGGCGCGTTAAGGGCGGCGCTCACCCTGACCCTTATGTAATTCTTGTCTCCGAACTGATGCTGCAGCAAACTACGGTTAAAACCGTTATTCCTTATTTCTACCGTTTTATGGAAAAATTTCCGACCGTCAATGCTTTGGCAGCCGCCCCGTTGGAAGAAGTTTATCTTTATTGGCAGGGATTGGGTTATTATTCCCGCGCCCGTTCATTGCATAACACGGCGCAGATTATCATGCAACAATACCGCGGCAAATTTCCGCAAACCAAAAATGAAGTCCTGAAATTAAAAGGGATCGGCCCTTATACCGCGGCCAGCTTTTTGGCTTTGGCGTTTAATCAGCCGAAAACCGTCGTCGACGGCAACGTCATCAGAATTATCTGTCGTCTGTATAACCTTGAACAGCCGCCTGCGGAAATCATGCCTTTAATCCGCCAGAAGGCCGAAGCCCTGACAGATGAATACCATGCCGCCGATTACGCTTCGGCAATCATGGATTTAGGCGCCTTAATCTGTACGCCGGCCAATCCCCGCTGCAAAGACTGCCCCTGGCAAAACCGCTGCCAAGCCCGACAGCTCGGTAATGCCGAAAAACTTCCGCTCCGCAACAAAATCGCAAAGCCCGAAAAGTACGGAAAAGTTTATCTTGTCTTTAACCGCAAAGGTGAAGTTTTTATTCGCAAGCGTACCGAAAAAGGCTTGCTTTCCGGACTGTACGAATTCCCCTGGAGCGCAGAACAGGATTTATTCCCTCAAACCGAACCGCAAGACAGCCGGCTGAATGTTACTCATGTTTTTACGCATTTCCGCCTGAACTTAAAAATCTATACCCTGCATTGTGAAAATCCGGATAAAGACGGTATTTTTACCATTCCCGACAACCTCAAGAACTATCCTTTTTCAACCCTGATGAAAAAAGTTTATCAGACTTATGCTTCATCACATACACAGTTCCCTCTGTTTACAAAGGTAAAATCATGACAAAGAATCATAAATTCATAACCTTAATAAGCCTTATCGTTATACTGGTCATAAGTCTCGGTATAATCGCGGGCCCGTCTCTTTATGTTCTCTTCCCTCTTCCGAGTGATGATTACGTCAAAAAATTTAACCGGGAATTCCGGGAAAGCCTGTATAACCCCGAAAAAATTCCCGCTGCATTGCATACAATCTCTCAAGGAATTAAAGTTTACCCGGATCGCCTGGATCTGCGCTTCGGAAAAATGTTTGCCTGCAAAACCTATAAAAACCCGGACTGCATATCCGCAGAAATTATTGACATGAGCAGACGTTCCGTCAAAAACAACAACCAATGGCAATGGCTGAACGGAGAAACCCGGGATAAAAAATTTATGCTTGAGAACATCGTCGCCTATCAACATGACCTCTTCAAGTTTGAAGCCGATAACGCTCTTGAAGCTTCTGTCCGCAGCATTCTGCAATATTATCCAGACAACTGCGAAAATCTCAATATGCTCGGTGTCTTATATATCTTGCGCAATGATCCCGACACCGGAGAAAAATATTTGAACCAGGCACATAAACTTGCCCCTGATGATGAAATAATCAATAAAAACCTGCGGGAACTGAAACTGCGCAGACAGCAGCTTTCCGAACGGAATACCCATTAATAAACAAAAACAGATATCTGTTTTCGTTATTTTTGAACTTATCTCCAGTTGTTTTTCCGGTACGGATTTCTATATTATTTATAGAAGGCCCCATAAAAAATAATTCTGGTAAATAATTGAAAATTATACTATACTGACACTGTTTCATACGAACAAAGGGGGGAAGCATGGAATATTCGCAAATATCCGTAGACATCAAAACACTGCAGACTCAGCACGCTCAGCTCGACAATGCTATCCGCGAGGAAGAAAATCATATCTGGAAAGACATGATTAAAATCGAACAGCTCAAGAAAGCCAAACTCAAAAAGAAAGACGAGCTCCTGAAAAGGACGCTGAAATTTTCCTGATAAATAATTATTTTCCCAAAGAAAAAGCGGCATTCTCTGCCGCTTTTTTTGGAAAAACTCTCTTACTCTTTGCGTTTAGGCAAAGCGCTTTCGACTGTCGCCGACATTGAAACAATCAGTTCAAAAAGATGCTTGGCAACCTGCGGATTCCGAATACGCTGGAAAGCCGTAATAATACTCATATTCTTGGTATCCAACAACGGATCGCCGACCGCATTGCTGACGACAACCTCTCCTTCCTGCTTGGCGCCCTTATTCAAGAGCCGGCGCGGACTTTTATTAATGGTATCTTTATCCATTTCATCAAAAAAATAGCTGACCGGAACCTGCAAAACCTGACTGATATCCCACAAACGGCTGCAGCCGATACGATTACTGCCGGATTCATATTTTTGAACCTGTTGAAAGGTCAGCCCTAACAACGTGGCAAATTTCTCCTGAGACAATCCCAGATTACAGCGGCGCAGACGAATACGCTGGCCGACATGCACATCAATCGGGTTAGGAGAACCATCGGGACAACGTCCGCGATAAGAAGTCCGTTTAACTTTGCTCATTGTTTACCCTTTCTAATTCACAATTACCCGTACAGTCTATTCTACAAATTGCAATAATTCAACCCATAATTTCAAACCGGCCGGCAATAAATCTTTAGGACTCAAAAAAATCTGCCGGGATTTCAAAAACCCCGGCAGATTTCATAATCATAACCGATATTTATACAAACATTGTATCCAGCAATTCTTTGCAATAACAACGCAGTTCGGGATCTTCCATCAGGCTGAGCTTCAGATTTGCCCGCTCCAAATCTTTATTGGTACCGCAGTCAAAACGCATAACGTCACACAAAACGCCGCTGAGTTTTACGCCGCGTTCGGCAGCCAGATTCATGGCATCGGTCAGATTAATTTCACCGTTGCCGCCCTTTTGAACCTCCGGCAGAATATCCATAATCACATTCGGCAGAATATAGGGCCCCATACTGGCATAATTGGAAGGTACCTCTTCCAGTTTCGGTTTTTCAACCAATCCGCGGGCATGAACCACCCGGCCGTCGCGAACCGTCCCTTTCAGACAGCCGTAACGAACCATCTCGCTGGTCGGAAATTCCATAATGTTTTCAACCATGCCGCCAAATTCGTCATAAACTTTCAGCAACTGTTTTAACACGCCCTCGCCGCGAATATTGACATAAACATCATCAGGCCACATGACAATAAAATCACGGGTTCCGACCAAATCTTTAGCCATCAGCACGGCATGGCCGTTGCCTTTGGGTTCTTTCTGCTCGGCAAAGGAAAACTTCATTCCTTCCGGAATAACTTCGCGAACGGCTTTCAAGAGATCAAGTTTGTTTTTGGCAATTAAATGCTCTTCCAGCCAGGGATAAGGTGAAAAATAAGTCTCAAATAAATGTTTGCAGGATTGATCGCTGTAAATGAAGATGATCTCCTTAACCCCGATTTCCGCACAGGCATTGACCGCATACTGAATAATCGGAATATTATGCAAAGTCAGAAACCCCTTATGCAGGGCTTTTGTAGCCGGCAAATTTCTGGTTGACAAACCGGCCACGGGAAGGATACAGACTTCAGGCTTTCTCATTATCGCTTACTCCAAAAATAATTATTGTTGAAACAATGGCTGAATTGTAGCACAAAAAAACGATTCCACAAGGGTAATCATCCCTCTTCAACAACTATTGTTTTTGGTCCTTTATTGCTTGATAACTACCCCGCTGGCCTTAGAAATCGAGCCGCTGGCTTTGCGTACGATTCCTTCTTTTGTCGGCTTTTCCGCCGCCGGTTTGTTTTCGGTTTTAACGGTTCCACCCGGTTTGGAAATGCCGCTGTAAGATTTCTCTTTAGAAAAGTCCAAAACCTTGACCGGTTCCTCGTTCTTCAGTTTTTCAGACTTCTCGATGTCCTCAATATCGCGGACAATCGTTTTGTTTTTGCCCGTCGAAGCGGAAATCTTGCCGATATTCTCCTGAACCTTTTTCGCCATTTCCGCAGCCTTAACACGCTCCCGGTAAGACTGTTCTTCCAATCCGACGGACTCTGCCGTATAGTCCAGCAGGCGCTTAATGCTCTCGTCCAATGAACCGCTGTCTTTAATAATATCCTCTTTTGTCGTTTTTATCTTTTCGAGGAATTTTTCCAGCTCTTCGGCGTCAGTCGAATTTTGAACCGCAATATATTCCTTGGCCGTATTGCTGTTGGCACCATCAATCGCCAGCAGATAATTTTCAATATCCTGCTTCAACTGGTTCACCAGTTTATCGTCATCGAGATTATAATCAGTTTTGATTTTGGCCAGACGCTTCGGAAACTCCACAAACTTATCGCGATAGGCATTCGACTTTTCCTTTGACTGGTTATAAATATCAATAACCTGATTATACAGATCATTAATCTGATATTTCAGGTCTCCGACATATATTGCCGCCGCCTGCTCTTTCAAAGCCGGAATTTTTTTGCCGTAAACTTCATTCCGTTTGGCCAGTGCCTGAGGCAGGCTTTCATCAAATTCCTGCGTCAGCCCCAGCGTAAAGATTTCTTCTATGCCGCTTGAAGTCTTATCAATTTCGTCTTTCAAAGTCGCATACTGATTTTTGGCTTCCTCGCTCACTGCCGCCGCGCTGCGGACATCATATTCGGCAATAACCTCCTGCTCTAACTGGCTCTTAATTTGCCGCGCCTGCTGCTGCTGAATATCCATCAGATGCCGCAGATGTTCCGCCCGGGCCTGCTCCGCCGCTTGCTTGTCGGCCTCTTCCTTTGCCACCGCCGCATCATAAATATCGGTAATCGGCTTGACATTTACCGACAGCTCCGGCGCCGCCATTCCCCCGTTCAGCGTAAAGTCAAATCCGGGAAGTTTAGGCAGTTCCGGCAACGAAACCTTATAGGTTGAAACCATATCCCATGTCTCCAGATTGCTCTCGTCCTCAACGCTGACTTTCACCTTGGGCGAAACGAATTCCGCATCGCCGAGTGTAATTTTTCCTTTGTTAAAGACGGCTTTGGCCTTAAAGGTATCAAACACGGTTTCGCCGCTTTGCAGCCTCTCCCGCGCCAGATTGGCCAACCCTTCCGAACGGTCGCGCCGGCTCAGGTCATCGGTCAGTTTCAGCCAATCCCAGCCCTTGACAACCGGACGGAAAACATCAAGCGAAACTTCACCTCTGGCGCCGGTAATCATCTCGTCAACCGAAGCGGCCGGCATTTCCAGCTTTCCTCCGGCATTAAACTGCCCCGAACGCAGACCGTAAACTTTGCCGCTCCAGTAACTTCCGTCAACTTCCTGATCCCGCACCGCAAAGTTCAGCGCCAGCTCCGGCTTTTTCAGCAATACCAGCTCTGCCTGTCCGTTGATGCTGCCGTTGTTCAGCCCGGCAGTAAAACTGTTGAGCTTAATTTTGTCATCTTTCACTTCAAGTGCCAGTTCCGCATTTTTGAAAGTATAACTCTTCCAGATCAGATCTCCGACGGTAAACTTCCCGTTCAGCGTAAATGTCTTGTAAAAATCATAGTTGAGCTTCGTTTTATCCCAAAACGGCCGGGCAAGGAAATCGGCCTCATCCGTGCCGCCGCCCTGACGCAAAGCAATGGCGGCATTGGCCGGACCGGCAGCCTTTGTTCCCTTGTTATAGAAAAAACGCTCCGGCTCAAATCTCGTAATCGCCAGCTCAGTCACGATGTTCGGCTTGGCACCGCTCTTGTCAACCCAAAGCGTGCCCTTAAAGTTATTGGCCCCGACAAAAGCATTCATATCCGTCAATTTAAAAATACTGCTGTTTCCGGCCAGCCTGCCGCTCAGGCTGAACAGCCCCAGGGCATAGCTCTTCGGGCTGTAATCCAAATTCAGTGCATTGACAAAAGCAACAAAGTCAGGCGCTTTAAAATCCAGGTCGCCGTTCAACAGATAACCGTTTTTGCTGTTGCTTATCTGCCCGCTGTACACAATATCCCAGCTACCCAGTTTGGAAATAACTTTCATTGCCGCACGGTCCAAATCGCCGGTAACGATTCCCTGCGAACTGAACTGCTGCAAATCTTTCAGATTAATTCCCGGCTTGGTGAATTCAAACTTATTAATGAAAGAATCAAAATTTTTGGTCTCGACACTGTACTTCAGATTTGTCACCTGCGGCTCTTTTCCGAAACCGCGCAGTTCACCTTCCGCCGTCAGACTCGAATTGGCAATGCTGCCGATGGACAGCTTGCCGATATCCATCACTCCCTGAGACAATTTGAAGTTAAACATTGTATTCTCAAAAGGCACATTTTCATAAATACCCAAATCCAGCGAACCCCTGAAATCGACATCAACGTCATTCAGCAGTCCCAAACGGGCAAAACGATAGGCCATCCGTTCTTTCAACGGTTTGTCGAGTTCTTCCTTCGGCAGACCCGGCAAATAATTGTCAAAGTTAATGCTGTCGGATGTCAGTGCCAGATAATATTGCGGCCGTTCGCTGCGGATAATGCCGGCCTCGCCTTTGAAAACCGTTTTATCCAAAGTCAGCTCAAACGGAGAAATCTTAACATTATGCAAATTGCCGGCAATGTCGGCTTTTCCGACGGCACGACGATAAGTCGAAGGAGCAACCGGATTAACTTCATATCCCAGCCAGGAAAGAAATTTCTGCAAATCGTTCGTTGAAGCTTCACTTTCCAGATTATAGGTCAGCACCTCGTCATTGGAAAAAACGTCGCCTTTCAGACTGGCTTCGGTTTCGCCGGGAAAGACGCCGCTTAATTCGCGGATATTCAGATTATTGTCGGCATAATCCGCACTCAAAACAAAATCTCGGATATTCTGCCCGTTATATGTCGTCTTAATCGCTTTCAGATCTGCCAAAATGTCAAAATCGAACTGCGGCGCATAAACCGCCTCCGGCTTTGACTGTTCGGTCAGAGCTTCCTTAAGCAAAGCCACCCACGGCGTCAAATCCAAATCGGTCATATTAAACGCCATCTCAATCTCTCGGCGCTCATCCGGTTGGCTTCCGTCAATTACGAACTCGTTTTCAAACAGCGGAATCAAAATATTTCCCGCTCCGGCGGAAGAACCGAACTTAACCACGATGTTCGACATGTTTATCCGCGTTTTGTTGGTATCGAGCTCCAAAGACAAAGCCAGCGGATAGTTAAGATTGGCATTCAGTTCCTGATTAGGCAGCGTACTGTCGAAAAATTCCTTAAATTTTTTAGATTCGACAATAATATTGCCGTTGACCGCATCATTCTTCAACAGCACCGTTCCGTCAAAACGCAGATAAGACTGCGAAGCCGGCTGATTCAAAACAAAATTGACCGAGGTGGCAAAACTTTCCGAAAACTGCCCCAGCGAAATGGCAAACCCCTCCGGATTCTTATCTTTAACGTAACTGCCCTCAATACGATACGGACCGAACACGCTTTCGGCAATCACTTCGCCGTTCAGATTGTCCAGATGCGTATTAATGCCGTGTTTTTCATCTTCAAAGTTAACTTTGGCTTTTTCCAGCGTTACGCTGTCGAGCGAAATTTCCACATTTTCCAGATTGCTTTTCTGAGCTTCGGTCAGCGGCGTCTGCCAGTTAAGCTTTCCGCCCGGCATAACCTTAAACCAGACTTCCGGCTCCTGCAGCGACATCATCTTAACCTCAAAATTGCCTTGCAGCAGCGGCCCCAGTGCCAAATTGGCAATCAGACGCTTAATCGTTGCCAACGGCTTGTCAGATTCCTCTCCCTCGGGATTATACACCTTGATATCAGTCGCCGTCAGATAAGGCGACGGCAGCAGCGAAAAGCTCACCGGTCCTTCGAAAACCACACGCTTGCCGGTAATGTCATTGAATTGTGCGGCAATTTTGTCTTTATGCTGATTCCAGTCAATCGTAGACAAATATCCCGCCGGCGGCAAGAGCCAAGACAACACCCAAAATCAACAACACTTTCTTCACGCGCGTTCTCCTGCGAAAATGTGAACAGATAAAATAATCTTTGCTAAATCTAAACAATTTTCCTATAGTATAAACCTATAATCATTAATAAAACTTTTAAGGCATATTTGCAAGATGAACACCGTCCGAGATTTACACGCTGCCGCCTGCCAAGCTTTTGAACGGGCTTATGCCCCCTACTCCGGCTTTAAAGTCGGCGCCGCCGTTTTAGACGATTGCGGCCACATCAGCCGCGGCTGTAATGTTGAAAACGTTTCTTATCCCTGCGGCACCTGTGCCGAAGCCGGCGCCATTGCCGCAATGATTGCCGGCGGCGGCAAAAAAATCAGAGAAATTCTGATTGTCGCCGACAGCAGGGAACTGATTAAGCCCTGCGGCGCCTGCCTGCAACGAATTGCC
>ENA-ORTG01003202-ORTG01003202.1-human-gut-metagenome-genome-assembly--contig:-NODE-3202-length-11851-cov-2.653018_pt1 | contig 11851 bp, 8 predicted proteins | sample MGYA00241906_ERZ509176 | MGnify/ENA primary metagenome ERZ509176 (study PRJEB26280, sample SAMEA2338811) | human gut metagenome | biome: human gut; feature: human-associated habitat; material: faeces...
CCCGCCTATGCGCTTTCCCGGCCCCTGCTGGCGGCTTGCCACGCCTTGGAAAGCGGGCTCCCGCTCAAGGCCGCCGTCGTTGCTCTGGCCGTCGCCCTTGCCGGAGGTTACGCCTTCACCCTGCGTTTTGGGGCATGGGGGCCGCCGCTCGGCGTCTCCTTGGGGCTCTGGTGCAATGCGGCCCTGCTCTGGATCGGACTCTCCCGCAGGGTTTCCCTGCGGCTTCCGCTCCGCTCCCTCGCCGTACAGCTTGCTGGAACGGCCCTGACCTTCGGGAGCGCCTATGGCGTTGTCCTCTGGGCCGGGCACGCCTCGAACATCGCGCAGCTGGCCCTTGCCATACCAGCCGGGGCAGCCGTGTACGCCGCCTCCCTGCTCATCGGCGACCGGAATTCGTTCCGCCTCTTGAAAAAGCGATAGTCCACCTGGAGCATTTCCTCTTTACGTTGCCGTATTTCAAAGGCCATTGATGCCGGAAAAGACTGTAATGAGCCGATAGGCATGACCAGCATTGGAAAGAGGGGATGGACTCCGCGCTGGCCAATTGAGGGAAGAAATGCTTTTCCTCAAAAAAACTCCCCTTCCCCAATGCCTCTACTCTCTTCCAAAGTTTACCCGATCTATCATTCCGAGCGGGCAACGCACCTCGCCCCGTGCGCTTTCCCACCTTTTCTAGGTACTTCACATTCTCACGCGCTCGTCCTATACAAAAAAAATGCAAAAGACATCTTTCTTCCCCCCGTTTATCCGCACCCTCAGCGTCCTTTTTATTGGCACGCTGTTGGCGCTTGTGCTGGCGCGAGGAGCCATGCTCGGCATCCTCTGGCCGGAAGTGGCCGGGAACCCCGCTTCCGACATCCTGAACGCCCTGTACATCGGTACGAAGTTCGATATTCGCATGGTCGTACTCGGGCTCATCCCCATTGCGCTCATCCTCGGCATCCCGCCTCTTGAGCGCCTTCTGGTCCGCAGCCGAGGCTTCCGTGGCTTGATCGACTTGCTGTACGCCGCGGTTTTCGCCGCGGCCACGCTCGTGTACATCATCGATTTCGGCTGGTTCTTCTACATGCACACCCGCGTGGACGCGAGCCTGTTCGAACTGCTCGGTGACCCGGACATCGCCGGGACGATGGTCTGGGAAAGTTACCCCGTCGTCTGGATCACGTTCGGGCTCATCGTGGTTACGGCGCTATACGCCCTGTTCTTCGGCAAAACGCTGGCCAGGCACGAAGCCACGCCGCGCCTCGGATGGAAAGGCCGCACCGGATGGAGCGTCGCCACATTCGCGATCCTGTTCCTCCTCGGCTACGGACAGATCAGCTCCAACCTCTTCCCGCTGCGTTGGAGCAACGCCTTTTTCAGCGTGGACAAAAACATCTCCATCCTCGCCCTGAACCCCATCCAGAACCTTTTCGATACGGTCAACGCGGCGCAGGGAACCCGGCCGAACATCGAGGCCACCCGGGAAAGCTACCCCCGCGTCGCGACATGGCTCCGCGTGCCCAACCCCGATCCGCAAAAGCTCAACTTCATGCGCACGGTGCCCGGCACCCCGGCGGAACGGCAGGAAAAGCCGCTGAATGTGGTGGTCATCATCATGGAATCCATGACATGGCCGCGCACGTCCTTCTCGCCCAACCTGACCGGCATTCCCGAGGACACCACGCCGAACCTGATGGCCCTCTCCAAGGATTCGCTGTACTACCCGCTGTTCTTCGCGCCGACGCGCACCACCGCCCGCGCCATCTTCACCACCATGACCGGCATCCCGGACGTAAACCGCTCCGGCGGCACCAGTTCCCGCAATCAGGCACTGGTGGATCAGGCGCTGATGATGAATGAATTCAAAGGGTACAGCAAATATTACATGATCGGCGGCAGCGCGAGCTGGGCCAACATCCGGGGCTTCCTCTCCCACAACATTGAGGGATTGCACCTGCTTGAGGAAGGCTCGTGGAAAGCCCCCAATACCGACGTGTGGGGCCTTTCCGATCTCGATCTGTTTCGCGAGGCGGCCGCCGCGCTCACGAAATCCCCGAAGCCGTTCGTGGCGGTCATCCAGACGGCGGGGTTCCACCGCCCCTACACCATCCCCGAAGACAACGCGGGATTCCAGATCAAACAGCCGTCCGAAGCCATCCTCAAAAACTACGGTTTCACCGGAGCGGACGAATACAACTCGCTCCGCTTCTCCGACCACTCGCTCGGCGAGTTCTTCAAAATCGCCCGGCAACAGCCCTGGTTTGACAACACCGTGTTCGCCATTTTCGGCGATCACGGCCTGAACGACACGTCCCTGAACATGTCCCCCGGCTATCTGGCCTGCCGCCTCCAGAGCAACCATACGCCCATGCTCATCTACGCGCCCGGCCTCGTCGCTGCGGGCAAACTGCAGCCCGGCGTCGACGGCCGCCCGTGCGGCCAGCCGGACATCTTCCCCACGCTGGCGTCCCTCGCCGGAATCCCCTACCGCTACAACGCGATGGGGCGGAACCTCCTCGATCCGGACACCAAACGGGATGAAATGCAGTTCCTCGGCGGGGAAACCGAATCCACGGTGCGGCTTGTGGAAAACGGCTATTGCTACATCCGCGAAACCGACGAACACATGTACAAAATGGACGCCCCCGTACTGGAGGATCTGCTCAACACGGACCCCGAGCGCGCCGCCCACATGCGCCAGTACGCGCAGGACTTCTACAACGCTTCCAAGTACCTTTTGTATAACAACAAAAAGTTCGACTAATTCTGAAAGGCTCCTTTCTCCCCGAAGAGCATGGGGCTCCCGTAGCGGTTCCCCATAACCAACGAAGGCCGGTGTTAGCGCATCGGCCTTCGCTGGTTATGGCAGGGATTGCATTCCGCACGGGTACGGTTGCATTCCGTAATGTCCCCAGACCGAAACAGCCTCTGCCGCAATGTGGCGAGATCTTCTCCTTCATGCTGAACCATCTTTAATAACAAGAGAGTACGCGTCTTCCTTTTCCAGAAAGGGCAAATGGCACGTTCCATGCTTTTGCGAGTGCACAGCCTGCCGCCTCAGCCGAAAGGGCGCCGCAGCTGCGGACCTCGCGTCCTTCACGGAACATCAACAAAGGAAAACAAATGCCTCACCCTACGATACACGCCGTTTGCCTCGCGTCTTCCGGCAGGGCCCTGTCCGGAACCTGCTCCGGGCCCGCCGCCTTCGTGAACAACCGCAAGAAAACAAGTCCCCATGAGTCCATTCTGTCCGGCATAAAGTCACGGTTCGGGGCACTGGCCCGATACGTCGCGGCCCTGGACGAAAAAGCGGCCGCCAGATTATCCACCGCGGATCATCCGCATCAGGCCGTCAAACGACTGGAGACGCTCCTTCCCCTGCCGGAAACGGGAACGCTGCTGCACTTCGAAGCGGGGGACGGCGGTTTTCTGGAAGCCTTTCACGCCGCGCGGCCCGGCTGGGAACTTTCGGCCATCGAATCCGGCGACGCGTTCATGCGGTTGCTCAAAAAAGCGTTCCTGCGTTCCGCCTACAATGCGGACTACCGCGATGCCGACATCGTTTCCCGGTTCGACATCATCGCCGTTACCAAGCCTCTGGATGAAGTGGAGAAGCCTCTCAACGCCGTCCGCTGGCTGAGCCGCCGCCTCGCTGACAACGGCACGCTGTTCCTCTGGCAGCCCGCTCTCCGTATGGGCACGGGCTTGTCGCTCCACGGCCTCCCGATCCGCATCGCCAACCTTACGGCCCTTTGCAAGGCCGCCGGGCTATCCGTGGACACGATCACAACGGAAGGCGACGTCGTCTGCCTCTGTGCCCGGAATACGTCTCAACGCTAATACACGGGGAAACTTGTTAAAATGTGTGTCCCCAAAAACTATTGAAGAAAAGGCGGGGAGCCCTCCTCACAACGCGCCAAAAGCGCATAAGGACATCCCTCTACACGGGAAATCGCCTCCTTATGAGCCCAAGGCCCGAAAACCGGAGAGAAAAAAGGGGGAAAGCCCGGCAAAAGGGCTAGACCTCCAACTGTCTCACGGCTATACACAACAGACGGAGTGTTCTTTTCACCTTGTACCGAACGGAGTGTTCTTCAATGCAGTTGAACGGTGCCAGAATTCTCATCGAGTGTCTGATTCGCGAAGGCGTCAACATCATCTTCGGGTATCCCGGGGGGTCCGTACTGGACATCTATGATGAACTGCCCCAGTACGGCGAACAGCTACGCCACGTTCTGGTACGTCACGAGCAGGCCGCCGTTCACGCCGCCGACGGATACGCCCGCGCTACGGGCAAGGTCGGCGTCTGCATGGCCACATCCGGCCCCGGAGCCACCAACACGGTGACCGGCATCGCGACCGCGTATTGCGACTCCATCCCGATGGTGATTTTCACCGGGCAGGTACCCACCGGCCTCATCGGCAACGACGCGTTCCAGGAGGTGGACATTGCGGGCATCACACGCCCCTGCACCAAACACAACTATGTGGTGAAGGACGTGAAGGAGCTCGCCAAGGTCGTACGGCAGGCCTTCTATCTGGCCCGTTCCGGGCGTCCCGGCCCCGTGCTTGTGGACCTGCCCAAGAACGTGCTTCAAGGTTCGGCCGAATTCGTCTGGCCCGAAGACGTGAGCCTGCGCAGCTACAACCCGACCTACCGCCCCAATTACGCCCAGATCCGCAAGGTCGTGGACGCGCTTATGAAGCAGCTTGAGGAGCCCATGCGCACGGCGGTCAGCGGCGCGCTGAACCGGGCTGTGCGAAACCGGCGTCCGCGCCATGCCGAGATCGACTGGAACCGCACGATCCGGGCGAACCTCAAACATTGGCAGCAGGAATACAAAACCATCGTACCGGAAACGCTGATCGGCTATGGCCGCAAATCGCAGCGCGTCCAGCGGGAAATCATCCTCTGCATCGACCAGAGCGGCTCAATGGCGTCATCGGTCGTCTACTCCAGCATCTTCGGCGCGGTCATGGCCTCCATGCCCGCCGTGAAAACCCATCTCGTCGTGTTCGATACCGCCGTAGTGGACATGACCGAGCAACTTGACGATCCCGTCGATCTGCTGTTCGGCGTCCAGCTCGGCGGCGGCACGGACATCAACCGCGCGGTGGGCTACTGCCAGTCGCTGATCCGCGATCCGCGCAATACCATCCTTGTGCTCATTTCCGACCTCTACGAAGGCGGCGTGGAAAAGAACCTGCTCCAACGCGCCAACGAGCTTGTACAGTCCGGCGTACAGGTCATCACCCTTCTCGCCCTGAGCAATGAAGGCGCGCCGTTCTACGACAAGGACCTCGCCGCCAAACTCGCCGGACTCGGCATCCCGTCCTTCGCCTGCACTCCCGACCTGTTCCCCGGCATGATGGCCGCCGCCATCCGTAAGGAGGACGTCAACCTTTGGGCCGCCAAACAGGGTATAGTCGTTCCCAAAGGGTAACATCCATCCACCGCACGCTTTTGGAGGCGGCACCACGAGTTCCCTCCGCGCGTCACCCCTATAAAACAGCCGCCCGGCTCTTCCGTAGCGAAGAACCGGGCGTTTTTTCATCTTGCCTATAGCCGGAACCTTCCCGGAGCACGGCCTTTCAACGATCGGGGATTGCTGCGGGAAAGGCGTTTGAGGGCAATGTCCACCAAACAGAAGGGGGGAAAGGCTCCAGGTTGGCCCCTCCTCTCCGCCTCCTAACGCTTCCTTCCCTCACAGCCGGAAGCAAAGGCCACCCGGTTCAGCCCAAGCCGCTTGGCCTCATGCAGTGCGGCGTCGGCACTCTGAAACACGGTCTCGAAGAGAGTCCCGTCCATTGGATATCGGGCTATGCCGACACTACATGTCGGTTTATAGCGCTCATCGCCACGGGCGGAAAACAGCGTGCTGAGGGCCGCATAAAATTCCTGCGCCTTTTTCTCCGACAGGCGTTCCGGCTCCACATCCCGGAGCAGGACAAGAAATTCATTGTCACCGATCCTGCCGATATAGTCCGAACGCCGGAATATCCGCCGCAGGACAGCCGCGACATCGTTCAGCACAATATCCCCGAACTCCCGCCCCCATGTGTCGTTGACCCTTTTAAAGTTATCCACATCAATAACAAACATCGCATGGGACTGGCGCACGTCGCTTTTCAAAAAACACAGATCTACCAGATACTGAATCGTCATCTTATCGTAGCATCCCGTGAGGCAATCCCGGTGCGCCGTTTCTTTCTCAACCAACACGGCCTGCTTGCATTCCGCCATACTCATTGCCCATTGCCCTCTCTATACGGTGGGAAGAATCCTCTCCAACAGTACGCTCATCGCCGCCACTCCCACCGGATGCCGAAACCGTGCTCCAAACCCGTGCTCACAAACTTCCGGATTTTCTTGTGGATGCGATGGATTCACTTTTTTCAAATAACAACCCATAGTAACAACATATTACACTCATCATGGCAAACGCTGGAAGCGGAGCAACATGAAGCAGGCGGCACTCTCGGCCCCTGCCGGCATTTGAGAACATTTCCTGTTTTCGGTCAAGCGCTGCCAGCCTTTTTTGGCTATTTCCACGGAGGAAAGGCATAAAAAAGCCCCCCGTTCCTGTGGAAAAAGGAGGGCGGAAGGGGCAAGGCTCAGATAAAAACAGGAGTCAGGCAAGAACCCCGGAGATAAAAGGCGGTTCCTGCGCAAAACAGGGCAGCAGCTCGCGTATGCTCCAAACCGGAAATCCCGCCTGTTCCCATGCGAGAATCCCGCCCCCGAGCTGATACGCCTTGCCCGAGGCGCTCCTTTCCAAGAGATCGGCCTTATTCTGCGTCCTGCTTCCCGAGCGGCAAAAAAAGACAATCGGCTTGCCGGAAAAACGGCTGTTCAGCCCGCCCTCACGTTCCAGTTTGTCGAGGGGAACAAGCGGACAGCCGGGAATCGCCCGTTTGAGAAATTCCTTTTCGGTACGGACATCCACAAAAAAAGCGCAGCCATTGCGGAAGAGCGTCATGGCCTCTTGCGGGGACAGTGTTTCCAGCATCAGAAAAATCGTTTGTTCAAGTCAGGGGCAACGAACGGCACACAAACCAAACGGGCATCCCGCAAGAGCGCGGCCCGTACAAGGGCAATACCACTCCCGACGGCGGAAGGTCCACCCCTCTTTCCGGCCTCCCCACCCAAGCATACGCCACGAAACAGGGCATCCGACGGATGCCCCGCCTTCGCTTATTTCAGGTGTTCGCCAGACAGTTTCTGCTCTCTGGACCGCTGGGCCTTCTGCACGTTTTCCTGCAGTTTCTCCAGCAGATTTTTGCAGATAAGCTTCTGCTCCGGTACGTATCCGCACAGCTTCTTGTATTCATCCACGGAAATCCCGTGGGACAGAAGGTGCTTCGCCGTCAGATTCTGAAATCCCCGGCCGCAGAGGCAGCACTGAACAACATCGTCCCCAATGGCTTCTTCAGGGCGGACAACAAGGCTGCGCTTGGTGAACTTCTTCTTCGGCGCGGCGCTAGGGGCGGCCTCAGCCGCTTCCGGCATGGGTTCTTCGATGATCACTTGTTCGCAGACAGGTTCTTCCATATCCATTGCGGCCAGCTTATTATTGGCCTGAATAAGCCCGGCCTTGAGAACGGTAAATTGTTCGATGATAAACGGAGTAGGCTGTTCGGGATATCTTTCCATAACCAACTTCAGCAGTTCGGCGTCACTTATCATGCATTCACCTCCGAGTAGATTGCCTAGCAATGTAATCGACTTTTATCGACTTGTATAGACCGTCAGGCCATAGAGGGATATTTTTTGCCTGCTTGCAATAAAAAATAGAGTGTGGAGCAAGAGGCCGGCATTCCATTTATCAGAAGTTGTCCAATCCAGAAAGCCTGTTGCGCAATCTTACTTTTAGAGTCGCGGAAAGGTTTGTCCGATTTCTTACAAAGAGCAGCATTACGGATAAAAATCTTCTTCTGACGCGACAATAACTTCTTCAAAAGCCCCTTTTCCCTTGTTTGGCTTGTGCACGCACCACCCTGCGTGCACAAGGATCGATTTTTTATCTTATTCCGTACCATAATACGGAACCCGAACATCTTGCTCCCAAAAGTATCTCCAATGCATTCAAGAAGATCCGTATTGCAACGAACGGCGAGAACATACTTTCCCGAAAAAAATCCGGAGGGCATCCATTCTGTAAAATTACTACACGATCTTTTGTTCCCCTTGCGCAACCTTAGGCCGACGCTGAGGCTTCTTTCTCCACTCTCAGAAAAAATGCTCCAGAAACGGATCCTCCCCAGAGTTTTGACAGGATCAAAAAAAGCGGCACCGGGATTTCCGATGCCGCCCTTTATTCCTTTACGGACAACTAGTTCTTTACGGCTTCCCCTGCCAGCGGCTTACCGTTCCATTCGCCCGTCAGGGTCCGCAGGAACCCAACGATGAGATCACGATCGCCCTTGGGGATGTCCATGCCGGAGAGATACACGCCCATGATGCGTACGGCCTCGTCCAGCGTCGTCACGGTACCGTCATGAAGATACGGAGCCGTCAGTTCGACGTTGCGCAGGTTCGGGACCTTGAAGCGGTGCAGATCTTCAGCCTTGCCGGTAAAGCCCTTGAGCCCTTCGTCGGAGCCGAGCGGGTTGCCGCGATCCTCAAAGTACGCCTTCTTGAGATCCATGTATTCGAAGGACTGCCCGCCCACGGACTTGCCGACGTGACAGCTTGAGCAACGGTACATCTTGAAGCGTTGATAGCCTTCGATTTCCTGCGCGGTCAACGCCTTGTCGTCCCCCTTCAGCCACTTGTCAAAGCGGCTGTTCGGCGTGATGAGCGTCTTTTCATATTCGGCAATGGCATCGGTAACGTTCTTGCCGTTCCAGCCATCGGGATAGACTGCGGTAAAGGCAGCGGTCAGTTCGGGGTCCTGCGCGAGCTTGGCGCAGATTTCATTCCAGTCCTTGCTGCCCATCTCAATGGGGTTCATGGGAGGCCCGCCGGCCTGTTCCTGAAGGTCCGCGGCCCGTCCGTTCCAGAACTGCTTGGTGTTGAACGCGGCGTTGAACATGGTCGGCGCGTTGATGTCGCCGAACTGCCCGCGGATACCTTCCGCGAAGCGCTTGTTGTCCGTACCGGCCTTCGAAAAATCATGACAGGTTACGCAGGCGACGGTATTGTCTCCGGACAACCGCTTGTCGACGAACAGCTTTTCACCGAGCGCCACCTTGGCGGCATTGACGGGAAGCGCATCCGGCAGCGGCTGCAGCGGGTCATCGGCATGACGCGGAGCCGCCAGCCCGGTGGCATAGTGGGCGGCGCGCGAGGCCTTCACCCAATCGAGGATGGCGGCCCTGTCTTCAGACGACACCCGGCTGCCCCAGTGCACGGCGGTAAACTTCGCGGGCGGCATGGTCTCGTTGACGATAACCCATTCCATCTTGGCAAGCGTCGCTTCGCCGATCGGCTTGTCCTTCGCGGCTTCGACCAGTTCCAGATTCAAGTCCATCGCCCGAAGGCCGTCGTTGAAATCCTTTTCGATGATTTCCTTGATCCCCGGAATTTTAGCATAAAACGGCAAATCATAATTCCGTGAATGGCAAGCCATGCACTTGTCCATCACAATGTCGGAAACCTTGGAAAACTTCGTCAGCTGCGGGTGGTTCGGGGGAATCCCCTTGTCGGCGCCAACGCTCTCGTTCAACGCTCCTCCTGTCACGACGGAAGCGGCCAAAACGCAGCTGGCCACCAGCAAAGCGGAACGGGTTCTCATCTTGCCCTCTCTTGTTATAAAACGATAATGCGAACGCTTCCTCTACTCCTGTTTGCGGATTTTTGAACAAATCATGCGTGAAGTCAATAGTAATAGGAATTGTTTTTGATAAAATCTTTTTTTACACAAGCAATCGCCTTGTTTTGCTCCCGATATCCAGTTCAACCGGGATAAAACAGCCAAAAGCCCTCCGCCATTGCCCTCCAACATCCAGCCATTCCCCATGAGAGCCACCCGATCTTCCCCAACCATCTGCAAGTCCATAAAAATGCCCTCCCGGCCAAACCGAAAGGGCATCCTTTTCATCATCTCGTGAAGCGCCGTACTCCGAAGCATCTGCTCAAGGTTTCTTCTGCCCAGCGCCGCCGAACAGTTCCCTGTATGCCTCGTCGAAATCCTCAAAGGACAAGCGCACAGGCTTCCCTTTCGCGGCACCGGCTCCCGCGTGGACAAGCGAAGGGATCATATCGGAAACGTCGTTGAATCCGTCCCGCGTATACGAAATTTCCACATGCCGCCCATTCTGCCAGAACCGGCAGATCACGGGATACGTTTCGTCAGGATTCCTGATCACATCACAGACCATGCCGTACCCGTACGCGGCATCCAACACGCTGTCCCCGGCGATAAACCCCATATCAACCTCCCTTCCGCCCATCTCTTCCCCGCTTGCGACGCCGGGCCGGGAAGATGCCTCCTTCGTACGGCCTTCCGTCCCAAAAAGGAAGCCCATTAGGCTCCGAGCTCCTTACGTTTGCGCCAGAGCGTCACCGTGTTGATTCCGAGCAGTTCGGCGGCCCGTTCCATGCTGACGCCGAGCCCGAGCACGCGCCGGATGTGTTCCGCTTCCAGCTCGCGCAGGGTCAGGATATGCGGCTCCTCATCCGGACCGGACCGCACCCCTTCCCCGGCGCTCAGCGCGGGCGGCAAATCCGCCAGCGTCACTTCACGTCCGGCGGCGAGCAGTGCGACCCGTTCCATGACGTTCCGCAGTTCCCGGACGTTGCCGGGCCAACCGTACCGCAGCAGCGCCTGGCGTGCGGCCTGCGACAGCGTGGGCGGCGTGCCGTACTTGGCGGAAGCGGAGCGCAGCAGCTTTGCGGCGAGGGGCTCGATGTCCTCGGGCCGTTCCCGCAGCGGCGGAACCGTACACTCGAATACGTTCAGCCTGTAGTACAGATCTTCACGGAACGTCCCGGACTTCATCATAGCGGCAAGCTCCCGGTTCGTCGCGGCAATGATGCGCACGTCCAGCCGGATGGGCTTGTTGTCCCCAACCCGTTCGATGACCTTATCTTCAAGGAAACGCAGCAGCTTGGACTGCGCCGTAGCCGACAGTTCCCCGATTTCGTCAAGGAACAGGGTGCCGCCGTCCGCCAGCTCGAATTTGCCCGCCTTATCGCGCACCGCTCCGGTAAAAGCCCCCCGCACGTGCCCGAACACTTCGGATTCGAAAAGGTTTTCCGCGATCGCCGTGCAGGTTACTTCCACAAACGGCTTGTCCGCACGTGCCGATCTTCTATGGATGGACCGAGCCAGCTCGGTCTTGCCCGATCCCGTCTCACCGGACAGGAGCACTGTGGCATCGCTCGGCGCGATGCGCTCCACAACGGACTGGAGCGCCTGGCATTTCGGTGAAGTCAGCCCGTCGAACCAGTCACCGGACCCCGCCCGCAAGCGCGAGTTTTCCCGCTGGAGGTCCACCAGCATCTCCACCTTGCGGATGAGGTGTTCCAACTGTTCGGTGGTGAACGGTTTCGGCAAATAATCGTAGGCCCCGGCCTTGATGGCGGACACGGCGTTTTCGTACGAGGCGAAGGCGGTCATGACCACGCAGATCATCTCAGGCCAGCGCGCATGTGCATCCCGCACAAGATCTACCCCGGACATGCCTTCCATGCGCATGTCCGTCAGCAGCAAGTCCGCGCTCTTGTCTTCCAGCGCCTTGATCGCGGCTTCCGCGCTCTCCACGCCCACGGGCTGGCAGCCCATCATTTTCAGGCCAAGCATCAGCGTCCGCACGATCCCCGGATCGTCGTCCGCCACCAGAACTCGCAGCATGTGGGACTCCTTATGAGAATGAATTGGGGGAGGGGAGAGGAAACCTTTCTGGAGAAAGGTTTCCTCTCCCC
>ENA-ORTG01003210-ORTG01003210.1-human-gut-metagenome-genome-assembly--contig:-NODE-3210-length-11825-cov-2.410025_pt1 | contig 11825 bp, 6 predicted proteins | sample MGYA00241906_ERZ509176 | MGnify/ENA primary metagenome ERZ509176 (study PRJEB26280, sample SAMEA2338811) | human gut metagenome | biome: human gut; feature: human-associated habitat; material: faeces...
CAGGCGGAGAAAAGTCATGGCTGGAAGAACATGGTGACATCCGGATGGGATTTTTGAACAATGATCCGGCAATCTTTTCCATGGATAAAGAGACTGGAAAACTTACCGGTATGCTGGCAGAATATTTCTCTTATGCCAAAGACTGTCTGGGAAATCAGATACTGGAATTTAATATACAGGAATATGATGATTATGATGAAATGCTTCAGGCACTGCAGAATCATGAAATTGACATGATTTTTTATGCCGGCAGAAATCCTGATATTGCAGAAAAAAAAGGCTATGCACTTACAAACACAGCCTGGACTTACAGCCTGATGGCGGTAACTGATGAAGAAAATTTTGATGAGCATAATGTGTATAAAGTAGCTGTGCCAAAGGAAAAAGAAGCCTTAAAACAGCATATTGCTTTCGGTTATCCGCAATGGAAGCTGGTAGATTATGATTCGCTTGAGGATGCCGCAGATATGGTCATGAATGAAAAAGCAGACTGTTTTCTCATAGGAACCAGTCAGGCACTGAAGTATGATAACAATCGAGATTTCAAGAGTGTTCCACTTACAAAAACAATGGAGGCATGCTTTGCGGTAAGAGGTGGAGCGGGTAGCCTTTTATCAATACTGAATAAAACCTTAAAGGCCATGCCGTCTGACATGCTTACAAGTGCACTTGCTATCTATGACAGTACAGCAGATAAGGTAACATTTTTGGATTTTGTAAAAGACAATATGCTTGCTTTTTTTGTCGCTGTAGGATTATTTGTACTTAGCATAATTAGCATTATCCTTGTACTTTTACAAAAGGCAAGAAAAGCAGAAGCTGTCGCAAAGCTTGTGGCCGGAATGAATGATCATATAGCAAAGCCGATCCAGGTTGATAAGCTGCTGTCGACATTAAAGACTATATTGACGGAAAATATAATTTTATAAGAAGTGGTGAAAGAAATGAAAATATCTGACAGAGTCATCCTTCCTTTGGTTGGAAGTGCCTTTCAATCGGGAAAAGCAGCAGAAGCAATTGAGAAAATAGAAGATAAGGAACTGGCGCAGATTGCACAGGGAGAATATTATTTCTTCTCGGCGCAGGCGGAAAAATGTGTGGAGACGGTAAAAGATTATCTGGATCACGATGATGTGATGCTCCGGCTATCGGCGGATATGCTTTATACATTTGCGAATCTTACACTTGGAGATCCTCAGGCAGCACAGCGTACAAGGGAAGATGTACATCAGTGTTTGACCCAGGCAATGCAGGAGGATGCACCTGTGAATGTAAAAGCGGCTTGCCTGTTCGCATTTTATGTAATCAGCATATTTCTTCATATACCGCCGGAGGAAGGAACACCGCCGCTTCAGCAGTACATTCCGTATCTGCCAATCGGACAGCGGTTATTTGCGGTGAGCCTTCTGGCGCATGAGATTTATCTGAGACAGGATTATGCTAAGGCAAAAGGTGTTGTGCAGGGTGCATTTCTGATGGCAGACGGAGTATACCCGATCTCCATGATTTATCTGGGCTGTGTGCAGGCAATGTGTCAGATCAATCTGAAAGAACAAGAAGAGGCGATTCAGACGGTGAGCCAGGCATGGGAGTGGGCAAGATTTGACAAATTCATGGAACCATTTATCGAGTATCATGGTCTGCTGCAGGGAGTTTTGGAAGTCTGTATCCGGAAAAAAGAGCCGGAAATGTACAAGAAGCTTGTAGATGGTGTACTTGCATTCAGCCGTGGCTGGATGAAGATTCACAATCCCAAGATGCAAAAGGCAGTGACGGATCTTCTGAGCCCGCTGGAATTTTCCATAGCCATGCTGGCGTGCCGTGATTGGACGAACCAGGAGATTGCAGAACATTTGGGACTGTCTGTGAATACGGTGAAGCATTATGTCTCCGGAATTCTGGAAAAACTACAGATTGATAAACGCGATAAGATTAAAGAATTCGTAAATCAATAGAATAACAGGATACGAAAAAGTGTCTGTTTTACAAAAGGAATTGTAAAACAGGCACTTTTTGGGCTTTCAACGGGCATGTGAGGAATGTATTTTTTTTGATACAATATGTATAGAGACTTATTTTTGAGAAAAAAATGAGGAGGGATAATACATATGAAGAAACGTCTGGTCAGTATGATTTTGAGCGCGGTGTTGTTTGCAACATCAGTGCCGGTCGCAGCATTTGCTGAAGATGCGAATACGCAGAATCCGGTTATGCATTCGGAGGAAGGAACGTCTCAGGGTTCGAATGCGCGGAAGGAATCTGGCATTGACTATAAGAAAAATGGAGGAACGTTTGCAGAAGGTTACACGGCTCCGTCTAATTACGATGAGCCGGTGACAGAGCTTCCGGGAGCGGAGCAGATCACAAAAGCGGGATATGAATTTGCCGGCTGGTATGATAATGAGGAGTTTAACGGAGAGCCGGTTACTTCGCTTAGCACTGCGGATCATTCCGGCAGCGTTGTCCTCTATGCAAAGTGGACGGAACGCTACTACTATGTGGATATTCCACAGACGGTCAATGCGGATGGGGATAAGCTTACGATAAAAGCGGATGCAGGTGGATTATATGACAAGGATCATGTGAGCGTGACAGTCCGGTCTGAAAATGACTGGAAATTAAAGAGTGGATTACATAGTCTTGCATATGAACTGAGAAATCCGCAGAGTGGTTCGGCACTGGAAAATGGTTCGGTTGTCGCAAGTCTTACGAAAGATGAGAGCCATAAGCAGCAGGAATATAACTGCAACATTCTGGACAAACCGAACTATACAGGTGATTATACAGATCACCTGACTTTTGACATTGCATTTCAGGATACAGCGTACAACATTACATATGAGACAAATGGCGGGACTATCACGAAGAAGAATCCGCAGCAGGCAGATCAGATGATCACAGTAACACAGGAGCAGTACCAGGCAGGAACCGTTCTGAAGGATCTGCCGGTACCGGTGAAAAAGTCCAGTACATTTCTTGGCTGGTGTTACGATGAAGCATGCACCAGATATGTGGACAGTAAGGACCGTCTTCTGAGTGATGTGACATTGTATGCCTCTTATGCAGACAACCAGCCGATGGAAGAGGTGTCCATGGCGACTTATGCCAGAGCAAATGATGTGGCAGCAGATTTTACGATTCCGATGACGGATACAAGTGCTGCCATGACGCCTGACCAGGTGCGGAAAAATTTCACGATAAAAAACGTGACAGATTCTTCCGAAACGGTTACGGTAGATGTGACCGAAGGAGCAGACCACACATTTACGATCAGCAATCCGAACGGATGGACACCGGGGGCAGCCTATAAGCTGGAGCTTCAGGAAAAGGCGTTATATTTTACAGGATTTGACCCGACGATCCGTGTCTATGATTTTACGGTCTACCGCGAAGAAGTCAAAAATGTAGAGTTAAATAAAGAGATCAAGTATATTCATAAGAAAGAGCTTTCCAATCTGACTGTAAATGGAAAGAAAGTAGAGGAAGTTTCAATCGCGGCAATGACGATTGGAACAGACGGTTCCCTGACCGAAGAAGGCAGTGATACGACCGGAACATTTACTTATAAGAAGCAGTTAGAAGTCGGCGACCAGGTCGCAATTTATTCCGGTGATGTGATCCCGACCATGGATATGTCCTCTGGTGACAACAGTGATGTGTCATTTATCGAGATTATAGGAGCGGACGGGGACAAGTATACATATCGCGGCTCCAGACCGGAAGACGTGCTCTTTATGCCGGATGTGCTGCCGCTTTCTATGGACAAAGATCAGGACGGTGACCCGGATAATAACAGTGTAACGATTAATGTCAGCGACCTGACCTTTGGTGATGATGCTATGAGCCGGGCTATGGATCTGGACAGTGAGACAACCGTAGATGAGGGCGATTATCTGGCACTTTACACAGGTACAATGGGAGAAAATGGAAGCGGAACCGTGTCTCTCTATGGAGAGATTACGAGTGTTCTGTTATCAGGAGAAAGATACATAGTAAGCTATATGCCTGTGAGCGAAGAAGATATGCGCCAGACCATGGATGTGTACCAGAAGGAAAATGTAGAAGGGGAGGACCTTCTGGAAGATACCGATGTGCAGGCGCTGGAAGAGGATATTGAGACACAGGCAGTAGACAGCGGATTTGCATCCGAAGTAGCAGAAAGAGTTGCCGATGCGGCAATGGAGACAGAATCTTTTGAGGAGCTTCAGGAATCTCTCAAGGAAGATATGAATGCAGACATCATGGTTCAGAGCCAGGGCTATGGCCAGTTGAGAAAGGCAAGAGCCGCAGGCGGGGCAGGTGGTTCCCGTGTGGAATTAGGAGTACCGACGGTAAAAGCAAATCTCGGCACGACACTAAAACATTTTGACGGAGATGTGAGTGGACTAAGGCTTGCACTGGAGATCGGCGTGCCGATTACAGTTCATGTGAACCGGGGCGCAGACATCGAGATCATGATCACGGCGACATTTGAACAGGAAGTGCGAGTATCCATCGATGTGGACGGTTCAGCCGTGTGGAAAACATGGGGATTTATTCCGTACATTGCAGATTACCGCGTAACGGCATCTCTGGAATTATATGAATACACAGGAATCGGACTGAATGTCAACTTCAAGACTGCAGAAACCGGAAACCCAGTATCTGATTCCAGTTCGAAATTACGAAAAGGTGTCAATAAGATTACCGAAGAGCTGAAAAATATGATGGAGAATGGCGAGGATTATCTAAATTCTGCATCAGGTCTCGTCAGTGGCGGAGATGAAATATCCGTATCCAAGTCTCTGGCAGAGAGGTACTCGGAACTTCTGGCAGACGAGGCAGACTGGGTGGAAATCTACAAGCGTCCGCTGGTAGACCAGCATTTCCGTGTGCTTCTGATCATTGATATTCAGGTGAAGCTGGAATTCGTTGTTTCCGCAAATGTGAACATTTCCATCGGAATGACTTACTGGTATAAGAATGCGAAAGAGTATGTCTTCTGTGTACGGGTCAAAGAGCGGACGGCGACCAATGATACGATAGATCTGGTAGAGGAGCAGTATGAATTTACGGCATATGCTATGGGAACTCTTGGCATCAAAGCCGGTGTGAGACTGACGGTGCGTGTGGGATTATTATCAACGTCCATCGCCAGTGTCGGTATCTCGGCGGATGTGGGCGGTTATGCACAGGTCTGGGGTTACCTCTACTACGAATTGAAATATACGGCATCGGCAGGACGAAGCAGCCGTGCTATGGGAGCTATGTATCTGGAAATCGGTATTTATCTGGAAGTGAAGTTCGAGGCACAGGCACTGTCCAATGCATTTACCTATAATCCGACACTTTACGAGAACGAGTGGCCGCTTTATAGGGTAGGTGTTCTGGAAAATGTACTGGATTTTGCTTATACCCAGGATAAGGTTGCCGAGATTAATATGAAGCGGGAGATTCAGTCGGTTCAGATCCCGGATGAATATTTCAAGATGCAGTACATGGATATGAAGACCGGACTGGACGACGGAAAATATTACGAGAAGATTTACGAAGATGATACAAAGTATTTCAACATTTCCATGACGAACAGTGCGTTTACGTATGATCCGGCGACCAATATTATCCGTGTAAATCCAGGTGATGAGCCGGAGCAGGACGGTGAGATGATCATTACATGGAAAAACCAGGAAGGTACCTTTAATACGAAGCCATGTGCAAGAAAGATCAAGCTTCACTGGGACCGCCTGCGAGATGGTTACTATATTGCATTCCAGAGTAATGGCGGATCTTTCGTCGATGCAATTACCGGAAAATATAACGCAGAGATCAAGAGGCCGGAAGATCCGATAAGACTCGGATACACATTTGCCGGCTGGTATGAGGACATGGATCTCACCATTCCATACACAATTCCGGAAACCATGCCGGAAGAAGACAGACTTGTCTATGCAAAATGGGAAGCAGCCGATGTGGGTTATACAGTCGTAGATTATATAGAAGGAACGAATGGAACCTATGAAGCACAGACTCCGGTCAAAATGAGTGGCAGGACGGAAGAGGAAGTAAGCCCGGTTCCAAAAGAGCGTACGGGATTTGTAACACCGCCGCAGCTTACGGAGACTGTAAAAGCAGACGGCAGCCTGGTCATCAATTACTATTATGCAAGAAATAAATATACACAGACATTCAAGTCCGAAAAAGAGACGGAGAATGGAACGGAGACAGAAGTGATCGCAGACGGAAATTACCGATATGGAACCATGATGCCGACACCGGCAGTCTACAGACCGGGATATGAATTCCTTGGCTGGGAGGACGAAGAAGGCGCTGGGGTTCCAAAGGAAGTTCCATCTGAGAATAAGACCTACATTGCAAAATGGAAAGCACTGGAAGGCATTACTTATACCGTGAAATACTACGTGCAGAATACGGATAACAGCGGATACAGCTTAAGCGAGACTGCGGCTCTGACCGGACAGATGGGAGAGGAAGTCACAGCAAAAGCAGCAGATCTTGACGAGAAAGTCTATCACTTAAAAGGTGAACTGCCGAAGGGAACGATCAAGGCAGATGGCAGTCTTGTACTGAAAGTGTACTATGATCTGAATGAGTACAAACTGACCTTTGATGCAAAAGGCGGAGAATCAGACCAGACAGAAGTGACGGCAAGATATGGTGACAAGATTGCATCACCGATGCCGACAAGAAAAGGCTATGTATTTGAAGGCTGGTATACAGACGAGGCATGTGAGAACGCATTTGGCCAGACGATGCCGGCAAAAGATATGACGGTCTATGCAAAATGGGAGAAGCAGAAAGTCAACTATACAGTCCGGCATCTGCTGGAAAAACTGCCAGATGCAGAAAAAGAAAATCCGGGTGGAGATAAAGAAGAGTATCCGGACTTAGATAAACCGGTTGAGGAAGAAAATCCATATATCTTATATGAAGAGGAAGTCTTTGCGGCATATCCAGAAGATAAAGTGACGCCGGACGTGAAGCGTTACGAAGGCTTTACTTCACCGGCAGCACAGACCGTGGCAGTGGACGGAAACGGCAACACAGTTATTGAGTACAAGTATGCGAGAAATGTCCATAAGCTGAAGCTGGTAGACCGAGGGGTCGATGAAAATAATATGGAAGGATTCGGAATGCCATTTGGTGCGGCAATTACAGAAGTAGCGATCCGGGAAGGATATCTCTTTGAAGGCTGGTATACGGATAAGGATTTCAAGAATCGATTCGATGGAACCATGCCGGACAAAGATCTGACGCTCTATGCAAAACAGACACCGGTGATGAGCAGCTATACCGTCTATCATTATAAAGAATCTGTAGATGGTTCTTACTTTGGACTGACGGACGAAGAAGTATTAAGCGGCCTGACAGAATCAGAAGTGACTCCGCAGCCAAAACAATATGAAGGATTTACTTCACCAGAGGCCAAAACAGGACAGGTAAATGGCTGGGGCGGACCGGATATCTGGTATCACTATAAGCGGAACAGCTACAATCTGACTTATGTCCTGAACAATGGAGAAGATAACAAGACTTCAAAAGTCCGCTATGAGGCAGAGATTACAAATACTCCGTCGCGGACAGGCTATGCATTTGCAGGCTGGTACACGGATGAAGCACTGACACAGCCGTACGTACAGACGACCATGCCGGCACATGACCTGACACTCTATGCAAAATGGGAAGCCGGAATGAAGACTTATCAGGTGAGACATTATCAACAGTCTATTGACAATTCAGAGCAGTATGATCTGGCAGAGACAGAAACTGTCACAGCTAAAACAGGAGAACATCTGACGCTGGCAGTAAAAGCGTATGAAGGATTTACAGCACCAAAGCCGGTTAGCTATGATGTGGTAGACGATGGAGAGGTTACGTATGTAGATTACAAATATATGCGTGACCGCCATCAGGTAACGATCCATTACAATAACGGTAATGACAGCGAGACAAAAGAACTTGCATATGGTGAGAAATGGGAGGAAAAACCATATCGTGCCGGTTATGTATTTGCAGGCTGGTATACAGACGCAGAGTTTAAAAAAGCATTTGACGGAGTGGTTCCGGCACGTGACATTACACTTTATGCAAAATGGGATGTGCAGAGTGTAAACTACACAATCAAGCATTGTCTGCAAAATGCCAATGATGACGGATATTCGTTGGGAGCACAGGAGAACTTCAATGCCGATACGGATACGGTTGTCACACCGGAAGTAAAGAACTTTGATGGATTTACAGCACCGAAGAAACAGCAGGTGACAGTCGAAGGTGATGGAAGAACAACGGTCATTTACCGTTACACAAGAAATGTGCATACGCTGACGCTTAAGAACTACGATGGTAAGACAGATAAGACGGTAGAAGCAAGATATGAAATGTCCATACCGAAGCCGACAAGAGCCGGTTATGCATTTGCAGGCTGGTATACAGATGCAAAATGTACGAAAGAGTACAAAGCGAATATGCCGGATCAGGATCCAAATGCGAAGACCCAGACGGCGGACGATACCGGGGAAAAGCCGACAGGAATCCGGATACCGGGCTATCCGTCCATTACGATCGAGGCAGACAAAAAAGACGTGCAGATGAACCTGATGAATCCGGAAGGAAACCCATGTTACTTTACATTTGAAATCGTGCTTAACGACACAGATGAGACGATTTACACATCGAAGATGGTGGAACCGGGGAAGGCGATTACAGAGGTGACATTAGAGAAGGCACTTGCAGCGGGAGAATATCCGGCGACCATCAAGATTACGACCGCATCACTCACTGACGGCTCTGCCATGAACGGGGCAAATGTAGAGACGACAATCATTGCACAGTAACGGGAGGGAGAACGATGAAAAAGAGAAGTATAAGAACAGGAATTCTTTTCGCACTACTGACTCCAGTGCTGTTAATATGTGCAGAAAATCCAATCTATGCAGCCACCACCCAGACGGCGGGAAGTGCGACAGTCAGTTATCATGTGGACCCGGCTTACCAGGTGACGATTCCGGTAGATACAAGCATGCGGTTTAATGAGACAGAAACCTCTTACGGGAATATTGTAGTAGAGCAGGCGCAGATTGAGGATGGAAAATGTATCCAGGTGTCATTGCTATCTGATCTTAACTTAAAGAATTCCAACAATTCAAAGGCAGTGATTCCTTATCAGATTTTGGCGCAGGATGAGGCGGGAAGCCGGCCATTTACATCAGCGCAGTATACAAAAGCCGGGGAAGAGACACCTCTTACTATCGCGATTAAAAAAGAAGACTGGAAGAAGGCGGCGGCCGGAGAGTACGCAGATACGGTAACATTTACTATATCATACGTGGACAAAAGTGAGTAAGGGGGCGTGCATATGAGGAAAAAGACAGAAAATATGGATATCATTGTGGATAAAAAGACTGTCTGCATTACAACGGCAGTGTTTGTGACAGTGATGACTATGCTGGCTGCAATCGCAGCAATGTTTTTTACGACCATGTCCGTTCTGGCAGCAGATGCAGGAAGCTCATCGAATTCCCAGAGCACCATCAGTACAACCGTGCCGGACTCCCATAATATCCGCGTGGAAAAAAGTCACGCAGATGTAGTGATAGAAGGGGAAGAAGATCAGATAGAAGGCAACATAGATAACTTTGTTGTGGATCGTTTTGCCGAGCCGAAGATACGGATCACACCGGAAGAAGGATGGAAGGTTTCAAGGATTCTTCTGAACGGGGAAGATGTTACGGAACAGTTCCAGGACGGATATCTGACTCTGGAAGAAGTCTGCGAGGATACGACACTGATCATTGAGACAGCAGAAGATACCAGCGGCGGCGAAAGCAAAGACCCAGATAAGGATAAAGATCCGAATAAAGGAACACCGGGCACTGGAAAGGGACATGAATCAGAAAAAAAGACACCGTTAAATAAGCTGAAAAACCAGATAGCAGCAGTCACAGGAGACGAAGCAAGACCGATGCTTTATGCACTGGCAGCAATTGCAGCAGCAGCTGTGATCAGTGTGACGGTTATAAGAAGAAAAAATAAATAACAAAAGGGCGTATCGGTACAGATATCAAAAGATTTTATCCCCCTCTCAGGTGTCATGCATCTGGGAAGGGGATAAAATATTATACAGGCATGACCTTTTCCCAATTAGCCGGTACATATTCTGGAAATGTAAACCCCTCGTATTTTGCAACAGAAAAAAAGATAAACAGTATATAACAGTTGACAACAGTGCTATGCTGTTATATACTGTTTACAACAGGAGGAAACATATGAAGATTATAATCAATAATTCGTCGATGGTACCAATCTATGAACAAATTATGGAGCAGATCAAAGCACAGATAGACGGCGAGGAAGAGCGAAAGAAAGCATTTCAGCAAATGGTTAGGAGTCTGTTAGATGAGAGTTGAGAATGGACATGGTAAAAATAAACCGAATATTCGTAAATTTGCGGAGAATGACATGGCAGATGGATTCAATAGTGACGGTTTGGATTGCGAAAGCGGAGGACAGAAAAAAACAGTAAAAGTTGGAACCCGTGGCAGCATGCTTGCTCTTGCTCAGACTGAACTGGTGATAAAGGCACTCAAGGAGAGATTTTCCCAGATTGATTTTCAGATGATTACAATGAGTACCCGGGGGGATCGGGACACCAGCAGAGCGCTTCTGGAATTCGGAGGCAAAGCGGTATTTGTCGAAGAGTTCGAGGAAGCTATACTTAAAGGTGACATAGACATAGCGGTACACAGTGCCAAGGATATGCCGATGGAGATCATGGAAGGTCTTACGATAGCGGGCACACTTCCAAGGGCCTGTCCGCAGGACGTTCTCATATATAAGAGCGGCAGAATATTTGACAGAAACGACAGTTTCGTGGTGGGAACCAGCAGCCTGAGACGGCAGTACCAGATAAGAGACATGTATCCATATGCTGTGTGCAAGAATCTGAGAGGAAATGTCGGCACCCGCATACAGAAGCTGGGAGATGGCGAATACGATGCCATCATTCTTGCAGCGGCAGGGCTTGAGCGCCTGGGAGTTATTGAAGACAAAGGCAATGACAGCACAGAATGCTTTGAAGTGCACAAGGACGAACTTACATTCAGATACATCAGCACAGAGTCCATGCTTCCGGCAGCATGTCAGGGAATCATAGCCATAGAGACACGAACCTCTGGCGAGGTATACGACATGGTCAGAGCGATAAATGACACAGAGGCATACACACAGCTCACATGCGAGCGCGCAGTTCTGAATCGCCTGAACGCCGGCTGTCACGAACCGATAGGCGTGTATTCAGAACTTCATGGCGACCACATGAAGCTAAGCCTGATGAAAGCAGATGCGGCTTCATCGGACAAAGAGAAAGATGAAGAAATCCAGATACACAGAAAGACGGTAGAAGGAAACACCGCAGAATGGGAACAGCTGGTAGAGGCGTTGATAAAGTAGGTTGTAGCACACCCAGCGTATTGGAGAACAAAATGGTATATTTAATAGGCGCAGGCCCCGGCGACCCGGGACTCATCACGGTGAAGGGCCTGGAATTCATAAAACAATGCGATACAATCATATATGACAGACTCGGAACCTATCAGCTTCTGGAGATGGTGAAGCCGGACTGCTGCAGGATATACGTCGGCAAACAGGCGGGCAGCCACTACAAGAAGCAGCCTGAGATAAACGAGATACTTGTTGAGGAAGGCCGCAGAGGCAACATGGTGGTGCGCCTCAAAGGCGGCGATCCATTTGTATTCGGAAGAGGCGGCGAGGAAGTGACCGCACTTCTAGAAGCGGGGATCCCATTTCAGGTGATACCGGGAATAACGTCC
>ENA-ORTG01003211-ORTG01003211.1-human-gut-metagenome-genome-assembly--contig:-NODE-3211-length-11823-cov-2.817301_pt1 | contig 11823 bp, 14 predicted proteins | sample MGYA00241906_ERZ509176 | MGnify/ENA primary metagenome ERZ509176 (study PRJEB26280, sample SAMEA2338811) | human gut metagenome | biome: human gut; feature: human-associated habitat; material: faeces...
GGGGAGCCGATTCGGTCAGCCGGGCAGGCATGTCCCTGCAGGGCCGCCCCCTGGTATGTGAAACGGAAGTAAAAGATTATGAAGATTACTTTGTTGACTGGGAAGACTTATGACATTGAAACGGCGGTCGGCTTTCCGCTCAAGATTGTCAAATCTCCCCGGGCCAAACGCCTGACCCTCCGTATCGACCAGCAGGAACGGCTGCCGGTACTGACGCTTCCGAACCGTTGCACGGCCAAACGCGCCGTAGAGTTTGTCCTGTCTTATAAAGAATGGATTGAGCAGGCTTTAAGCAAAATTCCCGAAACCAGAAAATTTACCCACGGCGACGAAATCTGCTTTTTCGGCAGAACGCTGAAAATTGTTCATACCCCCCGCCGGCGCTGCGGCGTAATGGAAGAAGACGGCAGCCTCTGCGTGTCCGGCAGCGCCGAATTTCTTCACCGCCGGGTTAAGGACTATCTGAAAAAGCAAGCCTGCATCGAGCTCTGGAAACGGTCCAAACAAGCGGCGGAACAAATCGGCTGCCGCCTGAACGATGTCACGATTAAAGACACCAAATCGCGCTGGGGCAGCTGCTCGTCACTGCATAACATCAATTATAACTGGCGAATATCTCTGGCTCCCGAATGTGTCATTTCGTACATGGTCGCCCATGAGGTTTCCCACCTGAAACATCAGGATCACTCCCGTGCTTTCTGGAAATGCGTCAAAGAACTTTATCCCCAGGCCGAAGAAGGTAAAAACTGGCTCCGCCGTTACGGCAAAGAACTTTATTCCTACGAATAAGCGCACGGCAACGACCGTCCTCCGCGAAATAAAACTTGATAATCGTAAAAATCCTCCCTATATTTTAAATACAAATAACCTATTTAAGGAGAACAAACACAATGATTAACAGCCAAAATGTCGCTCAAACCGGTAGCCAGGCTTATGTTGACCAGGGTTTGCGCCAATACATGCTCAAGGTCTATAACTACATGGCCGGCGGCCTCTGCATTACCGCTCTGATTTCATATCTGATTGCCAACACTTCGGCTATCAAACTTTTCTTCACCGTCGCCCCTAACGGCGCCGTCGGTATGTCCGGATTGTCGTGGCTGGCTCTCTTGGCTCCGTTCATTATGATTTTTGCTTTCGGCTGGGTGCTCTCACGTGGAACGCTGGCTCAGGTTCAGGGTGTTTCCGGGGGCTATGCCGCCGTTATGGGCGCGGCTCTGGCTCCCGTATTCATTGCCTATACCGGCACCAGCATCACCCGCATTTTCTTAATCACCGCAGCCATGTTCGGCGGCATGAGCCTTTACGGCTACACCACCCGTAAAGACCTGACCTCCATGGGATCTTTCATGACCATGGGATTGTGGGGCATCATCATCGCCATGATTGTCAACATTTTCCTGAAAAGCCCGGGTCTTTACTACGCCCTGTCAATTCTGAGCGTTGTCGTCTTTACCGGCTTAACCGCCTATGACACCCAGAAAATCCGCGCCATTTACGCTGAAAGCGACAGCGGGGACATGTCTTCTCGCAAGGCGATTTCCGGCGCTTTGGCCTTATATATGGATTTCATCAACCTTTTCCTGGCCTTGCTGAGATTATTCGGCGACCGCCGTTAAGCGAATGATAAACCGCAAAAAACCTCCTGTTTTTCAGGAGGTTTTTTATTGACTTCTCTTTTTTATTCCGCTATAAAGCAACTTGTCCGAGGCCTTTTCACAACAAAAGGTTTAAATAATCAATAAAAATATCAACAGGATACGTCCTGTTTTAACCGGAGAAAACAAATGAAACGTACTTATCAGCCGAGTAAATTGGTTCGCGCCCGCCGTCCCGGCTTTCGCGCCCGCATGGCTACCGCCGGTGGCCGCAAAGTTTTGGCCGCCCGTCGCAAACATGGTCGCGCTAAACTTTCTGCTTAATAAAAAATGACTGTCGTTTTAAAATTAAAAAAACGCAAAGATTTTTTAAGAGTCGCCAAGCAGGGACAAAAGATGGTAACATCTACTGTCATTCTGCAGGCGGCTCAAAGTTTATCCGCGCCTGAACAAAACCCCAAAACAGGCTTCACCACCACCCGTAAAATCGGCAAAGCCCATATCCGCAACCGCGCCCGCCGGCGGATGCGTGCCGCTCTGCGCGAATTTTACCCGCTTTTGAAACCCGGCTTCGAATATGTCCTGATCGGCCGTTACAATACCGCCAACTGCGATTTTGCCAAACTCCGCAACGATTTGGGCTGGGGATTGAAAAAATTGCACAAGTTTTTTGAAAGCCCCGCTGATGAGCAAGCTCTTCCGGCAGCTTCTGATTCTGCCGATTAAATTTTATCAGAAATTTATCTCTCCCCTGTTTCCGGGCTGTTGCCGTTTTCGCCCGACCTGTTCCCAATATATGATTGAAGCCATCCAAACTCACGGTATCTGCAAAGGGCTGTTTTTAGGAATTAAAAGAATCCTGCGCTGTCACCCTTGGGGCGGCAGCGGCTATGATCCGGTTCCGCCCAAACGAACGGATAAACCGAGATAAAAGCTTGCGTTGCCGCCAAATATAATGTAAAAACCAAAGCTGAAGATATTTAATTGAGGAGAATTTTAGAATGCGTGAGGAAATGAGAGGCCTATTTTTAGCCATTGTCCTGTCCATTGTCGCCATTTTTATAACCAACCGTTTTTTCCCGGGCAAAACCGTTCCGGCCGCCGCTCCTGCCGTTACGGAAGAAGCGCCGCTTCCCCAAACGCCGTTGCCGCAGGAAAAAATCAAAGCCGACGAGCTTATTGCTGCCGCCGATACGGCTGAAATTATGGCTTCCGCCGAGGCTGTACGACAGGATTCCCGCATTCACATCAAAAATGCTTCCCTGACCGGTTCCATCCGTGTCAAAGGAGCCCGTTTCGACAATCTCCTCCTCGAAAAATACAAACAAACCCTTGAAAACGACAGCCCCGATGTTGAACTCTTCGCTCCGGCCAAAACGGCAGCGCCTTACTATGCCGAATTCGGCTGGCTGAGTTCCGACAGCTCGCTGCGCATGCCTGACCACAACACCGTCTGGACCGTTCGCGGCGGCGAACTGACGCCGGAAACGCCGGTCGTTCTGGAATGGAACAATGGGCAGGGCCTGAAATTCATTCGCAAAATCAGTCTCGACGCCGACTATATGTTTAACATTCAGCAAGACGTCGAAAATGACACCGGACGCACCGTCACGCTTTATCCTTACGGTTTAATCAACCGCAAAACGGAAAATGCCAACCCCTCCGCCAGTGTCGTTCACGAGGGCTTAATCGGCGTTGTTGACAACAATCTCAAGGAAATCAAATACAAAGACCTGATTGACGAAAAGGCCAAGGAATTCAAGACTGCCCAGGGCTGGGCCGGTTTCTCCGACCGCTACTGGTTTACCGCTTTTATTCTGGAAGGGCAAAATCAAAATACGGTCAAGTTCTCGGCCACCGGCAAACAAAACTTCCAAACCGATTATGTCGGAGCCCCCGTCACCGCGGCTCCCGGCTCCGTTGCCTCCAACAGCGTCAAATTATTTGCCGGCGCCAAGGAAATCAAACTGCTGGATAAATATACCCAGTCGCTCAACATTCACAAGTTTGACCTTGCCGTAGATTTCGGCTGGTATTATTTCCTGACCAAACCGTTCTTCTACATTCTTGATTTTCTTTACAATTTCATCGGCAATATGGGCTGGGCCATTCTGTTGTTTGCCGCCTTGCTGCGCCTGGTTATGTTCCCCATCGCCAACAAATCATACGACAGCATGTCCAAGATGAAAAAAATCCAGCCTAAGATTAAAGAACTGCAGGAAAGATACGGCAACGATAAAATGAAACTCCAGCAGGAAACGCTGGAAATGTACCGCCGGGAAAAGATTAATCCCGCCGCGGGCTGCCTGCCGATGTTTATTCAAATTCCGGTCTTCTTTTCGCTGTATAAGGTTTTGAATATCGCCATCGAAATCCGCCACGCACCGTTCATTGGCTGGATTAAAGACCTTTCCGCACCTGATCCGCTGGTTCTGTCAACCATTCTCCACTTCCCGGTTCCGAGCCTGCTCGACATCGGCGTCTGGCCGATTATCATGGGTATCACCATGTATGTCCAGCAGAAGCTGAACCCGGCTCCGACCAATAAGGATCAGGCTCGTATGTTTGCCCTGATGCCGCTGATTTTCACTTTCATGCTTGGCCACTTTGCTTCCGGTCTGGTCATCTACTGGACTCTGAGCAACATTCTCTCCATCATCCAACAGAAAGCGATTATGCGCAAAAACGGGGTAAAATAATGGAGTTCAAACCGGAACAGCTAAGCGGGGAACAAATCTATGCCGGACGGCAGCTGTTCGGCATTCCCGCCGCATTTGTCCTCGGGGTTGCCCGGCTGGATCAGCTTCCGCTGACCGATATGCCGGAAGTTGCCTTTGCCGGACGTTCCAATGTCGGAAAATCGAGCCTGATTAACGCACTCACCGGGCAGAAAGGCCTTGCCAAGACCTCAAACACACCAGGACGTACCCAACAACTCAATTACTTCAATATCGGTGATAAGCTGCACTTGGTTGACCTCCCGGGCTACGGCTATGCCCAAGCCCCGGAAAAACTGGTTAAACAATGGCAGAATCTGATCTTCACCTATCTGCAGGGACGGGTTAATTTAAAAAGGGTCTTTGTCCTCATTGATTCGCGTCACGGCATCAAAAAAGTCGATGAAGAAATTATGGACCTGCTGGATAAAGCCGCCGTTACTTATCAGATTATCCTCACCAAAACCGACAAAATCAGCGCCAAAGCTTTGGAACAGGTTATTCGGAAAACCAAAGAGGCCATTGCCAAACACCCCGCGGCTTACGTTGACCTGATTGCCACCAGCTCAGAAAAAGGGATTGGCTTGGACAACGTCCGCGCCGAAATCGCCAAACTGCTTTAACATTTCTATTAAAATCAAAAAGCCCGCGGTTTAGGAACACGGGCTTTTTCTCCACGAAGTTTTGCTAAATTTTCCGGAGAACATAATAATAGGTAAACCTGCTCAGATATTGCCGAAAGTCGTATCAATATCAACCTCCGTTGAACCCGTCGCATATTCAACGATTGACCCGGCCGCACCTAAAATTCCCAAACCGACTGCTAAACCGGCAAACCATTTCCAGTTAACCTTTCCCATAATTGCTGCAAAAGCAACACCGGTCAAACCAAAACCACCCAAAATAAAGGTAATAATCTTAACTTCGGTAAAAACATTACGTGCCTTTCTTTGCGCAGTTTTCATCAGACTATTACCATCAGCCCAGGCATCGCCGCACATTCCCATAGCAATTAATAAAACCAAACAGCTGAGCGTCCAAAAATTCTTTTTTAAAAATGACATTTCTTTTCTCCCTAAAAGTTTAACCGCCAACAGACATAAAAACCTGTTTGGTTTTAGAATAATATACTATTCACAAAATAACAAGAGATTATTTTGTGAAACTTTTGTTACAAAGAAACAGAAGAATGAAACGAATATATACCCTTAACTCTTTATAAAGGCAGTTATATACGTCAAACAGTAAGAATTAAGAGAGAAAAAGCACCCTAAAACTCGGATAGCGTGTGTAAATAGAGTAATTTCCAGCTGCGAAAAAAGCGGAGTGTGCAAATAGTAATAAGTATTTTCTCAACAGCGTAAAATTGCTCTCGTTGCCCGCTGGATGGGTTTTAATTAAAGGCTGTTATATGAAAGCAATAGTAGGAGTTAAGAATTTTGAAAATTCCGCAAACGACACCCTAGTGCTCCATAGAACTGCCTTTAGACTTGAGCTGACCGCAGGCGGCCAAAATATCCTGCCCTCTGGCAACCCTTATCGGGGCAGCGAAACCGGCTTTTTCTAACTCGCGGGAAAAGGCATGGACCCTGTTATTGGAAGAAGGCTGATAGGGGCAGCCGGGCCACGGATTAAACGGAATAAGATTAAACTTGGCACCGATTTTATATTTCTTCATTAAATCAATTAACTGACGCGCATCGTCCAAACTGTCGTTTATCCCGTCAAGCATCAGATACTCAAAAGTGATAAAGCGGCTGGTAACAGTCTTCTGATACGCCTGACAGGCTTGCAGAATATCTTCAATCGGATAGCGCTTGTTAATCGGCATTATCTGCGAACGTTTGTCATTATTCGGCGCATGCAGAGAAACTGCCAGCTTAACGCCGGTTTCCTCAGCGATTCGCTGCATATTCGGCACAATACCGGAAGTTGACAACGTCACCCGGCGTTTGGAAATGGCAATACCGTCACCGTCTGTCAGCAGCTGCAGAGCCTTGATAACATTATCAACATTATGCAGAGGTTCGCCCATTCCCATCACCACAATATTGGAAACCATCCGGTTTTCGCCGGTTGTGCTCGGCCATTCATGATAAACATCGCGCACTACCATAAACTGGCTGACAATTTCTCCTGCCGTCAGATTGCGGGTAATTTTCTGCGACCCGGTATGACAGAAAGTGCAGCCGACGGCACAGCCGACCTGGGTTGAAACACAAACCGAACCTCTGTCTGCTTCGGGAATATAAACCGTTTCAATCCGCTGCCCGTCGGCAAATTCCAGCAGCCATTTGTGCGTTTTATCGCGAGAAAGCTGTTCAGCTACGATTTTCGGACGCGTAATCGTAAACTTATCGGCCAATTTAGCCCGCAAATCCTTTGACAGATTGGTCATCTCGTCAAAAGAAACCGCACCCTGAACATACAGCCACTGATACAGCTGTTTGGCCCGAAACGGCTTTTCGCCGATGTCTGCCATCAGGCGGTCAAGCTCCGCTTTGTTCAGTCCGATAAGTTCAACTTTCTCCGTCATCTTATTTCTTCTTGCACTTGGAACTGATTGCCTTATAAGCTCCGCTGAAACCTTTCAGCGAATATGTGTCTTTTGTCGCCGTCCCTTTGCTGGAAACGCCGTCCACAATCATCCGCTGGCCGCGTTTCATCGCTGCCACCAGTTCCTTATCCGCCTTGTCGTCAATCGCCCAGGCTTTGTCACCGTCGGTAAACAAACGGGTAAAGGTGTCTTTGCCGATTTTGACCACGACTTGAGAACCGTTTTTATAAGTATAACCGGCCACAAAATTGACCACGTCAAAACTCTTTTCCGCCGGACGATGCGTCACAATAACATAAATATCGCCGCGTTTGCTGTATTTTCCTTCGTCTTTTTTCGGTGTGGAAGCCATATAGCAGACAATGCCTTTGCCGTCTTTATACGAATAAGCCGCCCAATCGTCATATTCGCCGATAAGCTCCGGCGCCTTGGCCTGAACCAGCCCGGCAAAAGTCAAAACACAAACAAAAACAATCGTTGTAAATTTTTTCATACCTATCTACCCACAAAGTTATCAAATTTTGCTATAATATACTGGAAAAAGTTATAAAAACTGTTAACAATAGGCCAAATAAAAGATTTGGAAAGCAAGGGCTTCATGTTTAAAGATAAATATTTGGATATCAGCAAATTAACCGCCAACCCCCATATCTTTAACCTGTTTAAAGTGGTTGAGAAACACGGCGGCGTGCTGCGTTTTGTCGGCGGTTCGGTTCGCGACGCCATCGCCGGCATGAAAGGGTTCGACCTTGATCTGGCCACCGACCTTTCGCCGGACGAACTGGTCGAAGCCTGTGAGGAAAGCGGCCTTAAAACCATTCCCATCGGCATCAAATTCGGCACAGTCGGCGTTGTAATTGACAATCAGGTATTGGAAGTCACTTCCCTGCGTAAAGACATTAAAACCGACGGCCGCCATGCCGAAGTCGTTTTCACCTCCGACTGGAACGAAGACGCCTCCCGCCGCGACCTGACCATCAATGCTGTTTATGCCGATGAAAAAGGCAATGTGTTTGACTATTATAACGGCGTTGACGACCTTGAAAAAGGCATTGTCCGCTTCATCGGCAGCGCCGGCCAGCGCATTAAAGAGGATTATCTGCGCATTCTCCGCTTTTTCCGCTTTTATTCGATTTTCGGCAAAGCTCCGATTGACACCAAGGCGCTTGAAGCCTGCAAAGAAAACAAAGACGGCTTAAAACAGCTTTCCATGGAACGTATTCGCGACGAACTGTTTAAATTATTCCTGACCCCGAAAGTCATCGAAACCCTGCAAATCATGTATGACAACGAGATATTGAGCTATATTCTTCCCGATACTCATTATCTGGAAGAATTGGACTTTCTCGTCAACACAATCAATACCGGAGATTTGCCCAACGCTCCGCTGCGCCGTCTGTTCGTACTCTACAATCCTGACGAAGCTCTCGCCGAAAACCTGGCCACCCGCCTGCGGATGAGCAACAAACAGCGTGAAGACTTTGTCAGCTGGGCCCGTTTTCATCCTTTCTTTGATGAATTTCTTGAAGAAAAACCGCTGCGCCGGCTGGTTTATCTCCACGGCAACGACTTTTGCCGCGACAAGCTTATCCTGCTGAGTGCATTCAACCGAAGAGTTCTGCCGGACATTCGCGAAAGAATAAAACACATCGCCCAAATCAAGCTTCCCGAATTCAGCATCAAAGGCCGTGACGTAATTGCCGCAGGCATTAAAGACAACCGCAAAATCGGTGAAGTGCTGGACGAACTGGAACAAATCTGGATTGACAGCGATTTCAACCTGTCTCATGAAGAACTGCTGCAGCACCTGCCGGAGTTAATCCTTCAGAAATCCGCCTAAATCAAAAAAAGCGCCTGTTCTCCGACAGGCGCTTCGGGTTAAATCGGCATCACCCGTTTTTCTTATAAAATTCTTTTCTTTCCCGCCGGCTAAAAGACCACAAATTGCCGATTCCGTTAATCGGCTGCACCGGAAATCTGGACTTAAAGTCAAATTCGCGCGTCAAAAACAAAGAAGTCGTTTTCGTATAACAATTCATCGGGCAGAAACCGTAAAAATCAACCTGAATCAAATCCGCTTCCCGCAAGGTTCCCACCGCCCGCACATACTCCCGGCTGGTATTAATGCGATCACTGTCATCCAGAATAATCATTCCGCCCGGAGCCAGTTTTTGAACGGCCGCGGCCGCGCACTCGGCCCGGCGTTTACCGTCAACCACAATCACGTCATATCGGCCGCCGTCCTCAAAAATCGCCTTTTCGTAAATCTCTCCTTCGTCCCGCCAGCGGATATCCAGCTTCGGATGTTGAAATTCCCGCTGCCATTTGGCAAACCATTGCGGATTATCTTCAATGCTGATGACTTTGGCTGCCCGTTCGGCCCAAAAAAGAGAGGAATAGCCGCAGCCGAACTCAAAAATCGTCTTTTCACCGTAATCAAACTGCGACAAATACTCAATTGCCGGATATGTATACCAGGGAAGCGGATTACCGTCACGGTCAACACAGACCTTTTCGTCAATCGTCCGCTCTATGGCAAAATCCTTTTGCCACATTTCAATAAATTTTTGAAACCTTTCACTATACATTAAGTTTAATCTCCGTTGAAACTTCGCCGCCCGTAGTTATATCATACTCGTCAAAGATTTAAAACCTTTTTAGGAGAGTGTCATGGAATTAATTAAGAAAATTTCTTTTGTTTTGACCATCATCGGCGGCTTGAACTGGGGTTTAATCGGTCTGCTCGGCATTGACTTTGTCTCAATGCTCTTCGGCCCGATGACCATTTTGGCCCGCCTGGTTTATGTTCTGGTCGGCCTGTCTTCGCTGTATCTGATTTTCGACCATTCCTGCGAAGTTCACGAAGTTGTCAAAACCAGAGCCTAAAAGGCCGCTTCCTCAAAAGCACCGTCTCCGAACGGTGCTTTTTTTATTTTAATACCCCCTTCGGTTCAGCTTGGCTGCCGCTGACCCGATCTGCATCAGCGTATAACTGACGATTTCTTCCACCGGCATATTGGTGCTTTTACAGTCACGCTCGCATTTATACAGCAATTCCAAAACACTGAACAAACGCTCTTTCGGCCACAGGGAAACCTGCATTTTAAAACTTGATTTCCGAAAAAAGATAATCGGCGGAGTCAGACGCATTAAAGCCTTGTCGACCGTTTCGCCCTGCTCAACCATGCCCAGACAGGTCAGCAGCTTGTTAAAATGATACGTCACGTTGCGGATAATCGAAATCGGCTCCGAACCTTCATTCAGCAGCTTGGTAAAAGAGGCCAGCGCTTTTTCGGTCTGCCCGCCGGCCACATAATAACAGACATCATCGGCGGTCGAAGCCGAATTGTCGCTGATAATCGCCACCACGTCTTCGGTCGTAATATTCTTACGGTCTCCCATATAGGTCATCAGTTTGTCAATTTCACCCATTGAACTCTTACGGTCATTGGAAAGCCTGGCGCACAAAATCTGCAAAGCTTCGTTGCCGATAGTATAACCGCCCTCGACAAACTTCGTCCGCGCCGCTCCGTAAATATCTTCGTCCCGATCTTCATAACAGGGAATAACCGCCATATCCTCGCTGTCTTCTCCCAGTTTTACCAGTGAAGACTTCTTATTCAGACTGCCGGAAGATATAATCAGCAATGCGTCAGACTTTGTCGTCTCAAACAAAGACTTTAAATTCTTGGTCAGATTATTATCGGCATCGCGCACGACAATAACCCGCCGGCCGCCCATCAGCGATTGGCTGCCGTATTCCCCAAACAAAATTCCCGGGTCGGCATTGACATCCGCCCCGTTCAGATAGGCCACCCGAAAAGGATCGTTGACATCGTCGCAGATTGCCTTGGTGAAATTCTTGACTTGTTCCGCCATCAGCCCTTCGTTGGAGCCGTAAACCAGCACCGCCCGCAAACTGTTGTCCGGCCGTTTCAGAAACTTGTCAATTTGCGCCTGCTTATAAATCACTGGTCGAGCCTTTTTTGGTTATGCGCGAATGGAAATAAGCGCCGATTCGCAGACTGATGTCATTGGCAATAATCTGCGCGGAATCTTTCATAACCTTTTTCTGAGCGATTGTCATGGAATATGGATTGGCCAGAATATCGTAGCTGCCGAAAGCTACCGAATTTCCTTTGACAATTTCTTTGCCGTTTTCAAACATGGTATAACCGACGGTATATTCAACCCTTTTCCGGGTAGCGGTAATGTCATTTCGCAGTGCCTGATCATAAACCACTTCGTTTTCCAAAGAAATTACCAGACGATACTTCGGCTTGTGCGGAACTCCCAGCGGCGTCAGCATATCCAATAATTCGTTGCGGATAAGCTGGCCGAAACGTTCGCCGGTCGCTTCAACTTTAATCTGAGCCATTTCCGAGCTGATTGAACGGTCAAACTCTCCGCCGAAATACCACAGATTATCATGCTTTTTCTGCACATATAAAGGTTCAAACCCGCAAGCTGCGAGAAACATAAACATTGATAACGCAATAAGTCTCTTTTTCATCAGTTTTCCTTGTTTGAACCTTTACAACAGTGCAAAATTATCCGGGCTATCCTTTAACGACGATATTTATCAGACGGTTGGGAACCACAATCACTTTGACAATCTCCTTGCCTTCAATCTGCCGTTTAACATTTTCCAGAGCCATAGCCTGAGCCTGAATTTCTTCCTTGCCGGCATCTTTCGGCATTTCAATCGTTCCGCGCATTTTGCCGCAGAGCTGAACCGCATAGGTTACAACCTGATCTTCCGCCAGTTTGGCATCACCCTGCGGCCATGTCTCGGCAATCACCAAAGTCGTGTTGCCCAGACGAGCCCACATTTCTTCGGCCAGATGCGGCGTAAACGGCGACAACAGCTTAATCAGCGTGCTGTAAAGCTCCGGTGCGATTTTAGTCTTGGCGCTCAGATAATTGACATAAGTCATCATGGAGGAAACCG
>ENA-ORTG01003214-ORTG01003214.1-human-gut-metagenome-genome-assembly--contig:-NODE-3214-length-11820-cov-3.015725_pt1 | contig 11820 bp, 9 predicted proteins | sample MGYA00241906_ERZ509176 | MGnify/ENA primary metagenome ERZ509176 (study PRJEB26280, sample SAMEA2338811) | human gut metagenome | biome: human gut; feature: human-associated habitat; material: faeces...
CTTTCCCATGAAGGAAGTGATGGCACTGTTCGTACCGGACTACAGGGACTCGCCATTTATCTGCGTCCTGATTTCACAGGTCTGACCTTTAAGCGATTTCTGGAGATACTGCTGGATGCCATGAGTCAGCTCTTCTTCTCTTTGAGCGTATCCATGGGTATTATGATCACATATGGTTCCTATGTAAAAGATGATGTAAATCTGTGCAAAGCTACGAATCAGATTGAAATCTTTGATACCGCAATTGCTTTTCTGGCTGGTATGATGATTATTCCTGCTGTCTTCGTCTTTCTTGGAACCGATGGAATGTCCTCCGGTCCAAATCTGATATTTATTACTTTGCCCAAAGTATTTGAATCCATGGGATTCCTTGGCAGAATCGTCGGTATCGCCTTTTTCATTATGATGGCTTTTGCTGCGCTGACTTCCTGTGTATCAGTTATGGAAACACTGGTAGCCAACTGTATGGAGATCTTCCATCAGTCCAGGCAGAAAATGTGTGGCTTGATTGGCGGATATTCACTGGTAACTGCTGTACTGATCTGCCTTGGATATAATGTTCTTTATTTCGAACTGCCACTACCAAATGGCTCCATTGGCCAGCTGTTAGATGTAATGGATTATATCAGCAACAGTTTCCTGATGCCTTTCATTTCATTGCTGACTAGCATCCTGATCGGGTGGGTCATCGGTCCTAAGTGGATTACAGATGAAGTGATGAAGAATGGCGAGAAATTCCCTAGGGCAGGGCTGTACCGGTTCATGATCCGCTATGTTGTTCCTGTTGTCATGCTGGTTCTGTTCCTTATGTCCACAGGATTTCTCAATCTCTTCTCTTAACTTAAAAGCAGGGGCTGCCCCCTACGATTGCATATCCAGCTTGGATACTCTGCGATCATAGGTGAGCAGCCCATTTACTTCTTCTTCAATATCAGTCAGTTGTGTATACACCGCAGCACTCATTCCATGCATATATAGCTTCTGAATTTTATTCTGCATTTCTTTATACTGTTTCTTAAATTCCCTTACACTGCAATTGCCATATCCAAATATCTCATCAGAATATGTATGCCCTGATATACCACAGGCAATTCCTCCATACTCTGAAATGGCATAAGGACGTTTCCCCGACTCTGCAGCCAGGTCAAAGAAATAGATATGCACGCTTCTCATATCACCTGCATTCTGGTCAAACCAGCCACTGTGTGCGTCAATCAGCCGGGTTCGGTCATGGGAACGTACCATTTCCGTATTCTCAACGGCATCAAACTGTCCCCAGCCTTCATTGAACAATACCCAGGTACAGATACAGGTACAATTATACAGCTGTTCTACTGTCTCCAGGCATTCCTTTTTCCACTCTCTCCTGCCCTTGGGATTCTTTCTGGACATCAGTCCATAATGATTGTCTTTAAGCTTGCGCAGTCCCTTGAATACAGTGGGGATATAACTGGTATACAACATATGATACTCTTCTCCACCGTTGATCATATCCTGCCACACCAGCATTCCAAGCCGGTCACAGTGATAATACCATCTCATTGGTTCAATCTTGCAATGCTTGCGGATCATATTAAAACCATGCTTCTTTGCCATCTGAATGTCCTGGATCATCGCCTCATCACTGACAGGTGTCAGCAGACTCTCTGGATAATATCCCTGGTCAAGTATGCCATTTTGAAAATAAGGAACATGATTCAGACAAAGCCTTGGAATATTGTTCTCATCCTTCTCCACACTGAAACACCGCATACCAAAATAGCCTGCAATCTGATCTTCACCATACGTAATAATCATCTGATACAGGAAAGGATCTACCGGCGACCAGCTGTGCATATCCGGGACAGGCAGAACCACTTTACGCATACCTGTTACTGTCAATTCGCTTACCGGCACTTCATTCTCATAGATTACCACCTTGCACTGCTGATATTCGTCTTCTTTCTCATTGGTAAAAAGTTCTACCTCTACATTGCTTTCATCATATAACGGCGTAATATGCAGCCTCTCTATATAAATATCCGGCACCCATTCATACCATACAGTCTGCCAGATGCCGCTCTGCGCCGTATAGAACATACCACCGTTTTGCAGCTTCTGCTTGCCTTTTCCATGGTATGATGTGTCGCTCCTATCCCTTACGCACACCTGTATACAGTTCTCACCCTGCATGATATAGGAAGTGATATCCATGGAAAATGCCTGATATCCGCCCGAATGAAATCCTGCCTGTGCACCATTGATATACACTCTGCATCGCTCGTCACATGCCCCAAAATGCAGAATAAGCCGTTGTTTATCCGGTATCTCCTGTAAATGAAAGGTTCTCTGATACCATAAGAACTCTTTGGGCTGGAGTTGCCTGTGAACACCGGATAAATAAGATTCAGGTGAAAAAGGCACCAGAATCTCACCGTCGTACTTCTCCGGCATTCTGCTGCTGGAAGTAAAAGCATAATTCCACATACCATTCAATATCGTATAATTACTGCGTACCATCTGTGGTCTTGGATATTCTTCCAGTACTTTGGTACAGTCCAGATGCTCTCCCCAGACTGTCATAAGCTGATGGCTGTCTGTATTTTTCTTATGCAGCTGTAATGCTCCTATCATTTCTTTTACTTTCATCATAATCCCCGCTTTCATGCATATATTTATGCATTTACACTACTCTTTTATCATACGGCTTCATATGCCAGTTGTGCGAGTCTGACAGCTCCCATAATACCCTGATCGTCATGCAGACTTGCCGGTACTATGTATTCGTCCATATTTTCCAGGTATGGTGTTTCATAATAATGATTCAGATATTCCAGAACCTTTGCACGTATCATAGGAAATAGCTGTTCCTGATGCATGACACCACCACCAAGAATAATCTTCTGAGGACTCAGCGTAAGTATGATATTTGTCATTGCTTTGGCAAGATACTCACTTTCCAGCTCCCATACTACCTGATTATCTGCCAGTTCATATGCCTTCTTACCCCATCTTGCCTCAATAGAGGGTCCGGATGCCAGTCCTTCCAGACAGCTGTCATGGCAGGGGCATACGCTCTTACCGGGATCATGAAGATTCTTTGCAATCAGAACATGTCCTGCTTCCGGATGCATCATACCATGCAAAAGCCTGCCACCTACTGCAATGCCTGCACCTATTCCTGTTCCTATGGTAAAATACGCAACGGTATCCAGTCCTTTGGCACATCCATAGGTCATTTCACCCAGACAGGAACCATTTACATCTGTATCCAGCCCAACGGGAATATGTAATGCGTTCTCCAAAGCTCCTGCAATATCATAATGACGCCAGGGAATCTTCGGTGTGTTCAGAATATGTCCATAAGTCGGGGATCCCTTTACAACATCTACAGGCCCAAAAGCCCCCACTCCCAGCGCTGCAATATCTTTATCTGCAAAGTATTCTATAATCTGCGGCATGGTTTCCTGTGGCGTTGTTGTAGGAATCGAGCGCTGCTCCAGGATTCTTCCTGTCTCATCTCCTACTGCCATTACCATCTTCGTGCCACCAGCTTCTAATGCTCCGTATCTCATATCATTCAATCCTTTCACTTCTAATATTGATTTCTTTTATTTATTCCTTTAACATACTTGCATGATTCAGCAATAATGTATTGTACAGAAACAAAACATCTGCATCTGTAAAATCCACATACTCTCCCAATCGTGATGCTGAAATATAACGAGTATCAATTAATATAATCTCATGGTATACCTCTGAGAGCAAGGGTGCAAGACTACTTCCAAAAGAATCCCGAAAAATAATCAGCTTTCTGTCAGTCTGTGCCTGTGGTGATGTCAATACCTGAACCGGCGACGCTCCCCCAAGATAAAAGTCATAGAGATCTACCTGTCCCTCTTTCTCTGTAATCTGTGGTCTGTATACCGATTCTATCTGATCGTCCTCCAGGTTCCACACCTGTACATTCTCTATGATTTCATCTGTATAGTAACATATCGTATCCGGTTGTAGTGGCAATGCAGATTGTCCATAGTATACGCCATAAAAAGGATAGATCGACTCTTTCCTGAGTGTTGATAAATCTATGGAAAAATCAAGCTGCTCCCCGATCCTGTCCACTACGGGCTGTAGTCTCTCCTGTCTCCAATGTGTATCTGTACAGTAATAATCTTCTATTGTCAGTGTATCCCACAGTGAAATTTGTGACATATCTGTCAGTTTTTTCTGTAGTATGTTATCCAGCTTCTCATAGTCCATAACCGGGTATCCATATGCTGACGCCTGATAATAGTTCTTATCAGGTACGATTGCATAGTACGTTCTGGCATCAGGAAAATACTGTCGTTTCAGACTAAGCATCCTGTCTGCTGCCTTGGCAATCTCTGACTCTCTTAGCGGATATTCCAGCTTACCCGCACAACCTCCTGCCACATAGATTCCATTATTTTCCTTCTGCTGTAAAATATCATATGCATAATATGCCTTCATACGCCGCAGCTGTTCCCTAAAAGGAAAATGATCCAACAGGTATTCTTCTATGGATTGCATGCAGGATTTATCCAGAATGCCATCCATTGTAATAGCCGGCATGGTCTTTAATTTACGGCGTTCCGATATTGAATACTGCTGCTTAGGCATAATCAGAAGCAAAACAGGAGCTGTAAACAATATTCCAAGGAACAGAATAATCCATAATTTCTGTAATTTTCTCATTATGCCATCTCCTTTTCCAGCAATTATATCAGAATCTGAAATACAAAAACGGATTAAAAGAACCATCTATCAGATATGCAGTACATAATAGCAAAAGCAGTACTACTCCGATAATACTGGTAATATCCGCAAGAATCCTTTTCTTTGCCCTTTGCACATAACAATTCCACAGCATCTTAGGTAATGGAGTCGTTCCAATAACGCTAACGATTAATAATACCGCCCTGTTCCTGATTACATACCGATGCAGCTCTGTATTGACTGTTACAGACGAACTATGAATCAGGGATATCAGATTCTGCTGTAATATATGCATATCTTCTGTTTTGAAAATAAGAAAGCTGACAGCAATAACAATCAGCATATACATATGCTTTACAATCTTCCATATAGTCTGTGCCACAGGAGTATCAGGTACTGTAATGTGAATGGATTTCTCCAGAATCAGCAGGATTCCAAAACCGGCACCCCAGATGATATAATTCCAGCCCGCTCCATGCCACAGCCCAGTCAGAAACCAGACTATCATAATATTTAAGAGCCATTTGGCTTTGCCTGCCCTGTTGCCTCCCAGTGGAATATATACGTAGTCCCGAAACCACGAACCTAATGTAATATGCCACCGCCGCCAGAATACAGTCGCACTTTCTGCGATAAAGGGATATCTGAAATTCTCCGGAAAATGGAATCCAAACATTCTGCCAAGTCCAATTGCCATATCAGAATATCCTGAGAAATCATAATATATCTGCATGGCTGCTGTTGCTGCATAGAGCCATGCCAGTATAACAGATTCTCCTGTCATTCCTGCTATCTCCTGTGTAAACTCTCCCAGCACGTTAGCCAGAAGAACCTTCTTTGCAAGACCAATGACAAATCTGACACTTCCCTGTGCAAAATCTTCTTCTGAAATATATCTGTCTGCCAGCTCCTGTTCTATCTGCGTATATCGCACAATAGGTCCTGCAATCAATTGTGGAAAAAGCGTTACATACGCAATAAGGTTCACAAGCTTCTTCTGCCTTGCAGCTCTGCCATAATGTACATCAATGCAGTAACTTACAAGCTGAAATGTATAAAATGAAATTCCTATTGGCAATGTTATCTCCGGCATATCAGGCATAATTCCATGCAGGAAAAATGTACTGTATTTATAATAAAACAAAAAAACAAAAGGTACAAAAACAGACAGAATATAAGATATTCTGCCTATCACTGTACCTTTTCTATTGTCTGCTATTCCTGTCAGAATATAAGCAAATACAACCTGCCCCAGCATAAGGAAGAGCCCTGCCGGCTCTCCCCATGCATAAAAAAGACAGGATATCATACATAAACATAAATTCTTCGCTCCGGATGGCACTACTTTGTAAATCAAAAGCGCCAGTGGCAGGAAAAAATAGAGAAACGTAATACTGGAAAATAGCATAGGAACTGCTCCTTTAATTAGATAGGATTTTCTTTCTCCAATATCTGATCAGAAACTGTCATGTTTCTTTGCTCGGCAGCCTTAACTGCTGCTTCATAGACACTGTCTGCCGTATCAGAATCTCCCATTACAAAGAAAATGTCTTTTCCAAAGGAATTGGCAATCTCCTTCTCTGCTGTTACACAGATCCACTTAGCCGGATCTACACTGTCAAATACCCGTTTCTTTATCTGGTCTACATCTGCATCATCATTTGTCCTGATGTACATCGCAGAATATGCGATTGAGCCAATTCCTGACTCTGACATATAAATGCCCTCTATTCCCGTAATATCTGTCAGGCCTGTCTGATAAGTCACAGAATCCATATCCTGCAGATCCACCTCACTGGTTTCCAGATATGCAGGCAGGATATCCTCTGATACCTGTGCATATACATCATCAAACAAAGCCGATACCTCATCCAGACTCTCCAGATGAACCATGGTATCTTCATCATGTTCCTGTGTTGTTACTTCATCCGGATTACGATCTGTATCTGCTCCACATCCGGTAACGAGCATTGCTGCTGCAAGCACTGCTGCAAGCGTAGTCGTCAGTTTTCTTCTTTTCATTGCTGATTCCTCCACGTTTATAATATGTACTCTCGGAGTCTTCTAAATGAAGCATTCTGAGAGTACATTAATATAAGATCAGTGTCTGCGGTTTTTGCATAGATTATACATATTAAATCTAATTAGTTAAAAGGAATAACTGCTCCATCATATGTATCGTTAATATACTGCTTGATAGCATCAGACTTCAGGACATCTACTAAAGCCTTTGTCTTTTCACTGTTTTCATTGCCTTCCTTTACTGCAATTACATTCACATATGTCTTAGCTGCTTCTGAATCAGCAGTCTCATATTTGATTGCATCCTTAGCTACAGAAAGGCCAGCCTGTAATGCATAGTTACCGTTTAATACAACGAAAGCAACTTCTTCTCTTACTCTTGCTACCTGCTCAGCTGCCAGCTCCTGAATCTTAACATCCTTAGGATTCTCTACGATATCATTTACAGTTGCTTCCAGACCAACACCGTCTTTAAGTGTCAGTATACCATTATCCTGCAATAAGAGCAATGCTCTTGCTTCGTTTGTTGTATCATTAGGAACTGCGATAACATCACCACTTTCCAGATCATCGAGGCTGGATTTTGTTCCAGGATAGATACCAAATGGCTCATAATGGATGCCGCCTGCATTTACAAGGTGTGTACCTTTCTCTTCATTAAACTGATCCAGATATGGGATATGCTGGAAGTAGTTTGCATCAAACTCTCCACTCTCAACTACCTCGTTTGGTCTTACATAATCATCAAATACAGTAACCTCAAGGTCATATCCTTCTTTCTCAAGAAGTGGTTTTGCCTCCTCAAGTATCTCTGCGTGAGGTGTTGCAGATGCTGCAACTGTGATTGTCTTATCGTCCTCGCCGCTCTTTCCGCAGCCTGTGAGTGCTCCTACCAAAAATGCACCTGTCAGTGTCAGTGCGAGTAATTTCTTAATTGATTTCTTCATAATTCATGTCCTCTCTTTCCTGTTTTTGTGATCATTGAAAACTTTTATAAAATGATCCATTACTTTATATATAAGCAGGTTCCGGTGTGCACATTCCGATACCCGCATATATTGCACATTATTTTCTGCGGTCCAGACGGTTTGCAACGAACATGCCAACCGACTGGAATACCTGTACGATCACGATCAGTAACGCCACCGTAACAAGCATGATGTCTGTCTGATACCGGTAATATCCGTAACGGACTGCGATATCTCCAAGTCCGCCACCGCCGACTGCACCTGCCATTGCGGAATATCCAAGGATCGTTCCGATTGCAATCGTTGCGCCTGTGATCAGGGAAGTTCTCGCCTCAACAAGCAATACCCTGAAGATGATTCTGCTATTGCTTGCGCCCATTGCCTTTGCTGCTTCGATAACTCCGTAATCGACTTCCTTTAGTGAAGACTCAACCATTCTTGCGATAAATGGAATCGCCGCCGCTGTCAGTGGGACGATCGTTGCGGTAGAACCATAGCTTTTTCCAAGCAACAGTCTTGTAAATGGAATCAGCAGGATCAACAAGATCAAAAACGGTATGCTTCGTACAATATTCGCAATCACATCCAGAATCTTATATACCACCTTGTTTGGCTTCAATCCCTCTTTATCTGTGATACAAAGGAGAATTCCCATCGGCAGTCCAAATAAATATCCAAATACAGTTGAAACAACTGTCATGTATAACGTCTCAAGAATACCTGTTCCAATCATGGAACGAACCTGTTCTGTCCACATTAGAACGCACCTCCTGTCTTTATCTCCGACAACTCTTCTATCTCAAGTCCCCGGTCAATCAGATACTGTTCCATCGCTTTCACATTCGTGGAACCATTCGGAATCTCCAATATCATCTCTCCCTTTGCCACGCCGCCGACATTCTTGGTTGCAGCTTTCAGGATGTTGATTGGCTCCTTAAATGTCAGTATCATATTTGCAATGACCGGTTCAAATGCGGAGTTCTCTGTAAATACGATTCGTATCTTCGTTCCGTCCTGAATCTGACTTGCTGTCTGCTGATCGTCACCGGTGGTATCTCCACCATCGTCCTTTCTGAGCAGTTCTCTTGCCACCTCTGACTTTGGATGATTGAAGATTTCCACAGTACTTCCGTTCTCGACCACCTGTCCATCCTTCATAATTGCTACCCGGTTACAGATTTCCCGGACTACTGCCATCTGGTGTGTGATCACGACGATCGTAATACCAAACCGTTTGTTGATATCCTGCAGCAAAGCGAGAATCGAAGAAGTTGTCTGTGGGTCTAACGCACTCGTTGCCTCATCACACAGAAGAATCTGCGGATCGGAAGCTAAAGCTCTTGCGATTGCCACACGCTGTTTCTGTCCGCCGGATAACTGAGATGGATACGCTTTCGCACGATCCTTCAGACCTACGATATCCAGAAGCTCATAAGCTTTCTTCTTTGCCTCAGCCTTCGACTTCCCCTGAATGAACAATGGGAAGCATACATTCTCCAATACGGACTTCTGCATCAGCAGATTGAAATGCTGGAAGATCATGCCGATATGTTCCCGCTGCTTGCGAAGCTCTTTCTCGGAAAGCTTGCTCAGATCCTTATCCTGCACGATTACCGTTCCCTCAGTCGGAACTTCGATATGGTTGATGCATCGTACGAGTGTACTCTTTCCTGCACCGGACATACCGATGATTCCATATATGTCTCCGGCTTCGATGTCGAGCGTCACATGCTTCAACGCGTCAATCTCGCCGTCTTTTGTCTGAAATTTTTTGGATACATCTTGTATCTGGATGATTGCCATAGACGTACTTCCTTTCCCTTGCAGGTTTTATACCCTACTTTTCCTATCTGATATACTATTTATTTCCCTTTCATGGTTTCAGATTATAACGTGCTTCTTCTGTTATGTCAATACAGACAGTCATACATAAAAATGATTGTTTGTTATAATCTATTCCTATACCAAAAAGACTACGCAATACTCATATTCCTGAATATTACGCAGTCTCATTTGTTTTCTTATATTGTTTTTGCAACTCTTATGTTCAACGCTTACTTTGCGTCCAGAATCTCTCTTGCAATTTTTTGCTGTTCGTCGGTTGGAGGATCGATTCCTTCCAGCTTATAAGGGATTCCAAGGCGCTCCCACTCCTGAATTCCAAGCTTATGGTATGGCAATACCTCCACCCGGTCAACCGTCTTCAAAGTCTTGATAAACTCAGCCGTCTTCTTCAGATCTGCTTCGTCGGTTGTTATGCCCGGCACAAGGACATGTCGAATCCACATATGCTTTCCCTGATCGGAGAGATACTGCGCCAAGTCTAATATATTCTTATTCGAGAACCCTGTCAGCTCCCGGTGTTTGTCGTCCTCAATCTGCTTGATATCAAGCAGGAACAAATCAGTGAGTGCCATCAGTTCATTGAACTTCGAGAAGAAAGGCTCCTCTCTTGTAAATGGATTGCCCGCTGTATCAATCGTTGTGTGAATCCCCTGTGCTTTTGCAAGCTTGAAGAATTCAATCAAAAAGTCCATCTGCAGAAGCGCTTCGCCTCCGCTGACGGTTATTCCTCCATCACCCTTCCAATAAGGCTTATAACGAAGTGCCTGCTTGAGCAGATCTTCCGGAGTTCTCGCTTCAACCTTGACGCCTTTATCTAGTAGCAGTTTTGTGTTCTCTTCAATTTTCTTTTCGAGTTCTTCTCGTTCTTTATCATCCGTTGTGTCTGCATAGAGCTTTGTGTAATCGGTTACCAGATTCCACGTCTCCGGGTTATGACAGTACTTACAACGCATCTTACAGCCCTGCAAAAATACTACAAATCGGATACCTGGTCCATCTACGGCTCCAAAGCTTTCTGTTGAATGAATATAACCTAAAATCTGTTTCTTCTCCGGCATGTTCCACCTCTAACAATTTTATTTTTATAAAAAGTCCCGGAGATAGTATCTCCGGGACTCCAGTGAATTACTTATCTATCAAAAACATTTTTGACAAACTTCTAATTAAAGTGAGTCATGGAATGTTCTGTTGATAACATCGAGCTGCTGCTCACGTGTAAGAGAGATAAACTTAACAGCGTATCCAGATACACGGATTGTGAAGTTAGCGTACTCTGGCTTATCTGGGTTCTCCATAGCATCCAGAAGCTTATCCTTACCGAATACGTTTACGTTCAAGTGGTGAGCGCCCTGATCGAAGTAACCATCCATAGCGCTTACAAGCTTCTCAGCTCTCTCAGCCTCATCATGACCAAGTGCAGATGGGTTCATTGTCTGAGTATTTGAGATACCATCCAAAGACCACTCATAAGGAATCTTAGCAACTGAGTTCAGAGATGCAAGAAGTCCTGATGTCTCAGCACCGTAGCTTGGGTTAGCACCTGGAGCAAATGGTGTCCAAGCACGTCTACCATCTGGAAGGTTACCTGTGAACTTACCATATACTACGTTAGATGTGATTGTAAGGATAGATGTTGTAGGCTCTGAATTACGGTATGTGTGTCTCTTCTTGATGTCTGTAAGGAACTCATGAAGCAGCCATACACCGATATTATCTGCTCTGTCATCATCATTACCATACTTAGGGAACTCGCCTTCGATCTCGAAGTCTTCTGCAAGTCCTGTCTCTGCGTTACGGATAACCTTAACCTTAGCATACTTGATAGCTGAAAGGGAATCGATAACGTGTGAGAATCCGGCAATACCTGTAGCAAATGTACGACGTACATCTGTATCGATCAATGCCATCTCTGCTGATTCATAGTAGTACTTGTCATGCATGTACTGAATCAGGTTCAGGATATTTACATAAAGTCCTGCTAACCAGTCAAGCATCTGCTTGTACTTAGCAAGTACTTCATCATAGTCAAGGTACTCAGAAGTAATAGGAGCGTAGTCAGGACCTACCTGCATTGGCTTGCCTGTCTTCTTGTCAAGGAACTTCTCATCCTTACCACCGTTGATAGCGTACAGGAGACACTTAGCAAGGTTTGCACGAGCTCCGAAGAACTGCATTTCCTTACCTGTCTGTGTAGCAGATACACAACAGCAGATGGAGTAGTCATCGCCCCATACCGGTTTCATCACATCGTCGTTCTCATACTGAATGG
>ENA-ORTG01003222-ORTG01003222.1-human-gut-metagenome-genome-assembly--contig:-NODE-3222-length-11797-cov-22.880600_pt1 | contig 11797 bp, 9 predicted proteins | sample MGYA00241906_ERZ509176 | MGnify/ENA primary metagenome ERZ509176 (study PRJEB26280, sample SAMEA2338811) | human gut metagenome | biome: human gut; feature: human-associated habitat; material: faeces...
GTATGCACAGCACGATGTCGAACAGCAGCAGCACGTAGAAGCCCACGAAGTAGAGGATTTTATGGCGTAAAACAAAGTCGTAATAAATCAAAGAAAACACACGTTATCCCATTGATACACAGATACTTCTTTGATTTGATTTCTTTTATTTCCTTGACTGTTAAAAATCTATTTTTGGTGCATTTTTGTTGCACGTTTGTTACGCGAAACAAAATAATCTTTATAACTTTGACCTCAGAGAAACCCGAATGCGGGCATAAAATAGAAACAAATAAAAGCATATAACAGCATGGGTAGACAAAAGAAAGTATCAAAACCAAAAGAGCCTGTTCGCATTCGTCAGCGCAAGTTGAAGAATGGAAATATCAGCCTCTATCTCGACATTTATTCAGATGGTGTCAGAAAATATGAGTCGCTGTCGCTCTACCTCGTTCCAGAGAAAGACCCGATTTCAAAAGACCAGAACAGACACGCTATGCAAGTGGCAAACAAGGTGAAGTCAGAAAGAATATTGGGGCTGCAGAACCGTGGCATCAAACAATGGGAGAAAATCAAGCAGGAGAATATGCCACTGCTGACTTGGCTCTGCAAATATGAGCAGTCGGACGGCAACTTTGCCAAATCCACATTGAAAGGCAGAAAGGAGATGCGCCACAAGATAGAACAGTACCTTGCCACGACTGGCGACATCAATATCTGTTTGTCAGAAATAGATGTGGATTTCTGCCGTGGCTTCGTGAAGTTTTTGAAAACGGCACATCATGGAGTGAAGAAAGACGCTAAAGCTGTAATCAGTCAAGGTTGCGCCCATCATCATCAGGCGGTATTCAATGGAGCGTTGAACAAGGCGGTGCGTGAGGGTATCATAGCAAGCAATCCAATGAAACTGTTGGATGCTAAGGAGAAGCATCAGCCAGCCGAAAGCGTAAGAGAATATCTGACCATTGACGAGTTGAAAGCCATTATGAAAGCGGACTGCGCCAACACGGAAGTAAAAAAGGCATTTATCTTCTCTTGCTTTGCAGGATTGCGCTTGGGAGATGTACGTGCGCTCACATGGAACAAGGTGTTTCTCGCATCTGACGGAAAAACAAAGTTTGTCCGCACAATCATGGAGAAGACAAACAAGCTCGTCAATGTTCCATTATCAAAAGAGGCTCTGAACTGCCTTAATGAAAAGGAAGACCCGAACGAGCCGATATTCACTTTGCCAGGCACTCCAACGGTATGTCACGACATCCGTAAATGGATGCAAAATGCTGATATTAAAAAGCATATCTCGTTTCACTGCTCACGGCACACTTTCGCAACGATGATGCTGACACTTGGAGTTGACATCTATACAACAAGCAAATTGTTGGGGCATAGCAATGTTTCTACAACACAGATATACAGCAAGATAGTGGACGAGAAAAAAGTGGAGGCGGTCAACAAGGTTGATAATCTATTTGATTAGCACTAATAAAAAAGGTAACTGAAAATGAGTATAGAAATAAGAACAAGAGTGTTAAAGAATGGCAGTCAGTCGCTATACCTTGACTGCTATGAGAATGGTAAAAGGGAATATGAGGCACTGCATTTGTACCTTGTTCCAGAGGTAAACGAAGACGCAAAGCGAGAGAACAAGAACGCCATGAAAAAGGCGGTCGCTATAAAAGCAGAAAGACTCCTTGGTATTCGTAAGGAGGCAAAGTCTCCAGATGAAACGTCATTAAGAAAGGCATCGCCTGTTTTCTATGAATGGCTGCTTGATTATCACAAGGGATTGATTGACAGCCAAGCGTATTCTCAGAACTACATCAAGAATGTATGGAAGCTGATAGCCATCATGCACCAATATATGAAATACAGCCATAAAAGTGGCATACGATTGATAGACTTCAATAAAAACGTATATATGGGCTTCTTGAACTATATGAGGGACATCTATGTTTCGCCAAAGTCTCCAAGCAACCCTCAGAAGTTGGCACAGTCCACCATGCACCAAATGCAAACCACACTCAACACCATATTGAACAAGGCTGTCAGAAACGGTCTGATAAGTGCAAATCCTTTTGCTTCATTGGATGTAAGGGAAAGGGTCAGCAAGGCAGAGAGTAATATCGTTGCATTGACAAAAGAAGAGGTCATGTCATTGGCTTCCGTAGAAACAGGCAGTCCTGCAACCAAACAATGTTATATGTTCTGTTGCTTCACAGGTTTAAGACATAGCGACATATCCAACTTAAAATGGAAGGATATTCGCCAAACTGATGCGGGATTGGCAATCTATCTGCCTCGTATGCAGAAAACCAAGCACCCCATTCTGATACCATTAGGCAAAAAGGCATTGGAATGGTTGCCCGACAAGGAAGATAAAAGTGAAGATAGCCTTGTGTTTAACACACCGCAAATCTGCAACTGTGACAGAGCCTTGAAGCACATGGCAAAACGAGCTGGCATTACAAAGGTTCTCGGATTTCACACAAGTCGGCACACTTTTGGAACATTGGCTATCCTCGCAGGATGTGACATCTTGACTGTGAGCAAACTATTGGGTCATAAAAGTGTTAAGACAACACAGATATATGCTTCCGTAGCCATGCAGATGAGAGCGGATGCCGTCAAGCGAGTGGAAAAGGTATTTGGAAATTAGGGAAGAAAAGAAAGGGAGTAAGGAGGATAAAATCTCTTTATTCCCTTATTTCGTTCTGATTTTACTACAAAACCACAAAAACACTCGCATAATCACTAAATATAGCATAAAACGAGCGGTTTGATGAAATAAAAGTACTACATTTGCGTTATTATAGGAAATAAAGGTTTGAAAAATGAAGCTGAACAGAATAAAACTGGTTCTGGTTGAGAAAGAAGTCTCCCAAACCGAATTGGCAAAGAAACTCGGAAAAAGTTTCAGCACCATAAATGCCTATTGCAGTAACCGCAAGCAGCCATCATTGGAATTGCTAAACGAGATAGCCGATATTCTCTCTGTCAGTATGAAAGACCTCATAGTGGATAAATAAAATCGTATGACTATGGCAAAAGATGCAAAATCAGCGTTCTGCGAGGACAGCAGGGTGAAGTTCCCCACACTCATGCACCTAATGGGTATGGGGTTCAAGTATGTTTCCTTGAAAGGACTGAAAACAAAATATGTGGAGGCTCCTAAAACGGAGTTTGACCCACTAACGAATATTTTGACAGATTATTTTACAGATGCTTACTGCACCCTCAATCCTAAGGCGGAGAAAAAGGATGCAGAGGATATGCTTGTCAAAATACAAAAGTCATTGCAGAATGACGATTTGGGCAGACAGTTCTACAATGAAATACTGTTGAATACAGGAGAAAGGATTATAGATTTGTCCTCTCCTGTAAATTTTTATAAGAACAACACTTTCCAGGTTGCCACAGAAATGACTTGTGGCAGCAAGGACAGCGACAACTACCGTCCCGACATAACGATTTTTGTAAACGGTTTGCCATTGGCTTTCATTGAGGTAAAGAAAGAGAATAACCATAAAGGCATACAAGCGGAAACAGACCGCATGAAACAACGTTTTGTCAATCCACAATACCGTCGCTTCTTGAATATCACACAGATAATGGTGTTCAGTAACGATATGGAATATGACAATAATGAGGTTACGCCAACTATCGGTGCTTTCTATGCCACTATCGGAAAGAAGAATACAAAGTACAACTGTTTCCGTGAGGAGGGACAGGACAGTTTCCCTACTGCACGGCATATTCACCAAGTAACGCCCGAAGAGGAAGAAGTCCTTTTGCGTGACAACAATGTGCCGCAATATAAGAACAGCAGTGAATACAAGACTAACTGTCTGGCAAATACTCCGACCAAGCGTATTTGTGACAGTCTGTTTTCTTTCAATCGTTTCCATTTTCTTTTGAAATATGGCATCGCATACGTTGACTATCCCAACGGGCTGCAAAAGCACATCATGCGCTATCCGCAGTTGTTCGCCACAAAAGCCATAGAGAGGTATTTGGAGACTGGCAAAAACAAAGGTATCATTTGGCACACGCAAGGTAGCGGAAAGACTGCCTTATCATTCTATAATGTGAAATACCTGACGGATTATTATTCTGCAAAAGGGATTGTTCCGCAGTTCTTCTTTATCGTTGACCGCTTGGACTTGATGATACAAGCCCAAAGGGAGTTTTCGTATCGTGGTCTAAAAGTCAATTCCGTGCAGGATAAGGGGGCTTTTGCAAATATAATAAGCAGCGGTTTGACTACTCAGAACAGAGAGGGTAAGCCTGAGATAACCGTAGTAAACATACAAAAGTTCTCCAACGATTCAAAGGCTTTGGCAAAGAATGCCTACAATGTACCTGTGCAGCGCATCTATTTCATAGACGAGGCACACCGCAATTACAGTCCAGACGGCAGTTTCCTTAAAAATCTCATATCCAGTGATACGAATGCCGTCAAGATAGCCTTAACAGGCACACCAATCATCAGCAAGGAGTATAATACCAAAGATATTTTCGGTGATTACATACACACCTATTTCTATAATGCGTCCATTGCTGACGGTTATACACGCCGACTGATACGTGAAGATATAGGCTCAAACTATAAAATCAAGTTGAAAGAGGCTTTGAACAGCATCCGTGTAAAGGTACACAGCGTAAAGGAAAGCGATGTGTATGCCCACCATGTGTATGTGCAACCGCTTCTTGATTATATCATAGAAGACTTGCGCACATTCCGCCAAAAGAACGAAGACAACACGTTAGGCGGTATGGTTGTGTGCAATAGCAAGGAACAGGCACAGCTCATGTACCGACTATTTCTTGAAAAATATGCCGATGAAAGCGAACTTGACAACGAAACGGACGAGGACGGTTCAATCGTGTACAAAAGTATCAGCGCTGGCGAAATGGAAGTCAAGAAAAAGCCTTGTAAAAAAGGTTGCTATCGTGCTGCACTTATCACATACGACAGTTTCGACAAGGAAACTCGTGCCAAGTGGATAGAACTGTTCAAGGATGGCAAAATTGACTTGCTTATTGTGTTCCAGATGCTCCAGACAGGCTTTGATGCTCCACGTTTGAAGAAATTGTATCTGCACCGTATGGTCAAGGAGCATAACTTGCTCCAGACATTGACACGTGTAAACCGCCCATACAAGGACATGAAGTATGGCTATGTGGTGGATTTCGCCAACATTGAGGAGGAATACAGCAAGACAAACAAGGAGTATCAAGAAGAACTTGAACATGAGGTTGGCAAAGACAATATACAGAACACCGATCGCTTGTTGGTGTCAATGGACGAAGCCAAGAAAAGGGTTGATGAAGCCAAGAAAGTGCTTGACAACTATGAACTGGGCAATCCAGAAATCTTCTCTCGCCGACTCAATTTGGAAGATGACAGAAATGTTGTCCGCACAGTCCTCAACTCTCTTGAAGATATGCGGAGTTTGCAGAACATGCTTACTTCGCAAGGCTCTAACGCTGACGAGGTTGTGGAAATCAGCGACATTCACAACTTGATAAAGGCAGCGAAGAACCGTCTTGACCTGTTGGGCTTCATAGACAATTCCGATGAGAACGCCAATGCAAAGCAACTGCTCAATATGGCATTGGAAAACATTGAGTTTTCTTTTGAAAAGCGTGGCGAGGGTGAGTTGGAGATACAGGAACAATACAAGCAGAGCGTGGAACACGCCCGACAGCAACTGAAAGCGTGTGTTGATACCGATGACCCAGAATATCGCTCTATCTTGGAAGAGTTCCTGCGCCTGTTCCGTAAAAAGGAAATGGAGTCACAGGAGGAGTTTAATATGCACAAAAAGGTGCAGAACGTGAATGACATTCTGCGTCGCATCAAGAAACTGAATGAACGTGACGCTTTGGAAGCTATCAAGTACAATGGTGATACCAAGTTTGTGCGTGTGGAGAAACGCCTGAAAGAGAAAGACAAGGAAGAAACCGAACGCAAGGTTACGCCACGCAACTACGCATGGACGGAGGAAAAGGAGAAAATGACCATCATTCTGCTTGCCATCAAGGAAGATGTGGACGATGTGTATTTCCATAACCAATCCATCTTGGAAGTTCCAGAGTATTTCAAGAAGAACATCCTTACTTACGTCACACGCCATTTCAAGGAAGAAGCTGTAAAGACCGACCGTGAGGTGCGCAAGTATGTGAGTGAGATAATAAACAGAGAATATCAAATAGCAAGATAACAAACGAATGAAAAATATAGAAGAAATAAAAAATCAGACCTATGCGCTGATTGATGACTTGAAAAAGACTACCACAGAGAACGGACTCGCTGGTAGCGGTAACGAATATGTGGTTATTGTGGAGATTTTCCTCTACAAGTTCCTTAATGACAAGTTTATCTATGAGGCTAAAAAAGAAAATCCAGAACTGGCTAATGCCGAGGATTTCTTTGCAGCTCTTGATGCCATGTCGGAAGATGATTATGAGGAAATGTGCGATTCCATGCTCGACACAATCATCTTGAAAAAGGAACATCTTATTCCGTTCCTTGCCAAGCGACAGAACGAGGATAAGTTTGCCGAGCTGTTCGATTCTACATTGGAGAGTATAGCAAGCGAAAACTCAGACATCTTCTATATCCTCAATGAGGACGAGACCAGAGTTTCCATTATGAAGCCTATATCTGATGTGGTTTCTGGTGGAACGAACAAGAAGAATGCCTTTTGCCGTTCGCTAATTGGTGATGTGGCAAGTTTCTCGTTTGAGAATGCCTTTGAAGCTGGCTATGATTTCTTCTCCACGATATTTGAATACCTTATAAAAGATTACAATGCCAATGGTGGTGGCAACTATGCCGAATACTACACGCCTCACGCTATTGCAGCTATCATGGCTCAACTGCTTGTTGAACCGTCGGAAGATGTAAGGAGCGTGACTTGCTATGACCCATCGGCAGGTACAGGAACACTTGTTATCGCCTTGGCTCATGCCATCGGTGAGCAGAACTGTACGGTCTATACACAGGACATCAGCGATAAGTCATCAACAATGATGATGTTGAACCTTATCCTTAATAGCATGAGCCATTCTCTGACCCATGTAATACAGGGTAACACGCTAAAGCATCCATTCCACAAGAATGAGGATGGCTCGTTGCGTAAGTTCGACTATATTGTCAGCAATCCACCTTTCAAGTTGGACTTCTCCGACTATCATAGCGATTTAAAGGCCGATAATTACAAGGGGCGTTTCTTTGCTGGCATTCCAAACATTCCGTCTAAGAACAAGAAGGGCATGGAGATTTACCTTTGCTTCTTCCAACATTTGCTTTACAGTCTAAAAGAAGACGGTAAGGCGGCTATTGTCGTTCCTACGGGTTTCATCACGGCTAAAAGTGGCATCGCTTTCAAGATACGTAAGCACTTGGTCGATGGCGAGAAGTCCATTCTGCGTGGTGTGGTAAGTATGCCAAGTAATATCTTTGCAAACACTGGCACCAATGTAAGTGTGGTGTTCATCGACAAATCTGGTGTAGATAAACCAGTACTCATTGATGCAAGCAAACTTGGTGAGACAATCAAAGAGAATGGCAACCAAAAGACAAAACTGCGCACAGAGGAGATACAACAGATTGTCAACACATTCCGCAACAAGGAAGTGGTTGAAGACTTCTCAGTCACTCCAACTTTTGATGAGATAAAGGAGAAGGGCTACAGCTTCTCCGCTGGTCAGTATTTCGACATCAAGATTGACTATGTGGATATTACGGAAGATGAGTTCAACCGTCGTATGGATAATTTCAAGACCACGCTAAGACAACAATTCAACGAGAGTCACCGTTTAGAAGAAGAGATTCTGAAGCAGTTAGATTGTATCGGTTTCAATGAAAATGTAGGAAAAGAGAACAGCAATGAGTAACGAGATACAATTTCTGCTTTACAATATGCCCGATGCTGACGGCAAGGTGCAAGTGGTCATCAAGGGTGAAACGCTTTGGTGTACACAAAAGGCTATGGCTCAACTCTTTGGCGTTGGTGTTCCTGCTATTAGCAAGCACTTGAAGAACATCTTTGAAGAGGGTGAACTTGTGGCGGATTCAGTTATTTCCAAAATGGAAACAACTGCCGCTGATGGCAAGAACTACACAACAACATATTATTCTCTTGATGCCATTATTGCCGTAGGCTATCGTGTGTCTTCACTGAAAGCCACTCGTTTTCGTCAATGGGCAACAAAGATACTCAATGAGTATATCAAAAAGGGCTTTGCAATGGACGATGAGCGGTTGAAGCAAGGTAATGCTGTGTTTGGCAAGGATTACTTCCGTGAATTGCTTGAACGCATCCGCTCTATCCGTACAAGTGAACGTCGTATTTGGCAACAGATTACGGACATATATGCAGAGTGCAGCACCGACTATGACAAGAACTCTCCGACTACAAGAGATTTCTATGCTATGATACAAAACCGCTTCCACTATGCCATTACAGGACAGACTGCTGCGGAGATTATCTATTCAAAGGCTGACCATACGAAAGACCACATGGGATTGACCACTTGGAAAAATGCTCCAGATGGACGTGTTCTGAAATCAGATGTCAGCATAGCCAAGAACTATCTACAAGAGAAAGAAATCCGACAACTGGAGCGTGCTGTAACAGGCTTCTTTGACTATATCGAAGACCTCATAGAGCGTGAAAACACGTTCAACATGTCGCAGTTCTCGGCAAGTGTCAATGAGTTCTTGACATTCCGCAAATACCAGATATTGCCTGATAAAGGCAAAATATCGGCAGCGCAAGCCAAGAAGAAAGCGGAAGAAGAATATGACATTTTCAATAAGACACAACGCATTGACTCTGACTTCGATAAGGAAATAAGAGGGTTGTTGGATAGTAAATAATACAATAGTGCAAGTCCGACTTGCACTATTTCAAGATTGAAATAAAATAGAATGGAACTAAATAGATACAAGTTAGGCGAATGCCTTGAATTACAAAGGGGGTACGACCTTACTTCTTCACAAATGCAAGGTGGTGAAGTAGCTGTTGTTGGTTCTAATGGAATCATTGGCTACCATAATTCAGAACGTGGTAATTCTCCATGCATAACTGTTGGAAGAAGTGGAAGTGTTGGAAAAGTCCATTATTATGAACAACCAACATGGGCACATAATACGGCATTATTTGTAAAAGACTTCAAGGGGAACAATCCGAAGTATTTGTACTATCTCCTTAAAAACTTGCACTTAGACAACACATTTGAGAAAGGAAGTAGTGTAATACCGTCACTGGATAGAAATTTGGTACATTCTTTGGTCGTTCCATTCCACAAGGATATAAACGACCAAAGAAAAGTTGTGGCTGTTCTTTCTGCGATAGACCGCAAGATAGAACTCAATCGTCAGATAAATGATAATTTACCGATGCTTGACCGTTCATTAAGAGGGGCAAGAGTTCGTCGCGTTGTTTAGTGAGAACAGCTATTTCTGACAACAATTCAGTTTGTTGCTTTTGTATTTTCTCTACGAAACTACTATATTTTTGAACAATGTTTGATTCATAGGCAACTTTGAAAGCCATTAAGACATCTGGTGCGACACGTCGTTGACTATGTGATGTACCAGATGCTGCTTGTGAGCAATAAGCTATAAACTTTGGTGACTTTATAATTGAGTAAATGTATCCTGACTCAGTCTCATTGTTTGGATTAAGTACCACAAATTCTGTAGAACCTATCATGTTTGTTCCTTTTGGAACCCAAATAACACGATTAAACCAAGGATTCAGCTTGGAAACGAGCAATTGACCCTCTTGAAGAACAAATTTATCACTTCTAATATCCGCTCCATTATCCAAAGAATACGAGCCACAAGTGTCATAAGACGGTATGCTGAAATGCTGATACATTTTATTTTCAACAGGAGTTATGGCATTTCTGCTTGTTGTCGCTAATTCTTTTAATAAAACGGCCTTCCATCCTTGCGGTATCTCACGCTTCAGCTTCTCATTCCACACCATAGCCCCGCCACTTGATTTGTACGGTTTGCCCTCCTCATTAGGGAAGTCAAACTGCACAAACCAGTAGTCGTAGAGCTGCTTTGCCATCGCCTCTAAATTATCATTTATCTGACGATTGACTTTGATTTTCTCATCAATAGAGGCTAAAGAGGCAACTATTTGGTTCTGTTTTTCGAGGGGTAGATATTCAATATCAATGGCAGACAGGGCATTGTCAAGCTGTAAGTTCTTGATGCCAGAAGTCTTCCCCTCGAAATTGAAAAATGCACCATGATTATATACATTCTGCCAAAAGTAATACACATACAAAGGATTCCAACCAGCCTTTACACGAAATGCTGTACAAAAGTTAGAACAGACAACATTACCTTTGGCTTTTATCAAATCTTCCGACACATATACAATGCGTCCTGTAGATTGTGTAGGACTACCTCCCGATTTTTCAATCACCAAATCACCTGCTGCCAAAAGTTTTGTTTCTTTTGTGCGGTCACAAACATATCGTTGAGGTATGTCTGTAAAATTATGGTTGGTTATAGGCACTATGTCTGCGCCCCTAACACAATATGCTGCATTAGGGGTATCTTGCGTAGGAGATTCTTCGCCCCAATCTCCCGATATAAATGTGTCAATAATATCTGCTAATTTCATATACTTCTTACATTTTGTGATGCAAAGGTACTCAAAATCAAGCAGAATAACTAATTTGTAAACCTTAATTAAGGAATTTGCGGTGTGCTATCTTGACATTTGTCTGATTTACCATAGCATAATGCAGCGTAGTGTCAATTTTTACGTGTCCCAACATCTTCTGCACTTGCTCTATTGGCATACCCTTGTCAATAGCCATTGTTGCTAATGTCCTACGGAATTTGTGAGGGTGAACCTTGTTGAGGTTTACACGCTTTCCAAGCTGACGCAAACGTACTTCCACGCCACTAATGGTCAGCCGTGTGTGAGGTTCATGCAGACTCACAAACAATGCAGGGTTAGTGTCTGTGCGTTGCTCCAAATACTTTTTGAGGTGAATTTTAGTCCTTGCGTTGAAATAAACCTCACGCTCTTTGTTGCCCTTTCCAAACACTACACACTGGCGTTCTTGAAAGTCAATGTCGTCACGGTTGATTTTTACTAACTCCCCTACACGCATACCAGTACTAAGCAGCAAATCTATCATAGCAATGTCACGCAATTCTTGACAACTGTCACGTAACACTTCGATATTCTCATCAGTCAGCACCTCTTTCACCAAAGCATCCGTGCGCACCTTATGGATCCTGCGGACAGGACTTTTAGTGATATAATCCTCATCTTCAAGCCAAGAGAAGAAACTGGAATAAATACGACGCAAGTTGTCAATAGTAACCTTGCTAAGTCCTCGTTGTTCCTGTTGCTCAGCGAGATAGCAACGAATGTCATTAGTGGCAATGTCGCACACATTCTTCTTCACAGTCGCTATCAGCTTCTCAATGGAAGACTTATAATAGTGGATTGTCTTGTCAGAACAGCCCTCCACTTTCTTTGATGATATAAAAGCCCCAAGAAGTTCAACGTTTTCCTTGTTGCGCTGTTCTTCCTCTGTTGCCTTTGGCGTAATCTCACACTCTGACAGTGCCTTTCGGGTCACATCTGTCAGCAAATCCAACTGATTTTCAGTCAAAATCGCTCGCATGCCGTCTAAAACGGTTTGTATAATTGTTTCTTTCATTTCTTAAAACTTGTATTGGTCTCTATATAATATAAGGGAAGAAAGAAACGATGCCGATAAATGATAATTTAGAAGCGATGGCAAAACAACTCTACGACTACTGGTT
>ENA-ORTG01003227-ORTG01003227.1-human-gut-metagenome-genome-assembly--contig:-NODE-3227-length-11793-cov-7.466434_pt1 | contig 11793 bp, 13 predicted proteins | sample MGYA00241906_ERZ509176 | MGnify/ENA primary metagenome ERZ509176 (study PRJEB26280, sample SAMEA2338811) | human gut metagenome | biome: human gut; feature: human-associated habitat; material: faeces...
CCCCTGGAAGGGAAGGCCTAAGATCTTCGCACGAACCAAAGGCTCCCCTTTCAGGGGAGCTGTCAGCCGCAGGCTGACTGAGAGGTTGTCCCTATACCGGACAGCCTTCCAGACTGAAACATAAAGAGGAATCACCATGATCGATATTTCCGTAAAAGACCTCGTCAAGAGCTTTGACGCGGATACGAATCTGCTCGACGGCGTCAGCTTTGACGTGCAGGAGGGCGAACGGGTCGGTCTGCTCGGACGCAACGGCGCGGGCAAGACGACGCTGTTCAAGATCCTGACCGGCGAGCTGGACTACAATTCCGGCGAGGTGCGCTTCGCGCCCGGCCGCAAGGTCGGCCTCATCTCCCAGATCCCGCACTACCCCGCGGGCTACACCGTCGAGGACGTGCTGCGCACGGCCTTCCGGGAGCTGACGAACATCCAGAACAAAATGCGCCAGCTGGAGCAGCAGATGACGGCGCATCCGGACAAGGCCACGCTCGCCGAGTACGACGCGCTTTCCACGCGCTTTCAGACCGGCGGCGGCTATGAGACGGATATGCAGACCGACAAGATCTGCAACGGTCTCGGCATCCCCGCCGCGCAGCGGCAGCAGGACTTTGACAGCCTTTCCGGCGGCGAAAAGACGCGCGTGAATCTGGCGCGGCTGCTGCTGGAAAAGACGGATATCCTGCTGCTCGACGAGCCGACGAACCATCTGGATATGCACGCGGTCGAATGGCTCGAGGGCTATATTGAAAAATTCAGGGGAACCGTCCTGACCATCTCCCACGACCGGTATTTTCTTGACCGCGTCGTGACCCGCATCATCGAGCTACACGATGGGAAGGCGGAATTTTATTCCGGCAACTATTCGTTCTACGTGCAGGAAAAGCAGGCGCGTTTCGACCTGCAATTGAAGCAGTATGAAAAGGAGCAGGCCAAGCTCGGCCAGCTCGGCTTCACGCTTGAGCGCATGAAGGGCTGGGGCATCAACAACCGCACGCTCTACCGCCGCGCCATGTCCATCCAGCACCGCATGGAGCGCATTGAAAAGACCGACCGGCCCACGCAGGAGAAGACCCTGCGGGCGCGCTTCGCCCAGCGGGACTTTTTCGGCGACGAGGTTTTGTCCGTCAAGGGACTCGGCAAGGCGTATGACGGCAGGACGCTGTTTTCGGACGTCGAATTGCAGGTCGCGGGCGGCGAACGCATTGCGCTGCTGGGCGACAACGGGACCGGCAAGTCCACGTTTTTAAAGCTCCTGCTCGGCGAGGAGGCCGGTGCGGGCCGCGTGAAGTTCGGCCCCACGGTCAAGTGGGCCTATCTGCCGCAGATCATTCACTTCGCCCACCCCGAACGGACGCTGCTGGACACGATGCTCTATGAAAAAAACTGCTCCGTGCAGACCGCGCGCGACCGGCTGGGCGCGTATCTGTTCGAGGGCGAGGACGTGTTCAAGACCGTTTCGAGCCTGTCCGGCGGCGAACAGAGCCGTCTGCGGCTGTGTATGCTGATGGATGAGAAGATCAACCTGCTCGTCCTCGACGAGCCGACGAACCACCTGGACATCGACTCGCGCGAATGGCTTGAGGATGCGCTGGAGGACTATGAGGGAACGCTGATCTTCGTGTCCCACGACCGCTATTTTGTCAACAAATTCGCCACGCGGATCTGGGAGCTGGAAAACGGGCATATCCGGGACTTCCCGTGCGGATATGAAAAATACCGTTCCATCAAAGAAAAGGAGGCCATCGCGGCTCCCGCGCCGGAAAAGCCCAAAAAGGAGCGCAAGGAAAAACCGAAGACCTCCGGCAGCAAGATGCTGGAGAAGCAGATCCGTGCGCTGGAGCGCGAGATCGAAAAGCAGGAGCAGCTTTCCGCTCAGCTGGATACGCAGATTGAAGCCGCCGCATCCGATTATCAGGAACTGGCGCGGCTGATGGCAGAAAAGCAGTCCTGCGACGATGCGCTTACCGGCCTGATGGACGAGTGGGAGCGGCTTTCATCCGAATTGGAGGACGCAACATGATCCCGGTCTGGGTGATCGCGCTGCTTGCGGCGCTCGGCGCGGTATGTCTGGCGCTGCCGCTGCATATCGGCATGACGGGCATCTGCCTGCTGCTGCTTGCGGCGGTTTTGCTGGCGCTGCGGATTTTGAAGAAAAAGAACGCACCGAAGCATTGGAGCCGTCTATTGACCGGTCTGACCGCCGCAGGTATGGCGGTGATCTTCGGCGCAATGGGGTATATTGCCATGCAGGGACAGGACAGCGTTATGACGCAGGACGAGACGCCGGAGTTTGTCGTCGTACTCGGCGCGCAGGTACAGGGCGACGAGCCGTCGCTGACGCTAAAAAAGCGGCTGGATAAAACGCTCGAATTCATGCAGGAGCACCCGGACAGGACCGTGATCGTCTCCGGCGGCCAGGGGCCGGACGAGGCCCATACGGAAGCGTCCGTCATGGCCCGGTACCTAATCGAGCACGGCGCGGACGCGTCCCGGATCATCGAGGAGGACAAGGCCTCCAACACACGGGAAAATCTGCTGTTTTCGGCGAAGCTTGCCGAGGCGGCGGGGCTTGATACGTCGCGCGTGCTGATCGTTACGAGCGATTTTCATATGTGCCGCGCCAAGTATATCGCGCGGACGCTCTCCATGGAGCCATACGGCCAAGCAAGCGATACCTGGCCGTGGATCTTGAAGGTCAATTACACGCTGCGCGAGGTCTTCGCCTTTGCCAAGGCGTTCTGGCAGGCAGCGCGCGGATGCGTTTGACCGTACAGAAACAGGAAAGGAGCAGATATCATGACCGATAAGGATCTCAGACGGCTCAGCCGTGCGGAGCTGCTGGACATTCTCTATGAGCAGCGGAAGCGCTATGAGGACAGTCTGGCAGAGAATCAGGCGCTGCGGCAGCAGCTGGAGGACCGGACGCTGCGCATCGCATCCGCCGGTTCCATCGCCGAGGCAGCCATTCAGGTAAACGGCGTGTTCGAGGCTGCGCAGGCCGCTGCCGACCAGTATCTTGCCTCCGTCAAGGCTGCGACAGCCGAGATGGTGCAGAAGACGGACGAGGCGCAGCGGCAGCGCGAGACGATCTTACAGGACGCAAAACAGCAGGCTGATAAGATCGTACAGGACGCGCAGGCGCAAGCAGACAGGATCCTGGCTGAGGCCGGTGCGCAGGTTGATGCGCGCTGGGCAGAATTCCAGAAAAACGCCGACGCGCTCATCCATGCGCACGACGAACTGCGGAGCCTCATCCAGAACCGCCATGCGGACGTTTGACTTTTCCCGCTTTGGTGGTAGAATAACAGCAAACGACACAAAAAGGAGTGTTTTTTATGAGCGGATGCAGCGGCAACTGTTCCAGCTGCGGAGAAAGCTGCTCTGACCGCAAGCCGGAGAGCCTGCTGGCAGAGCCGAACAAGAAATCAAATGTCAAAAAGGTCATTGCAGTCGTCTCCGGCAAGGGCGGCGTCGGCAAATCGACCGTCACGTCGATGCTGGCTGTCGCCATGCAGAAGCTGGGCTATAAAACGGCCATTCTCGACGCGGACGTCACCGGCCCGTCCATCCCCAGAGCCTTCGGTCTGCATGAGCAGATCGTGGGCAGCGACGACGGTATGCTCCCCGCCGAGACGCCCGAGGGCGTCAAGGTCATGTCCATCAATCTGCTGCTGCCGAACGAGACAGACCCCGTCATCTGGCGCGGCCCGGTCATCGGCGGCGCGGTCAAGCAGTTCTGGACGGACGTCTGCTGGGGCGATGTGGATTATATGTTCGTCGATCTGCCGCCCGGAACGGGCGACGTGATGCTGACGGTGTTCCAGTCGCTGCCGGTCGACGGCGTGGTGATCGTCACAAGCCCGCAGAGCCTCGTGTCCATGATCGTCTCCAAGGCCGTCAACATGGCGCGGATGATGAACGTTCCGGTCTACGGCTTTGTCGAGAACTACAGCTATTTCCAGTGTCCGGACTGCGGCAAACGCGTCGAGATCTTCGGCAAAAGCAGGCTGGACGAGCTGGCGCTGCAATTCTCGCTCCCGGTCCTCGCGCGCCTGCCGATCAATCCGGACATCGCCTCCCTGTTTGACGAAGGCAAAATGGCGCAGGCCGACGTCAGCGCCGTCCTGCCCGCCGCCGAGCTGATGGCAAAGGCATAACCCGGATTTTTGAAAATGGAACGGGAGGAACCGCAGAATGCTGCGATTCCTCCCGTTATTTTGATCCATATCCGCCTCGCGTACAGGCGCAGGGCGCTCAGATGTTCTTCAGATGCCGCACGTCGAGGACAGCTGGGTCGTACTGCTCCAGATACGTCAGCGTATCCGCCGGTGTGGGGCAGAGAGCGTAAATGTTCAGGCAGGCGGAGCGAATGAAGCGCTGCTCCACGGCGGACAGGACAAATTCCTGCAGTTTATCATAGAAGCCGTTCGTGTTGAGAATGGCGATGGCCGGGTTATGGCGGCCAAGCTGCTTGAGCGTCAGCACCTCGAAAAACTCCTCGAGCGTTCCGAAGCCGCCGGGGGCCATGACGAACGCGTCTGCATGGGCGATCATGGCGGCCTTGCGCTCGGCCATGGTGTCCGTCAGGATAAACTCGGTGCAGCGGTCAAACAGAATGCCGTCTACATTTAAAAAGTTCGGCGCGATGCCGGTGATTTTTCCGCCCGCGTCCGCAGCGCCGCGTGCTGCAGCGCCCATAACGCCCTGCGCGCCGCCTCCGTAGACGAGCGTGTGGCCGTTTTTTGCCAGCAGGCGGCCGAATTCCTCCGCCGCGTCAAAATATGCGCGGTCAAGCGCAGGGCTTGACGCGCCGTAAAGACAAATGTTCATGTCCGTTCCTCCGTTTTTTGCAGCTGCGCGATCTGCTGCCCGATCTGGCAGACGTCCCGATAGGCGCAGACTTCAAAATCGCAGTCCGCCTCGCCGTCCTCTACCAGGACCATCCGCGAAGCGTCGATCGTGCGGCAGTAGCCGCTCAGAATCTGTTCCATGCCAGTCCCTCCATATGTACTTAATTTTTTATTATATACGCACACATTTGAAAAATCCAGAGCCAATTATGGATTTTGTCGAAAACGCCTATTTAGGCATTTTTTTATCGATATCTATTGCAGTTTCTTAACGGCTATGCTAAAATTACAAATCGAGTACATTCTGTACATAATATATAGAGCATTTTCTGTATTGTTCTGGAAAATATGATGCGGCGCTGGCTTGGAAAAAGCAGCGCCGCAGGGTGTACATGAAGGAGGTGATGGAAATGGCGATGCAGGAGCTCGCACAGATCGCCGCAGCGGAGGAACAGGCCCGCGCGATCTGCGAGCAGGCACGTGCGGAGGCCGCCGAGCTGGCCGTACAGGCCGAAAAGGATGGCACAGCCCGTCTGAACGCCGTGATATCCGGCGCGCAGGAGCGTATGCGCGAGGCGAAGCGGCAGGCCGGAAAGCAGGCAGCGGCATTTGAAACGGATTTGAACAGCAAAACAGCCGCGCAGTGCCGGGCACTGGAGCAGGCGGCAGCCAGCCAGTCCGGCGCAGCGGCGGCAATGATCGTAGAGAGGATCTGGGACAGCGAATGGCAATCTTAAAAATGAAAAAAATTCGGCTGTGCGGCATCGCGGAGGAACAGGATCAGCTCATTCGTGAGCTGCAGCTGCTCGGAAGCGTCGAGATCGGCTCGCCCGAGGCGCTGACCGAAGCGCAGCAGACGCAGCTGTTCCGCACAGCAGACGGCGCAGGCGCGGACGCGCTGAGCCAGACATCCGCCGCACTCGCCTCCGCGCTGGAAACGCTCAAGCACTATGAAACGAAAAAGGGCGGAATGTTCTCCGCCCGGCCGGAAAAGACGCTCGGCGAGCTGTTTGACGACAACGCGTACCGCGCGGCTGTGCAGACGGCGCAGGAGGCGCTGGACACGCAGGACGCACGCAGCCGCAATCAGGCGGAAAAGAGCCGCCTCACGGCGCTGCGTGAGAGCTTCGTGCCGTGGCGGACGCTCGATCTGCCGCTGGAAACAGGCGGGACGCAGCACACGCGTGTGCTGCTCGGCACCGTCTCGGCACAGACGGCGCTTGACGCGCTGCGCGAGGCTGTCTATGCAGCAGCCGGTGAGACGCAGGTCGAAAGCCTCAGCGCCGACCAGCAGAGCCTGTATCTGCTCGTGATCGTCCACAAGAGTGCATATGACGCCGCAGCGTCCGCGCTGCGCGAATTCGGCTTTACGACGGCCGGCTTCGACGGTGCAGCGGGCACGGCGGAAGAGAACATCCGCCTGACGGACGAAAAGCTCGCCGCCTGCGAGCAGGAGGACAAGCGTCTGACGGACAAGCTCACAGCGCTTGCGGGCGATGTGCCCGCCATCCGGCTGGCAGCCGATCGCTGCACGCAGGAGATCTCGAAGGCGCAGGCCGCAGACCGGCTGGCACACTCAGAACGGACCTTCTGTCTGGACGGCTGGGTGCCGTGTGAGGACGTACCGAAGCTTGAGGCGCTGCTGGAGAAATTCTGCTGCGCATGGGAGCTGGAGGACCCGTCGCCGGAGGAATATCCGGACGTGCCGGTCAAGCTCAAGAACAACAGGCTGACATGGCCACTCAACATGGTCACGGAGATGTATTCCCTCCCCGCCTATGACGGCGTGGACCCGAACCCGCTCATGGCGCCGTTTTTCATTCTGTTCTACGGCATCATGATGGCGGACATGGGCTATGGGATTCTGATGATCCTCGCTTCGATCATCATCACAAAAAAAGCCCGGCCCAAGGGCACGAGCGGACAGATGTTCGGCCTCATGTTCTCCTGCGGCATCAGCACATTTATCATGGGCGCGCTGACGGGCGGCTTCTTCGGCGATTTCCTGCCGCAGCTGGCGGGGATCATCAACCCCAATACGACGTTCAAGGCGCTCCCCTCGCTCTTCACCCCGCTTGACGACACGATCACGATCCTCATCGGCGCCATGGCGCTCGGCTTTGTCCAGATCGTGACCGGCATGGCCATCAGCTTCGTTGAAAAGCTCAAGAAGGGCGAGATCATGGACGCCATCTGGGAAGAGCTGACCTGGTGGGTCGTGTTCGCAGGCATCGCGTGTATGGCGCTCGGCGTGACGAACATCGTTTTGTACGTCGGCATCGGCATGGTCGTGGTCGGCTCCGGCTGGAGCGCGAAGGGCTTCGGCAAGGTCACGGCGATCTTCGGCTCGGTCTACAACCATGTGACGGGCTACTTCGGCGATATTCTTTCGTATTCCAGACTGATGACCCTGATGTTGGCAGGCTCTGTCATCGCCTCGGTCTTCAATACGCTCGGCGCGATCCCGGGGAACGTGGTGATCTTCCTGATCGTGTCGATGCTCGGCAACGGACTCAACTTCGCGCTGAACCTGCTGAGCTGCTATGTTCACGATCTGCGTCTGCAGTGTCTGGAATACTTCGGCAAATTCTATAAGGACGGCGGCAGGCCGTTCAAGCCTCTGGCAATCAATACAAAATACGTGGATATTCAATCTTAAGGAGGAACTCTATCATGCAAGCATTTTTTGACGCTTTCGGCGGTCTGGCTCTGGCGCTTCTGGGCGCGGGTCTCGCGGCGGCGCTGTGCGCCATCGGTTCGGCAAAGGGCACCGGCATGACCGGTGAGGCCGGCGCGGGTCTTCTGTGCGAGGATCCGGCAAAGTTCGGCAAGGTCCTGATCCTGCAGGTCATCCCCGGCACGCAGGGTCTGTACGGCCTCGTCGTCTGGTTCTTCGCCATTTTCCGCATGGGCCTGCTGTCCGGCGCTCTGCCCGAACTGAGCATCACGCAGGGCCTGCAGTACTTTGTCGCCTGCCTTCCTATGGCGCTGGGCGGCATGATCTCCGCGATCGCACAGGGCCGCGTGGCCTGCGCGTCCATCAATCTGCTGGCCAAGAAGCCCGACCACTGGTCCAAGGGCATGGTGCTGTGCGTCACGGTCGAGTTCTACGCGATCCTTTCCCTGCTGGCCTCCATGCTGATGATCATCAATATCAGCAAGTAACCCCGCAGAAGAGGGTGAAGCAATGAACGGAATTGAAAAAATTTCCGCGCGCATTCTTGCCGATGCCGAGACCGAGGCCGCCGCGATCCGCGCGCAGGCCGAGGAAAAGGCGGCGCAGCTCCGCGCGGACTATGACCGCAAAATCGAGAGTGAGCAGCAGCGGCTGACAGCGGAAGCGCAGGCCGAGGCCGATAAGCAGCTCGAACGCGATCAGGGCGCGGCCCGGATGGCCGCGCGGCGGCAGCTGCTTGAAACGAAGCAGGCGCTCGTCGACGCCGCCTTCCGGCAGGCGGAGCAGCAGCTTCTCTCGCTCCCCACGGCGGAGTATACGAAGCTCTGCGCGCAGCTTGCCGCACGGGCAAGCGCGTCCGGCAGCGAGGAGCTGATCTTCTGCGCAGAGGACCGCGAACGGGTCGGACAGGCCGTCGTGGAGCAGGCGAACGCGCTGCTCCAGAAGGCCGGGAAGGCAGCAAAACTGACGCTTTCCGCCGAAACGCGGCCGATGCGCGGCGGCGTGGTGCTGAAGGACGGGCTGGTCGAGACGAACTGCTCAATCGGCACAATGATAAGCGGCCTGCGGCCCGCGCTTTCCGGCAAGGTTGCGGCCTGCCTGTTTGGCTGAGGCCGGGAGGCTGACGTGACGGAACAAAAAAAGAAAGTAAAAGCGTGCAAGGACACGGAGTATCTGTTTATTTCGGCGTATCTGCGCGCAAAGGAGCCGCAGCTGCTCAACGCGGAGAAGGCCGGGCGGATGCTCGGCTCCTCCGTGCAGGAGGCGGCGCGGATCCTGGAGAGCTGCGGCTATGCCGATGTGCTGGCTGTCGGGCTTGACAAGGCGCTGAGCGACCGGCGCGCCGCCGTGTTTTCCGAGGTGGAGGCGCTTGCGCCGAAGGACGGCATTGTATCGCTGTTTCGTATGCGCTATGACTATCACAACGCCAAGACGATCGTCAAGGCCGAGGCCGTCGGGATAGACCCGGCTCCCCTGCTCTCCGGCGCTGGCCGCGCAGACGCGCAGGCGCTCAAAACTGCCTATGAAACCGGCGAGTCCGGAAGCGTCCCGCAGGCCGTTCTGACCGCAATGCAGACTGCGCGCGACGCGCTTTCGAGAAGCGCCGACCCGCAGCTGGCCGATCTGATCCTCGACCGCGCGTATTTTGCCGAGTATCACGAAACCGCCGCGCAGGTCGGAAGCGCGTTCCTGATGGGCTATGCGCAGCTGCAGGCGGACAGCGCGAATCTGCGCGCCGCCGTGCGTGCACGGCGTATGCACAAGGACGCTGCGTTTTTAAAGAGCGTCCTCGTTCCCGGCGGGAGCGTTCCGGCGGAGGATATCTGCCAGGCGCTTGCGCAGGACGAGCCGTTTGCGCCGCTGTTTGCGAACACTGCGCTCTTCGCCGCCGCGCAGGCGGGCGACGAGTCGCAGTCTGGCTCTCTGACTGCGTTTGAACGGCTGTGCGACAACACGCTCACAGCGTATTTCGCCAAGGCAAAGTCGGTCGTATTCGGGGAGCAGGTCGTCATCGCCTATCTCTGTGCGCTGGAAAATGAAATTTCAGTGGCCCGCATGATCATAAGCGGCCTGCAGGCGGGGCTGCCCGCCGACACGATCCGCGCACGGCTGCGGGATCTGTATCAATGAGCGAGGTGAGCGGTATGTATAAAATCGCAGTTCTGGGCGAACGCGAGAGCGTCATGGGCTTTGCGGCTCTGGGCCTCGCCGTGTTCCCAGTGAATTCCGCCGAGGAAGCGGCGGAGGTCTTCCACCGCCTCACAAGGCAGTCCGACGCATACGCGATCATCTATGTGACCGAGACGTATGCCGAGGCGCTGCACGCGCAGATCGAAAAATACGCGTCCAGCGTTACCCCGGCGGTCATTCTGATCCCCGGCGCAGGCGGCTGCAAAGGGCTCGGCATGAACGCGCTGAACGCCGCTGTCGAACGCGCGGTAGGCTCCAACATTCTGTAACAGCATCCTTGAACAAAGAAAGGATTCGATGAAATGTCAGGTAGAATTGTAAAGGTATCCGGCCCGCTTGTTGTTGCCGAGGGGATGGAAGACGCCAACATGGCAGACGTCGTCCGCGTCGGCAAACAGCAGCTGATCGGTGAGATCCTGAATATGACGGGCGGCTCGGCCTCCATTCAGGTCTATGAGGAAACGAGCGGCCTCGGCCCCGGCGCCGAGGTCACGACGACCGGTATGCCCCTCTCCGTCGAGCTTGGGCCCGGTATGCTCGAAAATATTTACGACGGTATCCAGCGCCCCTTGACCGAGATCCGTGACCGCTGCGGGGAAACCATCGCCCGCGGCGTGCAGGTCCCGGCGCTGAACCGCGAAAAGAAGTGGGCCTTTACGCCCACGGTCAAGAAGGGCGACAAGGTTTCCGGCGGCGACGTGATCGGCACCGTGCAGGAAACGAGCGCCGTTCTGCACAAGATTATGGTGCCGCCCAAAATGGCGGGCACCGTCAAAGAGATCAAATCCGGCAGCTTCACCGTCGAGCAGACGGTCTGCGTGCTGGAGACGGAAAAGGGCGAGGAGCATTTAAGCCTCATGCAGAAGTGGCCCGTGCGCGTGGCCCGTCCGTATGACCGGAAGTTTACCCCCTCGAAGCCGCTTATGACCGGTCAGCGCATCATCGACACCATGTTCCCGCTGGCCAAGGGCGGCACAGCCGCCGTCCCCGGCCCGTTCGGTTCGGGCAAGACCGTCGTGCAGCACCAGCTGGCAAAGTGGTCGGACGTCGATATCGTCGTCTACATCGGCTGCGGCGAACGCGGCAACGAAATGACTGACGTTCTGATGGAGTTCCCGGAACTGCACGACCCCAACACCGGCGAACCCCTGATGAAGCGCACAGTCCTGATTGCAAACACCTCCGATATGCCGGTCGCGGCGCGTGAAGCGTCCATCTACACCGGCATCACCATCGCGGAGTATTTCCGCGACATGGGCTATGACGTCGCCGTTATCGCCGACTCCACCTCCCGCTGGGCCGAGGCCCTGCGTGAAATGTCGGGCCGTCTGGAAGAGATGCCCGGCGAAGAGGGCTACCCCGCATATCTGGCCTCCCGCCTCGCGCAGTTCTACGAGCGCGCAGGCTGCGTCGAGTGCCTCGGCGCGGACGAGCGGCGCGGCTCTCTGACCGCCATCGGCGCTGTCTCCCCTCCGGGCGGCGATATTTCCGAGCCTGTCTCGCAGGCGACGATGCGCATCGTCAAGGTCTTCTGGGGTCTGGACGCTTCGCTGGCCTACGCGCGCCATTTCCCGGCCATCAACTGGCTGACGAGCTACTCTTTGTACCTTGACACGCTCAAGGGCTGGTGCGACGAGAATCTGGGACGCAGCTTCATGCAGAACCGCGGCCGCGCCATGGCGCTGCTGCAAAAGGAAGCAGAGCTGCAGGAGATCGTCAAGCTGGTCGGTCAGGACGCGCTGTCCCCGGCGGACAACCTGACGCTGGAATCCGCAAAGATGATCCGCGAGGACTTCTTGCAGCAGAACGCGTTCCTGGAGAACGACCAGTATTCGTCGTTTGACCGGCAGGCCCGTCTGCTGGACCTGATCCTCCGCTACAAGGATCTCTGCGACGCGGCCATCGAGCGCGGCGCGGATATCTGGAAGCTCTATGCCATCGCGGCCCGTGCCGCCATCGGCCGTGCGAAGACCGTTCCGGCGGACACGTATCAGGACGTTTACGCGAAGATCGTATCCGATATGGAGCAGCAGATCGAAGAAGTTGCAAAGGAGGCTGAGGCTGAATGATCCGCGA
>ENA-ORTG01003229-ORTG01003229.1-human-gut-metagenome-genome-assembly--contig:-NODE-3229-length-11786-cov-3.333305_pt1 | contig 11786 bp, 8 predicted proteins | sample MGYA00241906_ERZ509176 | MGnify/ENA primary metagenome ERZ509176 (study PRJEB26280, sample SAMEA2338811) | human gut metagenome | biome: human gut; feature: human-associated habitat; material: faeces...
TATAGCAAAGAAAAATAAGATGGACATCAGCGAAGTGTTCCTCGCCTACAGCCACGGCAGGACTCTTCCACCGGAAGCGACAGGAATAATGTCCGACTGTGATCAGCTTGACGACAACGGCAGGGAAAATCTCAGGCTGTTTTTAAAGTCTGCACTGAGCTGCTAGCAGACTCACAATTTCGAAATAATACGGTTCAGATCGTTTATAACTCTCTTCTTATCAGCACTCCACAGAGGCGCAACAAGAATATTCTTAGGCCCATCCCCGGTGAACCTGTGAACAACCATATCAGGAGGAAGCTCTTTAAGACAATCACACAAAATATCTGCGTATTCATCAAATGTCAGTGCACGGAACACTCCTTCCTCATACATTTTTTCAAGAACAGTTCCCCTGAGGACATGAAGCAGTTGGAGCTTTATACCATTTGCGCCGCTTCGCACTATGTACCTTACCGTATCTATCATATCCTCCTTCGTCTCACCGGGCAGGCCTATTATCATATGAACTATAATGTGAACTCCCAGTTCTCTGAGTCTGTTCATCGTCTCATCATACACACTTATGTCATAACACCTGTTGATGAGCTGTGCTGTCCTGTCATTTGCTGTCTGGAGGCCAAGTTCTATCCACACAGGTTTAACAGCTATTATATCTTTTATCATATCTATGACCTCCGGGCCAAAGCAGTCCGGTCTGGAGGCTATCGATACAGCCGCAATGTCATCCCTTCTTGCAGCCGCCAGAAACTTTTCGCGCAAAGCATCGACATCACCGTATGTATTTGTATATGACTGGAAATACGCTATATATCTGTCGCATTTGCATTTGCCTGATATCCTCTTTTTTGCCAGTTCTATCTGTTCATCTATACTCATGACTGCATCCTCAGAGAAATCTCCCGAGCCGCTGGCACTGCAAAAAATACATCCACCTGTCCCAGCTTTACCATCACGGTTGGGACAGGTGGTTCCTGCATTCAATGATATCTTATATAATTTCTCTCCAAATGTATCTCTTATATACGCATTTGTTGTATATATATCCATACTGTTACCTTCTATATACGATCCTGTCTATATCTGATGTGTCGCCTTTACAAGAGCAGGAACTATCTGTTTCTTTCTTGATACAACACCGGGAAGATATGCATAGCTATCCTCAAGCTGCACATCAAATGCTTTGCTGCACAGTTCCTGTGCATTCTCTCCCACGCATATGATACCTGAGCCCTCCTGAAGAATATTGGTCATTGCAAACATGACCACATCACAGCCAGGCTCCATATATCCACCGAGGAATTCACGCATACCGTTTCTTATTCTGTCTATCTCTTTCTCATTGACGGAATTGATCTGTCCAACAGCAACAACCATATCTCCAATGTCGAATTTCTTGAAATCCTGATGAAGTATCTCATCCATGGTCTTGTCCTTGAGGTTGCTTCCCGCGTCGAACATCTCCATGGCAAATTCATATATGTCTATCTCTGCAAGCCTTGCAAGCTCCTTTGCAGCAGCCTCGTCTATGAATGTACACGTCGGAGACTTGAATGCCAGTGTATCGGAAAGTATCGCTGCGCAGAGAAGTCCAGCTATCGGCTTATCTATCTTGACATTCTGCTCTTTGTACATCTGATAGATGATCGTAGCAGTACATCCAAGTGGCTGATTTCTGAAATACACAGGATTCATGGTCTCTATATTCGCGATCCGGTGGTGGTCGATTATCTCGAGTATCTCGGCATTCTCCACGCCGTCAACAGACTGGGTTCTCTCATTGTGATCAACAAGTATGAGCTGTTTCTTTCTCGCATTGATGTAGTTACGCCTTGATACAAGTCCCTTGTAGTTGCCATAGCCGTCCGTAACCGGAAAGTATCTCACTCTGGTCTTTGCCATGGTCGTCTTAAGTGTATCTATATCGTCATCCTCATAGAATGTCATGATACGGTCTCTTATCATGAAGAATCCGATAGGCATGCTCTGTCCGATAAGTCTGGCAACAGCATAGGTGTCAGTCGGTGTTACGACAACCGCGCATCCCTTGTTCTTAGCAAATTCCAGGACAACATCAGATATACTGTTCACAAGACATACTATAAGCATGCTCGCACCGCAGTTTATGGCCGCAAGCTGAGCCTCAACCCTGTCACTCACTATGACTATGTCATTTTCCTTGACATGTCTCTCAAGGATGTCAACCTGGGCAGCTCCCACGATCACTCTTCCATCCTTAACATATTCGTCGGCGTCACCGTACACAAGCTCGCCATTTATAGTATCTATTATGTGTGAGAACTTTGTACCAGCTATGAACAGGGAATTATCATCCTTCTCAAGCATATATGCCTCGGCTATATCTCCGACCGTTATTATTCCCTTTATCTTGCCATTATTGACAACCGGAAGTGTCGTGGCGTCGTTATCCTGCATTATCTCAAATGCTCTCTTCATGGTGATATCTCCCGACACACCATCAACTATTCTGTATGCTATATCCTTCACCTGTACATTTACATTGCTCACAAGTGCCGGCGCCTGCACACCAAAATAATCAAGGACAAACTGTGTCTCTTTATTTATATTTCCAGCTCTCTTTGGAATGTATTTGTTCTCATGCTGATTTTTCAGATGGGCGTACGCAATCGCTGAACATATAGAATCCGTATCCGGATTCTTATGTCCTATGACAAACACCTCATCTGTAGGAACATTATGCATATTTCACCTCTTATTTCTATCAATTATAATGTATTCATTTCTATGCCACGCAGGGAAGATGCCTTGTGACATCCCACATGCTAACAAGCATAAATTGAATGAGGCAAAATGACAACCCCTTTTAACGTTGTTTATCATTTTGCCCCATTTTTTATCTGTTTAATCAGAACTTATATCTCGCTTATATCCACGAGTGAAAGCTTTGTGGTATCAGCGGTCTCAAGGCTTGTGAGCAGCGCATCGGCTGTATCAAGGCTTGTAAGACATGTAACACCTGTCTCAACTGCGTGACGTCTGATAATAAATCCATCCTTGCTTCTATCAACACCCTGTGATGGAGTGTCGATTATCAGATCGATCTCATGGCTCAGTATCAGGTCAAGCAGATTTGGTGATGGCTCCTCAACCTTGTTGATGAGCTTTGCAGGAACACCATTCTCATTGAGAACTCTGCATGTGCTTCTTGTTGAATATATCTCATATCCAAGAGCAGCAAATCTCTTACCGATATTTATAGCATCCATCTTATCTGAGTCCTTGACTGTGAGGATCATCTTCTTGGTTTTTGGAAGATTGATTCCGGCTCCAAGGAATGCCTTGTACAGAGCCTCATTGTAGTTCTTGGATATACCAAGGCACTCTCCTGTTGACTTCATCTCAGGTCCAAGGCTTATCTCAGCGCCTCTGATCTTCTCAAATGAGAATACAGGCTTCTTGATCGCGAAATACTCTGACTCCGGCTGAAGACCAGGTGTGTAACCCATATCCTTGATCTTCTCACCTGTGATAACACGTGTTGCAAGATCTACGATAGGTATTCCTGTTACCTTGCTTATATATGGAACTGTACGGCTTGAACGAGGATTTACCTCTATTACATATACCTCATCATTGTATGCAATAAACTGTATATTTATAAGTCCGATTACGTGCAGGCTGTTTGCAAGCTTCTTGGTGTAATCAGCGATGACTCTCTTTGTCTTTGGTGAGAGTGTCTGTGCAGGATATACCGAGATACTGTCTCCTGAATGTATTCCGGCTCTCTCAACATGCTCCATGATACCAGGGATAAGGATATCCTCGCCGTCACAGATAGCGTCTATCTCAAGCTCAGTACCCATAAGATACTTGTCTATAAGTACAGGGTTCTCGATTCCCTGGTCGAGAATGATAGCCATGTATTCCTTGATATCGTCATCGTTGAATGCGATTATCATGTTCTGTCCGCCGAGAACGTAAGAAGGTCTCATAAGAACAGGATAATGTATCTTATTTGCAACTTCGAGAGCCTCGTCACAAGTCATGACCGTAAAGCCCTGAGGTCTCTTTATTTTCAGCTGTTCAAGCAGCTCGTCAAATCTCTCTCTGTCCTCAGCAGCGTCGATAGCGTCAGGAGGAGTACCCAGAATGTTTACACCATGCTCAGCCATGTGCTTTGTGAGCTTGATAGCAGTCTGTCCGCCGAATGCCACAACAACACCGACAGGCTTCTCAACTCTGATGATGTTCATAACGTCCTCGTCAGTAAGAGGCTCGAAATAAAGTCTGTCAGCAGTATCAAAGTCAGTTGAAACAGTTTCAGGGTTGTTGTTTACGATAACAACGTCATAGCCCTTTTCTTTCAAAGCCCATACGCAGTGAACTGACGCATAGTCGAACTCGATACCCTGACCTATTCTGATAGGACCTGAACCGAATACTATAACAGTCTTTCTGTCATGACCCCTGTTTGCAATGAACTCGCTTGCCTCGTCCTCGTTGTCATATGTTGAGTAGAAGTAAGGTGTCATAGCCGCAAACTCAGCCGCACAGGTATCAACCATTTTAAATACAGCATGAACAGGCTTTTCTATCTTCTTGCCTGTTATCTTCTCGATGACCTTATCAGTATAGCCTATCTTCTTAGCTTCAAGATAAGTTTCCTCATTGAAGTCATTCTTGAGTGTCTTTTCCATGTCTATAAGCTTGCAGAGCTTGTAGAGGAACCACTCGTCTATCTTAGTGATGCTGTGTATCTCATCAACAGAAACTCCACGTCTGAGAGCCTCGTATACAACGAAAAGTCTTTCGTCTGTGCAGTCAGAAAGTCTGTCATGGATAGTCTTGTCATCAAGGTCAAGCATCTTAGGTGAGATAAGGCAGTCATGACCTATCTCAGCACCTCTTACAGCCTTCATTATAGCCTGCTCAAAAGTTGAGCCGATTGCCATAACCTCACCTGTAGCCTTCATCTGTGTACCAAGCTCACGCTTAGCATAAACGAACTTGTCGAAAGGCCACTTAGGGAGCTTAACAACAACATAGTCCAGTGCAGGCTCAAAGCAAGCATAAGTCTTGCCTGTTACAGCATTCTTTATCTCGTCAAGAGTATATCCGATAGCTATCTGAGCTGCAACCTTAGCGATAGGATAACCTGTCGCCTTAGAAGCAAGTGCGGAAGAACGTGAAACTCTAGGGTTTACCTCGATAACAGCATACTCGAAGCTATCAGGGTTAAGAGCGAACTGACAGTTACAGCCACCCTCTACTTTAAGAGTATCGATTATCTTCAAAGCCGCAGAACGGAGCATCTGATATTCCTTATCAGCCAGCGTAACAGCAGGAGCGATAACGATAGAGTCGCCTGTGTGAACACCAACAGGGTCAAAGTTCTCCATTGAGCAAACAGTGATAACGTTGCCCTTAGCATCTCTCATTACCTCGAACTCGATCTCTTTCCAGCCTGCGATACATTTCTCAACAAGCACCTGAGTGATAGGTGAAAGATAAAGACCGTTTCTTGTGATCTCTTTCAGTTCTTCTTCATCATTAACTATACCGCCGCCTGTACCGCCAAGTGTAAAAGCAGGTCTGATGATAAGAGGATAACCGATACCAGGCTGATTAGCGAAGTCTACAGCGTCCTCAACAGTATTAACGACCTTTGAAGGGATACATGGCTGACCGATAGACTCCATAGTGTCCTTGAACATCTGTCTGTCCTCAGCCTTGTCGATAGTTTCAGGGTTAGCACCAAGAAGCTTTACATTATACTTGTCAAGGAATCCCTCCTTAGCAAGCTGCATAGAAAGCGTAAGACCCGTCTGACCGCCAAGGGTAGAAAGCAGGCTGTCAGGACGTTCTTTTTTGATAACTCTCTTAACAGTTTCAAGAGTAAGCGGCTCAATGTATATCTTGTCAGCCATAGCATTGTCCGTCATGATAGTAGCAGGGTTAGAGTTTATAAGAATAACCTCAAGACCCTCCTGCTTGAGCGCACGGCAAGCCTGTGTACCTGCATAGTCAAACTCTGCAGCCTGACCTATAACGATAGGACCCGAGCCGATAACGAGAACTCGCTTTATATCTTTATTTAAAGGCACTTAAATTCAATCCTTTCTGAAAAGTTTAGGGAAACGCTGAAAGTGAGGAGTGAGGAGTGAGGAGTTATCCCTTCTCACACTCTCGAAAACCGCACCCAGCAGCCCTCTGTGTTAAAGCTTAACGACCTCAGTAAAACATAATGTAGGGGCGAACAGCGTTCGCCCGTTCACTATCACGACCGCCCCATATAAAAGCCGCTCGAATAATGAACACTACAATAGTCATATCAAACACATTCCGTCAGCCACGGGCGAACACTGTTCGCCCCTACTGTTGCAGAAACTGAGATCAATAATTTCTATACTTCAAAAAATCAGAGCTTATTTCTTGTTAGTGTCAATGAGCTCAATAAACTCATCAAACAAGAAGTCAGTATCATGCGGACCACCACAAGCCTCTGGGTGAAACTGTACAGAAAATGCAGGCTCGTTGAGATATCTGATACCCTCACAAGTGCCGTCATTGGCATTTACATAAAGCACCTTTGCTTCACCCTCAGGGAGCGAATCATTCTCTACTGCATATCCATGGTTCTGTGATGTTATGTAAACTCTTCCCGTTTCAGTGTTCTCAGCAGGCTGGTTTGCACCTCTGTGACCATACTTCAGCTTGTGTGTCATCGCACCATGTGCAAGTGCCAAAAGCTGATGACCCAAACAAATTCCAAAAGTAGGTATCTTCATCTCAGAAAGCTTTTTAAGCTCCTCGATTATCTCCACATTCTCCGCAGGATCTCCAGGGCCGTTTGAAAGCATTATGCCGTCAGGTGCAAGCTCCTTTATCCTCTCTGCCTTAGTATAAGCAGGAACAACAGTTACCTCGCAGCCTCTCTTAACAAGCTCTCTTCCAATGTTGTGCTTTGCACCAAAATCGTAAAGCACTACCTTTCTCTTGACCTCGCCCTCAGGCTCGAATGTTTTCTCCTCCGAGCAAGTCGTGTTCTTTACAGCCTCAACTATCGTGTAGTTCTTAAGATCTGTCAAGCCGAAACTTGAACCCTCAGGAACGATCTTTCCGTTCATAACACCCGACTCACGAACTATTTTTGTGAGCTGACGAGTGTCGATACCGTAAAGACCAACGATGTTATGCTGCTTTAAAAAAGTGTCAAGATCACCCTCACAACGGAAGTTGCTAGGCTCTTGACACCAATCTCTAACAATATAAGCTTTAACATGAGGACATTCACTTTCAAAATCCTCAGGAATAACGCCATAGTTACCAATTAACGGAAATGTCTGAACAACTATCTGTCCGTAGTAACTAGGGTCAGTAAGTGTTTCGAGATAGCCTGTCATAGCCGTAGTAAAAACAATTTCGCCAATAGCTTCGCCAGCTGCGCCGAAACTTTTACCCTCGAAAATAGTACCGTTCTCCAAAATCAGATACGCCTTCTGCACTATAAGCTCCTCCTTTTTCACGCAAATTTTTACGATTACTATTATAACACAACCGCCTGCCTTTGTAAAGGCTTTTAACACTTTTTTTAGTTTTTATTTTTCAGTGTAAAATAAAAAACGAGCAGACTGAAGTCCACTCGTAAAAACCTTATTCCGCAGCTGCAGATACAGCCCCGCTTTTCTGTTCACGCTCTCTGAAAATAAGTCCGAAGACAAACCTCACTATCGGACCTGCAAAGAAAAGCTGCCAGCAAAGAGCCATAGGAAAGTTCATAGCCGTTGTTTCTAACCATACCGCAATAACTTCCCTGCCTGCGTCCTTAAAAAGCAGCGTAGCTGCAAGGCTCATGAGTGGGCACATAAAAATAACAGAGATAACAGATATGGCAAGCACAAGATGAAAAGGATTATCCTTTCTCACATCAACAATGCGGAAAGCCTTTTTCTTTGCTATCTTTCCCACAGCAAAAAAGTCAAGAACAAAAGCTATCGGAGCCATTATGACAAGCTCATGAAAAGCCTTGAGAAATACGGCATTTGACATTCCGCCCATGTTGAGTGCAATGTTGTAGCATATCATGGCGTACACCATCACAAACACCATCAGCACCGTAAAAACTATCTCCTGAAACAAATTCTTTGGCATAAAAAAATCCTCCTTATGATATCAAACCTACAGCCCTTTCGCAGACGCTGTGTTGTTCGTTATCATTCAGAGAATGTGCGTTTCCAATATAAACCTGTCCTAACAATATTCTATTGCTGTATTCCTTACTCATTTATTTTACCATATTTTAAGCCTGCCGTCAATTATCCAAATATGCAGAATATTTTCAAAAACTTGTCGAGAAAAATATATACTTTTACACAAAAAAACGAGCAGACCGAAGTCCACTCGTCTAAAATACTATTTTCTCTTTTTCAACGCCGCTTTAAGCCCTCCCATGATAACATCTCTCGCCTTAACAGCGTCCTCCTTGTCAAGAGGTGGCGTGTCACCAAGAGGATAATCTATACCGAGCTGCTCATACTTTACCTTGCCCATAGTGTGATAAGGCAGAACGTCAAGAGCTTTCAGCGTCTTTAGCTGAGAAATAAATTCACCCAGCCTGAAAAGATATTCTTCCTTGTCCGTGATACCCGGCACAACAACATGACGTATCCATATAGGCACGCCATGCTCCGACAAAAACTTCGCAAACGCAAGAATGTTGTCATTGTAATGCCCCGTAAGCTTCTTGTGTTCCTCACGGTCAATATGCTTGATATCCAGCATAACAAGGTCAGTGCATTTGCAAAGCCTTTCAAACTTTTCCGTGCTGTCAGGCGTAAAAGTGATGCCCGAGCTGTCAAGACAAGTGTGTATCCCCTTTTCCTTAGCCTTTTCAAAAAGCTCCGTAACAAAGTCTATTTGTACCAGAGGCTCACCGCCCGTGCAGGTAATTCCGCCGTTTTTCATGAACTCTTTTACCGAGTCATATTCCGCCAGCAGACTTTCAACCGTCCTCTTTGTACCAGTGCCTATCTTCCAAGTATCAGGATTGTGGCAGTAAAGACACCGCATAGGACAGCCCTGAAAGAAAATAACAAACCTTATCCCCGGTCCGTCCACCGTACCAAAGCTTTCCGTAGAATGTATAAATCCCTCCATGGGATATCCCTCCTTTTTTATTTCACATAAACGCACGCCCGTTCAGCCTGCGCAAACCATTCTGTATTGGTTGACGCCCTCGACATTTCGCTTTGTAAATTATCACGCACACCTATCCACAAAAAGTAACAAACGAGCGGCAGCTCTCATCCACATAAAACAAGATGTTCCATGTAAGACGACGCCGACCGCCCGTGTGCATATTATCCGCAAAGAAACTCGCTCTATGCGGCAAAGCTCAAATTAAAGGCTCTTGTGGAACGTTCTTGAAATAACGTCGTCCTGCTGCTCCTTAGTAAGCTTTACGAAGTTTACAGCGTAGCCTGAAACTCTGATAGTGAGCTGTGGATACTTCTCAGGATGAGCCTGAGCATCCAGAAGAGTTTCTCTGTTAAGTACATTTACATTAAGGTGATGACCGCCTTTTTCAGCATATCCGTCAAGAAGTCCGATAAGGTTGTCTACCTGTGCCTCTGTTGGTTCAAAGTTTGCCATAGTATTACATTCCTTTCTTAGTATTTATGGAAAACAAGCGGAGAACGAACCTCCGCCGTTTTCTAAAATAGGGAGTTAATCTTCATCTCTGTCAACAGCGTCCTCTTCTGTAGGCTGACAGCAAGCCGTCTTGCCGTCACCGCCACAATCGGAAGTGCTGTAAGTTTTAACGTTCAGACCTTCTTCAGTTTCGTCAATGTCTATCGTAAGATGACCCTGACCGCCCATCATAAGTCTGTCAATGACGTCAACAAGCTCGTTTACCTGAGCCTCGTCCTCGTCCTTTTTAACATTAAACCCCATCTTCGTTAAGCTCCTTAGCTATGCTTTCGATATCAAGGTCGCCCATGAATACCTTGTCGTCCTTGCCAAGAGCGTCAGGAATGATAGAGAATGTGTTTGAGATACCGTCCTGAGCGTGTCTGAATGGCAGCTTAGCAACTGAAGAAAGTGATGCAGATGCACCGTGAGTATCTCTGCCGTGCATTGGGTTAGCACCAGGAGCAAGAGGCACACCGATCTTTCTTCCGTCAGGTGTAGAACCAGTCTTCTTACCATAAACAACGTTAGATGTGATAGTAAGGATAGACATTGTAGGAACACCATCTCTGTATGTGTGGTGCTTTCTGATCTTGTCCATAAATGTTCTAACGAGGTCAACTGCGATCTTGTCAACTCTCTCGTCGTTGTTGCCATACTTAGGGAAATCGCCCTCAACTTCGTAATCTGTAACGATTCCGTCCTCATCTCTGATGCACTTTACCTTAGCGTACTTGATAGCAGAAAGTGAGTCAGCAACAACTGACAGACCTGCGATACCTGTAGCGAAGTATCTCTTAACATCTCTGTCATGAAGAGCCATCTGAACTCTCTCATAAGAATACTTATCGTGCATATAGTGGATAACGTTCAGTGTATTTACATACAGACCAGCCAGCCACTCCATCATATCGTCATACTTAGCCATTACATCATCATAATCGAGGTAATCGCCTGTAACCGGACGATACTTAGGACCTACCTGTATCTTAAGTCTTTCGTCAACACCGCCGTTGATAGCATAAAGCAGGCACTTAGCAAGGTTAGCTCTTGCACCGAAGAACTGCATTTCCTTACCGATCCTCATTGAAGATACGCAGCAAGCGATAGCGTAGTCGTCGCCGTGTGTAACTCTCATAAGGTCGTCGTTCTCGTACTGGATAGCAGAAGTCTTGATAGAAGTCTTAGCACAGAACTTCTTGAAGTTTACAGGAAGCTTTGTGCTCCACAGAACTGTCATGTTTGGCTCTGGTGCAGGACCAAGGTTCTCAAGTGTGTGGAGATATCTGAATGAAGTCTTTGTTACCATTGGAACGCCGTCGATAGAAACGCCACCGATAGACTCTGTTACCCAAGTTGGGTCGCCTGAGAACAGTGAGTTGTACTCAGGTGTTCTAGCGAACTTAACAAGTCTGAGCTTCATGATGAAGTGGTCGACAAGCTCCTGAGCCTCCTGCTCTGTGAGGATACCTCTGTCCATATCTCTCTTGATGTATATATCGATAAATGTAGAAGTTCTGCCAAGTGACATCGCAGCACCGTTCTGCTCCTTAACAGCAGCAAGGTAGCCGAAGTACAGCCACTGGATAGCTTCCTTAGCGTTCTTAGCAGGACGTGAGATATCGTAGCCGTAGATCTCGCCCAACTTCTTGAGTTCGCCAAGGGCTCTGATCTGCTCAGAAAGCTCTTCTCTGAGTCTGATGTTCTTAGAAGTCATTCTTACCAGTGAAGTAGCAAGCTGATCCTTCTTGTCCTCAACGAGATAGTCTATACCATAAAGAGCAACTCTTCTGTAATCTCCAATAATTCTACCACGTCCATATCCATCAGGTAAACCAGTTATTAAATGACTAGAACGAGCAGCTCTAATATCAGGAGTATAAACATCAAAAACACCATCATTATGTGTTTTTCTATAATGATGAAAAATATTCTCCACTTCATCATCAACTTTTCTGCCATAAGCCTCACAAGACTTTTCAACTATTCTAATTCCACCAAAAGGCATAATAGCCCTTTTTAAAGGTTTATCAGTTTGTAAACCAACAATTTCCTCTAAATCCTTATCAATATATCCAGCATCATGAGCAGAAACAGTTGAAATAGTTTTTGTA
>ENA-ORTG01003231-ORTG01003231.1-human-gut-metagenome-genome-assembly--contig:-NODE-3231-length-11780-cov-3.644776_pt1 | contig 11780 bp, 6 predicted proteins | sample MGYA00241906_ERZ509176 | MGnify/ENA primary metagenome ERZ509176 (study PRJEB26280, sample SAMEA2338811) | human gut metagenome | biome: human gut; feature: human-associated habitat; material: faeces...
GAGGTATTAAAAGGCTGGGATAAGGAGAAACAGGAGTTTATTTTTGAGGATGTAAAACTGGATGGTGCAGAATTTACCCTTTATGCGGATGGAGATATTGTGACACAGGACGGACAGAGTACCGATAATGCCCGTGACACATGGTTCAAAGATGGTGATAAAGTGGCTGTCCTTACAACCGGAAAAGGTGTGGAATTTACATCGGGATGCGGTGGCATTACCGATTATACAATGGATGAAGACGGAACCATTCATGTATCGTTGCCGTTAGGAAAATATAAGTTGAAAGAGACAAAGACACCATACGGATATGTGTATCCGGATACCAAAGAGTGGTCTCTGGAATTTAAGTGGCAGGATGGGAAGGACGAATATGTCCTTAACAGTACCGATGCAACCGATGATAAGGGGCTGCTCCATATCAAAAACGACTTCGCCGGCACGAAGCTGGAATTGCTCAAGCAGGATGCAAAGACGAAGGAATCCATTGAAGGGGCACAGTTTGGTTTGTATTCCAAGCATGATATTTATAACTATGTCGGGGAAAAGATCGTAGATGCGGGAACGCAGCTTGCGACCTTAACTACAGGTGCGGATGGAAGTGTTGTATCAGATAAGAAACTGCCGCTTACGAGTGAGCTTTATACAAAGACTGCTTCTGCAGAAACAGCCGGAAGTGAAGCTGCGGCAACAAGCACTCCGGTGGCAACAGGACTGCCATTTGTACCATCACAGCCGGAAGTGACACCGGGGTTAGATCTGAGTGCGACAGCCTCTCCGATGCCGACAAATGATGCTGCTGGTCTGAAGTTAAATTCTGGAGATTATTATCTGCAGGAGTTGTCCGTGTCCGACAGTTACTATATGGACACGACACCGATCAACATTCATCTGGAGTATCAGGATGCAGAGACAAAGACGATCACAGCAAAGGCAGTCAAGGAAAACACACAGACAACCAATGTGGTCAGCAAGGTTGATGTAACAGGCTCGAAAGAGGTTGATGGCTGTAAACTGGAGATCACAGATGCATCCGGCAAAAAGGTTATCAGTTGGACATCCGGGGATAAGGATTCAGTCAAAGTATATGTAACAGAGAAGGACGGCTACCAGAATTTTAAGTATTCCTTCGATGAGAAGGGAAATCTTCTTGTAGGAGGACTGTTCCATGATAAAGAGTATACATTGACAGAAACAAGACCTGCAGATGGATATGTTACCGCAGATGCGATCACCTATCAGATAAAGTCTGTGATGGCATCCTCTGTGGCAGAAGATCCAGCGGATACAGTGGCAAGCGGAAGTGCAGTTACGGTAAATCCGGTCAGCGGAAGTGCCGTATCCGGCGAGACTGGAATTTCTTATACATCTGTAGTTGCAGTGAAGCAGAAAGACGGAACATTTGTTGATCATACCGATGATAAGATCATTATGGTGGATGAGCAGACGCATATCCAACTTTTGAAACTGGACAAGGAGACAGGACAGGCTCTTGGCGGTGCAAAGTTTATTGTAACAGATTCCAAAGGAAATAAAGTGATGAAATTTGTTACAAAAGATGATGTTTACGACATCACTGGAAAACTGGTCGTAGGAGAGACTTACACCTTTACAGAGGTTTCAGCTCCATCAGGTTATCAGTTAGCGAAGCCGGTACAGTTGACAATCAAAGACACTGGGAAAGTACAGACAGTGACTGTTAAAGATGCACCGATTCCGGAAGTGCTGGATACACCACAGACAGGTGGAAACATGCCGATTATTCCGATTGCTGCAGGATTGCTTATGGTAGTTGGTGCAGCTGTGATGATCTGGAAGAAAAGAGCAGTGGTAAAGAAATAAGATTTTTGTAGAAGTATGGTAGTTTGTTTGGTATAATTATGGTGCAGGGGACAAGAAATTGTTATCCTGCATTATAATTTATATGTATGAAAGGTTGTGAAGATATGGGAAATAGCAAATATGTTATTTTTAATATTTTTGGAGTGAAGCAAAACGGCTTTAAGAATTCTTTTGTATTTGATAAAGATGCAGAATGTGTAATCAATAATGATAAATTTATAAGTAAAATAATGGTATCAGCAGATATTAGTCAGGCGACCTTTTATTTGCATGATTCGCTTGAAATATCAGAAAAAGATGTCTCAGAAATTGTTGACTATTTATTGTCATATCTTGGAAATATGATGATTGCTCTTGTAAAAAATAGTTCGGACTATTCAAATGTTTCACTCAAACCGACTATTTGTGTTTCAGAGGAACATTTATTAGAAAATAGTCGTATTACATTGCAGGATCATATTCGAATAACAGATTCTGTGGCTGTACAATCTAAATTTAGTAATGGAAATCAGATTTTGGAGAAATGGGTTCAAGATGTTGAAGTTTCAGATTATAGAAGAAAAAATGATAAATATGATATTTTATTTTTGTTACTTCAAGGCAGAAATATAGTTCAAAAATATATGGCTATGTATGCCTATTTGATGAGTTTAGTAAAAGAGATAAACTCTAGACCAAAGGAAAGTCAAAAACAAGTTGTAAAATATGTTACGGATAACTGTTCTAGAGTTGGCATACAAGTACACACAGCTTTATGTACCCGACCAGGGGCGAAACCTAAAGAGAAAGAGGATCAATTTACAGCTTTGAGAAATAAGATAGCTCACCCTGTCAATACAAAAGAAATTGTTAATATAGATGAAAATATAGTAAATCAACTTGCTTCACTTATTTGTTGTGCGATAGATGATATATCTTTATAGTATGATTTGATGAATTCTCACAGAATTATGTGATGAGAGAATTTTGAATCAGATAAAAAGCATGTATAGAATTAGGAGAAATATGATGGTAAATTATAATAATTTTTACAATTTTAAAAACACAATAAGGCATTTTGTTAACATTAATTCTCTGATTTACCCAGATGATATTGGAGAGTTTGATATAAGTAAGCTTGCTTGGTCTGCACCATTTAAGTATCGTGTAAGAAAAGCATCTGATTCCTTTAGAACACTTAAGATACCAAATGTTCTTGTTTTTGCGGCTGCATACGAAAAAATGAAGGAGTTACCTTTTTTTGAAAATCCAACTAAATTGGATGAAAACCATAAACGGTTGTCTGTAAACGTAAATGCTGGTGAGTTCAGCATAGGTTCGTTTGAGGCAAGCTTAAAAGAAGATTTTGAAAAATTGTGTATTTATGACTGCTTGTTGAAAATAGACATAAAAGAGTTTTATGGAAGAATATATACTCATCTTTTAGAGATGGGCGATAGTGAGAGATACCTCACGAATATGAATACTGGTGCTACCAATGGATTGATAATGGGAAATTATCTTTCGCTATATTGGGCGGAAACATATTTGAAAAAGATTAGCTTTGATTTAGAGAGGGAGTTTAGAAAAAATGACATAGAATGTGAGTTTAGTTATTTTTCTGATGACTTTTACTTTTTTTTCAATGAAGGAAACGAGCGCGAAATTGTCAAAATATTTGATAGGATATTAGATAAATATGATTTAGAAAGAAACAAAGAGAAAAAAGAATGTTGGGATTATTTTTCATATAACAATTATAATGTAGTCGAGAAATATTGGAAGAAAATTATTTCGGTATGTAATCAAACTAGACAACGGGACACTGAAAAGAGGCTTGTATTTATAAATCAACTGATATATAGGTGTTCGTTGCTGGAAGACGATAAGTTGCGAAGAGTACTAATCAATGGTTTTTTTAGAACCAAGTATTTTAGGAAGGATATAGACATTGCTAATTACGCATTTAGAGACTATGATATTCATCAATTATGTTTTTTATTTAAGCTGTCTCCCGAGTGTCTGTTATACTCAGCTGATAGATTTATAGAAATCTCAAATTTTGAAGCTAATAGGTTCAAACATTTTTTTGATGTGAGATATAAGGAAAGCTTGAAGAAAGATTTTCATGAAGAACAGATATATTACTTTTATGCAATGAAACTGTGGGAGTTTGATGAAATCTTAAAGAAGTATGCTGAATTAGTGATACATAGCAAAAATCAAGTTTTGATTTCATATTACTTAATTGAAGGATGGTTTTCACAGGAACAGGTTGAGAGTCTAAAACAACAAAAGGCTGAAGAATTATGGTTCCAAAATTATCATCTTATTATGTGCACACAAGAGTTGTTTGATAATTTGGATAAAAATATTGATGAGTATTTGTTACCAAACTATGCAAAGAAAGAGGCTCAAAAGGATTCATATAGAGAGTTTTATAGAATTAATCTGCAGGCGAAAATAGCTATGGTTATGTCTATTGAGGAGATTAATGAAGAGTTGCATGAATATTTGGATTTACGTTTTGAACAAGCTATTCATTAGTTCTCCGTTTATCGATGCAAGGGTATAGTAAAAAAATCAACCATGAACCAACTAAATAACATTTCAACCCCAAAGGGAAGAAAGGTATTTTCAAGAAGAATACTTTTCTTCTCTTTTTTTATTTTAGCAGTCATCGCTTTGGCTCTGGGGCTTTGGTTAAAAAGAATCGTGGACCAAGAGATTAAGCAGGACAATATAGAAAAAGAGATTACCACGGAGAAAGAAAAGGAAGGTGTACGGAACCTCCACAAAAAGTACAAAGATATGATCGGGTGGCTAGAAATCAAAGGCACCGGCTTTTCTTATCCGGTTATGCAGACTGGCATCAAAGGTCATCATGAAGGTGACTGGCAGTATTATCTTCACCGGGATGTACATGGTGATTACAGCTTTTACGGGACACCGTTTTTAGATGTCCGCTGTAAGACAGACAGTGACAATCTTATCATTTATGGTCACAACATCAACGGGAGACGGTGCTTTGGTTATCTGCAAAATTTCCGTGAGGAAACATTTTTTAAGGAACATCCCGTGTTTTCGTTTACCCCGGTAGAGGGAAAGGAGCAGGACTATCGCATCGTTTCGGTATTGGAAACGGACAAATATGCAGATTACTATTCCTTCACGGATTACGGAAACGAGAAGGACTATTACGGGGTGGTAGAGAAAATCCTAAGTCACAGCAAGTTTCAGAGCAAAGCGGCAAAGAAGATGAAAAAGGAAATGGATGAAAGGGATGCAGAGGCATTCTTTCGGAAATATAAGTTTGTAACGCTTTCCACTTGCCGGACGATGGATGGAAGGGATAAGCGGCTCATGGTAATCGGCTGCAGGAAACGATAACAGGAAGCAAGGAGGATAACAATGCATAAGGAATTAGAGGTTATGAAACCCCGCTGCAATGGATTATGGAAAAGGTGTGCAGGAACAGCAGCATTTGTCTATTTTTGGATACTGGCAAATGTGCCGGCGGTGGCATTTGCAAAAGATGAAAAAGGCAATGCGACAGATACCGGGGTGAAAGAAGTCACGGACGGCATCAATGTAATCAAGGACTTGGTTCTTGGATGTGTTGGTGGAGTTGGTGTGATTTTTCTTGCCTGGGGACTGTTAGACTTTGGTACCGGGTATTCGGCACATGATACAACACAGCAGAGTCAGGCAATCAAAAAGGTGATCGGTGGTCTGATCATGATTGCAGTTCCGGCGATTCTGAAACTATTGGGCGTTTCGTAATGAAAGCGGGGACAGCGGATCATGAATTTTCGTTGTGTCCGGAATCCTGAAGGGAGGTGATGATGGTGGGATTGTGGGATTCCGTAACAGGATTTTTTTCCGATTTAGGAGACTTCTTTAGCGGTAAAGACTTTTTTGAAGCTGCCGGGTACGCATGGAATGACATGATGAAACTGGCAGCCGATGTTTTGACGAAAAATCCATCTTCCGGCACATACAAGGATGTCTGGGAAAATATATCAACGATCTATACCACCTTAAATGTAGTTGCAGTTTCATTGCTCTGCATTTTTTTCTTATATGGATTTTGCAGGGATAGCTGTGATTTACATGCAGATCTGACATTTGAACGAACAATAAAAATGTTCATTCGGTTGATCATAACCTCAAACGTGATGAGCATGGCATTAAGCTATATGCCGAAGTTTTTTACATGGGGCAAGAACCTGACTTCTGCAATCTTGGGAGAAAACAAGCTGTCAATGATTTATGATTTTGACGGTGTAAAGGTGTATGAAAATATATCCAGTGCAGACTTTGGAACGATGACCGCTTTTTTGACGAGTATCCTGTTTTTCTTATTTACCGTCGTGTGCGGATTTATCGTGGTGCTGACGGTGTTAAATCGTATTCTGAAGATTTACATGATCGCTCCGTTTGCAGGTGTGGCATTGTCTACCCTTGCAGCAGGCGGTCAGACGGCAAATGTTGGTTATTCTTATATACGCACCTTTTTCGGATATGTGTTTTCTGCGTTGCTTATTGCGGTTGTGATTACGATCAGTGCCAGTTTTATCAATACCGTTGCAATCGACACGGAAAATGCAATCATCCGGTTGTTGGAGTATTGCTTGAAGATGGGTGTCATTTCATCCTCGGTAAAGATGTCGGACAGCGTTATGCAGAAAGCATTTAATCTATAGAAATGAGGGAGAACAATGACAAAAACAATCAATCCGGATGTGGCTGCCTTTAAGGATGATTTCTTCAAGGGATTGTCTTTCAGGGAGTGCGTATTCGGAGGAAGTGCATTATTTACAGGAGTGGGGGGAATCCTGCTTCTGCATTTTTACTTTGGTGTAGGGATTAACACAGCGATCACTTTGTGTATGCCGGTGATCGGTATCATTGGACTGTGTGGATTTTACCATAAAAACGGCATGACATTGGTTCAGCTTGTGAGAAGGAGTATAAAGCTCATATTTCAAAAGCCCTATGTCTATGAAACAAGAAATCAGTGAAAGGAATTGGAGGTACAGATAAATGGAAGTAGAAAAAAACGAAGAAAGAAACGATGAGAAGATGAGGATTGATATTGAAAGGAATACAGACAGTGAAAAAAGGCTGATGGGTTACATAACTGCCATTGCAGAAAGCAGGGATCAGTAACAGCAGCGTTTGGACATTATGTCCAAACAGAAGCAGGTGCAGGAGGAAAAAGTAATGACGAAATATATAAAAATCTCTGTTCTGGCACGTGAGACAGCAAAGAAAGTCTGTCGTGGCAGAGAGCAGTGGATTCGATACCTTGATGTTGCGTCAAGGTTATATAAGTATCCCTTTGAGGACCAGCTACTCATCTATGCACAGCGACCGGACGCAACTGCCTGTGCCTCGCTTGAGATGTGGAATGAGAGGATGTTTTGCTGGGTAAACCGGGGAGCAAAAGGAATTGCCCTTATTGATAGCGAAAGTGAAAGACCAAAACTTCGATATGTCTTTGATGTGTCCGATGTTCATAAGGCAAGACGGATTGGTAAAGATCCGTTTATCTGGCATTTGAGGGAAGAGCATAAAGAAGTGGTTCTCGCCGAACTGGAGCACATTTATGGCAGTACCAATGAAGCCCTTCCTTTTGAATACCGTATTTATGAAATTGCCGAAAGAATAGCGGAAGATTTTTATGAGGAAGCAGTCGATGAGGTGATCGATGAAGCGGCAAACAGTTTTCTGGAAGATCTGGATGGGGATGCAGTTGCTGTCCGGTTCCGGGAAATGCTGGTGCAAAGTGTAAGTTATACCATCCTGAAGCGATGTGGATGTGATATGACGGAGTTTGCCGATGATTTCACCTTTGATTACATCCATGAGTTTAATACACTCAGAACCTTATCGGTACTTGGCAGTACCGCTTCGGAGTTATGTGAACCGGTGCTGATCCAGATTGGAAGAACGATTGCAAGGTATGACAGGGCATTATTGAAAAACAGAAGATATACAGGAAATCGTAATCATACAGAAAGGGCGGTGGCAGGGCATGAATCTGACATACGAAAGGAACGGGGACTATCGGATTCCCAATCTGATACCTTCGGAGCAGGAAGGAACAATGCTGACGAAATACGGAGTGTTGCGGAAGAATTATCTGAAAAACCACAGGAGGGGGATTTACACGGGACTTCTTCTGAGCGGAGAACTGCTGACACACTGCCTGGAGATTCAGGAACAGGCAGAGGAGAGGTTCGAGGTGCTGACACAGAAGTTGTCGAAGAACCAGACAGTGACGGAGGAAATGAAACAGAACGATCCGCTGCAATGGACGAAAGAGATGAACCGGATCTATCAGCAGGCAGAGGAGATCGTTCTGAAGGAACTGGTTTATCAGTAGCAGAGTTAGAGCAGTATGAACCGCCTGCAGACAGTCCCTATCGACAGATGGATTTATTTTCTCTTATGTCGGAACAGGTGGGAAATATTGCAATGGCACAGGCAGAAATGCCATCGGACCGATTCCTTTTCGGCACGATAACTGCAGAGCAGATCGAAGAGATTCTTCGTACCGGCGGAGGAAAGGAAAACAGCCGGAAACGAATTTATCATAAGTATCAGACCGGAAAAACACCGGAAGAAATGACGGCTTTTCTTCAGAAAGAATACGGAGAAACCGGCAAAGGATTTCAACTTGGAGGGGAACAGATCTCGGTCTGGTTTAACAAAGATGGAATGTATGCGGCACATGGTACTTCTGCTTTTGAACATACGGAGGCACATCTTTCCTGGAGTGCTGTGGAGTCCGTGATCCGTGGACAGATCGAAGTAGGCAATTATATTGACAGCAACGAAGCATATCTGGCTGACCAGTTTGTAAGAAAAGAGTTAGCCGATATGCTTTTCTTTTATTACCGGGACTCTGTTGGAGCGTTTCCGGAGAAACTGGGATTTGATGGATATGATTATCCGGTACAGCATGAACGCATTACGGATATGCTGTCCAATGGGGAGGATATTCAAAGGATTGTAGAGCAGATGGACCAGACACTGCAACAGGTGGATGCCGGAGAAATACAGTACCGTTTTCGTCTGATCGAAGATCCAAAAGAGCTGCGGGATGACCTTGCAGATCTTTTGAAGGAAAAGGTTTCTTATCCGTTGCCGGAAGAAGTAAAAGTGGCTGTTGAAGATTTTATTACAGCGGATGAGATTGATCACACCCTCACAAGAGGTTCCGGCTTTGAGCATGGCAGCTTTCGTATTTATGACTTCTATCATCAGGAGCATACCTTAAAAGAAGCCGCTGATTTCCTAAAAAACGAGTATGGAACCGGAGGTACCAGTCATGCACTGGCAGGTTCGGATCGCAGTTTTAAGGATTATGATGCGAAAGGAATTAAATTACGCAAGGGCAGCATTATGACACCGGATGCGGAAGTTCTTCTTTCATGGAATATCGTGGCAAAACGGATTGAAAAGCTGATGAAAGAGGATCGTTATCTTTCTGCAGAAGACAAGGTAAAGTATGCCCAGTATAAACAGAAGCAGGAAGAAAAAGCATTGCAGCAGGCAAAGGAAGAACTGGGAACTGTGGCTGATGAACCGGAAGTTGTTAATGGAGAGGTAGTCGGTAAAGATGACGAACTGGAAGTTGTTGAAGCAGAACAGAATCAAGAGATTGAAGAGCCAGAGATTATTTCACAAAATACTGAATTGGTGGATGATATTTCACCACTGGAAGAATTTGTTCCGGTCAGTGAGAACGATATTTTACAGAAAACAGAAAGCCAGTCACCAATACAAAGTCCGTCGGACATTTCAGCACAAAACTATGTAATCTCCGACATGGAATTAGGCGTCGGTACAGCAAAAGAAAAGTTTCAGCGAAATGTGGAAGCCATTCGTACATTGGAAACGATTGAATCGGAGAAAAGACCGGCAACGAATGAGGAGCAGGAGGTCTTATCAAAGTATGTCGGCTGGGGCGGTCTTGCGGATGCTTTTGATGAAACCAAGAGTGCTTGGGCAAAGGAGTATGCGGAGCTGAAAAACCTGTTGTCAGAGGAAGAGTATATTTCTGCAAGGGAAAGTACCCTGAATGCCCATTACACCAGTCCTGTGATCATTCAGGAGATTTACCGGACATTGCAAAGAATGGGATTTACAAAAGGAAATCTTTTAGAGCCTTCGATGGGAATCGGCAACTTCTTTGGTATGCTGCCGGAGACGATGCGGGAGAGCCATTTGTATGGTGTTGAGCTGGATAGTCTGACAGGAAGGATAGCCAGACTACTATATCCGAAAGCCAACATTACCGTGGATGGATATGAGAAAACAGCATTTCCGAATGATTTTTTTGATGCTGCTGTTGGCAATGTTCCATTTGGTCAGTACAAGGTGGCAGACAAAAAATACGATAAATACAACTTCCTGATCCATGATTACTTCTTTGGAAAAACTTTAGATCAGGTGCGTCCAGGCGGTGTGATTGCTTTTATCACCAGTAAGGGAACGATGGATAAGGAAAATCCAAAGGTGCGAAAGTACATTGCACAGAGAGCAGAACTATTGGGGGCGGTACGACTTCCGAATACCGCATTCAAAGCCAATGCCGGAACGGAAGTGACATCGGATATCCTTTTCTTACAGAAGCGTGACCGCATTGTAGACATAGAACCGGACTGGGTGCATTTATCACAGGATGAGAACGGCATTGCCATGAACAGTTATTTTGTGGAACATCCGGAGATGGTTGTTGGTTCGATGGAAATGGTAAGCGGACCGTATGGAATGGAGAGTACCTGTGTGCCGGATGATTCCATTCCTTTCGAGGAGCAGTTACAAAAGAGTCTGTCTTGTATTGAGGGCTCTTATGAGGAAATCGAACTGGAAGAACTGAATGAGGAGTTGACGGCAGAGGTTATCCCTGCCGTGCCGGAAGTAAAGAACTTTAGTTATGCGCTGATTGATGATCGGCTGTATTATCGGGAAAACTCTTTGATGCGTCCGGTGGAAGCCTCCGAGGGAATGCTTGAGAGGATCAAGGGCATGGTTGCCATAAGGGACTGCACACGGGAGTTGATTCGGTTACAGTTAGAAGATTATCCGGATGAGCAGATCCATTCCCGGCAGAAACAGTTAAATGACCTGTATGATTCCTTTGCAAAAGACTATGGGAGGATTTATTCCAAAACCAATAAGAGGGCGTTTCATCAGGACAGCAGCTATTGTCTGCTCTGTTCGCTGGAGAAACAGGACGAGGAAGGAAAATTTCTTGGAAAAGCGGATATGTTTACGAAGCGCACCATAAAGAAAGCAGAAGTTGTGACCAGTGTGGATACGGCAAGTGAAGCATTGGCGGTTTCATTGGCAGAAAAAGCAGCGATTGATTTTGAATATATGTCGGAACTGAGTGGAAAAGACGAAGATACGCTGATCGATGAGTTGACCGGCATTATCTTCAAAAATCCACTTAGCGAGGAATGGGAAATAGCGGATGCTTATTTAAGCGGAAATGTGCGAAACAAACTGGAAACAGCCGAAATCTTTGCAAAGAATGAACCCATGTATGCGGTCAATGTGGAAGCATTGAAACGGGTACAGCCGAGAGAACTGGATGCCAGTGAGATTGAAGTCCGGATTGGAGCAACATGGATTGAACCGAGATTTATCGAGGACTTTATGCGGGAAGTGTTTGAGACACCGGAGCATTTATTAAATCGTGATGTAATAAAGATTCAGTATTCCGATGTGACCGGGCAGTGGAATGTGAAGGGAAAAAATGCAGACTATGGGAACTCACTTGTAAACATGACATACGGAACCAGCAGGAGAAATGCGTATCAGATTTTGGAAGATTCCCTGAATCTGAAGGACAGCCGTGTGTATGACATTATAGTGGAGGATGGGAAAGAGAAGCGTGTGCTGAACAAAAAAGAAACCACGATCGCTGCACAGAAACAGGA
>ENA-ORTG01003235-ORTG01003235.1-human-gut-metagenome-genome-assembly--contig:-NODE-3235-length-11768-cov-2.737386_pt1 | contig 11768 bp, 15 predicted proteins | sample MGYA00241906_ERZ509176 | MGnify/ENA primary metagenome ERZ509176 (study PRJEB26280, sample SAMEA2338811) | human gut metagenome | biome: human gut; feature: human-associated habitat; material: faeces...
GTGCGGGATATGACGGAGTTCCACGAGTGGATTGAAACGAATTTTACCATCACACAGCGCTATGCCGTGCAGCATGGCACCGCGAGTTTGCAGGTGCTGGTCTGCGGGTGATGGGTTGTAGTTGTGCCCGGTGTGATGTATAATAATGCAGAGCGGTATGCCCGCCCCGATAATGATGCAAAGGAGCAGAACATGGAAAAACTGCTGGTATTTATCCCTGCCTACAACTGCGAAAAGCAGGTCACGCGTGTGCTTTCCCAGCTGTTGGATAAGCGCATTGCCCCCTGGGTGGGGGAGTGCATCGTCGTCAACAACCGCTCCACCGATGGCACCGAGGCCGCCGTGCAGGACTGGATGGCCCGCCACCCCGACGCGCCGGTCCGCCTGCTGCGCAAGACGCGCAATCCGCCCGCCCAGTCGACCATGGCTGATCCGGCCGGGCGGCGGGCAAACGTCTCCGGCGCCTACGAGCCGGAACGGGCCGCCAGACTTGACGGCAGGCGCGTCCTGCTGATCGACGATATCGTGACGACCGGCGCGACGCTCGCAGAGTGCAGCCGCGTGCTGCGCACGGCGGGCGCGTTGGACGTTGTATATGCGGCCTTCGCCGCACCGAGAAAACAAGACTGAAGGATACAAGACTATGAAACTGATTCGTGATATCGGCATCGACCTCGGCACGGCGAACGTGCTCTGCTACGAAGAGGGCAGGGGCATCGTCCTGCGCGAGCCGTCGGTCGTGGCAGTGGACAAGAATACCGGCAAGGTGCTGCAGGTCGGCTCCGCCGCGCGGAATATGCTCGGGCGGACGCCCGGCAACATCGTCGCCGTGCGCCCGCTGCGCGACGGCGTGATCTCCGACTATGAGATGACGGAGAAGATGCTCGAGCAGTTCCTCAAGAAGATCAATCGCTTCACGCTCGTCAAGCCCCGCGTGGTCGTCTCCGTCCCGTCCGGCATCACGGAGGTGGAGGAGCGCGCGGTCATCCAGGCCGCGATGGAGGCCGGCGCCCGCCGCGTCTACCTGATCGAAGAGCCGTTCGCCGCCGCGCTCGGCGCGAAACTGGCGATCAGCGGGCCGGAGGGGCATATGGTCGTCGACATCGGCGGCGGCACGACGGATATCGCGGTTTTGAGCCTGAACGGCATTGCGACCTCGTCTTCCATCAAGGTCGCGGGAGACACGTTCGACGAGGCGGTGGCGGCGTATATGCGCAGGGTGACTTTGTCTGACGGCGGAATGTCTTTTTCGTGGATGCCATAGATAATGAAGTCTTCCACTTCAACCGGCGCGAATTTGATGACGTTTTCTTTCAGCCAGTTTTTGCTTTCAAGAAATTCGGTTTGAAAAGGCGGAAGTTCAATGCCTGCCGCGGCGGCTTTCTCCCGCAGGTCATGTTCGACAAAGCCGGGGCCTTTGTAACCGACATATTGTTCAAGTCCGTCGTCGGTGTAGTTGACGGCAACGACGTCAAAGTATTCATCAAAGAAGAAAGAACGTTCTTCGTCCATGTTTTCGCACGGGGCGAATTTTATCAGCCAGCAGCTTCCGGATCGGGTCATTATTTTTCCTATAACTCATAATCAATTATTTACTAACCGCCGATTATAGTATAATTACTATATTAATTAAAACCCAAAAAAGAGATTATGCGATGAAAAAATTTGCCGCCGGTTTAAGTATTCTTTTGCTGTCATCCTGTCTGCAGGCCGGAGATTATTCGATTTTGCCGCAGAGAAACAGCTTTTTCGAGGCATGGGATTCATACCCCATAGACTATTATGACACTGATTTGCAGCTGGTGAAGTCGGAGTATATTACCGAACGGGAATTTGAACCCAATAAGATTTTGTCGGCTTATGTCGGCTACAGCGTGGCAGATTTGAAAACTTACCGCAAAGATTTCTTTAAAGCGGAATATGTGCGTCCGGCCATGGACGGCGTGCTGAACAGTGCGTCTATACCGGTTGCCTATACCAAGAAAGAAAAGCTTCAGGTTATCGGCGAAGTGACCATTGACGGGGAAAGATATATGTTGCTGCCGACCAAGCAGGACAAGGCGGTGGTTTTGATTAACGGCGACGGTGTGCCGTATGAAAAAATGGGACAAATCCGCAACGGGCGTCTGGTTTTGATGCTGCCTGACTATATTCCGTATCCGGCGAATTTTTACTTTGAGCCGGTTATCACTTCCAAGACGGAGCAGACCAAGCCGGTCAAAGGCTATGACATTAAATACGGCGGGGTCAAGCTTGACCGTATGCTGTTCACTTATTACGACTACAGCAGTTCCGGCGGCGATAACGGGCGTTTTGAGAATATCAGTTTTCCCAACAAGCCGGGGCTGATTGATATTTACGGTGTGGGAATCAAGGTTTTGCATGCCGGCAATCAAAAGCTTGATTATATTCTGATGCCCGAATAGATTCCGGCGAAAAATTTTGCGCAGGGGGTTGATTTTCGCTATAATTTGCAGTAAAAGCAATCCGAATTAAAGTTTTTTAGGAGAAACGTAAATGTCTGGACACTCCCAGTTTAAAAATATTATGTACCGTAAAGGTGCTCAGGATGCCAAAAAGGCCCGCGTTTTTGCCAAATTGGCCCGCGATATTACCATTGCCGCCAAGAGCGGTTTGCCGGAACCCGATAAAAATCCGCGCCTGCGTTTGGCCATTCAGGCGGCCAGAGCCGAGAGCATGCCGAAAGACAATATTGAGCGCGCTATTGCCAAAGCCAGCCAGACGGCCGGCGGAAACGATTATGTTTCCGTTCGCTATGAAGGTTTCGGTCCGGGTAAAGTAGCGGTTATCGTTGAAGCGATGACCGACAATAAAAACCGTACAGTCGGCAATGTCCGCACCATCTTCGGCAAGCGCGGCGGCATGATGGGCGAATCCGGTTCGGTTACTTTCAACTTTGAGCGTATCGGCTTTATTCAGTATCCGCTGAGTGTTGCCGACAGCGATAAAATTTTTGAAGCCGCATTGGAAGCCGGAGCCAATGATGTTGTTTCCGACGAGGAACATCATGAAATCGAAACCCTGCCGGATGATTTGAATGCGGTTACTGAAACTTTGGAGAAAGAGTTCGGCACGCCGTCAGCTTCCCGTTTGGACTGGAAGGCAACCGTCAAAACCGAGGTTACGGACAAAGAAACCGCTCAGAAGCTGCTGGATTTCATTGACGCATTGGAAGAAGACGACGATGTTCAGCGTGTTTATCACAATGCCGAATTTTCGGACGACGTGATGGCTGCTTTGGAGCAGGAATAAATTTTAACAAGCCGCTTTCGGGCGGCTTTCTTTTTATGGGGAGCAGGTATGCGGATTTTGGGGCTGGACCCGAGTTTGTCTTCGACGGGCTGGGGAATTGTGGAGGTTGAAAATAACCGTTTGCGCTATGTGGCGGACGGTTTTATCAAAACGGATCCGAAACTGCCGATATATGACCGTTTGGCGGTTATTCACCGGGCGCTGAACGAGGTGATTGAAACTTATCATCCGCAAGAGGCTGCAATCGAACAGGTTTTTCTCAACGAAAATCCGACATCGACGATTAAACTGGGCATGGCGCGCGGTGTGGTTATTCTGGCGCCGGCATTGTTTGGAATTCCGGTTTGTGAATATGAACCGACCAAAGTCAAAAAAGCGGTGGTCGGGGTAGGCCGTGCGGAAAAGTCTCAGGTAGAAACCATGGTCAAGATTCTTCTGCCCGGGTGCAAGCCGAAAAACAACGACTCGTCGGATGCTTTGGCAATGGCAATATGCCACAACAGTTATCGGACGGCGCGCTGACGGCAGTTATGTTCCGCCGGGAACATTTTTTTTATTTTTTTCTTAAATAGGACTTGTATCTTTTAGACAAAAATGGTATGTTTGAAATAACGTAAAATTATTAATTTTCTACGGATATGGACAAAAAGATATTTGACGCGACGATTGCGCGCAGCAACGAGTGGAAAGAGGTTATTTTCAACATTCTGCAGGAAAGCGATGAAACTGCCGGATGCCTCAGCCTCAGAGAACAGCTTGAGGAAATGTTGGATGTTGATACGGTTTGCCTGAGCGACGTTGACATGTTCAAAAAACTCAAACGGGAATACGGTCTTCATGTTTCAATTCAGATTCCTGAGCTGAAACAGCTGCCGGAGGTTGTCAGACTAACTTTCAAAATGTGCGAGGATATGCTGAAACGGCTTCCGACGGACATGATGCAAGGGGTTGACGAATCGGTTCCGGCCAGACATGAGCCGCTTTTCCGTCAGCGCGGCGAACAGGTGCTTTACCGAATACACCGAACGCTGAATATGACGCTGATAGACGTTCAGGTTCGCACCGATGAAGTTCAGTGTGAGGATCTTCTCTACTGGAGCCAGGACAAGCTGTTTATCATGACATTTGCTCCCGAGCTTGAAGAGGCGGAGGATTATGTCTTAATCTAAGAAAGGAAAAACACCCCGGTTTGACAGCCCGGGTGTTTTTTTGTGCCGGAAATGATGTTGCCTATTGTGAGAAAGTGCTTGTATGAGACTGGCTTTTTGTTTAGGATAAGACGTAATTGAATGAGAGGATGTTTATATGATAGCAAAACTGCGCGGCATTATAGATACAATCGGCGACGATTACTGCATTGTTGATGTCAACGGCTTGGGGTATTTGGTTTTTGCTTCGGCCAAAACGCTTGGAAAGCTGACCCGGGGCAAACAATACTGCCTGCTGACTGAAACGGTTGTGCGCGAGGACAGCATTTCGCTGTTCGGTTTTTATGACGCCTGGGAAAAAGAATGGTTTCTGACGCTGACGAAGGTTCAGGGGGTCGGGGCCAAGGTTTGTCTCAGCATCCTTTCGGTGCTGTCACCGTCCCAACTGGCGCAGGCCGTGGCCGCACAGGATAAAAATTCGTTTACCCGGGCCAGCGGTGTCGGCCCGAAACTGGCGGCGCGTCTGGTTACCGAACTGAAGGACAAGATTGTGACCGTGCCTTGGGAAGCAACGTCAAACGGCGACTTGAGCCAAGAGGGAAAAATGGACGAACAGAAAGCTGCGGAAATAACCGAAAATTATGAAGACAATCTGGTAGCAATGACTGATGACCCGAGCAAAATGGAAGATGCGATTTCTGCTCTGGTTAATCTGGGCTATCAGCGTCTGGAGGCTTATCAGGCGGTTAATAAAGCCAGTGCCGCCAATCCGGAGGCAGACGTGTCCGGTTTAATCCGTCTCGCCCTGAAAGAATTTGCAAATAAGGAATAATATGGAAAACGAGCGACTAGTCAGCCCTGAAAAACTGCATGAAGACGAACAAAGTGCCGGAGCGCCGGTCAGCCTGCGTCCGAACAGCCTGAAAGATTTTGTCGGGCAGCCGTTGGTTTGTGAAAATCTGAAGGTTTTTATCGAAGCGGCAAAAAAACGCGGCGAAGCCTTGGATCATGTGCTGCTGTTCGGTCCTCCGGGGTTGGGCAAAACCACGCTGGCTTCAATTATAGCCAAAGAGCTCGGGGTCGGTTTCCGGGCGACCTCGGCGCCGATGATTTCCAAGTCGGGCGATTTGGCGGCAATTTTGACTAACCTGGAACGCAACGACGTTTTGTTTATTGATGAAATTCATCGCCTGAATCCGGCAATTGAAGAGGTTCTGTATTCAGCAATGGAAGATTTTCAGCTTGATTTGATTATCGGCGAAGGACCGTCGGCCCGCTCGGTGCGAATCGACTTGCAGCCGTTTACGCTGGTGGGAGCCACCACCCGTTCGGGATTGCTGACAACCCCGCTGCGGGAGCGTTTCGGCATTCCGCTGCGGCTGGATTTTTACAGTCCGGAGGAGTTGAAAAAAATCGTTATCCGCGGAGCGCATCTGCTGGGTATGCCGATTTCCGACGACGGGGCAATGGAAGTGGCCAAACGTTCGCGGGGCACGCCGCGCGTGGCCGGGCGCCTGCTGCGTCGGGTGCGCGATTTCGGGGCGATGGCCGATGCGAGCGAGGTTGACAATAAAATTGCCGATAAGGCTTTGCGCCGGCTTGATGTTGACAAATACGGGCTTGATGCGTTTGACCGCCGTTATCTGCAATGTATTGCGGTCAATTACGGCGGCGGGCCGGTCGGTGCGGATACGCTGGCGGCAGCTTTGTCGGAGGAGCGGGATACGATTGAAGAAGTGATTGAGCCGTTTTTGCTGAAACTCGGCTTTTTGCAGCGGACGCCGCGCGGCCGCGTGATTTCCGACAGCGGACGTGAATATCTGGGGTTGCCGCAGGTGCGCAAAACCCGGGCGGCAGATTCGCAGTTTGATTTGCTGAAAATAATTGAAGAGGATATGTGATGACTTATGACGTGCAGCCGGCGGCCGGAAAGTTTTACGGCGCCAAGTTTGTCTATCCGGTTCGGGTTTACTATGAAGATACCGATGCCGGCGGGATAGTCTATTATGCCAATTATCTGCGTTTTGCCGAGCGGGCAAGGACGGAATTTATCCGCGCCTTAGGCTGCAATCAGCAGGATGCGCTGGAGGCGGAAGACAAATGCGGTTTTACGGTACGGAGCTGTACGACGGATTATAAGCTGCCGGCCGTTTTGGACGATGCTCTGGCGGTCACCTGCGAACTGCGCGATGCCAAGGGCGCATCAGCCGTTATGTTTCAGGAAATTTACCGGGGCGATACCCTGCTGGCAACGGTTGAAGTTAAAGTGGCTTATGTTAATTTGGGGCGCAAGCGTCCGGTTCGTATTCCTTCAGAGCTGCTGAACAAGTTGTCATGCTTGTAAATTTTGCGCTCGTGTGTTTTTAATACATTTCGCATAAGAAGCTCTGTGTACGTTCGATTGTTTCCGCTGCGGAAAACGGTCGGGATTTTGTGCGGAAAAAGTTCGTTTTTCTGTGAAAACAATGTGATTAATTAATTGAATCTTTAATATTTTATGCTAGTTTGCGCATAAATATTATGCACAACCTTAATTTATGCTGATGAAAGAGTAAAAAATGGATACGGAAACTTTAACTGACGTTGCTTCAACTGCTGCACAGCAGATGTCTATGTGGGATTTGGTCTGGGCCTCGGATATGGTCACCAAGGTGGTGATGATCGGGTTGATTGCGGCTTCGGTTTGGAGTTGGGCGATTATCATTGAAAAAATCGGCACGCTGCGCCAGGTGAAAAAGTTTACCAAGAGTTTTGAAGAAAAATTCTGGTCCGGCGGGTCGTTGGACCGCTTGTATGAATCTATCGGCAACCGCCCGCGGGACCCGATGTCGGCAATGTTTGTGTCGGCCATGAAAGAGTGGAAACGCACCAATATTCTGAAATCAAAAACCGACCGCGGCATTCGCGGTGTGTCGCTGCAGCAGCGTATTGAAAAGGCGATGATGGTTTCAATGGATAAAGAGCTGGACGAGCTGGATACCCGGATGGGCTTTTTGGCGTCCACCGGTTCGGTTGCGCCGCTGGTCGGCCTGTTCGGAACGGTGTGGGGTATTATCAACAGCTTTAACGCCATTGCCGCCACGCAGAGCAACTCCTTGTCTGCAATGGCTCCGGGTATTGCCGAGGCGCTGTTTACGACGGCTTTCGGGTTGATTGCGGCTATTCCGGCCGTGGTGGCTTATAACAAAATTTCTTCGGATATCGACCGTTTTGCCAAAAAACTGGAGAATTTTATGGCCGAGTTTTCGAGCATTCTGTCGCGCGAAATTGACGATACGGCGATTAAAGCCGACATGGCCGGAGAATAACGATGGGATATATTGTTCAACAGCAGGGCGGCCGCCGCGCATCGCGTTATGCGAGCCGCCGCAATGCCGATATTAATATGACCAACCTGATGGACGTGATGATGGTGCTGCTAGTGGTGTTTATGGTGGCGGCGCCGCTGATGACCTCCGGTATTGCGCTTGATTTGCCGAAAGTCGGCGGAAAGGCGCTTTCGGGAGACGATACGTCGGTCAACATCAGCGTTGACAAAGACGGTTATTATTACATCGGCAAAACGGAGGTTCCGGCGGAAGAAATCGTCGGCAAGCTGCAGGCCATTCGCGGGCAGAATGCCGAACTGACGGTTACGATTTCGGGCGATACCGGCGCCGAATACGGCCGGGTTATCGGTTTGATGGCTCTGCTGAAAGAAGCCGGTTTTGACAAGGTCGGTTTAAAGACCGAACCCCAACCCTACAGCGGTAAGAAGAAAAAATAGCCGATGAAACAGTCTTTATACAAATCGCTGGCTCTGCATTTTGTGGTTTTTCTGCTGATAATGGTGGATATTCCGCTGTTTTGGCACAATAAAACCACGCTTAACCAGGTGCCGATTATTGTCGATTTGAATAACGTTAAAATTTCGGAGATGACCAATCTGCCGCCGAAAGCCAAAATGGGCAAGGAAGACAAAGCGGCCAGCAAAGTCAAACGCAAAATAGAAAACAACTATACCAAAGAAGAGCCGAAAAAGGACGACAAACGCCCGACAGCCAAAGAGCCGGAGGAAGAAACGGCTCCGGAAGAGGCTGCGCCGACCGAGCCGAAGAAAGATTATCTGGTTGCGCCGCAGCCCAAGAAACCGAAAGCGCCGAAGAAAAAGCCGACGCCGCCGGTTCCCGCGGCCAAGCCGAAACCCAAGCCCAAACCTAAACCGGAAGTTAAAAAGGAGCAGAAACAGCCCGAAAAAGGCAAACCTCAGCTGGCGAATCCGCTGAAGAGTCTGCTGGCCTCGGTTGACGCGTTGGAAAAAGAGGTCGGCAACACCAACCAGGAAGCGACCATTAAAGAGGGAACCGAAGTCAACAATATGGGGATTGAAGGCGGTACCGGCGGCTCTTATTTCAGCGAGCTGTCAATTTCTGAAATCGACGCGATTGCCGGACGTCTGCGCGCCTGTTGGAACCTTGATCCCGGGGCGATGGGAATTAAGGACATGATTATTGAAATCCGCGCTTTCCTCAACAAAGACGGCAGCGTGCGCAAAGTGGACATTATCAACACTTCCCGCTATAACAGCGATGCGCATTTCCGTTCGGTTGCCGACAGTGCCCGCCGTGCCGTTTATATTTGTGCGCCTTATTCCATTTTTGCCGATAAATATGCTGACAAATATGACAAGTGGAATACGATGCTGTTGCGCTTTAATCCGCTTGACGGACAAATTCGCTGACGGGTGATTGGCAGAAGTTTGAATACGATTTTTCAGTTCTGAAAAATCGTATTTTTTTTTGCGGTATATTCTGCGTTGTTTATAAGTATGTGCTATGGTTTTTTTACAGTTATTGCCCTATTGGCTTTCTTTAGCATTATTGTCCGGCTTGATTCCTTTAGTGTCATTGCCCGACTTGATCGGGCAATCTGAGTTGGAGATGCCCCGGTCAGCCGCACCCGGCGGGAGAGGCCATATCCGGCGGAGAGATGACAGAAGACGGGGAGAATGATGCTTTGCGGCGTGGATTATCCGGCCAAGCCGGATAATGACAGAGAAAGAGAATGCCAGATAATGACAGGAGAAAGATAATGCTGGATAATGACAATAATAAAATCAGCCGGGTAATGGCAGGAGGAGGGGATTGCCCGATCAAGTCGGACAATGACAGGAAAAGTCGGATAATGAATAGAGGCAGAGCGAAAATGACAGTAAGGAAAGAACAGCGCCCGACGGTTATTTTTCGGCGGCTTTGAGAAGAATATCAATCGCTTTGTCAACCAGTTCAAGGAACTCTTTGTCATGAGGTTTGAGTTTATTGGCGATTTCTTCGATTTTTTTGCGGGTGATTTTGTCCTGCGGCAGAATTTTGGAGAACTCAAACAGTTCCGACATGCTGACGTTCAGTTTTTCGGCGATTTTTCTTAAGGTTTCGATTTTGGGAGAGATTTTGCCGAGTTCGATGCCGGAGATAGTGTTCATTGACATATCCATATCATAGGCGAGCTCAAGCTGGCTTACACCTTTAATTTTTCGGAGTTCACGGATGCGGTTTCCGAGTTTTATGGCAAAATCGTCGTCGGTCATAGCGTTCATATTCCTATTTTATTGTGAACTTCGATATACTATAAACTTGTAATTTTGCATCTTGACTCTCTAAAATTACTAATGTATTATGAATTTAGTAGCTTAGATAAGTAAAATTAACAGTTAACCATTAATTCTTAATCGAATTATCTAGCTGCGCTGAGGAAGGGGTCGGAAACGTTATACTGAATCAAAGCCAAACCTAAATAGTACACCTTGTTTTCCGACCTTTTTTTTCAAATTTTTATGTGGGAGGTAAGAGATGATTAAGAAGTGGCAAATCGTTACAGCAAGTATGCTTTTATCTCTGTTGTCTTTTAAAGTTCAAGCAAATGTAAAGTTTATTGTTGACAACAAGCCCGGAGAACTCGTCTTCGGGTATGAAGCGCTGTGTGTTGATAAGGGCTATTCGGTCAAAGCGTCCGACTGTGCGGAAGGCATGGTGGGAAACAGCTGCCCCTACAGCGACGAATATGTTGACAAATGTCTGACACCGACGGAATGGTGCACGGCCAACGGCTACGGCAAAGTGGCTTCCGACTGCGTTAAGCCGGAATATCCTTATGAGGCCTGCCCCAAAGACGGAACAAGGTTCAAAAGCTGCCTCAGGGACAACGGGCGGGCTTGTCAGGAAGATGACTATTATCTGGTTTGCAACGAGACCGGAACCATACCGGACACCTCGGCGGCAGGCTGCCCTTATGATACTTCCTATAAAAAATGCGTGTGCAATCCCTGTGAGGGGTACACTTATACTCTGGCTGAGGCAACGGCGCAGGGTTATGTGGCGGGGCCGTCGTGCAATTCGTGCGGAACGGTTAAATATATGCGTTTGCCGGCAGACTGCGGGTCGTATGTGGAATGCGACTGCGGCGGTATCGGTACGGCCTGCTGGAGCGGTACGAAAAAACTCTATGCCTCCTGCCAGTCATGCTGCGAGAATCGTTGCAGCATTGCCGACAGCGACCGGCAAGACGGCATTTTGTATGAGTATGAGGAGTGCTCGGGCAAATATTGCGACATCGGCTGCGCAATGGGTTATGAAGATTTGGATAATTACTGGTGTGACGGCGCTTTAAGGTGCCTGGTGAAATGAGGCAACTGCTCCGGCAAGGGCGAAAAGGGTTCTGCGGCGGCAAAAAGCGTCCGAAGGCGCCAAGAAGAAGCTTAAGAGAATAACTGACTAAGGAGAAGGATGATGAACAAGAAGTGTAAACAAATGATGGGAGCGGTGCTGCTCATGGCATCTTTCTCCCAAAGCGGCTCCGCTCTGGCAACATCATGTGCGGTTCCGCCGACCTGTGAACAGCTGGGTTATAAAATGAAGGTTGATGACTGCGGTGAGAATCCGGTTTTGCGTTGTCCTTTTGCTTTGAGTGACGATAATCAGGTTTATTGTACCGAATCGGCGCAAAATCAGGTTGTGAGCGTCGGTGCCATTCTGTATGGCGACGGAACGGTCGCGAGCGGTCTGGTAACGGGCAAAACGCCGATTGGTATCGTGTTTGATACGGCGAATCGTCTGGCCGTTGCGCTGACGGATATTAACAGCAGCGGTTCCGCGGGCAGCTCAACGATGATTTGGTCTGCTAACTATTATGATATTCCTGCGTTAGGTAACTGTACCAGCAGTACGGATTTAACGACTTGCGGGGTAGATGGCCGAGCGAATACGACAGCGATACTGAACTGCGGCAGCAGTTGCGGTACAACGCCGGCTGCGACAGCAACCAACAGTTATGAACCGAGCGGGTGCAGCAAGGATTTCTGTAAGAAAACGA
>ENA-ORTG01003239-ORTG01003239.1-human-gut-metagenome-genome-assembly--contig:-NODE-3239-length-11758-cov-2.434675_pt1 | contig 11758 bp, 7 predicted proteins | sample MGYA00241906_ERZ509176 | MGnify/ENA primary metagenome ERZ509176 (study PRJEB26280, sample SAMEA2338811) | human gut metagenome | biome: human gut; feature: human-associated habitat; material: faeces...
AATGAGAGGGAATCCGGTGCAATTCCGGAACAGTGCCCGCTACTGTGAGGTTCGTATAAGGTGAAAAGTTTTCTTACAACCACGGTCGACGCGACTGGAAGGTTACTTTTCCGGACTGAGTCAGGAAACCTGCCGAAAATAATAATAATGCTATTCCCGTGGACAGGAATAAGATTATAGATAAAAACATGTTGACAAAAATTTTCCGAAAAATTCATCGGATACTCGGTTTATTACTCAGTATCTTGTTTCTGATGTGGTTTATCTCTGGGATTGTAATGATTTATCATAGTTTCCCACGGGTAAATCAGAAATTGAAATTAGCCCGTCAGGAGTCTCTGACAGGTCCGCTTCCGGCTGTAGATTCTTTATTGCAGGTACTGCCCGACAGTAGTCGTTTAGGAGGTTTGTCTGTAGATATGTATCTCGACCGGCCGGTATTTCATCTGAAAGGGCGGCAATTACCTGCCGGTTTGTATGCCGATTCATTGCAGGTTGTCGGTAAACCTGATTTTAACGAGATTTGCCGGATTGCCGGACAATTGGGTGGATCGGTTGCTTATCGGGTAGATTCCTTAAACCGGTTGGATCAGTGGATTCCTTTCGGTTATTTGACCAAAGAATTTCCGATTTATAAGTTTTCGTTCGAAGATGATGCCCGGCAAGAGATGTATATATCTTCGAAAAGCGGTAAAGTGTTGCAATGGACTGACCGGAATTCCCGCTTTTGGGCTTGGCTGGGGGCTATTCCTCATTGGGTGTATTTTACTTCTCTACGGCAAAATCAAGCGCTTTGGATTAATTTTATGATCTGGGCGTCCGGATTGGGAGCTATCATGTGCTTCTCCGGTTTGTGGATCGGGATTTGGGTATTTTGGAAAAACCGGAAGAAAGGGTTGCGTTCGCCTTATAAAAAATGGTGGTTACGTTGGCATCATATCACCGGTGTGGTTTTCGGTGTTTTTGCTCTGACATTTGTATTTAGCGGAATGATGTCGCTGGTGGATATTCCTTCCTGGATGCAGAAAGGTAAAACCAGGAACCGTGAAGTACGTTTTCGGGGACGTGAGGGGGGAATGTTGGCCGCCGATCTGTATGCCTTGGATTACCGGAAAATCGTGGATAGTCTGTCTGATGTGAAAAGTATCGAGTGGGCATCCTTTGGAAAATATCCTTATTATGTCGTGAATTCGGGCAGTAAAAAACAGTTTATCGATGCTGCGGATACGAGCCGTTTGTCGCCTTTTACCCTGACCGAAGAGATGGTGCGTGAAACGGTTCGTGAAATTCACGGTCAGGATACCCCTTATACTCTGGAATGGATGACGGATTGGGATGATGATTATTTCTCCCGCCGGAATATGCTGACACTTCCGGTGTATAAAGTGGTGATAGACGATGAATTGCATACCCGCCATTATTTTAATCCCGAAACTTTATACCATCGGCAAATCGATGATAATGGACGTTTGAGAGGAGTTTTGTATAGTGGATTGCACAGTCTGAATTTTAAATTTCTGGCCGAACGTCCGTTGTTATGGAACGTTGTGATGTATGTGTTGATGCTCGGAGGAACTTTCCTTTCTCTATCCGGGGTTGTGTTGACTTTCAAGTGGTTGGGAAGAAAAATCCGGAAATTATTCCGATAATCTTATAGATAAAGTAATAGAATTGAATTGTTATTAATAGTGCTAAAAATGAAAAAATTAATTTTAGTTTTTGTAATGTGGCCGATGATGGTGTCTGTGTTTGGACAAAATCAGCGGAAAAGTATAACGGATACGGTTTTCCAGTTAGATCAAGCCATTGTGAAAGAAACAATCAAGAAGAAAGTAAACCTTTTGAATCTGGATGTTCCTTTAAAAACATTACCGATGACGGTGACTACTTTGTCGTCGGATGTTTTGGAACGGAAGAATATTCTGAATCTTGAGGATGCTGTCCGTTTTTTACCGGGAGTTACGGTGAAAGATCAGTTGGGAGCTTTTTACCGCTTTTCGGTTCGGGGATCGAATGAGACGGTAGTGGCTGTAGATGGTTTTAGAGATGAGCGTTCGTTATTAAACAATGTACCTTTCGGTGATTTGTCCTCCGTAGAATCTATCGAAGTGTTGAAAGGAGCGGCAGCCGTGTTGAGCGGGCATTCTGTCATGGGTGGAGTGATTAATATTGTGCGTAAAAAAGCCGTTCCTGATTTTACTGCCGGAGCCCGGTTGAGTTATGGGAATTGGGGGGTGAAGTCGACAAGTCTGGATTTCGGTGGGAAATTGGCAGGTCCTTTGACTTATCGGGCAACAGCACATTATTCGACAGGAGATGGATACCGGCATGTACGTGCTGACCGTTTTTCAGCAACGGGATCACTGGCGGCAAATATTGGTAAAACCGGTTATTTCGAGGGAACGTTAGGTTATAGTGATGACAAATACGATACGGAAATAGGATCTGCTCCAACCTATAATCGTGCAGATATCTTCGGTCCCGACGGGAAGGTGGTTATGGCGAAAGGTTCCCGGAATCCCTTTGCCGATTATCATACCATATATAATGATTTCAATAATAATATGATGAAACGCCGGGTGACTGATATTTCTTTATCCTATACGCAGCAACTCGCCTCTTTTATGAAAATACGGGACCGGTTCAGCTGGAATCATAGTGATTTGGATTATGCTGCGGTTGAAGGAATGAGTTACCGGACAGATACGGTGAACCGTTTCAGTGGGGGATATTATTATGAAAGCGGCAGTAAAAGATATTATATTGATCTTACCGACTCCCTGAAAACAGGTTCTCCGCTTTGTTTCAGTCCTGACAGCCGGGGATGGACCAATATGCTGGAATTAACGGGAGATTTTAAAACCGGAATAGTGGGACATAAATATATATTGGGTTTTACCTATTCCTATTTTAATTATACACAGTATAATGGCTGGAATGAAGGAGATGTATGGGGACCTGGCTTGAATCAGCTGGTATCACTGCATAATCCGCAGCTGGTAAGAAATTGGTGGGATTATAAATATTCCAAAGCATCCATTCGGGATTGGAGAACTTCAGGATTATATATACATGACGTGATCGATATAAATAACAAATGGAAAGCGATGGGATCTGCCCGTATGGATTTTTATAATTACCGTACTGCTACTGCTAAAGTAAAAGACGGACGGCAGGAATACGATGAGGCAGACCGGAGTGAATGGAAGAAAGTAAAGACTTCTGCCTTTACCGGTAGGGCAGGTTTAGTGTATATTCCGGTGGAGGAGATTTCTCTCTATGCTTCTTTTGGTTCTCATTTCAAACCTTATAATACGATGTACAGTAGCCGGGTAATTTATCTCGACCGCAATGGAAAGCGGTTTAATCCTTCTAAAGACGGAGGTGAAGTCTTTAAGCCTGAAAAGGGATACCAGGCTGAAATCGGAGTACGGTATATGTGGGCTAACCGGATCGATTTTTCAGGAAGTGTATACTATATCCGGAAAAATAATGTGGTGAAAAATTTAGGAACCCAGGAGGAGAAAGATGAAACAACCGGTGAAATGGTTCAAAAAACGATACAAGCTCAGGTGGGTACTGCCGATTCGCGGGGATTCGATCTGGAGTTGACGGTACATCCCGTTTCTACCTTGGCTGTTACGGGTGGCTTGGGCTGGCAGGACTACCGGATCAGGAAAATCAATCAGAGTAAAGACTATCCGGAATATACCGATCCTGGTAAAAATGTACGGGCTACAAGAATTCCCCGCACTACTTTTTATGTGTATGCCGATTATACCATACCTAAAGGATTATTGAAAAATTTGTCCTTCCATTTGAGCGGAACTTTCCAGGATAAAATATTTACCGATGTAGCCAACCGGGTTTACAACCCTGCTCTGTTTCTTGTAGACGGAGGATTATTCTATACGATAAAGCAAAAAGTCACTTTGGCTTTAAATGTGGATAATCTTTTTGACAAAGAATATTTTAAAAGTACGACGGTATATGGTAAACCGAGAAATTTTACCGGAACGATATCTTACCGTTTTTGATTAAAAATGCATAAAGAGACAAGGGTTTTGTGGTAGATAGCCACAGAATCCTTGTCTCTTTATTTATAATAATAGATGAAATGGATTATCACATTATTTTTATCTTTGTCTTTAAAATGAATTCAAATGAAAAACGGTAAAATATATGTAGCCGGGATCGGGCCCGGTTGTGAGGATGATATTACTCCTGCAGTGAAAAAAGCGGTGTCGGTATCGGATGTCGTGGTCGGATATAACTATTATTTTTCTTTTATACAGCCCTTTGTCATGGAAGGGGCAGAGTGTGTCGATTCCGGGATGAGAAAAGAATGGGACCGGGCTCAGATGGCGTTCGGGTATGCCGAACAGGGTAAAACCGTTTGTGTCATCAGTTCCGGTGACGCCGGAATCTATGGAATGGCGCCTTTAGTCTGGGAGATGAAACGGGAAAGAGGTTCTGAAATCGAAATCGAAGTATTACCCGGTATCAGTGCTTTTCAGAAAGCGGCTTCTTTGCTTGGAGCACCTGTCGGACATGATTTCTGTGTGATTTCGCTGTCTGATTTGATGACTCCCTGGGAAAAAATAGAAAAACGGATTGAGGCTGCTGCCGCTGCCGATTTTATCACTGCTGTATACAACCCCAAAAGTGAAGGACGTTATTGGCAATTATACCGTCTGAAAGAAATCTTTCTGCAACAACGGGCAGGGAATACCCCGGTGGGTTATGTCCGTCAGGCCGGACGCGAGGAGCAGGTCGTCAATCTAACCACGCTGGCAGAGTTCGACCCTGAGCAGGTCGACATGTTCACCATTATCCTGATTGGGAACTCGCAGTCGTACGAAACTGACGGCAAGTTCATCACACCACGCGGCTATTACGGGGAGATCAAGATGAAAACAGATGTCGGGATTGGCCAAGACATCATGATCCGCAGCTTCCACACTATCGAAAAAGAACTCAAGAACAAAGAAATACCGCTCGACAAGAAATGGGCTTTGCTCCATGCCATCCACACGACAGCCGATTTCGAAATGGAAAATATTCTACGGATCGACGATCATGCGGTAGCTTCCCTTTACGGAAAATTCAGCCGGGGCGAGGTACGCACCATCATCACAGACGTCACAATGGCCGCTTCCGGCATCCGCAAGGGAGCTTTACAGCGTATGGGGATCGAAGTGAAATGCTATTTGCAAGACGAGCGCACCGTACAACTTGCAACAGAAAAAGGGATCACCCGCACACAAGCTGGCATCCGGCTTGCCGTACAGGAACATCCCGGTGCTTTATACGTATTCGGCAATGCGCCGACCGCATTAATGGAACTTTGTGACCTGATAAGGAAAGGGAAAGCCATTCCCGCCGGCATTATTGCTGCTCCTGTCGGTTTCGTACACGTACAGGAATCCAAACACATGGTAAAGCCGTTTGTCTCTATTCCTAAACTCATCATCGAAGGACGGAAAGGCGGTAGCAACCTCGCCGCGACTTTGGTAAACGCGATTTTATGCTACAATGATGCAAAACAATTAAAACCAGGTAGAGACGTATGAGAACTCAAGAAATTGTAGAAGCTTACGGCAAAACGCACATCTATATGATCGGGATGGACGACAATCCACAGCCTAAGCATATAGAAGTCATTATCAAAAATGTCAAACACGACAACATCTTCTCCGGAGGGAAGCGGCATTACGAAATTGTGAAGCCATTCCTGCCCGCCGATGCGGTATGGATCGAAATCAAGGCTCCGATAAATGCCGTCCTTACGGAATACAGCCGGTTGATCCAGGAAGGCAAAGTGATCGTCTCCTTCGTTTCGGGAGACCCGTTCTTTTTCGGCTTCGCTTCCACCATCCGGAAAAACCTTTTAGGAGTAGGCATGAAAGTGTTTCCTTACTTCAACTCATTGCAGATGTTCGCACACCATGAACAAATTCCGTATGAGAACATGCACGCCGTGTCCGTTACCGGACGACCGTGGCACGAACTCGACCGGGCATTGCTGGAATACCGACCGCTGATCGGTGTGCTGACCGACCGTGTCCATACGCCCAGGGCTATAGCCAAGAGGATGATGGAATATCATCTGGACAGAGATTACACCATGTGGGTAGCCGAACATTTAGGCAACCCGAAGAAAGAGAAAATCTATAAAATCTACTCGATCGAGGAAATCAGCGAGATGAGTTTCACCAATCCGAACTGTGTTCTGCTAATGAAGGCTCCGAACTGCGCATTACAACGACCGGCCTTAGGCATACCTGACACGAAATTTATCTTGCTGAACGACCGGACAAAAATGATTACCAAAGCACCGATACGAGTGATAGACCTAAGCCTGTTAGAACTGCATAACAGCCGCTACTTTTGGGATATCGGCGCCTGTACCGGCTCAGTTTCAATCGAAGCGCGGCGCCAGTATCCTCATCTAAATATCCAAGCTTTTGAAGTGCGGAAAGAGTGCGAGAACATCATCCGGGCAAACACACGGCTGCACAGCGCTCCAGGCATAGACCTGCGTATTGGTAACTTCCTCAATCTGTCAATCGAAAAGAACACGATTGTCGATGCAGTCTTTATCGGCGGTCATGGCGGCAAGCTGAAAGAAATCATCCGCAAGGTAGCTTCCCACTTGAACAGTCTGAACGGCAAGATCGTTTTTAACTCCGTTTCAGAAGAAAGCAGCAAGCTGTTCCGGGAGGCGGTTGCAGAAAACGGTCTGAAACTACATTCAGAAATAAACATTACGCTCGATTCCAATAATCCTATTACAATCCTTTGCGCAACGGGTAAAAATTATGTCTAAAAATACACTGAATATTCTTGTGGTTTCGGCAAGAAGTCTGTCGTTAGCACGCAAAATCCGGGACGAATATCCGGGCAAAACTGTCATCTATTGTAGAGAAGCAGATAACGATGTCGAACCATTCACCTCTTTCAAAGAGCTGACTGGCAATCTTTTCGATAAATCGGAAACGATTGTGTTTATCGGGGCGATGGGTATCTGCGTACGGAGTATCGCCCCCTACATCAAGAGCAAGTACACGGACCCGGCAGTCATCTGCCTCGACAGTACCGGCAAATATGTCGTATCGGTACTGTCCGGTCATATCGGTGGGGCGAACGAACTGACACATGAATTGGCCCGCATACTGGACGCCGAAGCGGTTGTCACGACACAGAGTGACAACCAGGGACTTTGGGCACTGGACACCTTCGCGAAACAATATGGCTGGGAACAGGATGTCTACAACCCACAGGAAGGCATAATCAGTTTCTTCCAAACCGACTTCGAGAAGATAGACGAGGAAACGTTCAATGCATCGAGGGAAAAGGCCATGAACGAATGTGTCGCCCGTTTCGTCAACTGTCGACCGACCGCCCTCCTGCTCGATATCCGCACGGAGGAGACGGACTATATGAAGGAAACCTGTCCCCCGCACGTCGATATCTTCTATAAATATAAAGATATCGACCTCGAAAAATACGAGCTGCTGATCACGGTCAGTCCCACTTACTACCACAAATCCCCTATCCCCTGCCTATCATTCTTCCCGAAAGTGCTTCACTTAGGTATCGGATGTAAAAAGGGATTGACAGACATGAAGTCCGTCCTCACGGACCTGTATATCTGCTCCATTTTCTACAGGTTCAACCTGAAGAGCATAGCCGACGTCTCCTCCATCGACCTAAAGAAAGAAGAACCGATATTAAAGGAACTGGCAGACACCTACCTGCGCAGCCCGTTCAAGACCTATCCTGCAGAGGTACTGGACAAAATCCCCGTACCCCATCCTTCTTCCACAGTAAAGAAAGCCACCGGGTCGGGAAGCGTCGCGGAGGCAGCGGCCATCCTGAGTGCGGAAGGAGGCCCATTATTGGTGGGAAAACAAAAGGGGCAGACGAAAGACTTCACTTATGCGATAGCCATCAGCAAATCGGCAATACGGGACGAAAAAGATAGTCAGCAAAAAGGGAAACAGGGACATGGACACATCGAAATTGTCGGAGCCGGACCGGGCGATCCAGAACTGATCTCCATCCGGGGCCGGCGGATGCTGGAAAATGCAGACCTGATCCTCTATGCCGGAAGCCTCGTCCCCAAAGAACTCACTCTATGCGCCAAGAAAGGATCGACGATTCGCAGTTCTGCCGACATGAACCTGGAAGAACAATTCGCCCTTATAAAAAAGTTCTATGACAAAGGGAAGTTCATCGTACGCTTGCACACAGGTGACCCCTGCATCTATGGGGCGATACAAGAACAGATGGCATTCTTCGACCGCTATGGCATGAGTTACCATATCACACCGGGGATCTCCTCGTTCCAAGCTGCTGCTGCAGCTCTCCGTTCCCAGTTCACTATTCCTGAAAAGGTGCAAACCATCATCCTGACGCGTGGCGAAGGACGTACCCCCATGCCGGAGAAAGAGCAGCTGCATAAACTAGCCGCCAGCCAAAGCACAATGTGCATCTTCCTGAGCGCCGACATTGCCGGAAAAGTCCAGAAAGAACTTCTGGAACATTACCCGCCAACGACACCGGTAGCCGCCTGCTACAAGTTGACCTGGAAAGACGAACGCATCTACCGAGGCGAATTGAAAGACCTGGAACAGATCGTAAAAGAAAACAATCTGACACTGACGACCTTGTTAGTCGTCGGTGATGCCATAGACAACCGTACGGGGGTATCACGTCTCTACGCCGAGGAGTTCAAGCATCTGTACCGCCGTTAGCGAGGGGCCACCTCCTACCTATGAGGCATGATACCTCATAAGTAGGAGGTACGGAACCTCATAGCTATCAGGCATGAAACCTCATAGCTGCCAGGCAAGTACTCACCAGAGAGGATGCCCCCCTGCGATATTACCGGTAAAGACAAGAGAACAACAGAAGCATTATGATACTGATCTTAGGAGGAACAACCGAAGGCCGCAAGGCTGTACAAGTCGTCGAGAGCGCTGGCAAACCCTACTACTACTCGACGGTCGGCAACGAACAGGCGATAGAAGCCGTTCATGCCATCCGCCTCACCGGTGGTATGGACGAAGAAAAGATGGCACAATTCTGCCGCGAGAAAAAAATCTCGTTGCTAGTCGATGCCGCCCACCCTTTCGCCATCCGGTTGCATCGGACGCTTGCAAAGGTTTCCTCCCGTCTTCGGATTCCGGTCGTCCGGTTGGAAAGGCAATACCCCGCACATGACAAGCGGTTGATATGGTGCACGGATTATGCCGACGCCATCGACCGCCTGCGTGCGGACGGGATCTGCAACCTGTTGGCCCTGACAGGCGTCAAGACCATTGCGAAACTGCGTCCTTACTGGGAGCAGACGCCCTGCTGGTTCCGTATCCTGAACCGGAAAGAGTCGCTTTCGCTGGCTGAATCCGACGGATTCCCAAAGGAACGGATTATTTTTTTCCATGAAGGAGAAGACGAGAAGAAGCTGCTGGACCAGCTTCATCCAGATGCCGTACTGACAAAGGAAAGTGGGGAAAGCGGATATTTCAAGGAAAAGGTCGAAGCAGCACAAGCCTGCGGCATTCCCGTTTATGTCATACAACGCCCTCCCCTGCCTGACAGTTTCACCTTTGTGCAAGGCATGGAAGGGCTTCGTAAAGCCATCGAACGCCTCGCTCCCGGTTTCTTCCCGCTCCGAAACGGTTTCACGACCGGCACATGTGCTACGGCTGCCGCCAAAGCCGCCTTAGTTGCCCTCCTGAACCAAACGGAACAAACCGTTAGTTGCATCACGCTCCCTTCCGGGGAAAAGATCATGCTCCCTGTCGCCGCTACCGAATGGGCGGACAACGCCGCCCTATGCACGGTTATAAAGGACTCCGGCGACGATCCGGACGTGACAAACGGCTGTTCCGTTATCGCCCGTATCGAGTTACAGGCTGGGCAATCCCCTACCCCCGTCTTCCTGTTCCGGGCTGGTGAAGGAGTAGGAACGGTGACGCTTCCCGGCCTCGGCCTCGAAATTGGAGGACCAGCCATCAACGCCACTCCCCGCCGCCTGATTACTGGAGAATTGACAACAATACTGGAGGAAAACGGACTGTCCGGCAAGATAAAGGAGGTGGTCGTCACGATCTCCGTTCCGGGAGGGAAAAAGTTAGCTGCCCGGACATTCAATCCGAAGTTGGGAATCATCGGCGGAATCTCGATCATCGGGACATCCGGCATCGTACGCCCTTTCTCGAACGATGCCTTTCTCGCCTCGATCCGGAAAGAAGCCGAAGTTGCAAAAGCAATAGGATGTTCTCGCCTCGTCATCAACTCAGGAGCGAAAAGCGAACGTTTCCTGAAAGGCTACCTGTCGGAACGGCTGTCGGAAGAACTTCCTCCGCAAATGTTTGTGCACTACGGGAACTTCATCGGAAAGACACTGAAAATAGCTGCCGAACTGCAATTTGACGAAGTCGTCATGGGAATCATGATTGGCAAAGCCGTCAAACTGGCGGAAGGAGCACTGGATACGCACAGCAAAAAGGTCGTCATGAACAAAGCCTTTCTGAAAGAATTGGCTGCAAAGGCGGGGTGCAAACCAGAGTCCGTACAAAAAATAGATTCCCTGACGCTGGCCAGAGAACTATGGGAACTGTTCAGCAAGACCGAACAACAAAGTTTCTTCCCGCTTCTGTTACAGAAATGCCGAGAGCATTGTACCCCCTTGCTTCCCGTTGGGAAGCTATCCGTTCTGCTGATTTCGGAAAGTGGGGAAATAACCTTTCAAGCGTGATTATTCAAATGTAACATCCTTGTTCTGCACGTAGGAGACATCGATTTTTCCTCCCGCATCACCGTTGCTCTCCTGTAAAGGAAGTTCCCTGACACGGCTCAAGAACAGGGTTCCTTTGGTGGCAGAAGTCGGATTCGTAAAGTTTAGCATGATGGAGGTCGCGCCTTCCTGCGTATTGTTGATATCATAAACGCCGCCGTTGTAGGTCAGGTGCACCTGGACATACTCGTCCTTCCCGATCGGCTTTCCTACCCAAGTGATAATGGTTGCGCCATTGCCTTTGACGGATGTCAGGGATTCGGGAAAAGCGATTAGATCGACATCGTCGATAGAGGCCTTGTTTGTATAGACCTGGTCTTTCCAACGGGAAAAGGTGAACGTGACCGGGTCCAGCCCGGATTCCGACAGCATATACATATAAGTTCCCATTCCTAAAAAGTCCGGCACTTTTCCGTTAAAGAGAATGCCTTTGGCCGGCAGGCGCAGATTGGCCCCTTCGCTGTTATATTTATTGAAATTTGCGCCTATATGGGTATGGTTCTGCGTAACATTATATTCGACACCCAAATTCTGATAGAAAGGGATCGAGGGGTCGATCCCGTCCGAATCATCGTTATCGCAAGCGGTAAACACGCCAGCGAACAACAGGCAAGCATAAAGGAAATACTTTCTCATATCATTTAATCTTATCCGAGTTACGGAAAGTATAGGATAATTTACCAATTGCTTCTCCGAGGACTCTATTATTCTTCTTTGATAGAAATAACAAATGAAGTAGGAAAAGTTTTTCCTTTTAGGCTTTTTTGTCAAACAGAAAGCTCCTGCAAGAGAGATTCTATGGTATCGGCCGCCTGCGTACGCCCGTCAAGATGGTGGATCAGGAATGCGGAACCGACAGACAGATCGCCCGTCTCGATCCACACAGGCGATTCCACATGCCGATCGGCACGTATACCGTTCCGCTGGAGTGCCTTGCGGACCATCGCATAT
>ENA-ORTG01003258-ORTG01003258.1-human-gut-metagenome-genome-assembly--contig:-NODE-3258-length-11694-cov-11.070281_pt1 | contig 11694 bp, 11 predicted proteins | sample MGYA00241906_ERZ509176 | MGnify/ENA primary metagenome ERZ509176 (study PRJEB26280, sample SAMEA2338811) | human gut metagenome | biome: human gut; feature: human-associated habitat; material: faeces...
CGTCGTCACGACGCGCAGCCGCCCGTCGTCCGCCGATCCCTCCCGCACAGCGCAGCCGACGAGCGAAAGCGAAAGCACGAGCGCGAGCAGCGCGCCGACGAGCCGTATCCTGTTTTTCCTCACCGTCACGGCGCGCCCACCTCCCCGAAAAGACTGTTTTTCCAATCATACCATGCTTTTGCGGATTATCAAGTGATTTGTAATGAAATCGTCACACTTTCCCGCCGCGCCCTATGCTATAATAGCCACACCAGAGGATTTCATTCCAGCTTATTCTGTGAGGAGGCGCTGACCATGAAGCGTATGCTTTCTTTCTTCCTTGCCCTTGCGCTGCTCGCCGTGCTCAGCGGCTGCGGAAAGCAGGAGCCCACCCCGAGCAAGCCCGACGAGCCGACACCTCCGCCGGAGGAGGGCATCACGCTCGCGGAGCTGAATGTGGAATTTGTTGCGGGCGACCGTGACACAGACGCGCTGATGCAATTAAAGAAGGAACTGCCGCCGCTGCTCATCGGCGCGCTCGCCGACGAGGGCGTGACGGTCGGCAGGGTCAATGTGACCTTCGGCGCGAGCGACGAGGCCACCGCCGACGCGCTCGCGCGCGGCTCGGTGCAGGTCGGCTTCATGCCGATGGAGACCTATCTGGCGCACGAGGACACGCTGCGGCTGGTCTCTGTGCCGGAGGAACCCGCCGGCGACACGGAGCGTGTCGGGCTGTATTTCCCGGTCTCCGACCAGAACCGCACGCTGCGCGCGGCGTTTGAAAAGGACGCGGCGGACGGCGGCGCGCTGCATGCGTGGGAGACGCTGCTCGGCAGCTTCTGGATGGATAATGGGAGCGACCCCGTGTTCGCCGTGCCTGTGGATGACGATGTGGCCCGGCGGTTTCTCGACAGCATGATGGACATGAACGCCAATGGCATGACGGCGGACAGCATTCCGCGCCTGACAGAGTACGTCAGCGCGGACGAGGTGTTCTCCACTGCGGATCTTGTGGTGCTGCACGGCGAGGCTCCGGATGAGGCGCTTTGGATGGAGATCTACGGCTGCACGGTCGGCGGCGAGACGGTGTCCGTCAGTACCGCTGACGCCATCGTCGGCGGCGACGAGTTTGCTGCGGCGCTGCTTGCCGCGCTGGAAAAACTCAGTGCGGACGAGACGGCACAGACGGTGCTGCGGCTCTACGATGGAGACGGTGTGCGCTACGGTGGGGCCGACACGCAGGCTGTGGAATTTGTGCAGTATCTGCTCGGCAATACAGAGGGCGTTTACCAGCTCACGAGCGAGTAAAAGAGAAACGCGCGGCGACGCCGCGCGTTTCTTAGCCTCTGCACAGGCTCAGATCATCATCTGTATCCCGTTGTCCTCAATGCCGATCTCGATCTTCGGCACGCCGGGGGCGTATTCGCCGTCGAGCGTCCATGGAATGCTGCCGTCGCTTTCCGCCGTGACATGGCGGACATGGCGGAAGATGAGCGCGTTGCTCGTTTCGTATTCCTCGTAAACGATGGCGCGGATGGTGCGCTGGAGCTGCAGCGGTGTTTTCGGCACGGGCACGAGCATCAGCTCAAACTGCCCGTCGCACAGGTCCACCGCGTCGGGTGAGAGCTTCATCAGTCCCGCGATGGAGGTCGAATTGCATACCGCGCCGAAGAGGTACTCGCCCTCGAACACCTCGCCGTCGGCGGTAATCTTCATGGGATAGGGGCAGAGCGTTTCAAGATCCTTCACGCCCTCGAGGAGATAGGCGAAGTGGCCGAACATATTCTTGATGTCCTGCGGCACGGTGTAGGCCGTGCGCGTGAACGCGCCGAAGGACGCGACGTAAACGAAGTTCTTTTCATTGAACACGCCCACGTCCAGGTCGCGCGGCTGAAGGCGCATGGCGCTCTGCGCCGCGAGCGCGGGATCGGAGGAAATGGACAGGCTTGCCGCGAAGTCGTTCGTACTGCCGCCGGGCAGGTAGCTCAGCGGCGGACGCTTCTCCCGCGGCAGGCGCATGATGCCGTTGACCGTCTCGTTGAGCGTGCCGTCTCCGCCGTGGCAGACGACGAGATCGAAATCTCCGCCGAAGCGCTCGGCCAGCTCGGTCGCGTCACCGTGCCGCCGCGTCTCCGCCACGCGGACCAGATAGCCCGCCTTGGAGAAGATCGAAACGGCGTCGAACAGCGGTGCGCGCGATTTCGTCTTACCCGCGCGGGGATTGACGATGAACAGCAGCTTCTTTTCCACAGCATTCATCCTTTCTGCGAACGGAAAAAGTTTGAAGATTCGGTTAATTTTAGTATAGCACAGAAATTGCGCTATTGCAATTCCACAATAATCATAGTATGCTAAGCTTGATCTATTCTGAATACGGGCAGGCACTGTGCCGGCCGAGGGCAAGGGAGGAAACATGAAGCAGAAAACCTATCTTCACTGGGGCGTGACCATTACCGCCGCGGCCTGCGCCATTCTCGTGTTTTACGACACCTTCTTTCAGGACGGCGTGCTGTTTATTTTTATAGAAAAGCTCTTCGGCATCCTCAAGCCCGTGCTCTACGGTCTTGCGATGGCCTACCTGCTCACGCCCATCGTGGACTTTTTCGACCGTCTCCTCCGCGACAGGCTCGGCGTCAAGCGCGCCGGACTGATGCGCTGCCTGAGCATCCTTGTGACCTGGCTCCTTGCGCTGGGACTCGTGTATCTGCTCTTCAGCATCCTGATCCCCGAGCTGGTCGCGAGCGTATCGCTGCTCTTTTCCAATCTCGAGAGCTATTACCGCACCATCTACACCTGGGTCACGCAGCTTGTGGAGGATAATCCCTACATCTCCGAGCGCGTGCTCACGCTGGTCCGTGATTACTACAACGAGCTGGTCGACTGGGTGAAGAACACCGTCATTCCCGGCGCACAGGTCGCCATCGTCGCCGTGACCGGCGGCGTGCTGAGCGTACTGGTCTTTGCCAAGGACCTGCTCGTGGGCATCGTCGTTTCCGTTTACATCCTCGCCCGCAAGGAGACCTTCGGCCTCCACACGCGCAGGCTGCTCTACTCGCTCGTCTCCGCGCCGCACTATGAGCGCGCGCTGCGCGCCACCCGCGAGGCTGACCGCATCTTCTCCGGCTTTGTGCGCGGCAAGCTGCTCGACTCGCTCATCATCGGCATTCTGTGCTTCATCGTCTGCTCGATTTTGAAGTTCCCCTACACGCCCATCATCGCGGTCTTTGTGGGCGTGACGAACATCATCCCCATCTTCGGTCCCTTCCTCGGCGCGATCCCCAGCGCGTTTTTGATCCTGCTCGTGAGCCCCCGCCAGTGCCTCTACTTTATCATTTTCATCATTGCCCTCCAGCAGTTCGACGGCAACATCCTCGGCCCCAAAATTTTGGGCGAGACCGTCGGCATTTCGAGCTTCTGGATCGTCGTCGCCATCCTTGTCGGCGGCGGCTTCGGCGGCGTGCTGGGTATGTTCCTCGGCGTGCCGGTATTCGCCTGCATCCACTCCGCCGTGAGCTTCCTGTGTGAATCGTCCCTGCGCAAAAAGGGCGTGACGGACGACGCGATATTTGCGCCCCGTCGGGTTTTGACGGGCACGACCACAACACCAAAAGGAGAAAACCATGAATAAGCGCATCCTCACCCTGTTCCTTTCCCTGACTCTGCTCCTCTCCCTCGCCGCCTGCGGCGGGAACGCCGACACGACCGACGCGCGGCGCGACACGAACGAGATCGTCGTCGGCATCGCGCAGGACCTGGAAAACAGCCTTGACCCCTACACCTCCGTCACCGCCGCGAACCGCGAGGTGCTGTTCAACGTGTTTGAGGGCCTCGTCAAGCCCGACGCGGACGGCAACCTGATCCCCGCCGTCGCCGAACGCTGGGAGATCTCCGACGATCAGCTCACTTATACGTTCCATCTCCGCCCCGGCGTGAGGTTCCACGACGGCAGCGAGGTCACGGCAATGGATGTCGCATGGTCCATCGACAAGGCCATGCAGTCCGGCAGCTGGAAGGCGCTGGATAACATTGACGCCATCGACATCGGCAGCGACTATGTCTCCGTTGTGCTCAAGGCTGCCGACAGCGATTTCCTCTCCTACATGACGCTGGCCATCACACCGGAGAACCACGCCGACGGCGCGGACCCGGTCGGTACCGGTCCGTTCAAGTTTGTCTCCCGCGCCGCGCAGCAGAATCTTGTGCTGGAGCGCTTCGCCGACTACTGGGGCGAGGGCGCCAAGGTGGACAAGGTCACCTATCAAATTTATGAGAATGCCGAGGCGCTGGTCATGGCGCTCAAGAGCGGCGCGGTGGACATCTGCGCCCACCTGACCGCCACGCAGGCGAACCAGCTGACGGAGAATTTTGACATTCTTGAGGGCACGATGAATCTCGTGCAGGCCGTGTATCTCAACCACGCCTACGAGCCGCTTGCGAACGAAACGGTGCGCAAGGCGCTGTGCTATGCGCTCGACCGCGAGCAGGTCTTTGACGTTGTGGCCGACGGTCACGGCACGGCGGTCGGCAGCAGCATGTATCCCAACTTCCGCAAGTATTTCCTGCCCGAGCTTGCCGACCTCTATCCGCATGACACGGAAAAGGCCAAGGCGATGCTCGCCGAGGCGGGCTATCCCGACGGCTTTGACCTCACCATCACCGTTCCCAGCAACTACCAGCCGCACATGGACACCGCGCAGGTCGTTGCCGAGCAGCTCCGCGCCATCGGCGTGAACGTGACCATCGACCCCGTCGAGTGGGCGAGCTGGCTCGAGAATGTCTATTCTGGCCGCCGCTATCAGGCTACCGTTGTCGGCGTGGACGCCAGCACCCTGACCGCCCGCGCCATGCTCGAACGCTTTACCTCTACGGCGAGTAATAATTTCACGAATTATTCCAACGTGGAATATGACGAAGCCTTTGCCGCCGCCATCCGCGCCGCGACCGACGAGGAAGCGGCCGCCCAATACCTCCGCTGCGAGGAAATTTTGGCCGAGACCGCCGCGAACGTTTACATTCAGGACCTCGCGGACCTCGTCGCCGTGCGTAAGGGTCTCACCGGCTACCGGTTCTACCCGCTCTACGCCATCGACCTGAGCACCGTGGCCTACACCTGACGAAAATTCGAGGGCAGACGCCCTGACCGACAAAGCGAGGCGAACACCATGCGTTATACAGCGAAAAAAATCGCAACGATGCTGCTGACGATGGTGATCGTCTCGTTTTTGACCTTCGTTGCCTTCTCCCTCCTCTCCGGTGACGCGGCGACGCGCCTGCTCGGTACGGAGGCAACTCCCGAGCGGCTTGAGGCCCTGCGCATCGAGCTGGGGCTGAACGACCCGCTTCTCGTGCGCTACGGCCGCTGGCTGTGGGATGCGCTGCGCGGCGACCTCGGCACCTCGTACCGCTACGGACAGAGCGTGAGCTCGCTCATCGCGCAGCGGCTGGGTCCCACGCTGACGCTCACGGCGCTCGCGTTCGCGCTCATCGTGGCGGTCTCCATTCCGTTCGGCGTGCTGTCGGCCAAATACGCCGGCGGCTGGCTCGACCGCGCGCTGACCGTGATCAATCAGGTCGTGATGGCGGTGCCGCCGTTTTTCACCGGCATCCTCTTTACCTATCTCTTCGGCCTTGTGCTGCATCTGTTCATCGCGGGCGCGTTCCCGGCGGGCGGCGTGGGGCATTACATCGGTTATCTCTTCTTCCCCGCGCTCGCCGTCGCGCTGCCGCGTATCGCCATGACGGTCAAGCTCCTGCGCACGTCGATCTTAGACGAGGCACAGCGCGACTACGTCCGCACCTCCATGAGCCGCGGACGCTCGCGCAGCGGTATTCTCTACCGCCATGTGCTGAAAAACACGCTCGTGCCGGTCCTGACCTTCCTCGCCATGACGGTCGCCGACCTGCTCGCAGGCAGCGTCGTCATCGAGCAGGTGTTCGCCGTTCCCGGTCTCGGGCGGCTGCTGCTGACCTCCATCGAGGGGCGCGACGAGCCGGTCGCGCGCGCCATCGTTGTGCTGCTGGCCTTCGCCGTCATACTCTGCAATCTCCTTGCCGATTTGCTCGCGCGGCGCATCGACCCGCGGCTCGGCAGCGGAGCGGGAGGTGCGGCATGAAAAAGAAAAATACCTTTCTGCGCGTGGGCCTCGTGCTCACGGCGCTGGTCGTCGGCTTCATTGTCCTTGGCCTTTTCTGGACGCCCTACTCCCCCAACGCCATGGACTTTTCGCGCCTGCTGCCGCCGTCCGCCGCGCACCCGATGGGCACGGACAAGTTCGGCCGCGACATTTTGAGCCGCGTCATGGTCGGCGCGGGCGATACGCTGCTCATTGCGCTCGGTACCGTCGCCATCGGCACCGTGGTAGGCACGCTCGTCGGCGCGCTGACCGGCTGGTACGGCGGCTGGGTGGACGAGGTGCTCATGCGTCTGAACGACGCGCTCGCCTCCTTTCCGAGCATTCTCATTCTGCTCGTGCTCGTGAGCCTGCTCGGCGGCGGGCGAGAGCACATGACGCTTGCGCTCGGCATCGTCTTTGTCCCAAGCTACGCGCGTATCGTGCGCAGCGAATTCGCCCGCGCGCGCACGCAGAACTACGTCCATTCGGCGGAGCTGATGGGCGCGTCCACCGCGCGCATCCTCTTTGTTCACATTCTGCCGAACATCTGGCACACGCTCGTCTCCGCCATCACCATCGGCTTTAACAACGCTGTGCTCGCCGAGGCGGCGATGAGCTACCTCTCCATCGGCGTTTCGCCCGACGAGGCGAGCCTCGGCTATATGCTCTCGGAATCACAGAGTATGCTCGATTCCGCGCCGTGGTACGCGCTCGGCACGGGCGCGGTCATTGTGCTGCTGATCCTCGGCGTGAGCCTGATCGGCGAGGGCCTGCAGCGCGGCGAGAACTGATTTTCAGAAAGGAGATGCCCCCATGGTCGAGATCCATGATCTGCACGTCCGCTTTCACGGCGCCTCGCGCGAGGCTGTGGCGGGCATCGACCTGACCATCCGCGACGGCGAGGTCGTCGGGCTCGTGGGCGAGAGCGGCAGCGGCAAGACCGTGACCGCCATGACGCTCTCGGGCCTCATCGAGCGCAAAAAGGTCACGCTCTCCGGCGAGGTGCGCTTCGACGGGCGCGATATCCTACGCCTGCCCCGCGCGGAGCTGCGCGCCATTCAGGGCCGCGAGCTCGGCGTTGTCTTTCAGGAGCCGATGACCGCGATGGACCCGCTCATGCGCATCGGCCCGCAGGTCGAGGAGGCGCTGGCTGTCCACACGCAGCTGACGAAGGAGCAGCGCCGCGCGCGTGCGCTCGAGGCGCTGCGCGATGTGGACCTCCCCGCGCCGGAGGAAATTTACCGCAAGTATCCGCACGAGTGCTCGGGCGGCCAGCTCCAGCGCGTGATGATCGCCGCAGCCATCGTCACCGATCCGCATTTGCTGCTGCTCGACGAGCCGACCACCGCACTCGACGTGACCGTGCAGGCGCAGATCCTCGCGCTTTTGCGCCGCTTGAATCGGGAGCGCGGCATCTCGATGCTGCTCATCTCACACAATTTGCAGGTCGTGCGTCGCATCTGCTCGCGCGTTGCCGTGATGCAGCGCGGTCACATCGTTGAGGAGGGCGCGCCCGAGCAGCTTTTCACCGCGCCGCAGCATCCCTACACCGCCGAGCTCATCAACGCCATTCCGCGCCGCGTGCGCAGAGGTTAACGCCATGGACGACCTTGTTTTAGAAGTCAAAAGCCTTACAAGCTGGTACCGCGACACCGATGAGCATGGGCGGCGGCACGACCATACCGTGCTGCACGACGTGAGCTTCACGCTTCGCCGCGGTGAAATTTTGGGGCTCGTGGGCGAGAGCGGCACCGGCAAAACGACGCTGGTGAAAAATATCCTCGGTCTGGTCAAGACCCACACGGGCGAGATCATCCACTACACCAAGCGCCCGCAGATGATCTTTCAGGACCCCTACTCCTCGCTCAACCCCGCCTACACCGTCGGCTGGAGCTTAGAGGAGCCGCTGCGCATCTACGGCAAGTACGACGCCGCCGAGCGGCGCCGTCGCGTCGCGGAGATCGCGGAAAAGGTCGGTCTGCCCGCCGAATGCCTGACGCGCAGGCCGAACGAGCTTTCCGGCGGGCAGCGCCAGCGCGTCTCCATCGGCGTGGCGCTCATTCAAAAGCCGCGGCTCATCATCGCCGACGAGCCGGTCAGCGCGCTGGACGTGACCATCCAGCAGCAGATCCTGGAGCTCATGCGCTCGGTGCGCGACGAGCTGGGCATCTCGTTCCTCTTCATCTCGCACGATCTCAATGTGGTCTATCAGCTCTGCGACCGCGTGATGGTGATGAAGGACGGGCGCATCGTGGAGGAAAACACAGTGCAGGAGCTTTTCGACCACCCGCAGCACGCCTACACGCGCGAGCTGCTCTCCGCCGCCGACTGACGCCATGAAAGCCTTGTTTTCCCATTACAAAAAACTGCATCTCTGGCTGCTTGCGAACCTCGCGCTTCTATCGGCCTTTCTGCTTGCGCGGCGCAGCCGCGCAGCCATGAACGCCCTGACGGAGGGCTTCACAAACCCGTTGCGCCGCATGCTCGGCAGGCTGTGCGAGTGCGTCCCCTTCTCCGTTGCGGAGGGGCTGTACGTCCTCGCGGCGCTGGGCTTTCTCGTCTTTCTCGTGCTGGGCGTGCGCGCCGTCGCGCGCAGCCGCCGCAGGGGCGGCACGGTCTACGCGCTCGTGCTTGGGCTTGGGAACGCGGTTTTGACCGTCTATGTGCTCTTTTGCCTGCTCTGGGGTGCGAATTACTACGCTGACAGCTTCACCGACAAAAGCGGCATCGATGTCGGGCCGGTCGCCGTCGACGACCTCGAGCGCGTGACGCGACAGTTCGCCGCGCTGGTGAACGAATACGCCGGAGACGTCCCCCGCGCCGCCGACGGCGCCTTTGCCGGCGACCGCGCGGAGATCCTCGCCTACGCGCCGAAGATCTACGAAAATCTGTATGAGGAATTTCCGTTCCTCGAAATGACCGACGTGCCGCCCAAGGCCATGCGCTTTTCCCGCGTGATGAGCGCGATGGGTTTCACCGGTTTCTACTTCCCGTTCACGGGCGAGTGCAACGTGAACGTCGATTTCCCCGCCGCAACGCTGCCCACCACCGTCGCGCATGAGCTTTCCCACCGCCGCGGCATCGCGAGCGAGCAGGAGTGCAATTTTCTCGCCGTGCTCGCCTGCCTGCGCTGCGGCGACGCCGCCTACCGCTACGCGGGCGCGCTGTCGGGCTACATCTACCTTGCCAACGCGCTCTATTCCGCCGACGCGGAGCGCTGGCGCGCCGTGCGCGAAACGCTTGACGAGCGCGTGGTCGCCGACCTGCGCGCTTCCGGCGCCTACTGGGCACAGTTTGAGGGACTGGCGGACACGGTCTCCAACGCCGTCTACGACGGCTTTCTCAAGAGCTACGGCACCATCGGCGTCAAGAGCTACGGCGCCTGCGTCGACCTGCTGGTGGCGTATTTCAAGTAAAGCAGAAGCGGCTTGCATTGCAAGCCGCTTCGCGCGTTTTCGTCTGCCGGCGCGAGTGCGCCGCCGCAAGCGTTTTGCGCGGCAAAACCTTGACGGAGGGCGAATTCACTTCGCCCAAGCATTTCAATTCCCGATCCGGGATTCCAAAAAAGAAGCGGCTTGCATTGCAAGCCGCTTCTTTTTTGGAGCAGGGTACGGGAATCGAACCCGCCTTCTCGGCTTGGGAAGCATTGCTACGATTATTCCCTCGTCGCCGCAAAACGCTTGAAAGCCCTTTATTTTCAAGGGTTTTTCGGCTTTTCCGATTCTTAGGCTTTTATGAATTTTCGCAAATTTTCGCCGGTTTTTCAAAAGGATAGAGTGACATTTTCGTTGACACACCTCGTACCTCGGTACAATAGGGCCAAGAAAAGAGGTGTCTGTATGGAGCGCAGAAAAAAGGGCAGCGGGCGCATCACCTATGTCGAAGATAGAAAATCTCCGTGGCGGGCAACCGTTACCGACGGCCGGGGCAAGCAGAAAACGCGGTTCTTCAAAACGGAAAAGGAGGCGAAAGCCTTCCTACGAGACATCAACGCCGATGCAAGCAAGCTGAAGACTCTGACGGAAAGCGGCGTGACCTTTGCCGCCTTTTCGCAGATATTCCTTGACGAAAAGAAAAAAGGCAACATGAAGGTCCTCGCCTATAAAGCCTTAGAGGATCAGGTCAAGCGCGTCTGCACCTTCGTGGGAACGGCGAAGCTGGGCGGCATTGACAGCGATATGGTTCAGCAAATGGTGTTCGCCTTGGCAGAACAGGGTTACTCCGAAAGCGTTATGACAAAGGCGAAGATCGCCGCTTTCAGCGTTCTGAAAATGGCCGCGGCAAAGCACTATATCGACACGGTTCCCGTCCTCAACATTACCATACCCCGTGCGAAAAAGCAAGACGATGACCGGCAGGTAAAAAAGAACTGGCTGCGCGACGATGAGCTTGCCTTATACGGGGCAGAATGCCGCCGCACTTATGTTCCGAAGAAATACACGAAGTATGCCGGTCAAACGCTCATGGTCCATCCCTCAGGATATAAGCTGCTGTTTATCCTCCATACCGGCCTGCGGCTGGGTGAGGCTTTGGCTGACATGGAGCGACTATGACGAGTACAGCAAAACGGTTATGATCGATAAAAACACCGTCTATGCCGATGGTGAAAAAATCACGCAGATGCCGAAAACGGAGTCCGGCGAACGACTTATCATTCTGAACCGTCGGGCGGTACAGGACTTGGAATGTCTGCGGCGTCAGTTCGACGAGCAGAGCCGGGAGATCGAGCAGCGCAAGGCTGAGGAGCTGCGGCAGGCCGAACTGAAGTATTTCGGGCCGGAGCAGAAGTCAGTCAAGCTGAAAATCAAGGAGAAATACGCCGCCATCGAGCGGGAACACAAATACATCTGCGGCTCGTCCACCTTCCCCTACGGCAGCGGTGGACATTCCAGCACCTTGCAGACGCACAAAAAAATATGCAAGGTCATCGGTCTTTCCCACACGGTCACGGTACACGGCCTCCGACACACCTATGTGACGCACTACTATCTGCACCACAAGAACGATCCCGATTTTGACCTTGCCACCTTTTCAAAGTCTATCGGTCATTCCAGCATCCGAACGACAATGGAGATATATGCGCATTTGGATATGACGCAGAACCGGTATATTCCCCGCGCGATGGAGGATTTGAAGGAATTTTGAGCAATTCGCTATAAAAATCGCCGCCTTTCTCTTGCAATTTTGGGGAAGTATAGTATACTGAACACATCTATAAATGCTATCGGCAAACCCGGCGCAAGCCGGCGGCGCAAAGCTACAGGGACCCATTGGGTCAGCCAGCTGCAATTTGTCTGCGGGAAACCGCCGACTGATTTCCCGTGTTGGTATCGCAGCTTTGCGCCTGTAAAGCTGCGGTTTTGCTTTTCCTAAAATCTTGAAAAAGCTTGAAGAGATGAGCAAAACAGTTGGAAAGAGCAGCCCGCAAACAGGCAAATGGGAATCAAAAGAGCTTAGGGCATCTCAAGGGCGCAAAAACCATAGCGCGGTAAACCCCGCGCCTGAAAAAGGTATGGAAAAGACAGATCAGGCGGAACGCCGAAGCTGTTTGGCAGAACGGTAGGAGTGAGAACCATGCAGAACGGCGGCCAACGCAACCGCC
>ENA-ORTG01003259-ORTG01003259.1-human-gut-metagenome-genome-assembly--contig:-NODE-3259-length-11690-cov-2.935625_pt1 | contig 11690 bp, 7 predicted proteins | sample MGYA00241906_ERZ509176 | MGnify/ENA primary metagenome ERZ509176 (study PRJEB26280, sample SAMEA2338811) | human gut metagenome | biome: human gut; feature: human-associated habitat; material: faeces...
CTTCGGTACTGTTGCATCTGCAAATGCGTATGTGAGCTTGGCTGCTGCATCTGCGATTGTTCTCTCGTTTGATACAGTTGCTACAAATCCCTTTGCATTTACAAGTGTCAGTACAGGGATGTTGAATGCGTCACAGAACTTCACGAAGTCTGCTGCGATATAAGCACCGCTTGTAGAGAGAAGTTCTCCACCGTCAGCTGCCTGGTTAGCTACACAACCAACTGTCGCACCGTTCAACTTGATCAGTCCAAGAACCATGTCCTTCGCATAATCTTTCTTCACTTCTACGAATACATTGTTATCTGCGATGTTCTGAAGGACAGCTCTTGCATCCTTTGCAAATCCATCGAGATTTGGAATGATACGGTTCAGATCGTCTGTACAATCGGACTCTGCATCTTCCATATTGTTGTCAGGGAGCATATCCACAAGGCTTCTGATGTTTGCAAGTGTTGTTGCATCATCCTCGAATACACCATCTACGAGAGAAGAATTCTCGCTAAGGTAAGCTGCAGATGCTGTATCAAGCTTTGCCTGATAGTTTCCATCCAGTGCATTTGGGCTGTTTACGAATAACTTTCCGCCCTCTGCTGTCATAAATGTAAAGTCTGTAAGTGTTGGAATAAGCGCTGCTCCACCACCGCATGTTCCAAAAATTGCAGTAATCTGTGGGATTACTCCTGACGCAAGTGTCTGCTTCAGATAAACCTCGCCGAATGCATTAAGTGCATCGGTTGCCTCCTGCAAACGAAGTCCCGCACAATCGATCAAACCGACTACCGGTGCGCCTACCTTCATAGCCATGTCATAAATCTTCGCAATCTTCTTTGCGTGCATCTCACCGATTGCACCACCAAGAACGGTTGCATCCTGGCTGTATACATACACCAGTTTTCCATTGATGACACCATATCCAGTAATAACACCGTCTTTTGGAGTATCATTTTCCTGCATGTTGAAGTCCGTATTTCTAGCTGTTACATATGCACCAACTTCAACAAAGCTCGCTTCGTCAAGCAAAGAAGAAATTCTGTCACTTGCTGACAATGTAAGTTTGTTACTCATTTTAAGCCCTCCACTTTTATTTATTATGGGTTTTCTGATTAGAAACCCAATTTCTTCCGATTGTAATTGTAAATCTTTTTCCGCCTGAAATCAAGTCAAAATCACATTCTTTGTCACAGTTTTGCAATAAAAAAGAAAAATCTGCAAAAAGCCTTAAACATTTATGTTCCATCCGCTTTTTACAGATTTTTAAAGCCACTCTTATTTTGTTTCAGAAAGCACGTTTTTATTCTTTACCAAATAGTCGATCAGAGAGATGATCGTCAGCGCCAGCGCCAGATAGATCAGTACATTCTCAATGATATGTACCGTGCTTCCACCGAAGTCGCAAATCAGTAAGATTACCATGAACATCTGGCAGACCGTCTTGATCTTGCCCCAATAACTTGCAGCAATAACAACACCGCTGTCACTTGCTACTAAACGGAAACCACTAATGACAAACTCTCTAGCAATAATTACGATAACGATCCATGCGGCAATCTTATTTTGTGCAACTAAACAGATAAATGCAGAAGAAACAAGCATTTTATCTGCAAGTGGATCCATGAACTTGCCAAAGTCCGTAATCAGGTTATACTTTCGTGCGATTTTTCCATCCAGCATATCCGTGAGACTTGCCAGACAGAATAACGCAAGTGCAATCCATTTTCCTCCCGGAATGCCAGGCACCATCAGGGCTACTAAGAAAAATGGTATCATGATCATTCTAAGTATCGTTAATTTATTCGGCAGATTCATCGACAATCCCTCCTATCATATCATATGGTCCTACCTCATTGATCCGGACATCTACAATCTGTCCGGACATCAGTTCATAATCACAGTTCACAAACACCAGCCCGTCCACGCCCGGTGCATCCCGATATGTCCGTCCGACATAGACATCATCGTCAGAAGAATATCCCTCGATAATGACCTGCATGATCTTCCCGACAAATGTCTCGTTTTTATCCAAGGAGATCTCCTGCTGCAGCTCCATGATCTCATTACGCCACTGCTCCGCTGTCTCTTCATCGATCTGGTTCTCAAATGTCGCTGCCGGTGTTCCATCTTCTCTGGAATACGTAAATACACCAACCCTGTCAAGCTCCTGTTCATCTAAGAATGCCATCAGTGCCTCATGCTCTTCCTGTGTCTCGCCAGGAAATCCTGCAATCAGGGAAGTACGGATTGCGATATCTGGGGCTGCTTCCCGCAGCTTTCCAATCACCGCTTCGATGCTTGCACAATCTGTGCGCCTGCCCATCCGCTTCAAGATTGCATCCTCGCTGTGTTGCATCGGCATATCAATATAATGCAGAAGCTTCGGCTCCTCCTTGAAGCAGTCGATCAGTTCGTCATAGATTTCCTCCGGATAACAGTACATCAGGCGAATCCATTTGATTCCATCGATCTTCGCAAGCTCACGGACTAACACATGCAGCCGTTTCTCCCCGTACAGATCTTTACCATAGCAGGTTGTCTCCTGTGCGACAAGCACCAGCTCCTCGATGCCCTGCGATGCCATATATTCTGCTTCCTTTAAAAGCTGTTCCATCGGCACACTCCGGTAATGTCCGCGGATATGTGGGATGACACAGTAGGTACAGAACTTGTCGCAGCCTTCTGCAATCTTTAAGTATCCCATAAATGTACCCGATGTGATAACCTTGTTCGATTCTGTGATCGTTGCCAGACGGTCGATATCGTCATAGACACTGATTTCTTCTGCATCCTCGATACCATCGCGCGCCTTCAGCTCCTCGATCACATCTAAAATCTTATCGAAGCTGCTCGTTCCAAGACATGCATCGATCTCCGGGATCTCGTCAAAGATCTCATCCTTGAACCGCTGTGCCATACATCCGGTCACAATCAGGTATTTTAAGTTCTGCTGTTTGAGCTTCGCCATCTCCAATACTGTATTTACACTTTCCTCCATCGCATCCTTGATGAAACTGCATGTATTTACGATGATTGCATCGGCTTCCTGCTCGTCGTTCGTAATATTGTAATTGTGCTTTGCGAGCAGGCCAAGCATTGCTTCGCTATCGCAAAGGTTCTTGTCACAGCCAAGTGACACCATCAATATGTTCATATGTTTCTTATTCCTCACGCTCTGCGGCTTCCACGCAGTTATTCATCAGCATCGCGATCGTCATCGGTCCTACGCCGCCCGGAACTGGTGTGATGGCACCAGCCACCGGTTCCACCGATGCAAAATCAACATCACCGCATAATTTGTTGTTGGCATCTCTGTGGATACCAACATCGATCACTGTCGCACCGTCCTTCACATACGATGCGTCGATCATCTTCGGCTTTCCGATCGCAACGATCAGGATATCTGCCTCTTTACAGATTTCCTTTAAGTTCTTCGTTCTCGAATGGCAGATCGTTACGGTTGCATTCTCACGCAGCATCAGAAGTGCCATCGGCTTGCCTACGATATTGCTTCTGCCGATCACAACGCAGTGCTTTCCTTCGATATCAATCTCCGAACGCTTCAGAAGCTGGATGATTCCCGCTGGTGTACACGATACGAATCCCGGTCTTCCAATACACAGGCTGCCAACGCTCTCCGGATGGAATCCATCCACATCCTTCTTCGGAGAGATCGCATTGATGATCTTCTCTTCATTGATGTGCTTCGGAACCGGAAGCTGCACTAAGATTCCGTGCACGCCGTCATCCTCGTTTAAATCCTTGATAATAGAGAGAAGTTCTTCCTCGGTTGTCTCCTCCGGAAGTTCAAACGCACGTGACTCGATGCCGATATACGCGCATGCCTTCTTCTTATTTCCAACATATACAGAAGATGCCGGATCGTTTCCGACCTGAATGACTGCCAGGCAGATATTTTTGCCCTGTGCCTTCAATGCGGAAACCTTCTCTTTTAACTCATCCTTGATCTGCTGGGAGATTTCTTTTCCGTTAATCAATTTTGCCATTGTTATAATCCGCCTTTCTTTTCAACATTGTACACGGTTCCATATGCCGTGTACAATGCATCTGAATTCATAAATATACGATGTATTGAAACTAAGTAGTTCTAGATGCTCCAATATACATACCAAACTCATACGCAACCGCCACCAATTCGCCATCCATGGCTCAGTGGTGGCTTGTTTGAACTTCCTGTTCAAACATTGCTGTACACAGATGGAGCATCAAAAACTTCTAAGTTTCAAACATATGTATATTTAGAATTCAGATGCATGGTACATATACATATGGAATCGTATACAAATTGGTACTTCTTAGAATAAACCGTGTGTTACACCTTCATCATCCACGAAGATACGCTCTGCGGCTGGAACTTTAGGAAGTCCCGGCATCGTCATGATCGCACCTGTGATTGCTACGACAAATCCAGCTCCGGCACTTACATATACCTCACGGATATTGACTGTAAATCCGGTCGGTCTGCCAAGCTTCTTCGCATCATCGGAAAGGGAATACTGGTTCTTCGCCATGCAGACTGGCATATTTGCAAATCCCATCTCCTCGATCTTTGCGATCGCACGATCTGCCTCTGCAGAATAGGTTACGCCATCTGCGCCATAAATCTTCTTTGCGATTGTCTCAATCTTCTCCTTGATAGAGAGATTATCTTCATATAATACCTTGAAGTGGCTTTCCTTTGTCTCAAGTGTGTTGAGCACGGCATTTGCAAGCTCAATACCACCTTCGCCGCCTTTCTCCCATACATTTGCGAGGGCGAAATCACAGCCACGCTTCTCACAGAACTCACGTACAAATGCAAGCTCTGCATCTGTATCGGATACGAAACGGTTCAGCGTTACAACTACCGGCACACCGTAGAGCTGTAAGTTCTCGATATGCTTCTCTAAGTTCACGATACCCTTTTCCAATGCTTCTAAGTTCTCCTCGCCAAGGTCTGCCTTTGCCACGCCACCGTTATATTTCAGTGCACGTACCGTTGCTACAAGCACAACTGCATCCGGCTTCAATCCAGTCATACGACACTTGATATCGAAAAATTTCTCTGCTCCGAGATCCGCACCGAAACCTGCCTCTGTGATGACATAATCTGCAATTTTAAGTGCGGTCTGTGTTGCACGGACAGAGTTACAGCCATGTGCGATATTCGCAAATGGACCACCGTGTACAAGTGCTGGTGTATGCTCTAATGTCTGGATCAGGTTTGGTTTGATCGCATCCTTCAAAAGCGCTGTCATCGCACCGACACACTTGAGCTCACCAGCTGTGACAGGCTCATTATCTACATTATAAGCAACGATAATTCTTGAAAGACGCTCCTGCAGATCCCTGATATCTGTTGCCAGACAGAGGATTGCCATGATCTCTGAAGCAACTGTGATAACGAATCCATCCTGACGCATCACGCCGTCGCCCTTCTTACCCATACCAACGATAATGTTACGAAGCACACGGTCGTTCATATCCAGGCAACGCTTAAATACGATACGCTTCGGATCGATGCGGAGTGTATTTCCCTGATGCATATGGTTATCCATCACGGCTGCAAGCAGGTTATTTGCAGATGTGATTGCATGGAAATCACCTGTAAAATGCAAGTTTAAGTCTTCCATTGGTACGACCTGGGCATATCCGCCGCCGGCTGCTCCACCTTTGATACCAAAACATGGTCCAAGAGATGGCTCACGCAGTGCAATGACCGCCTTCTTTCCAAGCTTGCACATTGCCTGACCAAGTCCTACGGTTACTGTTGTCTTTCCCTCTCCTGCCGGAGTCGGGTTGATTGCTGTTACCAGAATCAATTTACCATTCTCATTATTCTTTACAGACTGCATGTACTCATCGGAAATCTTCGCCTTGTACTTACCGTACATCTCGATATCATCCTCCGACATACCAAGCTTTGCTGCCACGTTCTTAATTGGTTCCATCTCTGCCTGCTGTGCGATTTCAATGTCTGTTAACATACTCTTTTGTCCTCCTGACTCCCTTATAAATATTCCTCTACATAATTTTCAAATTCTTCCATGCTCATAAGCACCTTCCGTGGCTTCGTCCCCTCTTCCGGACCGACCACACCAGCTTCGGAAAGCTGATCCATAATACGTGCTGCACGGTTAAATCCGATTTTATATACTCTTTGCAGCATACCGATGGACGCCTTATCTTTTCCGATAATAAACTTTCCGGCATCTACAAAGTAGTCATCATATTCCGGTTCTGCAGACGATGCACCACCGCCAGAACCACCAACCTTCGTGTTCGCAATCTCCTTTGAGATTGATTCATCGTAGGTCACTTCGCCGCTTTCCTCCTTCAGGAAGTCCACGACATCTGCGATCTCATCATCCGACAGGAATGCACCCTGTACACGTACCGGCTTCGGATAGCCCGTCGGATAGAATAACATATCACCTTTACCAAGCAATTTTTCGGCACCATTCATATCGAGGATCGTTCTCGAGTCGACACCCGAGGATACGGTCATCGCGATTCTGGATGGCACATTTGCCTTGATCAGACCGGTAATGACATCCACAGATGGTCTCTGCGTTGCGATTACCAGATGGATACCTGCCGCACGTGCAAGCTGGGACAGACGCACGATAGCATCCTCCACTTCGCCGTGTGCTACCATCATCAGATCAGCAAGCTCGTCGACAATAATCACGATCTGCGGCAGCTTCTTCAAGTCTTCGTTACCCTCTTCCGAGCCTGTCACTGCCTTTACCTTTTCGTTATAGCCCTGCAGATTCCGCACATTATACTGTGCAAATAACTGGTAACGATTTGTCATTTCAAGTACCGCCCAGTTCAGAGCGCCTGCCGCCTTCTTCGGATCGGTCACAACCGGAATCAGCATATGTGGGATTCCATTGTAGATACTCAGCTCTACCTGCTTTGGATCGACCATAATCAGCTTCACATCATCCGGCTTTGCCTTATATAAGATACTCATGATCAATGTATTGATACAGACCGATTTACCGGAACCAGTCGCACCTGCGATCAGCAAATGCGGCATCTTCGCGATATCTGCCACAACCACCTGTCCGCTGATATCCTTACCAACTGCAAATGCAATGTTGGACGGGAACTTCTGGAAGTTGTCTGATTCAAGCAGATCGCGGAAAAATACAGGCTGGCTCTCCTTGTTCGGCACCTCGATACCTACTGCCGGCTTGCCCGGAATCGGTGCTTCGATACGGATATCTGCCGCCGCTAGATTCAGCTTGATATCATCCGCCAAGTTTGTGATCTTCGATACCTTCACACCCTGCTCCGGCTGTAATTCATACCGGGTAACGGATGGGCCGCAGCTGTAATCCGTTACCGTGACATTGACGCCGAAGTTTTCGAGTGTACTCTTTAACTTCATCGCTGTCTCCCGGACGGACGCTTCGTTTGACTTCGTACCCTTTCCCTTGCCGCTCTTCAAGAGCTTCAACGGTGGGAATTTGTATTCCTTGATTGGTTTTTGTTCACTGTTTTCCTGAATTGTCTCTGCAATCTGGTCACGTTCCGAAAGCATCTCCTGCTCGGATTCCTTCGTCTTCCTGCGCTTTCTCGTCGCTGCTTCGGTCACTGGAGCCTCGTCCGCATCCGGCACGGAAACATCTGCGGTGTCCATCTGTTTTTCTGCTGCACGCGACGTTCTCTTCGTATGTACCGGTTCCAATGTATCCGCAGCCGTCTCATCATAAGCAGAAATATCAGCACCTGTCTGTGCGTTTTCCTCCTGCCACATCTGATCTGTGATTGTCGTTTCCTCCTGTGCGGCTCCGTTTGCATAATCTGGGCGGTCAAAGAAATCCACCGTCTCTTCCTTCGGTGTATCCGGCACAGGTGGGATATCCGCTTTCGCACTGCGAAGTTCTGTCACACCGCCTTTTTTCTTTTTCAGCAGCGACAAATCTACATACCCCTCTGAGACATCCTTGGCATCCTGCAAGGTCAGATTCGGATTGAACAGATCTTCATGTGGAAGCGGTTTTAACTCATGAACCTCTTCCCCCTCGACCTTCTTATTTTTGACTTTCTTCTTTTTCTTCTTCACTGGTACAGCCGGCTTCTCCTGCTCCACCTTAATATTATCCAATTTTGTTCTGCGCTTTGCCTCAAGTGCTGCCTCTGGATCAATCGCTTCCTCGTCATCATCCTCATACAGCGCATTGTAACGATTCTTGAACTGTGCAGACCGCTCCTTTGCAAAATCGATCAGCGACACATTCATTACGACGATGATTCCAATGATGATCAAAAGTGCAATCACAATGATCGCGCCCGGTTTTCCAATCAGATTGTACAGTACAACGAGCAATCCACCTAAGATAAATCCGCCGCCCTTCTTTTCCTGTGCCCCCTGATCATACAGAAGCTTCGCCGTCATATGATCGGCACCAGCCGTAAGCTGGAAGATAAATGCTGCTGCAACAATAAACAGTCCTACACAGAGTACGCGGTTTACGACTGCTTTTTTTGCACCGTTTGAAAGCAGAAATGCCTCTGTCAAAAAGATGTATAACGGAAGCACATATTCCACAACACCAAACAGTCCAAACATAAACTTCGCAAAGAAATTGCCTACAACGCCGCACCAGCCAAAGTTGCTGATAAAGAAAAATGTACAAACTGCCAGACAGATAAACAGATGGATTTCATTCTTCCGTGCCTGTTCCTGCGCCAGCTGTGCTTTTGTCTTTCTTCCTCCTGTACGGGAAGCGGACGCCTGTCTGGACGACTGCGAAGATCTTGCTTTCTGTGGTGATCTTGCCGTCGATGTCGAACGGCTGGCAGTCGTTTTACTTCTCGTATTCGATTGTGAACCTTTATTATATGTACTGTTGTTTCCCGTTGCCACGGTATGCACTCCTTCTCTTTTCCCTCATTCTCCGATTATGACAGACATTTTTCTAAATGTAATCACCCATATGGCAGTCCGTATCCATATACAAACCGCCACACGGGTATATTTATGTCAGTTTAAATGCTCATACTGCTCTATTTTACTATTTTTCTTTGCATTTATCAAGTCATATAAACAATTCATTGCGGTATGGATGCCGCCCACCCGGTCGATGATTCCTACCTCGACTGCCTGCCTGCCAACTAACACCGAACCAATGTCTTTCGTCAGTTCTTTCGTATTGAACATGATCTCCCTCAGTTCCTCTTCCTTGATGGAACAATGATTCGACGTAAATTCAATGATCCGGTCCTGCATCCGCTCAATATATTCGTAATTCTGCGTCACACCAAGCACGGTTCCATTCATCCGGATCGGATGCACGACCATCGTTGCCGACGTCACAATAAACGTTACATCCCCGGATACTGCCAGCGGCACGCCAATTGAATGTCCGCCGCCAAGCACAAGACATACCTTCGGCTTGCTTAAGGATGCAATCATCTCTGCAATAGCGAGCCCTGCCTCGACATCACCGCCCACGGTATTTAAGAGTACCATCAGTCCGTCGATGCCCTCGTCGTCCTCCACGGCAGCAAGCTGTGGCAGGATATGCTCATATTTGCTTGTCTTCGAGGACGAACCAAGATTCTCATGCCCCTCGATTTCTCCTATTATATTCAACAAATGAATTCGGTGATGATACCGGTTTTTCGACAAAGTAATCTGTCCGTAGTCAGTGATCAGACTCCCCTGCTTTTGCTGGTTGTCCATCCCGCTTTCTTCCTGTTTCTGCCGGCTATCCATATGAAACGCCTGTTCCTTCCCTGTTTCTCCCTGTCTCTCCAATGTTTCCTACCTCCGTTCACAAAATTTTCTCATAGATATTATGTACATTTTGTTTGACTTTTATAAATACGGAAACTATAATAGCAACGCAAAGTAGCTTATTTATTTTTTCTATAAATTACGGAGGTTTGATAAATGGAAACACAAAGCAAAGACAAAGTATATGTCATCGGACATAAAAATCCGGATACTGATTCCATCTGTTCTTCCATTTGCTATGCTTATCTGAAGCGGCAGATTACCGGCGATGATTATGTCCCGATGCGCGCTGGCGAGATAAACGCAGAAACCAAATATGTATTAAATGCATTTTCCGCGGCTGTGCCGGAATATATGGAAAATGTCTCCACGCAGGTAAAAGACGTGGAATACCGCCATATCGATGGCGTTGACGGAGAGATTTCCATCAAAAATGCATGGGAAATCTTAAGCGAATCCGGTGCAACCACGCTTCCATCGGTAAACGAAAATGGCAATTTAGTCGGACTGATCACCGTTCGCGACATCGCCATGACTTATATGGAAGTGTACGACAACCGTGTCATCGCATCCGCGCACACACCATACAAGAATATTATCAACACCCTCTCTGCCGATCTGATCGTCGGCGATGAGAAGGATTATGTGCATACCGGAAAGGTGCTGATCTCCGCCGCCAACCCGGACATGATGGAAAACTACATTGAGCAGGGCGACATTGTCATCCTTGGTAACCGTTACGAGTCACAGCTTTGCGCAATTGAGATGGATGCACAGTGCATCATCATCTGTGACGGTGCGGTCGTATCGAAAACAATCACGAAGCTCGCTGAGGATCACAACTGCTCGATCATCCGTACCCCATATGATACTTATACCGCAGCGCGTCTGATCAACCAGAGTATCCCGATCCGTTACTTTATGAAGAAGGATAACCTGATCACCTTCTCGACTGAGGATTATATCCGGGATATCCGTACCGTTATGGCGGGTAAACGCCACCAGTACTATCCTGTCCTGAATGAATATGGAAAATACGTAGGACTGATCTCCCAGCGAAATTATTTGAATGCGAATCCAAAAAAGGTCATCTTAGTTGACCACAACGAGCATGCGCAAGCAGTCGACGGTATCGAAGAAGTCCAGCTTCTGGAAATCATTGATCACCATAGACTGGGCGGCTTGCAGACGATGAATCCGGTTTATTTCCGCAACCAGCCACTTGGCTGTACAGCAACGATCATCTATCAGATGTTTGAAGAAAACCATGTTGAAATCCCGAAGCAGATTGCCGGACTGTTATGTTCTGCAATCATCTCGGATACCTTGATGTTCCGCTCACCGACCTGCACACAGATGGATGAGCATACATGCCGGAAGCTTGCAAAGATCGCAAACATCGATATCGAAGCATATGCGATTGCCATGTTCAACGCCGGAAGCAAGCTGATGAACGAGACGGACGAGGAAATCTTCTATCAGGATTACAAGGTATTCTCCTCAGAGAACTTAAAGTTCGGCATCGGACAGATCACTGCGTTCAACTCTACGATGTTAGATGCGGTCAAGCCACGGATTCTCAAATACATGGAAAGCATCTACAACCAGAGCGAAGCCGATATGTTATTCTTCATGCTGACGAATATCTTCAAAGAAAGCACCGAGCTTTTATACTATGGCAAAAACTCCGAAGAACTGCTTGAAAAAGCGTTCAAGCTCGATGAAGTATCCGGCGGCAGCATCAACCTGCCGGGCGTTGTCTCCAGGAAGAAGCAGATCTTACCGATGATCGTAAGTGCTTCGAATAATATGTAGGATATGTAATCAGCAAATGCCTATAACGCAAAAAGAGACATTCCCAAACAGCTCAGATAGGGAATGCCTCTTTTTTATATTAATATATTTTATTATACGCAGACTGCAATTATACCATCTGCACCAACCA
>ENA-ORTG01003262-ORTG01003262.1-human-gut-metagenome-genome-assembly--contig:-NODE-3262-length-11679-cov-7.095320_pt1 | contig 11679 bp, 6 predicted proteins | sample MGYA00241906_ERZ509176 | MGnify/ENA primary metagenome ERZ509176 (study PRJEB26280, sample SAMEA2338811) | human gut metagenome | biome: human gut; feature: human-associated habitat; material: faeces...
TTTCTTCGGCAGTCTGGGGACGCTGATGTTCCTTATCGGCGGCGGCACGACGGTCTGGATCATCGCCGCCAAAATCTGGAAGCAGGTCCACGAACTGCCGCTGAGGGCGGTTACCGATCAGCCGCTTTTCTATTTGGCGATTCTGGCGATTATCCTCGGAGTCCAGCTGTTTTTGGCGGGATTTTTGGGCGAGCTTATCAACCGCGGCTCCTCCGACAGGAACAAATATTTGATAGATAAAACTTTATGACCCTATGATACAACGAATCCAAACGCTTTACATGCTGATTGTCACGGCGCTTATGGCCGTTACGCTTTTCGCTCCGCTTGCGTGGTTCGCCGGCGAGGCCGGAGAGTTCGGGCTGTATGCCTTTTCTTTGAAAACCGCTGCCGGCGAAGCCGTGCAGCCGACGGTTTATATGGGCGTCGTGCTGGCGCTGGCCTGCGTGCTGCCGTTTATTACGATTTTCCTGTTCAAGCGCCGCCTGCTCCAGCTCCGGCTCTGCGTGGTTGAAATGGTGCTGCTCGTCGGCTCCGCCGTTATGGAAGGCGTGTACTACTTTCTCAGCTACCGGGTGTTTGCGGAACAGACGTTCCATACGCAGGTACTGAAACCTGCCGTCGTGCTGCCGCTGGTTTGCCTGCTTTTCGCATACCTCGCCGCACGTGCGGTTTTCCGCGACGAACTGATGGTGCGCGCGGCCGACCGCATCCGTTGATCCCGAAAGACTATTAGCCCCGGAATATGCAGAAACGTGCGTATTCCGGGGCTTTTGTCTCCGATGGTGTCCGCCGCCGATGTCCGCTAATTAACCTAATCGTAATATAAAAAAGGCGTTTATGCTTTTGCCGGTCCGGAAAATAATTTTAAATTTGAGGCATAATATTCACATTATGTAAGGAATCGTAAGTTTTTTTTAGAAATAAAATAAAAGTTTTTAATCAATTTTAAACAACTCTTCTATGAAAAAGTTAAACCTTTTGAGGTTATTGTTCGGTGCGATGTTCCTGATCGCCGCGACGGCGTTTACATCGTGTGTGGATGATAACGATGACGACGGGATGCCTTATCTTGAGGTTGCTCCCGAAGCATTGACCTTTTCCGCCGAGGGCGTAGCCGAAGGTGCGTCTGCCGTTACGGTGAAAAGCAATCGTCCGTGGACGCTCGCTTTCGAATCGGGCGCAGACTGGGTGACTGCTTCCGCGACCGATGGAAAAGCCGGTACGACCGAGGTCGAATTCTCGATCCCCGCAAGCAACGAGAGCCGTACGGCAACGCTGAGTTTCCAGCTCAAGAACTCCTACGGCGCCTATTTCACCAAGACGGTTACCATTAACCAGGGTGAAGTCGTTCCCGAAAAACTTGTTTATAAAGAAACTTTCGGAACGACGGGAGATAAAACTCCGGTTGCTTCATACGATGGCTGGGATAAGACCGGTGAAGGCTCTTCGACCGTAACTTATGCCGGTGAAGGGGTTGATATTCGCAGTAATCTTTCCAGTGTCGGCAACGGAAGTGCCTATGAAGGTTCCGGTGGTTCTAATTTGATGTTTGGCACCGGAAACACTTATTTTACGGTTCAGGATATTACGCTTCCTCAGGGCCAAACCGGATATACTTTGACTTTCGGCGCAAGTTATTTCAATGCTCCCAATATTGAGATCTACGATCAGCTGACCGTTCAATTCAGTAAAGACGGCGAAAAATGGACCAATGCCATTCCCTATACTTTCGAAAACTTTGTGGCTGAGAAAAACTGGAATCTTGCAACCTTGAACTTTACGTTGAAGGAATTCTCGGAGCATCTGTATATTAAATTCTTATCCACTAAGAAGCCTGACGGCAACTATCGTATTGACGATGTTACTTTGGTGACAAGTGCCGGTGGACAGCAGGTCGATTTGGATAATGGCTCCGTGACACCTCCTGTCGGTGATGTAGAGCTTCCGACTACTGTTGTGACGCAGTTTGGCGACAGTTTCAACGATGTTATTAGTGGTGTTGTTTACGATTCTCCCAATTGGGCGTTTACTTCGAGTGATGCTGGGTATCCGGCCAATCCTAAATTGGGATGGTTCGGCAGTGTATTTGGAGACACGTTCTATCTTCAGTGTGCTCCTTACAGCTCAACGCAGAAGACCGTTACGGCTTATGCTATAATGACTCCGTTTAATGTGAAAGCTGCGGATAATAAAGTGTTGACGTTCAAACTGGCATGGTATTTCAATGCAACGGCAAGTGCAGCTGACGACAGCAAGATTGAGATCGTAGCTTCTACTACGGTAACAAACGAAACGATTACCGATCCCAGTGTATGGACTGTTGTTAAGACAATCGAGTATAAAGAGGGGGTAAATGAGATCAACGTGTACTTTGACGAGTCTGCCGATCTTTCGGCTTATGCCGCTTCTGATAAAGTATATGTAGCTTTCCGTTATGTAGGGCATAACAACACCTATCGATTGGATGATGTCTCGTTCAATGGGGGAGCTACCGGATCGCTTGTTGTCGATCCTACGGCCATTTCTCTCGGTGATGCAGCCGGAGCGACGGCAAAAATTACGGTTACGTCTACCGGTGACTGGAAAGCGACTGTTTCCGGTTCAGGCTTCTCGATCGACAAAACTACGGGTACGGCTTCCGACACTTCGATTACCGTAACTGCTTCTGAGGCCAATGCTTCTTCGGAAATAAAAAATCTGGGTTCGATAGTCGTCAGCAATGACTTTGGCACCAAGACGATAGCGGTATCACAGAAGGGGGTGTCGAACGACATATTCTATGAATCGTTCGGTGATTTGGAACAGAAACTCGACAAGTGGCCTTATATCAATGAAAGTCCGTATGTGATTCGCAGCGGATTCGGCTATGTTTCCGGTACGTCAGACTATAAAACAGCTTACGCTTCGAACCGTTGGACGGCAACAACGGCTTCTCCGACAAGCGCGGGCTTTTCAGGTAAAGGCTTGATGTGGTTGCAGGCAGGTAAGAATGCATATTTTACGGTGCAGGATCTTGTTCTTACAACTGAAAAGAATCTGTCAATCCGTTTTGGATTGTATGGTAATACTGATGCTTTCGATCCCCAAAAGGATGTCATTAAACTCTATCTTTCGTCAGATGCCGAAAATTGGACTGAAATAGCGTATAATCTGGAAAATGTAGATGCAACTCCGGCTTGGAAATGGGCATCGGCTGATATTACGCTGAAAAATACTGTTTCACGTCTTTCTTTGAAAATTGAATATCCGAGTGGTGCGACCGGAACTCGTGTTGATGATGTCCGTATTTTCGTTGGCACGGGTGGGACAGAGATCGATTTGGGCGGCGGTGCCGCTACGCCTGCGGTTACGACGGCCAACGCTTCGAATGTAGCCGAGACGACGGTGACGCTGGGCGGCTCGATCGCCAATGCCGATCTGGCCGACTATTCGGCCGTCGGCGTGGAGTATGTGGTCTTCGCCACGGGAAATACGCCCGATTGGACAGGCTCCGTGAAAGTTCCGGCCGCAACGAAGGCTGCGACATGGACCGTAGACGTTACCGGCCTGACGAAGGAGACGCAGTACGCTTTCCGCGCCTACGCGACTCCCAACACCGGTGATATTCTTTACGGCGATCATAAGACGTTCGTAACGACCGGCGGAAGCGGCGGTGCGACAACAATTACGATTCCCGAACTCTTGGCCAAGATCACGGCGACTTCTGCTGCCGAGGTGATCGACGAAAATGTGACTTATACCTTCGAAGGTGTAATTTGCGGTGATCCCAAAGCTGGCAATGCTTCTTTCGGTACGCTTTACGTGATGACTCCCGGAGCTACGACCGGTGGAAACGGTATTTCGCTTTACAACTCGGTATTTTGGAGTGAAGGTGACTATAAACTGGGCGATAAAGTGCTCGTCACGCTAACGGCAGGTGTCGCAAAAGGTCAGATCCGCAATTCGATTCCTCAGGTTTCGGAAATCGGGACCGGTGAAGTGATCGTGCAGTCGAGCGGTAATGCAGTAACTCCTATCAAGGTGAATTCGGTCGCCGATATTTCGAATTATTTCAATATGCCCGTCACGATCGAAGCTACGACGAGTGCTGCCGGCATGTGGATGGACAGCGGAGCGAATACGACCCGTACGCTGACGGCCGGAGGAGCTAACTTAGCCGTATACCTCAATAAAAATGCTTGGACAACTTTCAAAGATCAGCCTTATATCGCAACGACTGCCGAAATTACGGGTATCGGTGCGGTGTATTCCGGTCAGAACCAAATTCTTCCCCGTAATCTCGACGACGTGAAGAACTTTAAGTCTACGGCCCCTATGATTGATGTAACTCCTTCTTCGTTATCGTGGGCGTCGGATGATACGGCTGAAAAGACTGTGACGATCGAAGGTGTGAATTTCAATGGATTTACGTTATCTTCGCTGACTTCCTTCAACGCGTCGGTCGAGGGAACGACCGTGAAGATTTCGCCTAAAACCGCCAATACGGGCGATACGGACATTAAAGAGACTCTGACTATTACGGCTACCGGAGGAAACGATGCTACAGTTGCTTTGACGCAGTTGAAAAAATCGTCGGGTGGTGAAGTAACTCCCGGTGTTGCATATGTTTGGAGCCTTGTAAATGGTGATTTAGGTTCGAAAGCCGATGGTGTGACCATCGTTAAAGGTACGCCAGAGTTGGAATGGATTACGAGTCCTACTTGGTCGGGATCATCGTTCTACTTTGGAAACGACAATAATAAAGGTGTTCAGGTTGGATCTAAGAATCAACCGGCCAGCCAATTTGTATTGAAATCCACGGCATATACTGGTGGGGTGAAAAAGATTGTTGTTAATAGCAGTGGAGCTGCTAGTGCTAATGTAACTTTGAAGGTGCAGGTCGGATCTACGACATTTGTTTGTGATGGAAATAGCACTGCTGATTTGACGTCTTTGGCTGCCGAATATACATTTGAAAATGCAGTAGCTGTTGAAGGTGACATTGTTTTAACATGGGATAATGCAACTAGTGTAGCAGGAAGCGGTAAGGCTTTTTATATTAAGTCTGTTGCTATCAACCCGGCAGAATAACCGAATATCGACACTCCCTCTCCCGGCAGGAACATCCTGCCGGGGGAAGGTTGTCTTAAAATGCGTATTTTCGCACTTAGTTTTTAATTGAATGACGTTGATATATAAATATAGTTCGCGGATGTTTGCCGCTTCCCTTGCGGCGATGGTGCTGATAGCTGTCGCCTTTACGGGGTGCGGTAAGGATTCCGACAATAAGGGAGGCGGGGGCGCCAACTCGGTGGAGTGGGACCCTGCCAAGACCGTGCATCCCGATCAGGAGGGCGCTGCCGTGCTGCTCGTGACCGGAGATACGGGGACGCCGTGGACGGCTGAAATCATTTCGGGAGCCGAATGGATTTCGTTCAACCGGACAGCGCCGGGAGGTCAGACTGTCAAGACGGGAAAGGTCGGAACGAGTTTGTCCGACAAGAATCAGTATGTCTATTATTGGCCGAACAACACCAAGGACGAGCGGCATGCCCTGATCAGGTTCGAGTTCGAAGGCGAGATGCCCGTCGAGCTTGAACTCGTCCAGTTCAGCACTTCGTCGGACGATGATGTATACGAGACCGGCCATAATCTGGTCTGGCCCGAAATTCCGGCGAAGAAGGAGGACGGCAACTATATTTATGTGTCGCATTTCGCTCAGCTCAACAACCGGAATATGCGTAATTACACGTTGTGTTTCGATAAGACGAAGCGCGGTGCGTGGTGGGTGGCATATCCCCTGCACGACGTATATATCGGTTCGGGGCGTCCTTCCAAAGACCCGTGGGCCTTCGATCCCAAGATTTCGTCGTTATTTCAGGCCGATCTGGGACGGGGCAGTTATACCGGATCTTATGACCGTGGTCACCAGATTCCGAATGCAGACCGCAATGCCAATATGGCCATGCAGTACCAGACATTCTACAACTCCAACGCTACGCCTCAGTATGGCACGCTCAATCAGCAGGGGTGGATGCGTCTTGAAGGCAAGGTGCGCGACTGGGTCTGCTCCGATACGCTCTACGTAGTGACGGGCGCCTATTGGAAGCCCGGCAGCACGGCATCGACGACCGACAAGGCCGGACAGGTGTGCCCGCTGCCCAGCCATTATTTTAAAGTGGTGGTGCGTACGGTGAAGGGAAATATCCGGCAGCCCGGCGACCGGCTGGGCAATCTTCCGGCCGGCCAGCTTAAGTCCATCGGATTCTGGGTGGAAAATGCCAGTGGTCAGGGTGAGGCCAAAAGCTGGGTGAAGAGCGTCAAGGAGATCGAAGAGCTGACCAAGTTCGAATTCTTCCCTACGCTGCCTGCCGAGGTCAAGGAAAAGACAGATGCCGCCTCTTGGGGATTGTAAAACCTTAAAATTTCAGAACGATGAAAAAACGACTGATATTCACTTTGTTCTTGGCGGCGTTCGTCGTAATGTGCTTTGCGCAGAAGCCCTGCAAGGTGATGTTCTATAACTTGGAGAACTTTTTCGACACCATCAACGATCCGGAGGTGCATGACGACGAGTTCACGCCGGAAGGCCCCAAGAAGTGGAATTCCGCCAAGTATTACAAGAAGCTCGGCAATATCGAGCGGGTGCTTTTCGACGTTGCTGCCGCAGACAAGAATTATCCGGCTGTTATCGGCGTCTCGGAAGTCGAGACGCGCTCGGTGCTGGAGGACATCGTGGCGACGCCCAAATTGGCCCCCGGCAACTACCGTATCGTGCATTACGATTCGCCCGAAGCCCGCGGCGTCGATGTGGCCTTCATGTATCGTCCCGATGTGTTCAAACTGGAGGGCAGTTTCCCGGTGAAAACCGTCGTGCCGCAGCTTCCCAACTTCAAGACCCGTGACATCCTGACGATGTGGGGAACCATCGAGAACGAACCCTTCTTCTTTATGGTGGCGCACTGGCCTTCGCGGCTGGGCGGCAAGGACGCTTCGGAATTCAAGCGCATTGCCGTCGGGGAGCAGATGCGCCGCATTGCGGATTCCGTGCTGAAGATCAACCCGGCGACCAAGGTCGTAGCCATGGGCGACTTCAACGACGATCCTACGGACGAGAGCATTGCCGAGGGTTTGGGTGCCAAAGCCAAGATGAAGGATCTCAAGCCGGGCGATTTTTACAATCCCTTTGCCGATATGCTCAAGGCGGGACTCGGAACGCTGGCTTACGGCGATGCATGGAATCTCTTCGACAATATCGTGGTCACGGAGAATCTGGCTACGGGTTCCGAAGGCAGACTTCGTTTGCAGAAGGCTCCCGGATCGAAGTTCTACGGCAATATCTTCAAGCGGTACTACATGCTGCAGAAAGAGGGACAGTATAAGGGATATCCCCTGCGTACGTACGTGGGAAATAACTTTCAGGGCGGTTACAGCGACCACTTCCCGGTGTATATCTATTTTGCCAAATAAATTACTTACATAGTCTATGAAAATCAAGAGTCTACTAATTTTAGTGCTGTCGCTTGTGACGCTGACCGCCTTTGGACAGGACGGCGGCATCAAGGGCAGGGTCGTTTCGCGTGCGGGACGCATTGCACTCGGCGACGTGAAGATTACGATGACGCCGGGCGGTACGACAACGGTTTCGGATGCGCAGGGTAACTTCGTTTTCGAAAATATTCCTGCGGGCGAATATTCGCTGCAGTTCGAAACTCCCGAATTCGAGACTTCGAATATCGCCGTACGTGTCGGTTCGCAGATGCGCGACATCAATGCGGTGATCCTCGTGCCCGATACGCAGCGTCAGATGATCGACGACGCGGTCTTCGCGGAGTTCGACACCGAAACCACCGACGACGCGCAGGCTTTGCCCACGTCGCTCTCGGCTTCGAAAGACCTCTTCAATAACATCGCGTCCTACAAGTTCAGCGAAATGCGTTTCAACGTCCGCGGTTACGATTCGCAGTATCAGGACGTGTATATGAACGGCATTCAGCTCAACGACGCCATGACGGGCTATACGCCGTGGTCGTTGTGGAGCGGTCTGAACGACGCTACCCGCAATCAGGAAGTTACGTCGGGCATCGTGGCGTCGGACGCCGGTCTGGGCGGCATCGGCGGTACGACCAATATCGTGACGAGTCCTTCGCAGATGCGTCAAGGCCTGCGTGCGAGCCTCGTAAACGGCAACTCGATGTACCGTTTCCGCGCGATGGTCACCTATGCTTCGGGCCATCAGGACAACGGCTGGTCGTATGCCTTTTCGGTTTCGACCCGTCAGGGCGGCAACTCCTATGTCAATGGCGTCTATTACAACGCTTTCGGTTATTTCGCCGCTGTCGAGAAGCAGTTCGGCCAGCGTCATCGTCTGGCGCTGACCCTGCTGGGCGCTCCTACCGAGCGGGGTGCGCAGCAGGCGGCGACGCAGGAAGCTTACGATCTGGTCGGCAATAACTATTACAACCCCAACTGGGGCTGGCAGGACGGCAAGAAACGTAACGCCCGTGTACGCAACAACCACGAACCCGTCGTGATGCTGAACTATACGTTCGACATTTCGGACCGCTCGAAACTCGATCTGGCCACCTCGCTGCGCTTCGGCATGAACGGTTACTCGGCGCTGACGTGGCAGAACGGTCCCGACCCGCGTCCGGACTATTACCGTTATCTGCCGAGCTACTTCGCGCTCGACAAGAATATGCTGGGGGCGGCTTGGCAGCAGGTTTACTGGCAGGCCAACTACCAGAATATCCGCCATTTCGACTGGGATAAGATGTATCAGACGAACTATATCCAGAACGATCCGGTCGATGAGGCGCAGTACGGTCCGGGCCGTCGTTCTAACTATATGGTCGAAGAGCGTCACACCGATCAGCTGGACTGGAATCTGGTTGCCAACTTCTCGCATATCTTCCGCAATAACTCCAAAATCTACGGAGGCCTTTCGCTGCGCCGGAACCGTACGGAGTACTATTCGGAGGTCAAAGACCTGCTTGGCGGCGACTATTGGGCCGACATCGACAAATTCGCCGAGCGCGACTTCGGTTCGAACGCCATCGCATATCAGAACAACCTCGACTATTACTATCGCCACGGTCATGCGCACGCAGCCAAAGTCGGCGACAAATACGGCTATGACTACTATGCGCACGTCCTCCGGACGAAGGCATGGGCTGCCTATAATTTCAATGTCGGCGGTCTGGGCGTAACCGTCGGCGGCGAAGTGGGATATGCTTCGCAATGGCGCGAGGGTCTTTGGCGCAAAGGCTTGTTCCCCGACAATTCGAAGGGCGATTCCAAGAAACTCGACTACCTGACCTACAAGGCCAAAGGCAACTTCAGCTACCGCTTCTCCGCGGCTCATACCGTCGAAGCGAATGTCGTTTACCTGCAGGACGCCCCCGAATTCCAAGCTTCGTTCGTGTCGCCCCGTACGCGCAACACCACGACTCCGGGGCTTTCCGCCGAACGTGTCTTCGGTGTGGATGCGTCGTATAACCTGCGTGTCGGCGACCTGAAAGCGCGCGTTTCCGGTTACTATACCCGCATTTACGATCAGTCGAAAGTGATTTCGTACTACGACGACGTGGCCGCGACCTTCACGAACTTCGCTATGAGCGGCATCGACAAGCTCCACTTCGGTCTCGAAGCGGCCGTTTCGATTCCCCTGTACCGCAGCCTTGCCCTGAACGGAGCCGTTAGCTGGGGCCAGTACACCTACGATTCGAATCCCTATTACCTGCAGACGCAGGACAACAGCGGCGATATCGTCTCCGACGGCTATGTTTACTGGAAGAACTTCCGCGTGGAGAGCACCCCGCAGCTGGCCGCCAACGTCGGTCTTTCGTACCGCAGCAACAACAACATCTTCCTGTCGGCCGACTTCAACTATTACAACAACATGTATCTGTCGATGAGCCCGATCTATCGCACCGATGCGGTGATTACCACCGGCATGACCGCCGAGGACATCGCTCACCTGCGCCGTCAGGAGAAGTTCGACTCGGCTTATACGCTCAACGCCAGCATCGGCAAGAACTGGTATATCCACCGCCAGTATACGCTGGGCTTCAGCCTCGAAGTCAAGAATATCCTGAACAATCAGGACATCCGCACCGGCGGTTACGAGCAGACTCGTCTGACGAAGAACACCGAGACGACGGTGACTACCTATCAGGCCTTCGACTCGAAGTATTTCTACATGTTCGGTACGACCTATTACCTCAATCTCTACTTCCGTTTCTGACGGCTAACGAATAAAACACGAATATTATGAACAAAGTATCTAAACTGTTTCTGATCGCCGCGGCAGGGCTGTTCTTCGTTGGCTGTTACAACGATTACAGGAACCCGAAGGCGGCCAAGATATATACCCGCGCCGATTTCGAGAAAGAGGGGCTGGAATATATATCGATCAAGGACCTGAAGGCGCAGTTCAAAGCCGAGAATCCCGGCAAGAACGACGGGGAGGTCGCTTCGTGGACGGTGGATGAGCCGATTTTCACCTCCGGCAAGGTCATCTCCACCGACCGTTACGGCAATGTCTATAAATCGGTCTACCTCTACGATGCGGAGTCCGAATCGGCGATCGAGCTTAAGCTCAATACGGGCAACTACCTTTTCCACCCCGCGGGACAGATCGTTTTCGTCAAGCTGCAGGGGCTGGTGCTCGGCAACTACCGCGGTATGACCAGCATCGGTACGACCTCCTCCAACGCCAGCTATTCGAATGACAACATCGAGAGCAAGATCATGCAGGACGAGTACATTTTCTCCGGCGAACAGCAGCAGATGCTGAAGTCGGATACGCTGGTGGTTACCAAGGATAACTACAAGACGGCGATTTCGGATGCCGATCTGGGCCGTCTGGTGCGTTTCGAAGGGCTGGAAAGCAAGTTCGGCACGGCGCCGTGGGGATACAAGAATACCTTCCCCAACTATTTTGCGAATTCGACGTCGTACGACGTGAACTCTCCCGGCTGGTCGGACATCAACGAGTGGGCGACTTGGGCTACGAAACGCAGGCTGGAAGGCGCTAACGCGGAGACCTATTTCTACGGCTCTGCATGGTTTACCTACGACGCAGCGGCGACCGGCTCCGGCACCAATGCGGCTCCGGGCAATTATGTGGTGCGTACGAGCGGTTACAGCCAGTTCCGCGACAACAAGATTCCCGAAGACGGCTGGGTGGTGAACCTTACGGCGATCTACACCAAGTTCACGAACGGTTCGGGTAATTATGGGACCTATCAGCTGACGCTGAATACGGACAGGGACGTTACCGTCGTCGAGAAGTAGCGGATCCGACCGTAAAAACGGAAATACGCATGAAAGAAGAAGTTGAAAAGCAGATTGCCAAAAAGCTGGCTCTTTCGGGAATTACATTGAGCGATGTATCCATCCTGCGTGCGCAGGGCGGCGCACAGGCGGGCATGGTGACCAAGGACGGGAAGCCCAACGGACGGTATGCGTCATCTATGGTGACGGATGAAGGCATGGAGCATCTGATTGCGTTCGCGCGAAATAAGGCAACAACGCTGGCAGGGGATATTTACGCCGGTATAATCGACGATTCTCCCTACGAGCGCGGTTCGCTCAATGCCTGCCAGAGCTGCGACTATGCGCCGATATGCACATTTGATCCGGAACGCAAGCCGCGGCGGCGTCTTTCGGCAAAAACACTCGATGACCTGCTTT